>ERZ779877.1139-NODE-1139-length-24299-cov-4.181406_pt1 | contig 24299 bp, 23 predicted proteins | sample MGYA00511556_ERZ779877 | MGnify/ENA primary metagenome ERZ779877 (study PRJEB29588, sample SAMEA2159338) | human gut metagenome | biome: human gut; feature: human-associated habitat; material: faeces | place: Denmark | collected 2008/2010 ...
CCCAGCCGTTACGCCGAAAAGGAAAGTTGGAGCGAGGATCCCGACGTCGCTCCTACCAAATACATGCCCCGCACGCCCGATTGCTATGGCTATTTCACACTCACGAGTGCGCCGTTCCGCAACTTCGACTTCTCGCTTTCGGGTGTCTATACTGGCCGTATGCGTGTGCCGCACATAGCTCCCGACGCCTCGGAGATACCTGCCGGATATGAGTATAGTTACATCACGAAGGACGAACTCGTGCATACGCCCGACTTCTTCGAGCTGAATCTCAAGCTGAACTATACCTTCGTGCTTAGCGATCATGTGAAGTTGCAGCTCAACGGAGGTGTACAGAACATGTTCAACGCCTTCCAGAAAGATCTCGACAAGGGCGCCTACCGCGACTCGGGATACTTCTATGGTCCGGTGCAGCCGCGCACTTTCTTCATCGGCGTCAAGATAACCAACTGACGTCCCAGGCACGGCAGACCTCTGCCCGCACCGCAACAAGCCCCATACAGGATGCCACCCCGCATGCCATTACCTTAACTTGTGGCTCCACGCGGCATTTTCCTGTATGACGACTCATACAAATCATAATTATTGGGTATTGTCTGTTATAAGCCCGTACCTTAACTTTGCAGCACTCTTCAGACGCGCACGGACGCATCGGAAGAGTGCTTTTTGTATAAAGGATAATAACAATATAACGACAAACTTATTCATATGGAATCACACACAAAACACACAACACTCTTCAAAACACACACATGCCCTATCCGCATTTTGCCTCTGCTTGTCGCGCTCGCCGCATTCCTGCATGCCGGCGCGGAGAATGCAGAAGACAAAGACGCTCCCAACACAGTGGACACTATGAACATATACAGCCTGAAAGAGGTGGAGGTGTCTGCCAGCATGCGCAACCGCTTTGCCTCACCGACAAGCCACACCGTGGCGAAGATGCAGCTCGGCGACCTCGAGAATCCCCAAGTCTATCAGACGGTGAGCAGCGCGCTTCTGAAGGAACAGCTCGTCACGAATCTCAATGACGCGCTGAAGAATGTCCCGGGCGTACAGCGTCTGTGGGAGAGCACCGGCAGACAGAGCGACGGAGGAGAATATTACACCATGCGCGGATTCTCCGTACAGCCCACCATCATCAACGGTGTGGCTGGTCTGAGCAACGGAGCTCTCGACCCGGCAAACGTTGCCAAGATAGAAGCGATAAAAGGTCCGTCGGGTACTCTATACGGAGGCAACCTCATAAGTTACGGAGGTCTGATAAACATAGTGACCAAGACACCCTACAACAGTTTCGGAGGCAGCGTGGGATATATGACAGGCAGCCACGGACTGAACAGGTTCACTGCCGATGTGAACACCCCTCTCAGCAGCAAGGCACACCTGCGTGTCAACGCAGCCTACCACTATCAGCGCAGCTTTCAGGACGCCGGTTTCAGCCGGTCGCTGTTCATCGCGCCATCCTTCCGCTTCGACGCGAGCGACCGTCTGACGTTTCTTGTCAACGCCGAATACTACGCACCCGAGCGCGCAGTCGCTCCAATGATGTTTCTCTACCGCTCGTCGGATGTGCAGTTCAAGGACACCAGACTCTTCGACGCGGCATACAAGAGGAGCTTCACAAGCGATGAGCTCACCATAAGCAATCCCACTTTCGGGCTGCAGGCGCAGGCTTTGTACAACATCAACAGCCATTGGAGCTCTCAGACAATAGTGTCGAGCAGCATAGCAGGGAGCGCGGCTACTACACTTACCTCTGGAACAACCAGTCGTCTCAGCTCTTCACACGCTACGCATCTAAGGTCAACTCCACTTCCTCGGCAATAAACATACAGCAGAACTTCAATGCCGACCACCGCTTCGGCACCGTACGCAACCGCTTTCTTGCCGGTGCCGACTTCCTGCAGCGCAACATTGTGAACAACGCCAACCCGTGGGTGGCAAACGGAGAAGTGTCTTTAGCGGACGGAAGCGACACAGGTGTGCTTACGGCATCTGCCATAGACAAGCTCGTGGCAGAAGGCAACGCCACACAAAGCAGGGCTAAGGTGACCATCTACGGAGTGTATGTGTCTGACGTGATAGACATCACACGCCACCTGTCAGCACTCGTCGGACTGCGCCTTGACAACTATTCGGGAGGCTCCATGTACGCAACGGAGGAAGTGAAAGACCAGCTTTCGTTCTCCCAGAAGCTCGGACTGGTGTTCCAGCCCCTGCCCGACAGGCTGTCGTTGTTTGCCAACTACATGAACGGCTTCACCAACAACGACCCTGTATCAGTGTATGACAAGGACGGCAAGTTCGTGAAAACGAAGGTGCTCGACCCCGAACATGCCAACCAGTGGGAGGCTGGAGTGAAAGCCAATCTGTGGGACGAGCGGCTCACACTCACGGCAAGCTACTATGACATACGTGTGGGCAACCGCAGCATGACCGACCCCAACAACCCGCTCAACACCATCCAGGGTGGCGTGGAAAGGAGCAAAGGCGTGGAGCTGAGCCTCACAGCCAACCCGCTGACAGGGCTCAACATCATCATGGGATACAGCTACAACGACAACAAGATTACCAAGGACGCCGCCGACGGAGACTATCTCGGACGCCGGTCGGAGAGCGCCGGACCGGCTCACATGTTCAACCTGTGGGCAAGCTACCGTTTCTTCACAGGTGCGCTGAAAGGTTGGTCGGTGGGTCTGGGAGGCAACGCCGCAAGCGAGAACAAGATTCTCAACAGGCGCAGCACAGGCACATTCGCATTGCCCGGATATGTTGTCGTGAACGGACTCCTGTCATACACCGGCGACCGCTACACCATTTCGCTCAAGGCAGACAACCTGCTCAACAAGAAATATTACAACGGCTGGAGCACGGTGTCGCCCCAGCGGCTGTTCAATGTGTCCATAGGTGCGGAGTACCGTTTCTGATTATGCACACCGGACAAGCATAAGATGATATCAAATAAAAACCGTAACAAAGGCGTTAAATGTAATGAAGATACGCAAGATTGCCTATAAACTGCACCTGTGGGTGGGACTTGTGACGGGGCTGATAGTCTTCATCGTATGTCTCACGGGCTGTGTGTGGGCGTTCAAGCTCAACGGATGGATTGACGGGAAAGTATCCGTGGCGTCAGTCACGAAGGCTCACGGCTTCATGCGTCCGTCGGTTGCCGTCGCCCGCTCGTCAGCCGTCATCGGAGAAAGACAGCCAGAATCGGTCACCTACACGCCCGAAGGAGTTGTAGAGGTGGCATTCCGCGACAGCTCGGGAGTGACCTCAGTGAGTCTGGATGCCGCCGAAGGACGAATCCTTGACGTGCGCCACACGCCGCAGCACGACATATGGAGCTTCATAGGTGAGGGTCATTACTCGCTCTGGCTGCCCGTAAGCATAGGACGCCCGATAGTAGGCTACGCCACCCTGCTGTTCTTCCTGACCCTCATTTCCGGACTTGTGCTCTGGTGGCCGAAGAACCGCCGTGCGCTCAGAGCGGCTCTTCTGCCGAAGTGGAACGCCGGCACCCGACTGTCACGACGGCTTTACGACCTTCACAACGTAATAGGATTCTACGCCGCGCCGCCGCTCATAGTCATCGCCATGACAGGTATGGTGTGGGCGATTGACTGGTGGGGCGACGGCATATATGCCCTGACATCCGGAGGGAAGAGCGAGGTGCCGTGGCGGTTGGCACAGTCGGACACCACAGCCGTCCTCTCTCAAAAAGACGGCGGCGGCTCATCCGCCACATTCGACATCACCCGTGCTGACATGCTCACAGACAGTCTGTACAGAACAATGTCCTCACCGCGCCTCATGATGGTGTCGTTGCCCGACACGGCAGACAAGACCTCGGCTCTCGTAGTGGTGGCTCAGCGCGACCGGCTTGTATATTATGACGCTGACCGCATGTCTTTCGACCGCTACACTTTTAAGGAAATCACCCCCGAAGGAGCATATCACGGAAAGTATGCCGACAAGGGTCTTGCCGACCGTCTGCGCCGTATGAACTATGACATACACACCGGAGGCATAGCCGGACAGGGCGGTCGCGTCATCATATTCGTTGCCTCTCTCTTCGGCATGACCCTCCCGTGGACCGGTGTCGCGCTCTACATCAACAAGCGTCGGAAGCGGAACAAGCATAAGGACAAGACCGCAAACAAACGCATAACGCAGCATACGCCATAGCTGTATATAACGGATGAGGATGCACCCGTAAGGGCACATCCTCATCATCTTTCATCAATGAACTCACAATCTCATATGTCAACGTCTGCCGTAATCATGTATCAGACAAACCCCACCACCTTATACATCTTTCCGTGCCGTGTCTTCACCTTCTTATACAGCACTCCGTCGGACAGATAAAGTTTCTCTTTGTTGCGCTTTACGGTCTTAGGTTTGTGTATCTTCTCAACGAGAAGACCTATCGGCGGGCGCACTATCTCATATCTTGACGGCGCGAGTTTGCGGTAGTATCTGCCACCTTCGTCGTAGATGAACTGCAGTCCGTTGAAGCTGACGTATATACTTTTTGAAGGTATTACGCTTATGGTTCTGCTTCCGAATGTTCTGTGGCTCGGTGCAACCACTTCAACTTTCTTCACTTTCTTTGCCTTCTTAGGCTTGTGCGGCTGTGCGAAAGAGTCTGTGCATGCGAGGCTCATCAATGCTGCCATCATGTAAATCATAACCTTTTTCATAATCGTAAGTTTTTTGTGGTTGTTATTAGTTTGATGTTATTTCTCTCGTATGGTTTAATCCGATTACGTTTTGATAACGGTTTATAACCATTTGTGACATGTTGTCAATCGCAGGTCTGCTGCCTTGTCCGGATAAATCCGGTAGGGTGAACGGTTGTCCGCTCTGTGCATACCCTGTGTTGTTTGTCTGATGCAAAGATGGGAATAATATATGGCTCCTGCAAAATGATATCCCTAAAATGCAGTAGGGAAAAACCTAAACGTTGTGGGCTTTTCCCTATCCGGGGGATGACGGATGCGCTGTCGCTGCAATGAGGCAAGGGTGGGGAGAGGCTAAAAACAAAGGGTTTTGTTTTGTCGGAAAGAGCGTTTGCACTATCTTTGCATAAGATAGGCTGCACTCGGGAAAGCAAAAGCGAGCTTTCTTTCCGCTCGTTTGCACTATCTTTGCAAAAGACAAGCTGCACTCGGGAAAGTGGAGTAAAGTTTTATATCCACCCGTCTGCACCTTATTATTTAAAAGAAACATTCACGCGGCATACACATAAAAGGCATGAAAGTATATTTTTATCACACACAGGACATAGCGTATATACGCAAACGCATGGAGAAAGGAGAATTTCCGGCGCATTTCCTTTACGGAGCGACAGGACTGCCTGCCAACGGCATTGAGGTGGTCTGGCACCGTTCGCGCCTCGGACTGCCGCGCTGGCGCATGATGTTGCGCAATGCCTGGCTCATACTTACCTCGCGCGAGCATTTCGACGCCGTGTATGCCACGCATTACCGCGGACTCGAGCTCATTGTCCTTCTGCGTGCCCTGCGTCTGTTCCGCCGCCCTGTCGTGATATGGCACCATCAGCCTGTCATCACATCGCCGAGTATGTGGCGCGAGCGTTTCGGCCGTCTGTTCTACCGTGGGTTCGACCGCATGATATTCTTCTCGCAGAAACTCATCGACGATTCGCTGCGTTCGCCCAAGGCGCGGCCCGGACGTGTGGTGCTCGGACACTGGGGAGCAGACCTCAGGTTCTACGACCGTGTGATGGCGGCAGACACTCATGAGCGCACGGGATTCATATCCTCGGGCAAGGAACTGCGCGACATGCCGACGCTCGTGAAGGCATTCAACCGCACCGGAGCACGGCTCGACATATACACCGGACGCAACACCGGCGGAGTGAACTACGAGGAAGTGTTCGCCGCCAATCCTCGGGCTGAGAACATCACGGTGCACTACGTCAACGGTCTGTGTCCCTACGAGCTCAGCATGAAGGTGGACCGCGCCGCCTGTGTGGTGATATGTTGCAAGGAGACAAAATACACCGTGGGCCTTACTACGGTTGTTGAGGCTCTCGCTCTCGGCCTGCCCGTCATCTGTAGCCGCAATCCGCAGATACCGGTAGATTTCGATGCGGAGGGCTGCGGCATCACTGTGCCCTACTATGATGTGGACGGATGGGAGAAAGCTGTGCGCTATATAATGGATCATCCCGACGAGGCGCGTGAGATGGGACGCCGCGGACGCAGGTTGGCCGAGCGGCTGTTCAACGACGAACGGTGCGCCCGTGAGGTGGCGGGAGTGCTGCGCGAGGCGGTGGAGGAGAACCGGCGGTGACACAGCACAGCCGTGCACAGCTGATTGTACGACGGTGAAGGCGGGTGAAAGTGCATTATAAGTTAATTTGTCTTAATACTTTCAGATTGTCGCTTTTTTTTGTTTATGTGAGGATGTTTTGCTAAATTGCACTGAAAACGATACGGTCTGTAATGCGCGTGCCGTTTTGCTGCATCATCAGATTGCCGTTTACGTGCCACCGCATGGCGCATCCTGCGGCCACTATGGCTACACATGGCACAGACAAATTCGGCCACGGCAGCGGGATAAAAACCGGATAAAAAGACACCCACATATATTAACCCTATAAAAACATATCTGCCTATGAAAGGATACATTCTTTCTTTCTGTATGATGCTGGCAGCCCTGATGCTGTCCACGCTTTCGTTTCTTGTGCACAATATGGATGTGGTTTATTCGCTTCCGGGAATTGTGCTCGCTGCAATAGTTCTGTTGCGAATGCGCTATGTGCGTCGCAAAGATCTTGACGAGCGTCGCCATGCCTTGGCTTTGGTGTGCGGATGGCTCTTCTTTTTCTTCATTCTTATGGGACCGGTGTATGTCGATGATTATCCTGTGTACTCCATGTCGATTGTTCTCGGCTGGGGCCTGGCGATTGCGATGGCATGTCTCTACCACAGATACCGCAGTGTGGCTGTAGGAGCAGCGGGTGTCGTTGTGTGGCTCGCTTTCATTTTCCTGACCATTCCTACATGGGGTGAGTACTGCGAGAAGGTGAGAAGCGCCCGCGAACACAAGACTGAGAAGTGCAGGAAGGTGGAAGCACGGTCGGCTGATGCCGGCAGCACGCTGTCGGTTGTGACCGTTGGAACGACGTCAGACGTGCAGGCTTAGGCTTGTCGCGCCCTATCATATAGCCGCAGGGATGGTTTTCCTTGCGGCTTTTTTGTCTTGCGGCGGTCGGTACGGGGCTTCGTGGCTTGTCCGTCTGCCGGGATATGGGCGGTGAGCGAGGCGCGAAAACGGGGAGACAACGCCGTGTTCATACACCGTCCGGTTCTGTATAAATATACACTCACGACCGTATATTTATGCAACACGGCTGATGCTCAACTGCGTGAGAATTGAATATTTGTGGGCAAGAGCACGTTTGGACGCAAATACGCGAGTTTTGAGAGGCTTGCGTAAAGTGCTGATAATCATACTGGTTACGCTTATGCGTACTTTCATCCGCCTTCCGATGCTTTGCAAAAGAGCCCATTTCGCCTTGCAAAAGAGCCCATTTCGCCTTGCAAAAGAGCCCATTTCGGCCTGCGATAAAGCCTATATCGTGCCATGAAATGGGCTTAATCGGACTGCAAAACGGGCCATTTCGCAGAGCGACCCCCTCCAAAACGCTCCGCCGGAATATGAAAAACGCCTCGTAATTCACCGATTTAAGGTTCGTTAACTTCTCTTTTGCGAAAAATATTTGTCAAAATTTTTTACTTTCAGAAGTGTATATTTATTCATTTATGGCGGCTGAACGGGTGTTGTGGGGAGTGCGGAGAGAGTGGAGGAAAGGGTGAAGAGGGATGATGTAATATGTGTGCGCGTATGGCTGCGCAGACATATCATGAATGTTATTTTTTATTAAGATCTAACAGTCTTGGCTTATTCACCGGTCTGTAGTCTTCGTCAAGTATAGCTGCGTTTGAGAATACAGTATTGCCAATGCGTGTCATTCCATAGCTGTCGTGTACATGTCCGAAAAGATGGTAGGTTGGAGATATCGTGGTGATTCGGGCAAGCAGGAACATACATCCATAGTTGGTGCCTTCTGATAAATCAAGAATCCCCATCGGAGGCTGGTGGGTTACTACTATGTCAGCGTCGTCGGGAATTGCCTCTGTGTGTTTTATGTCATCACCGGTGATGATATCTTCCGGAAACATCGGCATACCATGAATTTTCAGACCTTCTATTGTTACATGTGAGTTGTTGAGATAATGTACGTTGTCAGGCAGCCCGTAGATACCTGCGTCATACATGCACAGGTCATGGTTGCCGGCAATGAATATCTTATGACGGTGGGGAAGGTCGCACAACCAGTTTATGAAGTCGATGGCTTCCTGCTCTTTTCCGTCGAGCGTGAAGTCACCGGAGTGCACCAGTATGTCGGCGTCCGGCAGACGTTGCAGTTCTTTGTGTCGGCCGTGGGTGTCGGATATGTGTAGCAGCCTCATTCTATTTCGATTATTTTATTTCCGATTTGTGTCGCTGATGGTATCCTCCAATCTGGTTAGTACCGTGATGGACGGTTATTTTTCATATCTCGTTAATGTTGGAAACTATGTTGTTCGCGTCGAGCAACTCTTTGATGCGTTCTACGCGTTCGCGGCGTCTGACATGATTCGGATCACCGTTTGCATATCCGGCGAACAGAAGTCTCGCTTGTGAAGACACCCCTTTTATTTCCCGATATGCAAGCGGATTGTTTACGCCGATGCTCCTCATTATCTTCTGTATCTTCTTATAATATTCTTCGATGTCTTGTCTGTAATCGTTAATGAAGCGGTTGTAATCGGACATCTGTTTTAATATCTCCGGTTCTTTTTCGGAATCTTCCTTCTTTAGCAGACGATTGTCGGATATGCGTTTCAGTTCTACGAACTCAATCATTCCGTCTTCACGTATGGTTGTAAGGTCAATGCGTATTATCAGTCGCGGGTCTTCGTAAACGAAAGAATATTCCGTATCTATGTATTCTCCGTTGATATACAGGCGGCCTTGTATTTCTTTTTCACATCTGCCTTCATTGTTGTTTTTTCCTTTTTTATATACATTGTTAATGTTGTTTTTTATGCGTTTGAGGTCGGCTACTATCTTTTCAGGTTGTGTTTTATAGTATTCCTTAGGTTTAGCGTTCCAATCAGAATCGAGATATTTGGGATGTATCAAGGCTGCAAGTTTCTTGTTCGGATAATAAAGCTCCATTACCGAAGCGCCATTATAATATACGTTGATATGATTTTGTTTCCTGATGTTGATGTATAAATCATGGTCTTTGCAGATGATAGTCCACCATTCCGGTTTTTCTCGTTCCAATATTCCGAACATAGGAGCGTCAGGATTCAGATTGAAATAATAGCTTGGGGGCATAATATATTTGTTTTTTAGTCAAGCGCAAAGGTATGCAAAATTTATGATGAGGCCCTTGTTTTATCATGGATTTATACTTGTGGCGGCGGTATGTTTATATAAATAATACACCCGATAGGGTATAATAATTAAAAATAATAATAAAATTATACCCTAAAAGGTATAATGAATGTGTTTAATTTGTATATTTGTACCCAAACGGGTATAAAATGGAAGACAGGGAAATAGCCGCTTTTGTGAAAGAGATGAGAAAGAAGTTCAACCTCACGCAGGTGGACCTGGCCGACAAATCGGGCGTGGGGCTGCGCTTCGTACGTGAGTTGGAACAGGGCAAACAGACCTTGCGCATGGACAAGATAAACCAGGTGCTGAGCCTTTTCGGCCGGCAGGTGGGTGCCGTGGAGATAGGAGGCGAGGGCCGGGCACGCGAGAAATGACTGCCGGAACATGAACATTAATACACATCAGTGAGTATGAAGACAGCGCTTGTATATCTTTACGACCGCCTTGCAGGGCGGTTGACGGAGGACGAAAACGGTTTCACGTTCTGTTACGACCGTGAGTTTCTTGCTTCGGACGATGCTGAGGCCGTGAGCCTTACGCTTCCGCTGACCGACGAACCGTATCACGACACTGTGCTGTTCCCCTTCTTCGACGGACTGATACCCGAGGGTTGGCTGCTCGGAATAGCCGAGAGGAGCTGGAAGATAAACCAGCGCGACCGCATGTCGCTGCTCATGGTGTGCTGCAAGGACTGCATAGGGGCGGTGAGTGTGGTGCCCGAAAAGGACGAGGAATGACTCCGGCGGCGCATCGCTTCTGGCCATGCGGCGGACCGGGAAGTATTTTATAAAAAGCAATAATCATGGACTGCGACTCTAAAAGAATATGCCTGCATTGCTACAAACCGCTGAAGGACGGGCAGACAGACTATCATCCGGCGTGCGCACGCAAGTTTTTCGGTACGCGCGAGGCGCCGTCGCTGCCTTACGTCCGCTCGCAGTTGGGCGACCTGGCGCGGCAGGTGGTGCGCAGTCAGAGCACTCTGACGGGTGTGCAGGCCAAGCTCTCGCTCGACATAGACAAGGGCGGGCGCAACCAGCCCGACCGTTTCACCATCGTGGGTCTGTGGGGACGCTTCATCCTCAAGCCGCAGACTGGAACGTACAGGGCGCTGCCCGAGCTGGAGGACCTCACCATGCACCTGGCCGAGGCGGTGAAGATAAACGTGGTGCCGCACAGTTTGATACGGTTCAGCGACGGCGAGCTGTGCTACATCACGAGGCGTGTCGACCGTACGGAGACGGGTGCGAAGGTGCCGATGGAGGACATGTGCCAGCTCACGGAGCGTCTGACGGAATATAAATATAAAGGTTCGTACGAGCAGATAGCCAAGGCGATAAAGAAGTATTCGTCGGCTCCGAAGCTCGACCTCGTGAACTTCTGGGAGGTGGTGGTATTCTCGTGGATAACCGGAAACGCCGACATGCACCTCAAGAACTTCTCGCTCTACAACAACATGGGCATGGGATATACGCTCACTCCTGCCTACGACATGGTGGCTACGGCCCTCATCATGCCCGACGACCCCGAGGAACTGGCCCTCACGCTCAACGGAAAGAAGCGCAAGCTGCGCCGCTCTGATTTCATAAAGTCGATAACGGCGTCGGGCATCGACGAGAAAGTGATAGACAACATGGCAAAGAGATTCAGCCGCGCCATTACAAAATGGTTCGAGATAATAGACCGTTCGTTTGTGCCCGACGACATGAAGAAGCAATACAAGAACCTTATACTGCGGCGCATAGTGATGCTGAAATGATGGCGGGGGCGCGTGTCCGGAGCGCGCGATATTATAATATGGTGCTCACAATATCATCATCCGGTTATCACAATATCATCATTCGGCTTTCACGTTATCATAATTCTGTGTTCACAATATCATAATATGGTCAGTGTATTATCGTTATGTTGTCCGCAGGTTTATGGTTCAGTAGAACTTCGGTGGGCATGTGTTGCAATGGAAAGGTTGCGATTACGGTATCTTATAGGCATTTTTCGAGATTGGATAAGCCGTTTGAAATCACTGATAATGGCTGTTTCCTTATGCAGGGAAAATAACGATATGGGCAACTTTCAGATTGAAAGCAGATTTTGATTTTCACGTCTTGGTTTCCTGATATACCCCGAAAAATAAGCTCGTATTTGCGGACAGAATCTCCTTCGGGCGTAAATACGCGGAAAATAAGAAGCTTTTGTAAGGGGTTGAATATCAATGGCTTATATTTGAAGACTGTTTTGCCGTATTGCAAAAGGCACCATTTCGCATTACGAAATGGCCCATTTCAGGGGCTAATATAGGCCATATCGCACCCCAATATGGGCTTTATCGCAACACGAAATGGGCAATATCGGAAAGCAAAACGGACTTTTACGGACTACAGTTCGGGGTATATCACGATGCGGTATGATGCAAAACAGGTTGTATTATGCGCGATTTAACATTCCTTTACATCTCTTTCGCGAAAATATTTTGTCAAAATTTTGTCAAGAAAAATTGTAAGTTCGTATTTTGGGTTTCCTTAAAATGTGACGGTATAAGATGTGAGAAACGGTGCGGAATGAATTTATATGATTGACCGGAATAATGCGTCGCGATTGCGGGTGGAGTATGTCAGTTGCGGGAAGGTGAATTGATTGTCGTTGAAATATCGGTTTGTTATTATCCGAACTTAGTGCGGTTCGGGTTTTATATCACTCTGTTTTTTCTGTAGATTTTCCGGTGTTCAGTGGCGGTTTACGGATAAAAGCAATCCCCGCATGGTCTATTCCGGCCGTCGTAGGGTTGAGTAAAGACGCCGGTTTCGGATTTCCCATAATGCAGGAGAGAACTTATTCATTTTTCCACATTATTTATATAGGGTGCCGTTTCCATTTATATATTAAGCCGTTTTTATTTATATATTGAATCTTTCTTATTTATATATTAAGTCATTTTCATTTATATGCCGAACCGTTTCCGTCACGTCATCCTGTCAGACCTGTATCCGGCGGACAGCGGTCATTAGTCAAACATCGTTGCCGGCGGTGCTTCACGCGGGGCGTTTCAGCGACTCTGATCGGCAGTCTTGTGCTTTTCCGCAGTCGTGCGGATAATCCACAATGGTCGTGTATGGCGTTATGTTTGTGTTGATAACGTTATTAATAATGTATAAAACAGTTAAACTTTATTAATATTATATTCTTCTCCGATTCCGTTCTTGCTTTCAAAAAATAAAATAAGTAATTTTGCAGTCCGATTATTTCGGGGATACACTTAGAGTCCCCCGCGTGAGAGTGTTAATAGTGATGGTCTTTGGCCGGACCACGCGGTTAGTGAATCGCTCGCGCAAAGTTATAATGTTTTTTAGTAGTAATATTTAAATTAAACAATGAACACTTTAAGTTACAAGACTGTTTCCGCCAACAAGGAAACTGCGAAGAAAGAGTGGGTTGTTGTTGACGCAACAGATCAGGTGGTAGGCCGCCTCTGCTCTAAAGTAGCAAAACTTATCCGCGGAAAGTACAAACCAAACTTCACTCCTCATGTAGATTGTGGAGACAACGTAATCATCATCAACGCTTCTAAGGTGGTATTCACCGGAAAGAAGGAAACCGACAAGGTTTACACCCGTTATACTGGTTATCCAGGCGGACAGCGTTTCAATACACCTGAAGACCTGCGCAAGCGTCCTAATGGTGTCGACAAGATCATTCGTCACGCTGTGAAGGGCATGCTCCCCAAAGGTCCGCTCGGTCGCAAGCTGTTGAATAATCTTTATGTATTTGAAGGCGCAGAGCATGACAAGGATGCTCAGAAACCGAAGGCAATTGATATTAACCAGTATAAATAATCAGGAAAGATGGAAATGATAAATGCAATTGGTCGCCGCAAGACTTCTGTAGCCCGTGTTTATCTGACTGAGGGCACCGGTAAGATCACTATAAATAAGGTAGAACTGGAGAAATATTTCCCATCAGCTATTCTGCAGTATGTTGTAAAGCAGCCGCTGGAGCTCCTGGGTGTTGAAGGCAAATATGACATTAAGGTAAATCTTGACGGTGGCGGTTACACCGGACAGAGCCAGGCTCTTCGTCTTGCAATCGCACGCGCACTGGTTAAGATCAATGCCGATGACAAGAAGACTCTGAAGGACAAAGGTTTCCTCACACGCGATTCCCGTGCTGTTGAGCGTAAGAAACCGGGACGTCCGAAAGCTCGTCGTCGCTTCCAGTTCAGCAAGCGTTAATGTCGCGCGATGCCGGATTTGCCGCATGTGTCCTGTCGGGACAGTGTTCGGCGGAATGATGTCTGGCGTCAAGACAGCATAAGTTTAGTATCCAAGCCTGTGAGACTTCGACACGAGTATGGCGGATTACCCATGGGCTGGTTCGAGAAAACTAAAAGGAAAGTAAACAATTCAAACAAACAAAAACAACAATGTCAAGAACAAACTTTGACCAATTATTGGAAGCAGGATGCCACTTCGGACACCTGCGTCGTAAATGGAATCCGGCAATGGCTCCTTATATCTTCATGGAGCGCAACGGCATTCATATCATCGATCTGCACAAGACTGTAGTTAAGGTTGACGAGGCTGCTGAAGCTCTCAAGCAGATTGCCAAGGCAGGCAAGAAAATCCTGTTTGTCGCTACTAAAAAACAAGCAAAGGAAATCGTTGCTGAAAAGGCAACAAGCGTAAATATGCCTTACGTTATCGAACGTTGGCCGGGCGGTATGCTCACCAACTTCCCGACAATCCGCAAGGCTGTCAAGAAAATGGCCAACATAGACAAACTGATGAACGATGGTACTTATGCCAAACTGTCAAAGCGTGAGCTTCTGCAGATTACACGTCAGCGCGCAAAGCTGGAGAAGAACCTCGGATCTATCTCAGACCTTACTCGTCTGCCGAGCGCACTCTTCGTTGTTGACGTAATGAAGGAGAATATCGCTGTAAGAGAGGCCAACCGTCTGGGTATTCCTGTCTTCGCAATGGTTGATACAAACTCTGACCCGAAGAACATCGACTACATTATCCCGGCAAACGACGACGCCAAGGATTCTATCGATGTAGTGCTGACAGCTTGCTGCAACGCTATAGCTGAGGGCCTGGAGGAGCGCAAGGCTGAAAAGGCTGACGAGAAAGCTGCCGCTGAGCAGGCTGAGGCTGCCGCTGACGCTAAACCGAAGCGCGCACGCAAGGCTCGCAAGGAAGCTCCCGCAGAGGAAGCTGCTCCTGCTGCTGAGGCTGCTGCAACAGAGGCTCCTGCCGCTGAGTAATGTATTGGAAACCATTTATTCAACTATAATTCAAAAGAAAACAATAAACTATGGCTGTTTCAATTGAAGATATAAAGAAACTTCGCGCAATGACCGGTGCCGGTCTGGCTGACGTGAAGAAGGCACTCACAGAGGCTGAAGGCGATTTCGCCAAGGCTAAGGATCTGCTCCGCGAGCGTGGACTGGCAATCGCTGCAAAGCGTTCAGACCGCGAGACATCAAACGGATGTGTGCTCGTGAAGAAGGTAGGCGACTTCGCTGCCATCATAGCTTTGAAGTGTGAGACTGACTTCGTTGCCAATGGCGCTGACTTCATAAAGCTGACAAGCGACATCCTCGACGCTGCAATAGCTGCCAAGGCTCACACTCTTGATGAGGTGAAAGCACTTACACTCGCTGACGGTACAAACGTACAGGATGCTGTTATGCACCGTTCTGGTATCACAGGTGAGAAGATGGAGCTCGACGGATACAACGTTCTCGAAGGCGACAACATCGAGGTTTACGACCACATGGGCAAGCACACTCTTGCAACAATGGTTCAGCTCAACAAGGAAAACGTGGAACTGGGTCACAAGATTGCAATGCAGGTTGCTGCAATGAAGCCTATCGCACTCGACGAGGCTTCTGTTCCTCAGGACGTAAAGGACAATGAGTTCCAGGTTGCTGTGGAGAAGACAAAGGAAGAGCAGATTGAGAAAGCTGTTGAAGTTGCTCTCAAGAAGGCTGGCCTGAACCCGAACCTGGTAGACAGCGAAGACCATATCGAGTCGAACATCAAGAAAGGATGGCTCACACGTGAGGACGCTGACAAGGCTCTTGTTATCAAGAAGGAAGCTGCAGAACAGAAAGCTGCTAACCTGCCTGAGCAGATGATACAGAACATCGCTAAGGGTCGTCTGGCTAAATTCCTCAAAGAGTGCTGTCTGGTAAATCAGGAATTCCAGTTCGGCGACGGCGACAAGACAAGCGTTGCCGACTATCTGAAGAAGCAGGACAAGGATCTGGCGATTGTTGCTTACAAGCGTTTCACCCTTGTTGCCGAATAAGAGTATAACTGAATATACAATCACAAGATAGAAGACGGAGTTATGAGGAGTGAGAGCTCTTTATGACTCCGTCTTTTGTTAATTATTCGCAATGAAGATATTTGCAGTAGGAATGAACTACATCCAGCACAATAAAGAGCTGGATGGAGCGTTATATAAACCGGAGAACCCTGTGATTTTCACCAAGGCTGACTCCGCTTTGCTGAAGGACCGCAAACCGTTTTTCGTGCCCGACTTCATGGGACGCATCGACTACGAGGCCGAAGTTGTGGTGAGGATATGCCGTCTCGGCAAGTCCATTCCGCAGCGTTTCGCTCACCGCTATTATGACGCCGTGACGCTGGGCATTGATTTCACTGCCCGCGAAATGCAGCAGGAGCTGCGCAAGAAAGGTTTGCCTTGGGACCTGTGCAAAGGTTTTGACGGTTCGGCTGCCATAGGCGAATGGGTCGATATCAACAAGTTCCGCGACATACAGGCCATACATTTCCATCTCGATATCAACGGTTCCACCGTTCAGGATGCCTGTACGAGCGAGATGCTTTACAGCGTTGACGAGCTCATTGCTTATATAAGCAGATATTTCACACTGAAGACCGGCGACCTCATCTACACCGGAACGCCCGTCGGAATAGGGCCCGTCGCGATAGGCGACAAGCTTGAAGGCTGGCTCGACGACCGCAAAGTGCTCGACATGTGGTGCCGTTAGAAGCCGGAAAGCACGCCGAAGGTCGGTCTGATAAAAGCTAAAACGAAAGACAAGAGTGAAGAAAACGTTTTACAACATACTGTTTCTGATGCTTCTGCTCATGCAGCCTTCGGTTGCCGGAGCACAGAAATTCTTCAATCTGACGGCCGATCAGGTTAGGACAGATTCCGTGCTTCCACTTTTCGCAAGCACCATGCCGCTGCCTGCCAATTACGCTGATTCGGTCTATACCGTGTCGTTTGCATATCCGGAGTTCATCGATATGCCCGACAGCGACATCTCTTCATACAAGAAACTTGTCCGGACTTTGCCTCCCGCAATGCCCGAGATAACCAGCCATATCGTGTTCGACCGCAAGAAACCTTCGCTCGAGACGAGCTTCTGTCCGGTGGTCTATCGCGACGGACACTATCGTCTGCTCGTGAGCTTCATGCTGAAAGTAGAGGCGCGTCCTGTGTCACGCCAGCGCCGTTCAGCATTGCGCGATGCCTCGACCCCTGCATCGCGCTATGCCGAACATTCGGTTCTTGCCTCGGGACGTTGGGCAAAGATACGTGTGCCTTCCACCGGAGTGTATCAGCTTAGTGAGTCGCTGATACGTCAGGCGGGATTTTCCGACCTGAGCAAAGTAAAGGTTTACGGCTACGGCGGCAACCTGAAGAACGAGACCTTGTCCGGCAGCGACCTTGTGGAATACGACGACCTGCGCGAGGTTCCGCTCTGCGATGTGGACGGCCGACTGCTTTTCTACGCTCTCGGTCCGGTGTCGTGGGAAAGTAACAGCAGCAGTCGTCGTACACGAAATCCATATTCTGACTACGGATATTATTTCATAACGCAGAACGATGAAGGCACTCCTGCCCGCGTAAGTCAGGAAGACTTCCTCGCGTCTTTCTATCCGTCACCTTATTATTATCACACTCTCTACGAGGTGGACGGCTATTCATGGTATCAGGGCGGACGCAATCTGTTTGACAGTCAGCAGATTACCAGTACATCGCCATACACGGTTGACCTGTCAGGCAATCCTGAAGCCACATACGGAAAGCTGTCAGTCAACGTGTCGGCGGGCAGTGCGTGCCGTGTACAGGTAGAGTTCAACGATTCCATTTTAGGCACTCTCAACATCAGCCTTGCGGCATACGACGAAGGCAATGAGGCTTCGGGCACTTACACTATAAATAATCCACAGTCTCAGAACAAGGTAAAAATAACCGTGCTCTCGGGCGGACCGGCGCGCCTCGACTATGTGTCCATGGCGTGGAACAAGCCTTTTGCCGCTCCCGACCTCACCGCGTCGTTCCCCGTTCCGCAGTACGTGTATAACATAACCAACCAAGATCTGCACGCCGACGGCCCTGCCGACATGGTGATAATCATCCCGACATCGCAGAAACTCAGGAAAGAGGCCGAGCGTCTGAAAGAATTCCACGAGACCCGCGACGCGCTTCGGGTGCGCATAGTACCTGCCGACGAACTGTTCAACGAGTTCTCCAGCGGTACACCCGACGCCAGTGCCTACCGCAATTACCTCAAGATGCTCTACGACCGGGCAGCGACCAAGGCCGACATGCCCAAGTATCTGCTGCTCTTCGGCGACTGTGTGTGGGACAACAGAATGCTCACATCAGACTGCCGCAACCTCAATTCCGACGACTATCTGCTCTGTTTCGAGAGCGAGAACTCGTTCAACGAGGTGAGCTGTTACATCGACGACGGCTACTTCTGTATGCTCGACGACGGTGAGGGAGAGAACCCGCTGTTGCGCGACAAGCTCGATGTGGCGGTGGGAAGATTCCCCGTAACGACGGAGAGCGACGCCAAAGTGATGGTGGATAAGGTGATAAACTATGTCACCAACGCCAACGCCGGAGCATGGCAGAACACTATGATGTTCATGGGCGACGACGGCAACGCCGACATACACATGCGCGATGTGAACGATGTGGCCGACCTTATTTCGAGTCTGCATCCCGGATACAACATAAAGAAAGTGTTGTGGGACGCATACAAGCGTGAGACTTCATCCACCGGAAAATCATATCCCGACGCATCGAAAGCCATAAAACAGCAGCAGGCTGCCGGCGCACTCATCATGGACTATGCCGGTCACGGACGTGCCGACCAGATATCACACGAGTCGGTGCTAAGACTCTCCGACTTCGCAAGTTTCACCAACACCAACCTCCCTTTGTGGGTGACTGCGTCGTGCGACATAATGCCTTTCGACGGAATGAAATCGACAATAGGCGAGACTGCCGTGCTCAACCCGAAGGGTGGAGCCGTGGCCTTCTACGGCACGACGCGCACTGTATATGCCTCGCACAACAAGACGATGAACACAAACTTCCTTACCAATGTGCTCACCGTGACCGACGGGAAACCCATGACCATCGGTGAGGCACAGCGCCTGGCAAAGAACAGTGTCAAGACAAACGGCAATATGGAGGTGGTGAACAACCTGCAGTACTCGCTGCTCGGCGATCCTGCCATGTCGCTCAGCCTGCCTACGCTCACGGTTGTGGTGGATTCCATCAACGGAGTGGATGTTACCACGGGCACCACGGTGAATGTAGGGGCGGGCAGTATTATGCGTGTGAGCGGATATGTCAAGGACGCGCCGCAGTTCAACGGTGTGCTCGCAGCCAGCGTACACGACAGCCGCGAGCTGATAACCTGTCTGTGGAACAACCGCAACGAAGACGAGGCGGCGTCAAGCCCGTTCACATATTACGACCGTCCGAAGGTGCTCTTCAACGGTAACGACAGCATTGTCGGCGGACGGTTCGAATTCTCTTTCGCCGTGCCTAAGGACATAAACTACACCGACGGCACAGGACTCATCAATCTTTATGCCCTGAGCAACGACCGCACACTCATAGGCAACGGCTATTGCGAGTCGTTCATCGTGGGTGGAGGCGACGTGGCCGAGAACGATTCCGTGGGCCCGTCAATATACTGCTATCTCAATTCGCCCTCGTTTGTCAACGGCGGCAACGTGAACAGCACGCCTTACTTCGTGGCCGAGATAATGGATAAGGACGGCATCAACTCCTCGGGCAACGGCATAGGACACGACCTGCAGCTCGTAATCGACGGCGAGATGGCGCGCACATACAATCTGAACGACAACTTCAGCTACGACTTCGGAAGCTACACCCGCGGCACGACATACTACAACATTCCTGAACTCGAGGAAGGCGAGCACACATTGCAGTTCCGCGCCTGGGACGTGTTCAACAACATGTCGAGCACGCAACTGCGCTTCAAGGTGGTGAAAGGACTCACGCCGTCGCTCTTCAGCGTGAGCTGCACAAACAATCCTGCCACCACATCTACCACATTCATCATCAGCCACGACCGCGCCGGCAGCACCGTGAATGTGGGCATCGACGTGTTCGACATGAGCGGCCGGCTGCTCTGGACCCACGAGGAGAGCGGAGTGACCACGGGCAACGCCTACACGGTGGATTGGGATCTGACCGTTGACGGAGGCCAGCGTCTGGGCACGGGTGTATACATTTACAGGGTGCGCATGTCGTCTGAAGGCAGTTCGCAGACCTCAAAGGCAAAGAAACTTATAATCATTGGCAATAAATAGAGCGCATCGGCGTTTTTTATTCAGTGCCTTATTAGGATATAAATTAACGACAAACATCATAAGAATGAACAATAAGATAAGAATATTGGCCGCGTGCCTGTTTTCCGGTATTGTGCTGACGGTCTCGGCTCAGGACAAGCAGAACATGTTCAACCCAGTCAACACGTCGGTCACATCGCAGACCATCGCCCCTGACGCACGTGCCGCCGGTATGGGTGATGCCGGTGTGGCAACCGACCCTGACGTGGTTTCGCAATACTGGAACCCGGCCAAGTATCCGTTCACCATCTCGCGTGCGGGCATCTCTCTCAACTATACACCGTGGCTGCGACAGCTTGTCAGCGATATGGACCTGGCCTATCTGGCAGGCTATTACCGCATAGGCGACTACTCAGCCGTGTCTGCTTCGCTGCGCTATTTCTCGCTCGGCGAGGTGTATACCAGCATGGGTGAGAGCGACGACAACAGCATGACCATCAACCCATACGAGATGTCTTTCGACGTGGCTTACTCGCTTATGCTCAGCGAGAAGTTCTCTATCGCGGCCGCAGTGAGGTGGATATACTCCGACCTGACCTACGATTACACCGAGGATACGTCACCGGGAAGCGCTTTCGCCGCCGACCTTGCCGCCTACTATCAGAACTATTTCACCATCGGACAGCGCGAATGTCAGATAGGTCTTGGTCTGAACATATCGAACATCGGTAGTAAGATATCGTTCGGAGGCGATGACAACAGCGAGTTCATACCTACGAACCTGCGACTCGGAGCCGCCCTCATGGTGCCTGTTGACGAGTATAACCGCTTCACCATCACGGCCGACGCCAACAAGCTGCTCGTACCTACTTACCCGAAGCAGAACGAAGGTGAATCGACCGAGGACTACATGGAGCGTGTGCAGAAAGACTATTACGACGTGAGCAGCATAAGCGGTATATTCAAGAGCTTCGGCGATGCGCCCGGCGGTTTCAAGGAGGAGCTTCAGGAGATATACTGGAGTGTCGGCGGCGAATATGTCTATCACGACCAGTTCGCCCTGCGTGCCGGTTATCACCACGAGTCGGAAAACAAGGGTAACCGTAAGTATTTCACCGTGGGTGCGGGCTTCAAGATGAGCGTGTTCTCGCTCGATGCCGCCTACGTCATAGCCACGGCCAAGAGTAATCCGCTCGACCAGACGCTGCGCTTCACCCTCAGCTTCGACATGGACGGCATAAAAGACCTGTTCAGAAGATAAACCGTCTGCCGGCGGACGAATATGTATAACACAGCAAAAAAACATTTTGGAATATGAAAATACGTGTAGGATTCGGTTTCGACGTGCATAAACTTGTGCCCGGCCGCGACCTCTGGCTCGGCGGAATAAAGCTCGACCACGAGCTCGGACTGCTCGGTCACAGCGACGCCGACGTGCTCATACATGCCATATGCGACGCTCTGCTCGGTGCGGCAAACATGCGCGACATAGGCTATCACTTCCCCGACACGTCGGACGAGACGCTCAATATCGACAGCAAGATATTGCTGCGCAAGACCGTTGAGCTGATAGCTACCAAGGGCTACACCGTGGGCAACATCGACGCCACGGTGTGTGCGGAGCGCCCGAAGCTCAATCCTCACATACCGGACATGTGCCGCTGCCTTGCCGAAGTGATAGGCACCGACGTTGACAATGTGTCGGTGAAGGCCACGACAACCGAGCACCTCGGTTTCACGGGGCGCGAGGAAGGCATCAGCGCCTACGCCACCGTTCTTATATGCGGCTGACCTTTGAGGTCGGCCGTTGTTGTTTTTTACGCCTTTCTGCCGTTTTCCTTTTCACTTTTTGCGCGTCGTGAATGTATATTCATGCCTTTCCGTAGGTATGGAAATATGATGATCGTTTTCCGAAAAGAAGGCGTTGATAAATCTTATATCTGAGAATAGCAAAGCGTTTTTAATGTCCCGACAGGCCTGTCGCATGGTTATTGCCGTGCGGAACGGGATGTTTCGGGAGATGAAAACGGGCAGCTTTAAGTTAAGCGGATGTTATATATAAATGTAAAGACCGGAATTTTCCGGTATCGGATAAGACGTTTTTTATCTTTAATAAAGCATTCTTTTATTTTGGATAAGGCGTTTTTTTCATGTATAAAGCGTTTTCTATATTTTGAAAAAGCGTTTTTCATTCCACATAGACCATTTTAAATGCCGAATAAACATCGTTTTTATCCATTTAAAAATAAGCCGAAATGTACTACTTTCAAATTGAAAGCGGATTCCGATTTTTCCCTCTGAGTTTTCCGTTCTACCCCGAAAAATAAGCGCGTATTTGCGAGCGGAGTCTCCTTCGGGCGCAAATACGCGGAAAATAACAGGCTTTAATAAGATATTGAATATCAATGATTTATATTTAAACGACATTTCCCTGCTTTGCAAAAAGCACCGTTTCGCCTTCCGAAATGGCCCATTTCAGAGGCCAATATAGGCCATATCGCACCCTAATATGGGCTTAATCGCACTGCGAAATGGGCAATATCGTAACACGGAATCAATATTTTCGGACTATGATATAGGGTATATGAAGAGCCGATATGCCCCGAAACGGCCTCCGATACGTCTGATTTAACATTCATTTACACCTCTTTTGCGAAAATATTTTGTCAAAATTTTGTCAAGAAAAATTGTAAGTTGATCTCACGGGTTTTCTTGAAAAAACATCGATAATATGAGTGGAAAAAGATACGGGAAGTATTTGTCTTAACAGCCGGAAGCACGCCTAGCTTTTGCTATGATTATTTACCGGTTGTGGCAAATTGAGTCTATTGTTACGGCAATGCGAATATATTATTATTAAAAATCGAATCTATTGATATGGTAAATCTAATCTATCGTTATTTTAAAGTGAATCCATTATTATGGCAATGCGAATATATTGTTGTGGCAAATCGAATCTATTGTTATTTTAAAGCTAATATATTATTGCAGTAAAGCGAACTTGTGGTGGTAGAAGTATGAGTCTATTGTCACGATAAAACGAATCTATGGTTGTGGCATAGTAAATCCATTATTATGGCAAATCGAATATATTTTCTAAAGAAAGTGCATATATTGTTCCGGCAATATAAGTCTATTGTTGTGAGAAAGTGAATGGATTATTACGTCATGCCCGTATTGCCCCGGGTTATATTGCTCCATGTCATTAAAAAGTTTTCCTGCGTTCTGTGTCAATTCAGGAACAGAATCAATCACCATGTGGTTTCCATCGGGTCGGGCTGTTCGGCATAAGCCTATCAGATTATGTAAACATATAAAAAGGAAAATGCCACTACTTTCAACAAGCAGTGGCATATTCCTATGTTTAACTAAAAAAATTTCGAAACAAATGCGAACCTCACGGCCCAGCACTGTTACCTGTTAAACAATCGTTTTAATTTACCTTAAACCTAATAACTAAAAACCTAAATCTATTACTACTAACCTAAACAATCTATTAACTTTTTGACGCTGCAAAGATACGACGGTTTTTCGGTTTCTGCAAGCAATAAAACAAATAATATGATATTTTTAATTCTTTTTTGATATATATCAATATCCTGTGTGCGCACACAGCGGCCATCAAGTGGCTAAAACTTGTCGGTTTACTTTATTATTGTGACATTTTGCTACATTTTGGTTGCAAAGTGAGATATCTGCACCCTTTCATCACAGCCTTTGTAGGGGTGTTTTGCAAATTTGTGATAAAATGTCGGAAAAATCTTGTGTACGTGTTGTTTTCAGACTTTTCAGACCGTTTTTCGGCTGTTTCAGCACCTCAAACTGTTTCTTCTTGTCCTTGCTCACCACCATCTGCCAGGGTTCCGGCAGAATGGGCAGATCGTCATAGCGCCACTTGGCGTAGTCGGGGTTGTAGGTGGCGGCGTCCGCCAGCCCGGCCAGGTGCCCCAGGCACCAGCTCACCAGCCAGCCGCCGCCCTCCAGGTAGCCGTCTTTGCGGGTAGCAGCGCCCAGCACGGCGGCCAGGGATTTTGCCACAGAGGGCTTCTCAGCGATCACCAATCGCATCTTCCTCTACCTCCATTTCTTCGTTGGATTTTTTCAGTTTTCTGGAAACGCTGTTGCCATCGTCCAGAAGGCAGTCATAACCGACGTTGTAATCATAGCGGTACAGCTTTCCCAGCAGGTCGTTGATGATGACACGGCAGG
>ERZ779877.1140-NODE-1140-length-24283-cov-3.375764_pt1 | contig 24283 bp, 23 predicted proteins | sample MGYA00511556_ERZ779877 | MGnify/ENA primary metagenome ERZ779877 (study PRJEB29588, sample SAMEA2159338) | human gut metagenome | biome: human gut; feature: human-associated habitat; material: faeces | place: Denmark | collected 2008/2010 ...
TTCCGCAGTCCGCCCATGGCAGACATCTCGTTGCTGTGTACGGCATGGATGATGCTACCCGCTCCGAGGAACAGCAATGCCTTGAACATGGCGTGTGTGAACAAGTGGAACATGCCTGCCATGTAGCCCAGTCCCCCTTCGTGTGGGTTGGCTGATGTACATACACCCAGCGCCACCATCATGAAACCGATTTGGGAGATGGTGGAGAATGCCAGTACACGCTTGATGTCACTCTGCACACATGCCACACTGGCGGCATAGAATGCCGTGAAGGCTCCTACGTATGCCACGATGTGCAGCACGCTGGGAGCATATTCTATGAACAACGGGAACATGCGTGCCACCAGATAGACACCTGCAACCACCATCGTGGCGGCATGAATCAGTGCACTGACCGGCGTAGGACCTTCCATGGCATCGGGCAGCCAGATGTGCAACGGGAACATGGCACTCTTGCCCGCGCCGCCCACGAACATCAGTCCCAACGCCAAGGGCAACATCATCGCCCCCTGCATCAGGCCCGTCTCCGTGGGAGTGAAAGAGAAGGTGCCCACATAGAAACCGTAGATCAAAATGCCAATCAGGAAGCCCAAGTCGGCGAAGCGCGTCACGATGAACGCCTTCTTGGAGGCCGCGATGGCCTCGGGCTTCGTGTAGTAGAACCCGATGAGCAGGTAAGAGGAAACGCCCACCAGTTCCCAGAACACATACATCTGGAAGATGTTCGTGGCCACCACCAGCCCCAACATGGAGAAGGTGAAGAGGCTCAGGAAAGCGTAGTAGCGCTGGAAGCCCCGCTCGCCTTTCATATAACCGAACGAATAGATGTGCACCATGAACGATACCGTGGTAATCACCACGAGCATCATCACCGAAATGGGGTCGAGCAACACGCCCATGTCGATGTGCAACGAACCGGAGAACGGCAACCATTCCGCATTCCAAGGTATCAGCGTGGCATAGGTTCCGTCGGCTTGGCGTGGAAGAGAAAAGTAATCGTAAGCCGCCATGTAGCTCAACACGGCCACCGCGCCCAGCACCACCGTACCGATAAGCCCCGCCACGCGGTGGGACATCTTCATCCCGGCCAAAGCCAGCAGCAGGAAGCTCAACGCCGGCAACAGGAGAATCAATATCGTATATTCCATATCCATTATTCTTTTATCGCGTTAGGGTTATCCTTTCAAGTCACTGATGTCGTCCGTCTGGATGTTGCGCACGTTGCGGTACACATTGATCATGATGGCGATGCCCACGGCCGTTTCCGCTGCCGACACGGCGATGCCGAACAGCGTGAAGAAGTGGCCCTCGAGCGCACCGGGGAAAAGGTAACGGTTGAACGCGGCAAAGTTGATGTTCGCCGCATTCAACATCAGCTCCACGGAAATCAGCGTGGCCAACAGGTTACGGCGCGTGAAGAAGCCGTAGACTCCGGCAAAGAGCATCACCGCGCCCACCAACAGATAACAAATCACATTTATGTCCATAACTCGTCCCTTTCCTTTTAATGTTTACGCGCAATCAATATAGCTCCTATCATGCAGGCCAGCAGCAACACGCTCACCGCCTCGAACGGCAACACGAACTGATACTTGCCCATGCCGATGAGGGCCTCGCCTATCGCAGCCGGGTCCAGCTCCTGCAAGGCGGGAATGCCGCCAAGGGTGAAACCGTGCCCCAACAGCAGGAACACCAACAGGGCAAAGCCCGCGAGCGTGGTGGCCAGAGCGGCAAACCAACGGCCGCGGGGGATGCGCTCGTTCATGTTCTTGTCCGAACGGGTCAGCAGGATGGAGAACACGTAGAGCACCACGATACCGCCCGCGTAGACGGACAGCTGCACGGCGCCCAGATAAGTGTAGCCCAGGATGAAATAGAACACCGCCGTGCCGAAAAGCACGAACAGCAACGCCGTGGCCGCCCGGAGAATCTTCCCCGTGGTCACAGCCAGCACCGAGCACACCATCATCATCAGGGCGACGATGCCGAATATAACTTGTTGAAGCGTTATTTCCATATCTCTTATCATGCTTTTACAGGGTTGGTTTTCTTTTCAGCGGGCGGGGCCAGCGTGGACCCTTCACGGTTGAGCACCAGATGGAGCTTCTCCCGCTCGAACACCGCGTTCTCGAACTCGTTCGTGAAACGGATGGCGTCGTGCGGACAAGCGTTGACGCAAAGCTGGCAGAATACGCACGAACCCAAGTCGTACTCATAGCGCACCAGCACCCGCTTCTTCTTCCCTTCGGCGTCTTCCTTCATCTCCGACACCACGCGAATCGTGCCGTTCGGGCAAGCCATCTGGCACAGGCCGCAGGCGATACAGTGGTGATGGTTGTCCGCGTCGTGCACCATCTCCAGCATGGCGCGGTGGCGTTCGGGGATGTGGAGCGTCGTGTGGCGGTTCTCGGGATATTCCTCCGTCACTTTCTTACGGAGGAACACCTTCATGGACGTGCGCAAGCCCACCCAGAGGCTCTTCGTCGACCGCCAATATCTCTTTACGTATTTCGTGAAACTATTCATATCTCTCCATTATTTAAAAGACAAGGCCGCAAACTTTCAACACCGCCATGACGAGCATGAGCAAGAGCGAGAGCGGCATGAGGTATTTCCATTCCAAATTGAGCACCTGGTCGATGCGCAAACGCGGGTAGGTCCAGCGAATCCACATGAGCAGGAACACCACGAAGAACGTCTTGCCCAGGAACCACACGATGCCGGGAATGTAGTCCATCGCGGCATTGAAACCATCCAGTCCTGCCACGTGCAGCGGCATCCATCCGCCCAGGAAGAGCGTGGTGGCGATGCCCGACGTGATGAACAGGTTCAGGTACTCGGCCAGATAGAAGAAACCGAAGTGCATGCCGGAGTATTCCGTGTGGTAGCCGGCCGTCAGTTCCTGCTCGGCCTCGGCCAGGTCGAACGGGCCGCGGTTGGCTTCGGCGTTACCCGAAATGAGGTAAATGACGAAAGCCACCAGCGTGATGATGTGGCCTTTGAAGATGTTCCATCCGTCGGCCTGGCTCTCCACGATGCCGCTGATGCTCATCGTCCCGCTGAGGATGACCACCGTGAGCACGGTGATGCCCAGCGAAAGCTCGTAGCTGACGAGCATGGCGCCGCTTCGCACGGCTCCGATGGCCGTGTACTTGCTGTTGCTGCTCCAACCGGCCAGCAGGATGCCGATGATGCCGATGCTCGAAGCCGCCAGCACAAAGAAGATGCCCACCTGCATGTCGATGGCTTCCATGCCCTTGTTCCAAGGCAGGCAAGAGAACGAGATGACGGAAGCGAGGATGACCAGGTAAGGCGCCAGCTCGTAGAGCACGTGGTCGGAATTCTTCAGCCGTATGATTTCCTTGGTGAGGATTTTCAACACGTCGGCCGGCACTTGCAGCAAACCGCCCTTGCCTCCCACGCGGTTAGGACCGATGCGGCACTGGAAAGCGCCGCACACCCGCCGCTCCATGTAGATGAGCACTACGGCCAGCACGGCGTAGGCCAACAAGATGACCACACCCAGCAACAGGCTCTCCAAGAACACGGCCCAGCCTTCGGGCATGACGCCGCACAGCGCGTCGTGCAACCACCGCGTGAGCGGCTCCAGGCTGTAATAGTCTAAAAAAGATTGTTCCATATATATATCCTATTCTATATATTCTGATGTGTCTGTGTCGTTATCTGTCGATGTCCGGTATCACGAAGTCCAGCGTACCGCCGATGGCGATGAGGTCGGCAATCTTGTTGCCCCGGCACACGGTGTCCATGGCATGCACCAGCGGCAGGCCCGTGGAACGGTAGTGCAGGCGGTAGGGCGACTTGTCGCCACGGCTGACGAGGAAGACGCCGAACTCTCCACGGCTAGATTCCACCGACGCCGTGAACACGCCTTCAGGCAGTTTCAACACCGGCTTCACCTTCACGCGGAATTCGCCTTCGGGAATGTTGTCGATGAGCTGGTCGATGATGGCGCACGATTCCAGAATCTCGTCCATGCGCACCATGTAGCGGTCCCACGAATCGCCGTGGGTATAGACGATTTCCTTGAAGTCCACCTTGTCGTACAAGGCATACGGATGGTGCTTGCGCACGTCGTTGGCCCATCCCGAGGCACGACCCGTGCCACCCGTCGTGGCCAACGATATGGCATCCTCGCGCGAGAGCAGTCCCATCTGCTTCAGACGGTTGCGGGCGATGACGCTGCCGGTGAATATCTCGTGGTATTCGTGGATGATTTCCCGCATGTGTTTCGTGAACTCCTTCACTTTCTGCACGAACGTGGGATGGATGTCGGCCTGCACGCCGCCAATCACGTTGTAGTTCTGGATGAGTCGTCCGCCGGTGGTTTCCTCGAAGATGTCGAGAATCATCTCGCGCTCGCGGAACCCGTAGAAGAAGGGCGTGAGGGCACCCATGTCCATCACCAGACAGGAATAGAAAAGCAAGTGGGAAGCGATGCGTTGCAGCTCGTCCATAATGGTGCGGATATACTGCACGCGCTCCGTCACCTCGATGCCCGCCGCCTGCTCGATGCACATGCACAGGGCGTGGCGGTTCTGGTGGGCGCTCAGGTAGTCCAAACGGTCGGTGAAGGCCAGCGTCTGCGGATAAGTCAGGCTCTCGTTCATCTTTTCAATGCCGCGGTGGATGTAACCCAGCACGGGGTCGATGTGCTTCACCGTCTCGCCTTCGAGCGAGGTGCGCATGCGGAGCGCGCCGTGCGTCGACGGGTGTTGCGGACCGATGTTCACCACGAAGTCGTCGGGATTGAACACCACGTTCTCCCGGCGCTCCAGCGTTCCGTCCGGCCTAAGGTTGAATTCCTCCGTCACGTCGGCGTTCACCTCACTGGTCAGTTCCAGCGGATTACTGTCCATGTCGTAATCCTTGCGCAGGGGATATCCCTTCCAGTCTTCGCGCAGGAAGAGGCGTCGCATGTCGGGATGGCCCGTGAACCGGATGCCAAAGAAGTCGAATGCCTCACGCTCCTTGATTTCGGCCGTCTTCCAGATGCGGCACACCGATGGCAGCAGCGGGTTTTCCTCTCCGCCCTTGGCTTCGGCGCGCAGCATGACGCGTCCTCCGGTGCGCGTGCTTTCCAAGAGGTAGTACACGCCCAGCACGCCTTCGCCGTGGTCCACGCCCACCAGGTCGCGCATGTAATCCATCGGTTCGTCGGCGTCGTCGTGCAACTTCCGGCACACGTCCTCCAACTTGTCTGCCGGGACGCTCACCACCGTCTCGCCCGCCGTTTCCACTTCGGCCTGCGGGCACCATTGTTTTATCTTTTCAGTCACCTGCTGTATCATGCCTTTTCCTCCTTATTTTCCATCAAGCCTTGCGGCACTTCGTTGCGGTCCCGCTTGCCCAGGAAGCGCTCCATCTTGATTTTGCGTTGCAGCTGCATCATACCGTAGAAGAGGGCTTCGGGCCGCGGCGGGCATCCGGGAATGTAGACGTCAACGGGCACGATCTTGTCGATGCCGTTCACCACGTAATAACTCTTCCTGAACGGGCCGCCGCTGATGGTGCATCCGCCCACGGCAATCACGTATTTCGGCTCGGCCATCTGGTCGTAGAGCCGCTTGAGCACGGGCGCCATGCGATAGTTGATAGTGCCCAGCACCATCAGCAGGTCGGCTTGCCGGGGCGAGTTTCTCGTCACCTCGAAACCAAACCGCGCCATGTCATAGCGCGCCGCTCCCAATGCCATGAACTCGATGGCGCAACAACTTGTGCCCAAGGCAAGTGACCACACCGAGTTGCTCCGCCCCCAGTTGATGAGGTCGTCCAGCGTGCCCAGCACGATGCCTGCCCCGTCTCGGTTCAGCTCCTCGGCCATGCGCAACAGGTAGTCGTTGTTCTTGAACTCTTCGGGCCGCATGTCCTTCGTGGTGGGAAGTTTGCGATGCTTCATTTCCATGCCAACGCTCCTTTCCGCCAGGCGTATGCCAAGCCCAATATCAATACCACGATGAAGAACGAGATGCTCACCAGCCCGGCCATCCCCACGCGCTCCACCACGGCAGCCCACGGAAAGAGGAACACCGTCTCGATGTCGAACACCAAGAAGAGGATGGCGTAGAGATAGTAACCCGAGTGGAACTGGCCCCACGAAGTGCCTCTTGTGGGCACGCCGCACTCGTAAGGCTCACCTTTCTGGGGGTTGATGGAGCGCGGTGCCGTCAGACGGGCAATCAGCAGAGCCGCAGCCACCAAGACGATGGCCGTGAGCACCACAGTGGTCAATAAAATGAAATCTGTCATGCTTGTATGAGATTATGTTTAAACTCAAAAGATAGCGGGGTTATAATATAAGAAAGAAAAGCGCGGATGCCCCACCCGCATCATACAAAAAAGGGGAACACGCGCACAAAATGCCAGGCGGCAAAGCGGATTCAAATCACTATGCGCCTCAACACCAAGACATAGTAATCCTTGTCGATGCCGGAAATTGGGCGCGATTCCCACTTCCTCGAGGGGGAAGCGCCTTCTTCGTCCCATCCGAAATAGTGCTGCAACCAACGCTCGCCCAAGTCCACGCACTTCACGCCGGGCACCTTGCACACCGTGCCGGCGGAGGGGGACAAAGGAATGATGTAGTCGGGAGTGAAAACGAAAAACGGAGATTCGGGAACAATGAAAGAAGGCTCGTCGTGGAAACTGTTCGCCTCTGCCGCCTCAAGCGGGGGAAAAACCGCACGGGCGTAGGCCTTCATCATGGTGCAAACCATGAAGAAAGACAGGCAAAACAGCAATAAGACATAGACTTTCTTTCTCATTCCTCGTCTCTTTAACGCGCCACAAAGGTACGTATAATCTCCTTACGCCTTTTCCCTCAAATCATTAAATAATCTAAAAAATAAATGGCGGACGGGACGTTTGCATGGGCAGCCGAAAATGTTTTCCGGCTGAAGGCGGCCGACCGCCTTGCGGCGTACAGAATCGTACTCTGCGGCAAGTACTCGAGTACTCCCCGCAGAGTACGCTGGCGCGTGCCGCACGCCGTCGCGGGAAACTCACCTTCCCCACATAGCGCCTGCTACCGGCACAGCCATTCGCAAACCCTGTCCTGGAACTTTTGCGCCTCGCGCACACTTTCCACTCCTTGGTTCATGATGCAGAAAGCCAAGGCATGGTTGTTCGAGGCCAAGGCATAACCGGCCAGCGTCGACACGCCTTCCAACGTGCCGGTCTTGGCCCGCACGTTGTCCCTCGCCCGCCCTTCGCGCATGCGCCGCTTCAGCGTGCCGTCCACCCCTGCCACGGGCAACACCTCGTAGAGAGCCTGGAACAACCGGCTGTCGCGGTAGGCATAGCGCAGGAAAGCCACTTCCAGTTCCGGCGTCAGGTAATTGTATAAGGAAACGCCGCTCCCGTCAGCCACCAGATATTTGCTCGGGTCGTACCCCATCTGCCCTATCAGGCGCTCTATGCAATGGAAGGCTTCCTTGCGCGAGGCGTAGGGCTTCCCGCTCCGGGCCGCCAACTGGTAGAACACGGCTTCGGCACACAAGTTGTCGCTCTCTTTCATCATCGGGCGCAACACTTCGGACAGAGGGCGGACTCTCTCGGCCAAGAGCGCGGCACCGGCCGGGCAACGCGAACGGCCACCGGCAACCACCCCGATGCCCGCCTCGCCCAACACGTCCGACATGCGCTCCATGAAAACGTCCTCGCCGCCCAGCAGCAAAGGGGTCAGCACCGGCATCTCGTCGTCCCAACACCAGCCCCATCCCCATTGCAAGGTGTCCTTCATCGACACGTCGGCACACAAGCGCCCGGCAATGGAATCGACGCCCAGTCGCTTCACGGCCTCCACGAAAACGGCCAGGTCGGCCTCACCGAAACAAGGGTCGAAACCACCCACCACGTAGAGGTCGCCCTGCAGGACGTCACCGCGCACCTCGCCCGTATGATACAAGCGAGTGGAAAACTTATATGACAAGCCCAACTCTGCCAATGCGGCCACGGCCGTCACCACTTTCTCCGTGGAAGCCGGACGCATGCGCTGGCGCGACTGAAACGCATATAATAAGGTGTCCGCCGTCAGGTCGTAAACGCATAATCCCAACTGGGACGTCTGCAACAACTCGTCGCGCAACAGACTGTCCATTCCGGCACGCCAGTTGTCCGCCACCACCATGTCCGCTCCTCTGTCACCCGCACCCGCGGAAGCGGGCGGCACACCGCCCATTCCTGCCAGCAGGAAAACCATGACAAGGAGAAAGCGCGCCGCCGGTCCCTTCCCGGCCTTGATTTCACTCATTCTCCGCATGCTCACTTTTCCTCCGGTTGAAATATTTGCAAAACTCTCCTGCCGGAAAAGGCGTGATGAACCGCAGCGAACCGTCTGACAATGTCAACATCACCGTGTCGCGCCCTTTCAGAAATGCCAAAGAAGAAGGACGGATCACCGCCGCCTCGCTGATTTCCGCCAGCGGAATCTTCTTCACTTTGGAAAAACGTCCCTGATGGATGTACAGACAACCGTCGTCGGCAAACACGTAAAACGTGTGAATCAACCGCTCCACCACGAACACCATGAACACCATGCAGCACAAGGCCGGCAACGGCAACTTGACCCAAAAGAAATACACCGCCAGCACCGTGGCCGGCAAAAGGCAGAAGACCAACGTCTTCCGGTTAAGCTTGGAATGAAATGTCCGTATCATCATGCAAAAACTATGTAAATACTACTATAAGTCACAACTGCATCTTAATGACAATTATTACTTGTCTTATACCTTCTTTTAAAGAAAGAATCTATCTATTAGATAGAAAATATATCTTTTATCACATATTATTCAGTACATGAACACTTATTTTCCCACTTCTCCATATAATAATAAAAACATATAGCATACAAAGATACGGATTCTGCACTCCAAACATAAATTATTTCCACTTATTTTATGCTTTCAGGCACAACCAACCGACTTTTTAAGTAGTTTTGCAACATCTAATAGTAACAATATGATACGGAAATTCGATTTCTTGATTATCGGTTCGGGAGTGGCAGGAATGAGCTACGCCCTGAAGGTGGCCGACGCTGGAAAAGGAAAGGTGGCACTGGTGTGCAAAACCACATTGGACGAAGCCAACACGGCCAAAGCGCAAGGAGGAATAGCCTCGGTGACAAACCTGGAAGTGGACAACTTCGAGAAACACATACGGGACACCATGATAGCAGGCGACTACATCAGCGACCCGGCTGCCGTGGAACAAGTGGTGAAAAACGCGCCACAGGGCATACGCGACCTGCTGAAATGGGGCGTGAACTTCGACAAAAACGAAAAAGGGGACTTCGACCTGCACCGGGAAGGGGGGCATTCGGAATTCCGTATCCTGCACCATGCCGACGACACGGGCTTTGAAATACAACGCGGACTGATGGAGGCCGTGAGGCGGCATCCGAACATCACGATCCTGGAAAACCACTTCGCCGTGGAAATCATCACGCAACACCATCTGGGCATCGAGGTGACGCGCCGCACGCCGGACATAGAATGCTACGGGGCTTACATCCTGGACCCCGACACCAAGAAGATAGACACTTTCCTTTCGAAGGTCACCCTGATGGCCACAGGAGGAACGGGCGCCGTCTATGCCACCACAACCAATCCCAACATTGCCACGGGCGACGGCATCGCCATGGTCTACCGCGCCAAAGGCACGGTGGAGGGCATGGAATTCGTGCAGTTCCACCCCACTGCCCTTTTCCACCCCGGCGAAACGCATCCGGCTTACCTCATCACCGAAGCCATGAGGGGATACGGCGGCATACTGCGCTTGCCGAACGGCGAGGAATTCATGCAGAAATACGACAAACGGCTCAGCCTGGCGCCGCGCGACATCGTGGCACGGGCCATTGACAAAGAAATGAAGATACACGGGCTCGACCACGTGTGCCTCGACGTGACGCACAAGGACCCGGAAGAGACAAAGCACCACTTCCCCAACATCTATGCCAAATGCCTCTCCATCGGCATCGACATCACCAAACAATACATCCCTGTGGTGCCTTGCGCACACTACATGTGCGGCGGCATCAAGGTGGACCTCAACGCCTGCTCCAGCATCAAGCGGCTCTATGCCGTGGGCGAATGTTCCTGCACGGGGTTGCACGGTGGCAACCGCCTGGCCAGCAACTCGCTCATCGAAGCCGTGGTCTATGCCGACGCGGCAGCGCGCCACAGCCTGAGCGTGATTGACGAATATTCGTTCAACGACCGCGTGCCGGAATGGAACGACGAGGGCACGATGAGCAACGAAGAAAAAGTGCTCATAGCGCAGGATATGAAGGAAGTGGGACAAATCATGAGCAACTACGTGGGCATCGTGCGGAGCGACTTGCGACTGAAACGGGCCTGGACACGACTGGACCTGCTCTACGAGGAAACGGAAGAGCTCTTCAAACGGGTGAAGGCCACCAAGGACATTTGCGAACTGCGCAACATGATCAACGTGGGATACCTCATCACGCGGCAGGCCATGGAACGCAAGGAAAGCCGAGGGCTGCACTACACCATCGACTATCCGAAACACGCTTACGACCAAAAATGAAAACGCCGCCGCTGAAGGCGTGAGCGTACTTTGCGGAAAGTACTGCAGTACTCTGCGGAGAGTACTCGAGTACTTTCCGCAGAGTACGATTTCAATAAGAGACGGAAACTTTCAAACCTGCCTGCCTTGCGCGCTCCGCAATGCGGTCCAGTTCTTCGTGCGTGGCCTTGCGCAGGTCGTGGTCGGGCGTTTCGCGGTCGATGGTGTAAATCATGACCTGTGACGGGCCAATCTCTTTCACGGCCTTTAGCCATGGTTCCACGAAACGGGCGGAAGTGTTGTCCACATCTTTTCCCTCGAAAGTCCCTTTCATGAACATGGTCTGGATGATGACTTTTCCCTCGAAGGCTTTCAGCCGTTCTATCAGCCGGTCCACATCGTAATGGCCTGCCGGACGGTCCACCAGCCGGATGTAGTCCTCGTCCACCGTGTCCAGCTTCAAGATGTTGTTGTCCACCCTTTTCAGTGCTTCAAACACCTCGGGACGGAAAACCTGCGTGGAATTGCTCAGCACGCTGATTTTGGCTTTCGGGAAATAGCGGTCGCGCAGCGCGCGCACGTCTTCTATGATTTCCGAAAAATTGGGATGCAGGGTGGGTTCACCGTTTCCGGCAAATGTCAGCACGTCCGGCACGGGGCCGTTGGCCTGCATGTCCTTCAAGCGCGCCTCCAAGGCCGCACACACTTCTTCGCGCGTAGGCAACGGCTGGTGTGGACGAAAATCCTTGTTGAAACCGCATTCGCAATAGATGCAATCAAAAGAGCATCTTTTCCCGTCGGCAGGCAGAAGATTGATGCCCAACGACACTCCCAGACGACGGCTGTGTATCGGGCCGAAAATGGGAGACGGATAAATCACTGTAGACATATTACCTTTCTTTTAAACTACGGACAAAGATACACATTCCGGCTCAAAACCGACAACGCAACAAGAAAGAAAGATCGTTTTTCCAGTGTCCGGCTATGCGCTGCAACCCTTCGCCGATTTCTTTCCTGTCGGTATATCCCGTTGCTCCGTACTTCAGCATCAGCATCCAACTTCTGGAAATGTCCCATCGGGCTGTCAGCGCGGCCCGCATTCCCCGCCCGTACATCGTCATGAACGAAAAGGCATAGAGCAACGAAGGTTCATAGAATGCCATCGGCGCTTTGTAGTCCTCGCTGTCGAAATAGACGTATGACCCGGCCACGTTGAACCGTCCCTTCCTCTCCCTCCAACGCACGATGCAGCCTGCCATGCTGCCCCGCACGTGCTGTCCATACTGGTCGCGCACCTGGGTGTAGCGCCCTACTCCCCGCAATTCCAGCTCTTCACAAGGGGTATATTGTGCCTGAATTTTCAGCTTATGGTACAAATACGGCTCGCCATAGCGTTCCTTACGTTTCAGTTGGTAGCGACCGGACAAATCCCATTGCTCTGAAACCATCCAGTCTGCCTGGAACGTGGCATCCACTCCGTCCGAAGAATGTGGAGTGGCGAACTTCGGCCATGGAAAATAGAAATAATCCACGTAGGCCGACATCTTCAATTCGTTCAATGGCGCAGCTTCCGCTCCCACGTAGAATCCACTTTCATTTCTCACGGCTCCCCCTTCGGAAAAGGCATTGGCCCGCATTCCCACATATTGGTAAGCAAAAAAACGCTGCATGGCTATCAGGCTATACTGGTTGTTAAACCTGTATACAACCTTGTTCAAAGTGGCCCAACCATTGTAAACATCACTAAAGGCCGTCTCGCCAGACAACAGGAACTTATCGTTGTGCCAGCCATAATGTACACTGGCATTCAGGAAATTACTTCCGTCCGGATAATAGGTCCTATAAAGTTGTGAACCTTTAGAAAAGTGTTTGTCGAAATGTTCATAAAGCACCGTCATGCCCAGCGAAACGTGCCGCGCGTTCCACATCACATTGCCTCCCATCGACTGGTTCACCACGTTGTGCTTTTTCGACACTTCCAACAAGGTGCGATGCAATCCGTCGGTCTTCAGCGACGAAATGGTACCGTCGTTGCGAAGCGTGGCATCGACGGGCAAATAAGAATAAAATGCCGAAACATCCACTTTGCCGAAACGCAACGTGGCGGCCGCTCCCCTGAAAAAATTGGTTTCCGACACGGAAGAAAACTTCTTGATGGAAGGACGGAAACTGCTCATGTTGAACAAAGTGGACTTGCCGAAAGAGAAGTCCGTGCTCACCACCAGCCCTTCGCCGAAACTCAACCTGTAGTCGCCCAAAGCCAGCGTGCGGAGCATCCCGCAATCTTTCAGCAGGAAATGGAAGGAATAAGAATCGTACGCCTTATTGCCATGACTGCCGAAAGGTTCACCGGCATCCTTTTCAGCCGTAAATCCCCAATACAGCCTGTCTTTGTACTTATAGGTATAACGGACATTGTGATATAATGCGTTTCCCAAATACACCTTATTGGGATTTTTCAACAATACTTCATCTTCAGGAACCTTATACCCATCGCGCTCATACAGAGGCACGTCCATACGGGTCATCATTTCGTGCCGCCCACTTTTCCACAAGTCTTTCCACGTTATCTTCTTCTTCTCTTCCGCAGGTTTTCCAACGTAGACGAACAAACTCAGGAACTGTCGGGTCTGATAATCCAAGCGGTCTATCAACATCAGTTCCCCAATCGATTCCATCGGTCCGTATTGATACACGTAGGCCAAAATCTCCTCTATTTCCTCGTCGTCCAAGAAAGGCAAACGCTCCAAATCTTCTTTCGTGGCCGTGTTCAGGTTAAAAGGATGCTCGTGCAGTTCGTTCAGGTCTTCCAGCAAAGGGTTCAGTTCTCCATAGTCGTCATATTCGTCCACGGAAATCTTCTCTACAAACTCTTCCCATGAATAGTGCTGTGCCTGCAACTTATCCACAAGCCATATTTGTAGCATACAAAACATTATCACCGCTATCCACAACCGGTGTTGACAACCTCCGTATGATAGTTTTTTTGTCATGCCTCAAATATAAGCAACTATTTTTGTATAACAAATTATATTCTTTGTAAAAACCACCCAAGGAAAGTATTTAATTTATATTTTTGCAGCGGATATGAAGATGAGCAAACTTATCATACTGGCCGCGCTCTTTGCCTTTGCCGGAAAAGCAAAGGCGCAAGAAGAATTCACTCCTTTGGAAGAGGACTTGAAGGTGAAGGTCGTTTTCTATAAAAAGGTGCAGAAAGAATTCTATCAGGGCGACTCCATCACTGTCATCATCATGCCCGAACTGCCGGTCTACCCTCCGTTGAAATTCAAAAACCGAAGGGAAGCCATGCGCTACAACAGGCTGGTGTACAACGTGAAGAAAACGCTTCCCATTGCCAAACTGGTGAACCAGACCATCGCAGAAACCTATGAATACATCGAGAAACTGCCCACCAAAAAAGAAAAGGATGCGCACATCCGGGCAGTGGAAAAAGGAATAAAGAAACAATATACCCCGCAAATGAAGAAACTGACTTATTCACAAGGTAAATTGTTGATTAAGTTGGTAGACCGCGAATGCAACCAAAGTTCCTACGAAATAGTGAAGGCATTTTTCGGGCCGTTTAAAGCCGGTTTTTACCAAGCATTCGCAGCCATCTTCGGCGCCAGCCTGAAAAAAGACTATGACCCGGATGCCGACGACCGACTGACCGAACGTGTAGTTCGGTTGGTGGAGGCCGGTGCATTATGATGTTCACAACTTCATCTTTCGGGCAAAGTCCCAAATCAGGATGCCTGCCGTAACCGACACATTCAGAGAGTGCTTGGTGCCGAATTGAGGTATTTCTATACATCCGTCGCACAAGTCAACAACTTCCTGTTGTACGCCTTTCACCTCGTTTCCCAAGATGATGGCATACTTCTTCCCTGCTTCCGGACGGAAGTCCTGCAGCATCACGCTTCCTTCCACCTGTTCCACGGCCCACACTTCAAAACCGCTCTCTTTAAGTTCCTTAACAGCATCCTGCGTCTTTTCATAATACGTCCAGTCCACCGAATCCTCGGCTCCCAGAGCCGTCTTGTGAATCTCCACCTGCGGCGGCGTGGCCGTAATGCCGCACAAACAAATCTTTTCGACACGGAACGCGTCGGACGAGCGGAAAACGGAACCCACATTATATAAGCTTCTTACGTGGTCGAGCACCACCACCAAAGGCAATTTTTCCACCGCTTTGAACTCTTCGGCGGAAATCCTGTTCAGCTCAGTAATCTTAAGTTTTCTCATCTTTTCATCATAACCGGTTTACAAAGATACGAAAACCCGTAGAATTGGCTCGATAAGTGATTCACAAATCCACAAAATATCATCCCCAATAAATTTGGAAATACAAACTTCAACCCTGTTACGGCAATATTTCAAATACGCAAATAAGTTAGCAAAAGATAGAAACGAAGTTTAAACCGCATTTTCACCCGAATTATAGAGCCTTTTTCCCCTAAAGTTTTTAACTTTGTAGATTATGAACATGGCGTTGAAAAATGATAGGGAAAAGGGCATAACGCATTCTTTCTAAAGCGGAAAAGGCCATAAGAAGATGTAGAAAAGCAAAGCATAGCCAACAGCCTTGCTTTCATAACTTAAAAAGCAAGTTTTGAGCCATTTTTTTATGGACACATTCAACAGTCTATCATCATCAACATAAGAGTTTTCAAAAATTAAAAAGAAGAAAATTAATAATATAAATATGATGAAGAAGGAATGGATTGAAAAAGGGTTTGCTGACGAACCCGTGGAAAAGGGAATTGATCTGGTGGGCGAAATAAAAAAGCTTTGCCGGCAGAAGAACGCCGTCATCATGGCGCATTACTACACGGACGGGGTTGTGCAGGATTTGGCCGACTTCGTGGGCGACAGCTTGGCACTGGCGCAAAAGGCAGCCAAGACCACGGCTGACATCATCGTGATGTGCGGCGTGCACTTCATGGGCGAAACGGCGAAGATATTGTGCCCGGAAAAGAAAGTGCTGGTGCCGGATTGCAAGGCGTCGTGCTCTTTGGCCGAAAGTTGTCCGACCGACGAGTTTTCCCGTTTTCTGGCCAGCCATCCGGGACATACGGTCATCTCGTATGTCAATACCACGGCGGCCACGAAGGCCATGACGGACGTGGTGGTCACGTCCAGCAATGCGCGGCAGATAGTGGAAAGCTTTCCGAAGGACGAGAAAATCATCTTCGGACCGGACCGGAACCTGGGAAATTACATTAATTCTATCACGGGCCGGAACATGGTGCTCTGGAACGGGGCGTGCCATGTGCACGAGAAATTCTCGGCTGAAAAGCTCAAGGCACTGAAAGCCGCGCATCCCGACGCCAAGGTGCTGGCCCATCCGGAATGCAAGGAAGAAGTGGCGCAGCTGGCCGACGTAGTGGGTTCCACGGCAGCGCTGCTGAAATTTGCCATCCGTCACGAAGGCAAGGAATTCATCGTGGTGACGGAAAGCGGCATTCTCCACGAGATGCGGAAAGCTTGTCCGGACAAGACTTTCATCCCGGCCCCTCCCGACGACGGGACATGCGCTTGCAACGAATGCCGGGACATGAAGCTGATTACGCTGGAGAAGGTCTACAACACCTTGAAATACGAATGGCCGGAAATCACGGTGGACGCGGCTGTGGCCGAGAAGGCCGTGAAACCCATTCACAGGATGCTGGAGATTTCTGAAAAGTTGGGGTTATGATGAAACTGATGAATACGTTCACCGACGAGCGGGGAAGCCTTACGGTGGTGGAATCGGACAAGGACATACCTTTCGAAGTGAAGAGGGCGTATTGGATTTACGGCGTTCCCGAAGGAAAGGAGCGCGGAAAGCATGCCAACCGGATTACTTACCAATATCTCGTGGCGGTGAAGGGATGCGTGAAAGTTGCATTGGAAAGCAAGGACACCAAGCAGACATACGTGTTGGATTCGCCGGACAAGGGATTGCTCATCCCGCCTCTGACGTGGAACGAATTGCTGTATTTTTCGGCCGATGCGGTGTTGTTGGTATTGTCTTCCCAACCCTACCGGCCGGACATGTACATCAATTCCTACGAGGAGTTTCTTCGAATCATTCATTCATGAGGAGAGCGGTTGAGATGGACGAGGGATGGGAAATCAGGCGCTACGATGCAGCATATAAAAAGGAATGGGACGAGTTCGTGGAGCTTTCGCGCAACGGCACCTTTCTTTTCCAGCGCGGTTACATGGACTATCATGCCGACCGTTTCCACGACTTTTCGCTCATGGCCTACCGCGGCGGGCAGTTGCATGCCGTGTTGCCTGCCCATTGTGATGGGGAATGCTTCTGCAGCCATCGCGGACTGACGTATGGCGGCGTGGTGACGGACGGAAAGATGACGGCCGCCATGATGTTGGAACTTTTCGACGCCGTCATTTCGTTTGTCCGTTTTCATGCAGGGGCCGTGAAATGGATATACAGTCCCGTACCTTATATATATGCGCGCTATCCCAGTGAAGAGGATTTATACGCGCTCTACCGCTTCGGGGCGCGCCTCTCGGGGCGCAAGGTGTCCACGGTGATACCTTCTGCGTCGGCATGGGAATTCAGCACGCTCAGGCGGCGCAAGGTGAAGCATGCGCAGCGCGAAGGCTTGTCCATCGTGCAAGACGAGGATTACGCGGCTTTTTGGACCGTTTTGCAGCAAAATCTGGAGGAGCGGCATGGGGCGTGCCCTGTGCATAGCCTGAAAGAAATAAGCTTGTTGCATGCCCGTTTTCCGCAGCAAATCCTGCTGTACCGCGTATGCAACAGTTCCGGGGCAACGGTGGCAGGCTGCGTGTTGTACGTCACGGAGCGTGTGGTTCATGTGCAGTACATTGGTTCCACCCCCGAAGGGCGGGCTTGCGGGGCCGTGGATTTGTTGTTTCATCGTCTGATTCATGAAGTCTATTCCTCGGTTCCTTATTTCGACATGGGCACTTCGGTGGAGGAAGGCGGACGGGTGCTGAACGAAGGGCTGATATTCCAAAAAGAAGGTTTTGGCGGGCGTGCGGTGGTCTATGACACGTACGAACTGGACATCAGGTGAGCAGGGTTGTAACTTTATTGACTGGATATTTCAGAGATTTAAGATGATAAAATATTTGGATTTGAAGCGAATCAATGAGTCATTCGAACCGGAACTGTCCGCGACGGTGGCCGAAACGGCCCGTTCGGGCTGGTATCTGTTTGGCGAACGGGTGCGTGGATTTGAGCGTGATTTCGCCCGTTATTGCGGCGTAGAGCATTGTGTGGGCGTGGGAAATGGGCTGGATGCCCTTACGCTCATCTTCATGGCTTATGTCAGCATGGGGCGTTTGCAGAAAGGCGACGAGGTCATTGTCCCGGCCAACACTTACATAGCTTCCATCCTGGCCGTGATGCGCGCCGGACTGAAACCGGTGTTGTGCGAACCGGAATGGGGAACTTGCAACATAGATCCCGCACGGGTGGAAGAACTGGTTTCGGAGCGCACGAAAGCCATCATGGTGGTGCATCTCTACGGGAGGGCCTGCCGGATGGACGAAGTGGGCGACGTGGCCCGCCGAAGGGGGCTGTTGGTGGTGGAAGATTGCGCGCAATCGCATGGCGCCTGCTATAAAGGAAAAAAGACCGGTGCGCTGGGCGATGCGGCAGGATTCAGTTTCTATCCGGGAAAAAACTTGGGAGCGCTGGGCGACGCAGGGGCGGTGACCACAGACGACGGGGTATTGGCCGAACGGATAAGGATGCTGGCCAATTACGGTTCATCGGCCAAATACGTGCATCCTTACGTAGGCATTAACAGTCGTTTGGACGAGTTGCAAGCGGCCGTGCTCCATCTGAAATTGACCCGTTTGGATGAGGACAATGCCCGCCGCCGCGACGTGGCGCACAGATACATGGAAGGCATCCGGCATCCGGCGGTGGTTTTACCACGGATGGAGGAAGACGAAGAAGCGCATGTGTTTCATATTTTCACGATATTCACGCCGCGACGGGAAGCCTTGCAGCAGCATTTGGCCGCGCATGGCGTGCAGTCGTTGGTGCACTACCCCATTCCGCCCCACCGGCAAGGAGCTTTGGCAGGATATGCCGGACTGTCGTTGCCGCTGACGGAGCGCATACATCGCGAGGAAGTGAGCCTGCCCATGTCGCCGTTGTTGACGGCAGACGAGGTGGAAGCGGTGATAGAAGCTGTCAATACATTCTATGAATAGATAGCGGGTGGCAAGACAAATACACTTTGCCTTGCCGTCCGTTCATCGGCGCCTTGCGGACAACGCCAGCGTACTTTCCGCAAAGTACTCGAGTACGCTGCGGAAAGTACGCTGCGGCATTCTGCACGCCGCTTCGCGTTGCCCTGCGAAATCGGAGTAAGAATTCGTTTTTATAGGATAAAGGTCACGCGGTTGACAATGGCCTTCTTTCCCTCCATATTGGTAGAGATGATGTTATAGACGCCCGAAGACACCCGTCTGCCTTGTTTGTCCCGTCCGTTCCATGTGAACAGCCCTCCGTTGGCATGTCCGGAATAGACCAATTGTCCGGTAACGGTCGTGATTTTCACTTCAGCGTTTTGTGTGAGGCCATCCACGGTGATGACCCCGTTGTAATCCGGTCCGACGGGATTGGGATAGACCCTCACGTTGTTTTTGTCCAGTTCCGGTGCCGGTGTGTTGGCATCGCTCATATAGGAAACCAGTCCCAGGAAGGTGCCTATCATGACTTCCCCAGTCTGTGGATTGACGGCGATGCTGAGGACTTCGTTGGACAACAGCGGTGAGTTGTCGGTGGTGAAATGCTGCACTATTTCCTGTCCGTCCGCGCTCACCAGGTAGATGCCGTCCGCTGCCGTGCCAATCCATTTGCGGTTGGCGGCGTCGATTGCAATGGCACTGATGTTCACTCCGTTGAGCAAGTAGTCGGCATAGTCCGTCCCGTCGTTTCGGGGAATTTTGATTTGCGTGTAGGTGAAATTGTCATTTTCGATGAAGTCATCCGGGTCTTCAATGACGAAAAGCCCTTGTTCCGTTCCCACCCATATTTGTTGGTTGAGGTCTTGTGTGAAGCAGTTGATGAAATACGGTGAATAGTTCACGCCGTCCTGATTCGTAATGCCAGTCCTTTTTATGTGGATGTCATCCGACGTGTCTTCCAACGTACCGTTGCAGTCGAGCACGAAAATGCCCCCTGTTCCTTCGTGGTTTCGCTTTGAGTTCGTCCACAGGCGCCCTTTCTCATCGAAAAAGATGCGGGTGAAGTTAGGCGCCATTTTCAGCTCTTCGTAGTACAATTTTGTCCAGGTTCCGTCTGCTTTTCGTACGACGAGCACGGTATCCACTTCCGTATTCACCATCCACAAGTTGCCTTCCGCGTCGTATTGCAAGGCATCGCAACGGGTGTAGTCTTGTGGATTGCTCACATCCACGTCGATCATTCTGAGCGGGCTGTTGGTTTCGTCATAATTCTGTACGAACTTCAAGTCCTTGAACTCATAGAGCCCATGTCCTGCCGACGAGGCGAAATGGTGTGTGGGGTCGTTGGGGTCCTGCACGATGCTGGACACGTTGTTGTAGTTGTGCCCGGTAGCCTCTGCGATGCCTTCCTCGCTGAAGTTGTGCCAGGTTCCGTTTTCGTAGTACATGACCGTTCCTTCGCGCACTACCCCACTATAATTCTGTTCTCCTCCGGCCACGAGCAGGCGGTTGCCGTTGTAATACATGTTGCAGAAATAGTCGCGCACGGGGCTGTTGGGCTGTATGGCAGACAGTGTGGGCGAAAAAGTTGTTCCCCCCTCCAGTTTGTAAGGTTGAAGTCCGTTCACCCCTTGGCTGGCCCAATAATTGTTCTTGTAAAAGGTCATGTAATCGAAAGTGTTGGGCTGCATGATTTCCTGCACGTCCGTGAGAGACTTGTATATGCAGATTTGAGTGGCATGGCCCACTATCATGACGTTGTCGCGGCAGGAGAAGAATTTCTGTTCTCCGTTTATTATATTAGTAATGCTGAAGTTAGAGCGGTCAATGATAAAGACTCCCGTAACTTTGTTGTAACCTATAAGTTGATTGTCAAAAAAGGTGAGATTATCAAATGAAATACCGCCACTATATGTCCAATTGTTCTTATCCAATAAATTCAGTGAACGATTTCCTCTGTAAAATCCTGCGGAAGAAGAAACGTAAATTGAATCTTGGTTTACTGCACAGCATCTCACGTTAAATCCCAAATCATAGGTGTTTTCAAAACTTTCGTCCTCCGTGTCGAGCACCACGATGCCGAAATTCGTGCAGATATAAACGTATTTCTCAAATACGTAGGCATTGTTGATGGACAGGCTGGGATAGTTTTTGTCTTTCAGTTGTTTGAGGTTGGAAGTCTGGTCGTCCGGATAGAGCAAGTCGATGTTTCCATTCTCGTAAATCAGTACCAGTTTGTCCGTAGTGTTGCAATACCGCAGGAATTTGATTTTTGTGTCGTTCAGGCCGTTCAGCCGGTCGTATACATGCACCTCCGTGTCCTCTATGTTGTAGCTGAACAAGTTCCCGTTGCAAAGAGAATATATTCGATCTCCCACCGGTTCGTTATAGTTGGAAATCTGCAAAGCCGGATAAGCTTTCCATGAACCTATGGCTTGTCCCCAGGATAAGGCTATTCCGCACAACAATATGGCGGTCAATAAAATATATCTCTTCATTTATTCCTCGTTTTTTAAAGGTTCATTCTTTCGAAAGGTATTCGCACAATGCGGCTACGGCACGGGCACGGTGGCTGATTTTGTTTTTGATTTCGTTGCCCAGTTCTGCGAATGTCTTGTCGTAGCCTTCCGGACGAAAGACAGGGTCGTAGCCGAATCCCGAATTGCCTTTCCGTTCGCGGAGTATTTCTCCTCTTACGACACCTTCGAATTGCTTCTCTTCTCCTTTCTCTATTAACGAGATTATGGTGCGAAATTGTGCCTTGCGGTCATTTTTTTCTTCCATTTCCCGAAGGAGTTTTTCCATATTGGCCTGTGAGTCGTGCCCTTTTTCGCTGGCATATCGTGCGGAATGCACTCCGGGTGCTCCTTCAAGGGCATCCACTTCCAGGCCCGTGTCGTCGGCAAAGCAATCCATTCCGTAGTGGGTGTAGACGTACATGGCTTTCTGCCGTGCGTTTCCTTCGAGCGTGTCCGCCGTTTCGGGTATGTCCGCGTGGCAGTCGATGTCCGCCAGGCTCAGTATTTCCACTTTGTCGCCCAGTATGTTCTTGATTTCTTCCAACTTATGGGCGTTGTTGGTGGCAAAGACAAGTTTCTTTTTCATTTCTATTTCACTTTAATTTTGTCGAATCCTTCTCCATACACGCCCACCACATTGCTTTGCGATACAAAGGCCTTGGGGTCGATGCGTTGTATGAGGCGGAATATTTCTATGCCTTCCCTGCGTTTGGCCAGCACCACCAGCACGTGGCGCGGTTCTTTGCTGTACCAGCCTTCGCCGTTCAACACCGTCACACCGCGGTCGAGCTGTTTGCAGATGGCTTCGGCTATTTCTTCGTATTTGTCAGAGAATATAAGGAACTGTACAGACTGGCGAACGCTGTTCATGTAAGTGTCCAAAGAAAACATGGACACGAGAAGCGCGCAAAAGCCGAACACAACCATCTGTGACTCGTGGAAGACCAAATAGCTGGACGAAACGATGGCGATGTCACAGAACATCAGTACACGGCCCAAGGTGATGTCCCTGTACTTGTTTACTATGGCTGCGATGATATCCGTTCCTCCCGTACTACCATTGCTCAGGAACACGATGGCCAGTCCGACTCCTTCGGCGCATCCTCCGAGCACGCAAGCCATGAAAGTCTGGTCGCCCAGGATTTTGGGTAGTTGTCCGTTGGCGTCCGACATGAGTTCTTGGAACAGGCCGAATTCAAATGTCAGCGCCACGATGCCCACTATGGTCTTGATGCAGAACCGGAAGCCCAATACCTTGATGGCGGCAATGAGCAACACGGCATTGACCAGAAAGTAAGTGTATTGTACGGGAAACCCTGTGGCATAGAAAATGATGGCTGCAACGCCCGACAGACCGCCCGTGGTGATTTGGTAAGGAAGGATGAAGGTGGTAAACCCGAGGGCATAGATGGTGAGTCCGAAGAGCAAACCCATGTAATCTTTGCTCTCTTGCCAGATGACAGTTTTAGAGTAGTTCATAGACTTCTTGGGGTTAATGAAAGGCGGGGAGCAGGGCTTCTCCCCTGCTCCGCCTTGGATTTTTAGTTATTTCAACACGATGTTCACGATGCGTTTCGGCACTATGATGACCTTGACGATTTGCTTGTCCTCGATGTATTTCTTGGATTGTTCGTCGGCCAGGACGGTCTTTTCTATCGTGGCATTGTCGGCATCGGCCGGGAAGTCGAGCGTGAAGCGCGTTTTTCCGTTGAAGGAGATGCTCAGTTTCATGCTGTCTTCCGCGAGATACTCTTCGTTCCACGCAGGCCATTCCGCGTCGCACACGCTGTTTTCTTCGCCCAGTGCGTGCCACAATTCTTCGGCAATGTGCGGGGCGAAGGGAGCCATCAGCACGACGAGCGTGCGCAAGACGTCCTTGTTGTGGCATTTTTGTGCGGAAAGCTCGTTCACGCAAATCATGAACGCACTGATGGACGTGTTGTAGGAGAACGCTTCGATGTCGCCCGTGACTTTCTTGATGAGCTTGTGGAGCGACTTCAGGGCGTCTTTCCCGGCTTCGCCTTCCGCAGGCAGGAAGTTGCCCGAGCGGTCGTAGAACAAAGCCCAGAACTTCTTCAGGAAGCGGTGGCAACCGTCGATTCCGTTGGTGTCCCACGGTTTGCTCTGCTCCACAGGTCCGAGGAACATCTCGTAGAGCCGGAGCGTGTCGGCGCCGAATTTCTCGACAATCATGTCGGGATTCACCACGTTGAACATGCTCTTGCTCATCTTTTCGATGGCCCAGCCGCAGACGTATTTCCCGTCTTCCAGAATGAATTCCGCATTCTCATACTCCGGTCGCCATTTGCGGAAGGCCTCGATGTCCAGCACGTCGCCCGACACGATGTTCACGTCCACATGGAGCGGCGTGGTGTCGTACTGGTCTTTCAGGTTCAGCGACACGAAAGTGTTCGTGTCCTTTATACGATACACAAAGTTACTCCGGCCCTGAATCATGCCTTGGTTGATGAGTTTCTGGAAGGGTTCTTCCGTGCAGCTGTAGCCGTAGTCGTGCAGGAATTTGTTCCAGAAGCGGCTGTAGATGAGGTGTCCCGTGGCATGTTCCGTACCTCCCACGTAGAGGTCCACGTTCTTCCAGTATTCGTCAATGTCCTTGTCCACGAGCGCCTTGTCGTTCTTCGGGTCCATGTAGCGCAGGTAGTAGGCCGAGCTTCCGGCGAATCCCGGCATGGTGTTCAGTTCCAAGGGGAATATGATTTTCTGGTCTATCCGCGAGTTTTCCACCACGCAGCGGTTCACGGTGTCCCAAGCCCATCGGGTGGCATGCCCTAAGGGCGGTTCGCCGGTTTCCGTGGGCAGGAACTTGCTTACTTCCGGCAGTTCCAGCGGCAGGCATTCTTCGGGAATCATGTAGGGCATGCCGTCCTTGTAGTAGACGGGGAACGGTTCGCCCCAATAGCGTTGGCGGCTGAAGATGGCGTCGCGCAGGCGGTAGTTCACCTTGACGCGGCCCAGATGGTGCGCCTTGACATACTCTTTTGTGGCAGCGATGGCCTCTTTAATGGTCAGTC
>ERZ779877.1145-NODE-1145-length-24198-cov-8.224910_pt1 | contig 24198 bp, 31 predicted proteins | sample MGYA00511556_ERZ779877 | MGnify/ENA primary metagenome ERZ779877 (study PRJEB29588, sample SAMEA2159338) | human gut metagenome | biome: human gut; feature: human-associated habitat; material: faeces | place: Denmark | collected 2008/2010 ...
GTGCGGATGAAACCATCCGCACGGGCGAATCGCAGCCGGAACAACCAACATTTAGTCAGTATCAGTATTCATGCAGATTAATGCCCTGAACCAGGCATCTGCAGCCAACCAATGTCCCTCATTTCTAAAGTGAACGGCATCGGTGTCGCGTCTTTCCTTAAAATCAGACATTCTTGTGTTGATATTCACCTCCTGATATGGGAACATGTAATCTGCGTCCGTCTGTGCGCATAAATCCACAACTTTAACATACGATGAAAATTCATTGTCAATCTCCAATGTCCTGTAAGCGTCATCGAGCTTATGTATTTTATAATTGAATGATATGGCAGAGTAAGAGTCTGCTTTCGACGCAGCGGAATATGATTTCCCCAAGCCTCCGTTCTGCGACTTCAACGGCTCTGTTCCAACAAGTATTGTCGTGTCCGGTAACTGCTCATGTATTTTTCTCATTAAGGTTTTGGCGGAGTTTACCACACCCTCAATGTCTCCTGTATAAGGGTCCAGCGATATGACGCTGTTTGTCCCCAGAAGAAAGCAAATATATTCTACATGTCCGTCACAATATTTGTCCACATAGTTTTTTATGTCAAACTGTTCTGTCTCACTATTCCAAAATGGCTGATATGTCTCTATCGAGGCAGCTGTAAACGTTATTGTTTCCTGACCACTTCCGTCGCCTAATGACAACGTCCCGGACTGCGGCAACAGTCCGTGGTCTTTGTAAATGTCGCCCTGCCCATAGAATATTCCGAATACCGTTTGTAATGTAGTGTTGATTTCCGATATTTCCACCCTTTGCGTGTAACCGTCAATGGTGTAATGTGAGCCGGGCCTTACATCAGACAAGTCTGAAACGGTAAATCTTATGCCTGCATTACCATTACTTGAATAATAGCTGCCCCATGACCAGCCTCCTGTCCCCTCCCATCCGACAGTCATGTCCGCATTCACTTTTCTGCCTTTGATATTGAAATTCGTGAGAGGAAGCGCAACCGGAGCGGTAGCCACACCCGCAGTCCCTTTTAAACGTCTTGACACCTCAATCGGTTGCTGGCCACTCATCATAAGAGAATCACCTACAAATAAGACATTGGTTGGAGAAGCTGGATTTTTCGCTTCTTTTGTTATGAGATTAATGCTTTTTCCCTCTATTATTTTCCCTTTTATATCCAGCAGTTGAATGGTCATGTCGGTAGTTCCCACGTCAGACGGGGTCGGGGTGTATTCCCAATACCTGACATAGTTCTTACCCTTAGAACATAACAGATTCAGTGAATATGGGGCTATATGATGCACAAATGAGTCATAAAAGAGCTGCAACGTATCCCCGACGACAGCGTATATGTTGTCATTGATATGTATGGAAGGATTAAAATCAAAATCTGTAACGACAGGAGTGTCTGTTTCTTGCTCAAGTACGGACATTCTATCGTCCAATTCTGTTGTTTTACTTTCTAATTCTGTTGTTTTACTTTCCAGCTCTGAAATATCTTCTTTAATGCCACGAACGGAAAATGTAGCTTGCATGACCACGCTTCCTACGGATACTTGATTGACAATGCCGATATTGACTGAAAACGAAGTCAGATTTTCCACGTCCACATTAATATAAGATTTATAATCAGACACATACACTTGTTTCGTATGATAATACTCGCCGTTAATCATCGGAGTGAACGACTTCGGCTTAATATGTTCAGAACCGCTTATTACTTCTATGGTTATGACATCCTCGTTGCCTTTTATATTTTCAGTAAAGTTACACCCCACAACACTCGACAAATTAGTGTTAAAGGTCTTGGAAACAGATGTATTACTTCCATTAATTTTACCATTTACAAAGGAAAGCCTTTCGTCAATTTCCAAAAAGGCTTCACCATTGATTACGGAACTTATGTACGCATTCCGCGACAAATCGAATATGCCCGTCAAAGGCAAATCCAGACCTGTCAAATATTCGCCCATGGGAATTTTATCCCAATTTATGATTGCTCTTAGATGCACGCTCTCTGAGTATATTAACGTCGCGTCTATAAAATCGCCCTCTTTATAAGAAAAATTGAAAGCCCAATAAAACTCTTTACTGGTATCAACATCCTTAAAATATACAGCATATCCGTAAGTAGGATGATTTCTTGCTATTCGGGAAATCACATAAGTGTGTTCTGGGTTTAGTGAAGTGCCTCCTTCAACATACATTTCTTGTATATAGATATTCCCATGTTGCATAGGGACACATTCATTAATGGTTGTTCCGTCCGCCCGCAGCCAGCACTTCCTGTCTGTGAACGCGCCACCAGTGTACTGCCACGTCTGGGGCGTGCCCGCATCGTCAATAAACGAGCATTTTATCCCGACGGTTCTCAGCCCCGCCGGTATCTTCGCTATCGCCGTCTCCAATGTGTACCTGTCCGTGCCGTCTGTGCCGCCCTTCGGGTACACTTTGCTCACGTTCACCTCGTCAACAAGTTTCGATACGGCCACCTTCAGCTCCGGGTGTACCACCGCGTCTGCCGTCGTTGCCGGGTATATTGTTTCACCGGCTTTTGTCAGTTTGTTAATCTTTGCCATATTGTTGCTTACGTTTTTGGTTCATATTTAATGTCGGATGTTTTTAGCTAAAACAAGTCCTCATATTCGTTCTCGTCAAGAGGCTCCGCCACAACCATTTCTCGCGCCAAGGCGTTGTTCACACTCTCCTTCAATTCCTGCTTCGCCCCGTCGTCCATTGTCTCCCATGTCATAGCGTCTCCCTTGTCGCCTTTCTGATAATAAGGAGGAAGTTCCACCTCTGCTTCACATGCGTCCGTTCTGCTGTGCGTCAGCACCACGCCCGTCTGTCGTCTGTCCCAAAGGTCGCATGTTCCGTCAATACAGTCACTGTCCGTCAGGCGGAAGTGCCTTTCGCATATAAGCGGACCGGGGGCCAGCCCATGATTGTCAAACACCACCATCAGCCGTCCGTCATCCATCAACCTGCAGTTTTCGTATATGCCGCCTTTGTGGAGAGCCCTAAAAGGTACGCCGCAGCCAGTGTTGTATTCAAACTCAAACTCCGCCGTGAAGTCGCATCCGCTCTCTATCAGCTTGAAGTCAGATTTGCAGTTCACTTTCTTCATTTTCATCCTCATGCTAATATCTCCGCCACGTCGTCAATCTCTGTAAATGTCACGTCGCTTGCCGCACCTATCTTGCACACCGGCATCCATCCCGGGTTCTGCCAGGCATACACGTCCCCGTTGTCAGCTGCCTCTGGATTTGCATCGTCATATATGCACACCAACTGGCCAAATCTCAGGACTTTTCCATTCGTACCAACGGGGGCTGTGTCAGCCTCCATCTGCGCCTTTGTCTTGTACACTTTTCTTATGCCCAAGCCGTCTGCGCTCTGCTCCATGTCCGCTATGTAGGCCAACGTGTCGAAATGCAGGCCGCCAACCTCCTCCGGCGTTATGCTGTCCGTTTCCGTCTTGCCGCGCAGCGTCTCCGCACGTTTCTGCAGGTTGTATATCGTGTCCATAACCGTTTATTATTTGGGTATCTCGAATATCATTTTAACAGGAAGGCTTTTTAATATGGTTATATCATCCACTGGTAAATCCACAGATGCTTGGACCTGTCCTTCAAAGCCAGAGACAGGAAAAGAGACCCCTCCGTTTTCACTTTCCACGTAAGCGTCCGTAGAGGAATGGAAGGCCTGCAAGAACGGAATGTCGCTACAAAACAACATCGGGCTTCCCGAGGTTTCATTTATGTTTGTGCTCTTTATGTCTATTTTCACCCTGTAACAATCGTCAAGCTCCTTGTACGCCACGGTGCCGCTGTAGTCGTTGAAGAAACTTACATCAACCTTCGTCCAAGTCTTTTCCGTTTTCGCAAGGTAGTCCTTCACCACTTCAGCGAATGTCGGCAGCTCCTGGTACGTGTAGTATTCGTCCGCACCGTCGTGGCTAAGACTCACCGTCACCGTGTCGCTGCTCCTACAGTTCCTTGACTGTCCGTCCTCGAACACCCTCCGGCCTGTTTCCGTCCTCTTCACGCACAGGTATATCTTCTGCTCCGGAAGCGTCGGCTCTATAACTGTCTCCTCCCAATCCATCGGCTCGCCGTCCACCACCAGTGCTCCCGCTCCTATCTTGTAAATGGTGCCGGAGTCGCCCTGCAGTTCCATCGGCGGCTTTTCCACCATGAAGGCCTTTACGCCTCCGCATACGCCCCTAACCAACAGCTTGAGGGCGTCGCCTGCGTTGTCCTGCAGCAGCTTCAGGTCGTCAAGGTACACCGGCTGTCCGCCGGTGTTGAATATCAGTTTATTCATAATCGTATAATATTATGCCGTACTTCCGTCCGGCCGGTTTATAATAGTCTGTCAGGCTCCTTATTTTCCGCAGGTTTTCACCTCCATACTTGTCCCCGCCTGCGTCAAGGGACGTGCACAGGAATGTCGGCACGTACACGTTGAAGTTTACACCGTCGCTCTGATGCGTGTTCGCCTCATTGTACATATAGTAAGGCTCCTCGCCTTCACTGCCTATGTATTGCGCGTCCATGCCCTCCGCCTCCAGCCTGAAGTATTCGCTGTTCGAGCTCACCATCGTAGACTCTATGTATATCTGTCCGTCAGTCAGGTAAAAGGCATCGTTCAGCGCCTTTTCAATATACTGTACGTTCGCCGTCACGTTCAGCCTTCCCGACACTTCCGCCCTGTACTCTGAAAACAGCCTTTGCACATACCTTATCGGCACTGTCAGCACCCTAAGCAATGCTATCGTCAGCCCGCACCTCAGAATCGGCGGCAGCAGCTGCACCGCCAGCTTCATTATGTCAATCCTGTACCACATAGCTTATCGTTTCTCCAAGGCCGTCGGCTATGAAACTTCCGCCCTCGGCCGTGTAGTTGTTCCCTTTCATCGTCTCGTATGCTGACGCGCCGTCCGCCTTGTACATGCAGTCGCCAAGTTCTACGTCAGCCACTCCCTCCGCCGCCTGTATCGCGTCCACCAGCTTCGTCTTGTTCAGCGTTCCGCCGTACACTATGCCCTTAAGGTAATCCTCAATGGCTTCTTCCACGGGCTTGCCTCCGCCGTCTATGCGGATGCCGTCTGAACCTAACACCAACGGGTCTATGTATACCGTCGCGTTTATTCTCACACTGTCAGGGTTTAGCGACCTAATGCCCAGCACCACCCCCGCTATCTTCACCCTGTCCATATAGCTTTTGAATGCCGTTAAAACATCGTTCGACAGCGGTTCAGGCTTGCCGCCTTTATCTCCGGCAACCAGAATGTCAACCATTGTTCCCCTGTCCCTCACCGCCGCGTACTTCACCACCTGCTTCGACTCATCCTCCGCCGCGTACTTGTACTCTTGTGTAGTCTCGTCAAACACCAGCGCATCGCCGTACTGGAACGCACGCGCCATCTTGTAGTACCACGGCACGCTCGCCACCACCGCCCGGCTTATCTTTTCGTCCACATCAGCTATATGCCCGTCAAGCAATGTCTCCAGTGCCCAGCAGCACGCAGCCACAATGTAGAACAGTATGCTCTCAAGGCTTACGGCCGAGAAGCTCCCGCTGAAGGTGTCGCCCTCCTTCAGCCCGTATTTCTCCCTCACCGTGGCGTCCGCCATGAAGGCGTCCGTCATTGTCTTCTTTATCTCAGCTATAGTCCGTGCCATCATTCAAACTCCTTAGTGTACTCCTCAGTGAATATACGCAGTTTCACACCGGACGTGTCGCGCTGCGTCGCCGGCGACACGCCGTTCACCTTGCAGTAGTCTGCCATCGTCCGGTCATACACCGCGTCCTGCAGCTGCAGCCCGCTGCCGGGTGTCGGGATGTCGGTCAGTGCCAGGCCGTTCAGCCTCGCAAGCTCCATCGCCGCCGCCATGCTACCGTACTCCTGCACAGCTATGTCAGCCAGAGTCTGGCCGTCCTTCACCTTCACTTTCATGACCCCGTTTTTTTTAATTCTTAACTCTTAATTTTTAATTTCCGCACTGCCACCGCCACAATTGTTGCCGCCAGTACATACCACGTAATTAGGCGTGTTTCCTCCCACCATGTCAACTCCTTTTCCACATATTTAGTCTTGACAATGGTGTCCATGCCGGTTTTGTCGGTGGTGCTGTCCTGCTTCTCTATCTTTTTGTCGTACTCAAACGGCATCTCCTGAGGCTTCGTTTCCAGCGTGTGGTGCAGCATTCCGTCAGGCGTTACCCATGCGTCCGATGTGGCAAAGTCATTCTCCAGGCTGCTTTTCAGCGTGTCGGGCACGATGCTCTGCGCCGTCTGCACTGGTATCTTGATATAGGCGGTGTCTTTCACGTACACCGTCTCCGTCCTGACCTCCGTACGGATGCTGTCATGCAACAGCTGTGTAACGGGTATGTAACTCTTTGGCTTGCATCCTACAAGCATCATCACCGCTGCCATGACAAACAACACTCCCAGTCCTCTCATTACTCCCAGCGCTCTCATAAGTCCTTGTATTCCGTTATCGCGTCAAAGCATGGGCACGCCTTAATCCGCTCCCATGGGTCAACAATGCCGTTTCCGTTCTTGTCTGGGCTGATGTCCCTGTGCCCCATAACCTCGGCTTTTGGATAACGCCCTTTTATCTCTTTCAGCAGTTTCAACAGGCTCACTTTTTGCTCCGCCGTGCGGTTGTCCACAGGGTTCAGCTTGCTGTCAATGCCGCCCACGTATGCCACGTTGATTGAGGTCGAGTTGTAGCCTTTCACTCCGTTGCTTACGAACTGTTCGCCAAGCATCTGCTTCACCGTGCCGTCTTTCAGTACGACATAGTGATAACCTGGATTTTTCCACCCCTTGTTCCTGAACTCCTGCGCAAGCTCCTTGTCCGTCCAGTTCTGGTTGCTTGCCGTGCAGTGCACGAATATCCTTTTAATGCTTCTCATCTTTTGCCTCCTTTTCGTTCTTTTCTTTATTGAACAGTATCTCAGCCGCCAGTTTGGCTATGTCGTCCTTGTTCTCTATTATCACGCTCATAGTCTTCCCCGCTTTCTCTATCTCCGCCTTTTGCCAGCTCTTCTCCCTCACACTCTTGAACTCGCAGTACACGCAATACGCCGCCCACAGCATCGAGAACGCCGGCACCGGCAGCACCACGCAGCTTATCAGGTCTATACCCACCAGCGTCATGTAAGGCGTGAAGTACTTTGTCGCCTTCGCCGCCGTCTTCTTCAACCCCTGCGACGTCCGGGCCACTCCGTTGCGACGGGCTTTCTGCAGGCCTGTGAAAAAGTCCACGGCCATTGCAAGAAGCATCACGGCCACGCTGAGGGCTATCAGGACTATGTGCATATACATGTGTTCGTGTATGAACTGCGTTATCACGTTGTTTATTTCATTTGCCATCGTATGGTTCTTTTTTATTGTTCAGTATTCAGCATCTATCATGATGCCGGTCTTGCCGACTTCTATCTTGTTCACTTTCTGGCCGTCCATCTCCAGCTGCTCCCTTATCAGCGAGCGCCAGTATATCGGGTCGTTGTCCAGCAGCATGTCCTCTATGCCGCACCCTGTACTCGGCCGCTCCTTCAGCTCCCCTTTGTGCAGCACAAGTATGAGAGCCTGGTTCTGCCTCAGAGTGTCGCCTACCTGCAGCCCGTCCGTTATCTTGCCGTCTGCTCCGCGCCTCACTCTTATTGACGGCACGAAGCCGTCCAGCTGTATCCCGTTCATCTTCAGTGTGTTATTGTTGTGTCCTCGTAGTCCTCCCTGCTGAACGTCTCAGTGCTTTTCAGCGGTGCTCCGGTCGGGCCGTGCACCCCTTGGTGCGTATGGCTGTTGAAGGCGTCCACAAGGGCGTTCAGCTTTTCAGTCAATTCCCCGATGTTCACAAGACCGCCCAGACTTCCGCCGTTCAGAATTACTGTCTCCGCATGGTCTACATGCAGCACCACCAATTGCGCCAGGTCGCCTGTCAGGCTTCCCACCGTTACAGCCGTGCCTACCTTCGGGACTATCAACATCTGGCCAGAGTCCTCCGTCTCCGAGGCGCGCAGCCGTACCCCAGGCACAGTTATGCCTCCTATCTTCACGTCGCACAGCACACCGTCAACCCTCTTTACTATGCCCTGTGTCAGGGTTGTTCCGCTGCCGCCGGCGGCGGCCTTCAGCCTTTCGGCCAGCTCCTTGTATTTGTCCATCTCCTTTCCTGGTTCTTAATTTCTGACTCCGTTTCAGCTCAGCCTGAAGCCAAGCTCTATTTTTCTCTTTCCTCCGTCTTTTGAGAATGTGGTCGTCACGCTCCTCACAAAGTACATGCCTTCCTTCTCAGGGTAATCCCCGTCATGCAGCGTCGCACTGTCGCCAGGCACGCACTCGGGTATCAGCCATGTCGTTATGCTCCCGTCGTATCCGTCGAAGCTCCTCCGTTTCACCTCAAGCTCTCCGCGAGCCTTCATGCTCGCCTCGTCCGCCGTCGGGCATTTGACTTCAACCTTGTCACCGCCTGTGCTGCCAGTCTCAATCTCTTTGACCGTTCCGTCCGGCATCAAGGCCTTGACTACCACGCGCACTTTCTTGTCTTCGGCTTTCCTGTAAGTCAGGTCCGCCTCCTCTACGTTCAGGCTGAAGTCGTATATCCGCTCTGTACCAACAACCTCTCCGGGAGGGTGTACGTGCAGTGTTCCGTCTTTCAGGTATATGTCGGCGCCGCTCTCCTCCTGTATCTTTTTCAGCACGTCGTAGCCGGTCGCGTTGTTTATCACGAACTTGCTGTACGTCCAGCTGTACGAGCAGCTAATCCCATAGTCAAGTCCTGCCCCGTCCGTAACCTTTTTCAGCAGGTTTTCCAGCGTCACGTCTTGCAGCACCTCGTTCGCCAGCTCCTTCCTGTACGTGAACAGGTCGTCCTCGCACGCAAGCCTTATGCTTCCGCCGTCAGTCGACACGCTCTGCAGCCACCCCTTGAACTCCTCCACAAGGCCAGTCTCCTCGTAGCCTATCCTTATGGACACAGCATCGCCGCGCCTCAGTTTCCCCTCCACCTCAAGCGCAGCGTTGTACTGCGCGCCCGGCAATACTATCTCCGCCGTGTCCGCCAGCAGCTCCACGCTCTTGTGTATCTCCACCGAGTCAAGCATACCTACCTTATACTGGCCTACCGTTATGTCATAACCCATCGTGTACATACCCTGCGCCCATTCTTAATTCTCTACAAGTCCAAGTCCTCGCGTGTAAGCAGCAGCTTGTATATGTCGTCGCTCTGCGCCTTCAGCGTATAGTTCTGGTTCGCCTCGCCGCTCGTAAAAGGTATGTCCCAGCTCTCTATCACCATGTGCGATATGCCGAATATCTCGAGCAGGGGGTTCAGCACCTCCACATGAGCCGCCTCGCAAAACGTCCGCAGCCGCGCCACGTCCTCTTCCGGGTACTTCCCGTCCATACCCAGTAGCACGCCCTCTATCGTTATCGAGTAGTCATCCTGGACCCAGCGCTCCTTTATCGAGCCTCTTACGCGGCCTTTGTTCACGTGCCGCCGCGTTATGATATTCTGGCCGGTAAGGCTCACCATCGGCTCCATCGGCACAAGCCACTCCTCAGCCCCGGCTTCTTCCAGCTTCAACCGCATCGGCAGCTGCATAGGTATTCCCAAGGCGTTGGTACGGACAGTTTCCTCAAGCTCTTCGTCGGTCATGGACCGCACCGAATCGTATTCCGAACTGTCCACTTCAGCCACGTCCGTATTGCGGAACAGCCAATACGGCGGAACTTTCCCTCCAAATACCCTGAGGGCCATATTCTCAAGCACAAACCTTGTCGCAGTGTTCATCTTTCCGCACTTGTTGCTATCGCAAGGGCACGGTTCAGGCTCTGCAGCACCGTCCGCTCAAGCTCTGCCGTGTCTGCCTTGTCGTTCATGTAGACATTGATGTTGTCAAAAAACTTTGATATATTCATAGTAATTGACGTGTTCCGCGTGCCGCCGGTGGCAAGGGCCTCGGCCGACTTGCGTCCGCCTCCGCTTCTTGACTTTCCGCCGCCATTGCCGTTACCGCCGCCGAACACCATTGACTGGGAGCTGCCCTTAAGCCCTGGATCGGATATTCCGTTGCTCGCTTTTGTGCTCCCTTTTTCGGAGTTGCCTTTTGCGTTTTCCTCTGCCAAACGGCGGTTGTAGTTGCCCGATATTCCCCTTACAGTATCTGCCGCGCCTGTCAGGGCTTTGCGTGTGGACTCGGCACCGCTCAACATCTTGAAGCCATCCTTAGCGGCAGTCGCCGCCTTGTCCCATTCACCGTTAAAAAGGTGCTTCAAAGCCTCGCCCAGCTTGCCGAGACCGCCGAGCAGCTCGTTAAAGCGGTCTATGACATATTGCTTGATTACGTTACCGAAGCCTTTCAGCGTGTCCCACATCGTGAGTATGAAAGCGCGGAAGCCGGCAAACTTGTTCCAACAGTACACCACGGCGGCTACAAGGGCGGCTACTGCCGTTATGACCAGCCCTATCGGGTTGGCGTTCATCGCCACGTTCAGCAGCCATTGGGCGGCAGTCCATGCCTTTGTCACCACCATTATGCCTGTCTGTACACCCTTGTACACCATCAAGGCAGTGGTGTACGCTTTGCTGACGGCATAAGCCGTGGCTACGACACCGGCGACAAGCGCGAGCTCCGTACGGAACTGTATGACGAAACGGATGACTGAAGACAAGACGCCGAACAACCCTTGCAGCATGGAGAACAAAGGAGGCAAGGCAGCGTTGACTGCATCGAGGAGGTCGGACAGCGGGGGCTTCACCTGGTCGAACATCCCGGCAGCCTGCTCGCGGATGTTGTCCATCACAGTACTGAATTTGCCGCCTACCGTTTGCGACTGGCGTTCCATCATGCCATAGAACTTGCCACCCTCGCCGGTGGCGTGCGCCATTGCGGCGGCCACGTTGTCAAAAGTTATCTGTCCTTTTGACATCATCTCCTGTAGCTCAGCGTATGTCTTGCCTGTCATTCGCTGAAGCTCCTGCAGCGGATTGAAGCCGGCATTGATGAACTGCAGCAGGTCTTGCCCCTGCATCTTGCCGGCCGCCGATACCTGTCCGAGTACAAGGGACAGGCTCGACAGGCGTTCCGCATCGCCGCCTGAAATGTCGCCGAGCTGCCTGAGCAACGGAAGCACGCGGTCGGTAGCCACGCCGAAATTGAGCATGGTCTGTGCATTCTTGACCAGGTCGAGTTTCCCGAACGGAGACTCGGCTGCAAATTGCGTTATCTGGCCGAGCATGGACGCAGCCTTGGCTTCACTGCCCACAAGCGTGGTGAATGCCACATTGGTCTGTTCGGCCTGCGAGCCGAGCCTGACAATGGCACCTATACCTGCAGCGGCCATAGTGTAAGGATTGGTCAGGAACTCCATTCCGGGGACGGACATAAGTGATGACTTGAAGTTGGAGAAGGAGAAAGCCTGGCGCAGACGTGCTCCCGTGGTTCTTGCTTTCCTTGATATTTCGTCAAGCCGCGCCGATGTCTGCCTGGCCACGGCAAGCACATTGCCGCCGTCCGCCTGCAGCCTTATCAGGAACTTCAATACGCTATCCATTCGCTTTTCTCTCTAATCTCCGTATTTCAATCAGATGCCTTATCGTCCATGCCCACTTCTCATCGGGCAGGCTTTCAGGGTCAACGCACATATAGTACCTCAGCAGTGAGTCAAAAAACAAGATGTCGCCGCTCCCTGTAAAGTCGTTAACGCCGACATCCGCTACAATTTTTTTATTTCAGCCTCCTTGATTTTCAGCACCTCGTCCATCTTGGAACAAACCGCCATGAACAAGTCGTCGTCAGTTTTCATATCTTCGTCTCCAGCTACCCATAATTGGGCAAGCATGACCTCGTTGAGCTTTATCGGGTCTTTGACTACGCTCGCATAGCTTAGGTCCTGCCGTGTAGGACTCCGCAATATGCAGCTCTTTCCGTCTACGCTTATCAGAAACAGGCTCCGCCCCGGATGCTTAGCCTTAAGTTCCGCTATCTGTTTTTCGTCAAAATTCATTTTCTTCCTGTTTTAATGTCATTCTAATTGCTCTCAAATGCTCTTCTTGTCCGTAAAGATGAACGGCAGCGTCTTCTCCTGGAACTTGTCTCCCTGTTTCCATTCCGTGTTGTCCTCCGTTATCTCCACGTTCACCAGTGTGTCCGTCGTTATCGCGTCCCCTTTTGTCGGGTTGCCGTAGCATGCCACGATGTTGAAGCTGCCGTCCAGCACATCGCCGCCGCACGCCTGTCTCAGTGCCTCATACTCGCTCTGCAGCACCGTCAGCTCTCCCGAGTAGTCCTTGTTCCCGTGCTGTATGCCGTGGGGCTTGTTACCCTTGGCGTACAGCAGCTCCTTCTCCTGCTTGCACTCGTACTTGATGCCCCGCAGCCCGGTCACGACGCGCCCCGCCACTACCACGTTCACGTCGCTCCATTCATATTCCCTTGTATTTGTAAACATGCGTCACCTCCTTATGTCAACTTGTCTGCGTTACCTGGAATCCTAAGCTCACGTCAACGTAGCGCGCATAGCCGAAAGGCCTTACCTTTACCGTCACGAGCACCTTGGACGTCGCCAGCACGTTCTGCGTCTCGTCGATGTAGCATACGCAGCCTTCACCGTCGTCGCCTGCGCTCAATTCTCCGCTTGCGGTCATGTTAGCGTTCAGTGCGTCCTCCACAGTCTGCTGCCAGTTCTTCACTATGCCGGTCTGGAGCGTTCCGTCCTCGTTAACCTCAAGTTCATCGAGCATCATGTCAAGCAACGTGTCGTACACTATCCTGTAAGCCTTGTCTATCACCCTGCGAGACGATATGTGCGCGTAGTCGTCCGTCTCGTCACACGCCAGCCTGTCGTCCGTAAAGAAATAGCCGCTCCGTCCTACGTACTTCCTCGGCGTGATGTAGCCCTTGTCGTACAGGCCCGCTATCACGCTGCCGCCCTCGTCCACCTTCACGCTGCCTACGTACATCTCAGTCGGGAACAGCGCGCCGTCTTTCACGCGCCCAGCGTTGCGCTGCACCGGCACCGATGCTAACCGCCCGGCCAAGGTGCCCATGCACGCACCCTCGCTGCCGCTCTCCGTGTCGCCTATCAGTATGCCCACCCGGTTGTACGCCAGCTCGCTCAGGTCGCGCATGTTCTCGCCTGTATAGCCGCGGCCCTCAAGTATCACGAACAGCGGAGCGTACAGTTCGTCTGTCGCCCACTCCGCCAGCTGTTGCGCCACGGGCAGGGCCGACAGCACGTCAGGGTCAAGCCCCTCCGTAACGCTGCCCGTTGTTCCGCCATCGCCAGCCACGAACAGGCCACGCAGCCTGCCGTTCTCAACCTCTATCAGCTTCCGCGCGCTTCCTGTGTTCTTGTCCAGCAGCGCCGACATCTTCGTGCCCTTCTGCACTCCGTATACCACGACTTCCGTGCCATCCTCGGCCTCGTCGTAAAACTCCTTCACGTGCTTGTACAGGCGCACGTTGTTCTCTGCCGTAACGCCCAGTGCCGTCAGGTCCTCAAGCGTCCTCACGCTGTAAGCCTTCTCCAGCTCGAACGTGCTCCCTGCCGCCGTCGCGCCGCACACTATGGCGAACAGCCCGTCGGGGCTGTCGCCGACAGTGCCCAGCTGGCCGTTCAGATACGATATCTTTATTCTCGGTAACATACTGCTAATTTTTAATCTTTAATCTTCTACGCTCCTGCCGCCTCGGCCAGCATGAACACGCCCTTCTTGTCGTAACGGCGGATGCCGCCGCCCGTGCGGACAAGGAACGAGTATATGTCGCCATAGTAGGTCGGGCTGTCCGTGTCGTCAAACATCTTCACCTCGCCCAGGGCGCGGCTCAGGCAGCTTTCCTGCCAGGCAAGCGCAGCCGCGTTCTCGTCCGCCGCGCCCTCCGCGCCCCATTTCAACAGTGCCTTGGCCGATGTCACCCTCAGCACAGTGCTCCTTTTCATGATGTTGAAACCGTACAGGTTGCCAAGCACGCCCTGCTGTACGTTGGCCGAATTCTGAAACATCCACTTGTCGCTCTCCGACAGGTCGTTAAGCAAGTCGGCGTACATGTAGGCGTCAAGAAGCAGGTAACGGCCGGCCTCCGGCACGTTGTCCGCGTCCATCGCCGTCATCAGCTTCAGCACGTCGGCCTTGCATATCGACTTGCGCTGGCCGGTCGCCGTCGCAGAGGTGTGCGCAGCACGTGTGGCTGTGCCGGTCGTCAGCAGTACGTGGCTTGTGTCCACTCCGCCGCCCCAGCGCTCGAGGATGTTCACGTGGGCCGCCTCCTGCAGTTGCGCCCTGTCGTTGGCGATGACGCTGTTGCGCTTGTCGTAGCTCAGCTCCACAGTGTCGATGTTGGGGATGTAAATCGGGTCTGTCGTCAGCTCGTCCATCTCATAGGTCAGCTCGTTGTCCGTCCGCTGGCTTACCTTGGCCGGCTTCTCCGTGCGGTTCGTCACCACTTTTGAGGGTGCGCCCGCGTTGGGTATGTGTACCTTCCTGTTCACCACGAACGCGGAGTCATCCACGCTCTTCGTCGCGAACGAGTTGTCCGGATACAGGTTCTCTACTATGGCGTTCAGCCATATTTCCTTGTTCAGTGCCATTTCTCTGTCCTTTTTAATTCTTCATTCTTGGTTCTTCAATTTTTCACTCCTTGTAGTCAACGCCGAACTTCTCCTTGTACTTCGACTCGAACAGGGCCTTGTTCGTTGCCTTCAGCTCGCTCAGCAGGCCGGCCCTGTCCAGCTCGTCCCAGCTCTTGTCGGCCATTCCACCTCCTTTGCCAGTGTCGTCGATGTACGCGGCGGCGCGCATGTGCCTCGACGGTTTCATGCCGGACAGCAGGGTTTCGGTATTCGCCCTGTCGCTCGCCATGAGTGCCTTGAAAGTCGGCAGCTGCTCCTTGGTTATCTTGCCGTCCGCCACGGCTTTGTCAAGCACAGCCGCCACCTCCTTGGCCTCGGCTGCCTCCATCTTTTCCTTGTAGGCCTTGTTGGCCTTCTCAAGGGCATCAGCCTTGGTCGCCTTGTTCTCAAGTTCACGCACGCGGTCGATGATGTCCTGCTCGTCGTTCGCATCCTTGAACGACGGCATCTTCTTCATTTGGTCTATAAGTCCCATCTCTTTGTTGTTTTGTGGCTGCTCCTGCAGCCGGTTATTGAAATATTGGTATATCTCCTCCGCCGTGGACGGCGCTTCGCCTTCCAGCCCCGGCATGTCGTATATCCCGTCTGCCAGTTTCATCCTCACGGCCTCCTCCGCGCTTATCCAGTGGTCCTGCTCGTCGAAATAACGCGCCGACACGGCTTTCGCGTCCATGCCGCAGCGCGACGCTATCATCCGCGCCAGGTCTTCCTGCAACGCCTCCATCACCCCTGCCGTCCGGCGCAAAGCTGACGCGTTGCCCCATGTGCCTCCGCTCACGGCGTGAAGCATCAGCTTTGCGTATGGCGACATATACAGCGGCTTGCCGCACAGGGCTATCACGCCCGCTATGCTTGCCGCCACGCCGTCTACATATATCGTGATGTCCGCCTTGCTTGTCCGCAATGCGTTGTATATGGCTATGCCGCTGAACACGTCCCCACCGTTGCTGTTTATGCGCACGTCTATCTTCCTGTAGCGCGACTGCAGCTCAAGCAGCTCGCCCACTACACGCCCGCTCTCCACCTTCTGCCCGTCGCCTACGTCCCCATAGAGAAGTATCGCCACCTCTCCGTCGCCCGGTATCGTATTGAAAAATCTCGTCATTACGTGGTTTTTGCTGCAAATATCCGCATAAAACTCCTCACTTCCAAACGCCTTTTTTAACATGGCATTACATGAGTATATCATAGCGCTACGGAACGTCACAATAAAAACCGGGTTTGAAAATACGGCCGATTTATAGGATATTTGCACTTGTTTATTTGATTATGGCTAAGACTAACATTGACAAGAAAGACATCGCGAAGTCTCTGTTCCTCAACGGAGCCTTCACGCAGGAGGAGATTGCCGCAAAGGTCGGCACCACGCGGCAGACCGTGTCGCGGTGGATGAGGGACGGCGGATGGGAGGAGATGAAGGCGTCGCTCACCATCACGCCTGACCAAATCATAACGCAGATTCACCGGCAGATAATGGAAATCAACAACCGCATCGGAGCGCGTGAGCCGGGCAAGAGGTTCGCTACGCCACAGGAGGCCGACGCTCTCGCAAAGCTCGCCGGAGCGGTCAAGAAGCTCGAGACCGACATAGGTGTGCCCGACTGCGTCAGCGTCGCTATGCGCTTCCTCGCATGGCTACGGCCACTCGACTCCGAGGCCGCAAAACAGTTCGGCAACCTCTTCGACGCTTTCATCAAGGACCAGGCGGCCAAAAAATAAAACGGTCGCTAACCGTATTTTTAACTCTTAACTTATAAAAATAGGTATGGCTGCAATTACTGACAGACAGGCGCTCGCTCTTTGGGAGGACTTCCACAAGGGGCTCTTGCGGGGCATAGAGGTGGACAACAGCCTCTCACGACGCGAAATCGAGCGCATGCGCAAGAAAATGGAAGCTGACCCTGTCGCATGGGTCAAGTTCTTTTTCCCCGCGTACGCCAAGTATGACTTCGCTCCGTTCCATATACGCGCCATACGCAGAATTGTCTCTAATCCCGAATGGTACGAGGTTCTCTCATGGAGCCGTGAGCTCGCCAAGTCCACCGTCGCCATGTTCTGTATCATGTACCTCACCCTCACAGGGCGTAAGCGTTTTGTCGCACTCGCTTCCGCTACAATTGACTCGGCCAAGCGACTGCTCGCGCCGTTCAGAATCAATTTCGAATCCAACCCCCGCATACGGCAGTTCTACGGAAGGCAGCCTGTACCGGGACAGTGGACGGACACGGAGTTCTCCTGTCGGTGCGGCGCAAAGTTCATCGCCCTCGGCGCAGGCTCCGCGCCCAGAGGCATGCGCAACGAGGCCATACGCCCCGACGTGCTTTACTTCGACGACTACGACACAGACGAGGACTGCCGCAACCCGGTCACTCTCGACAAGAAATGGGACTGGGCGGAACAGGCGCTCTATCCAACGCGCTCCATTTCCGAGCCTACACTCGTCCTCTGGTGCGGCAACGTCATCGCCAAGGACTGCTGCATCGTCCGGGCAGGACGGCTCGCCAACTCTTGGGACATCGTCAACATCCGGGGCAAAGACGGCAAGTCCTCATGGCCGCAGAAGAACACCGAGGAGCAGATTGACCGCATTCTCTCCAAAATATCCGTCAAGGCGCAACAGGGCGAGTATTTCAATAACCCCGTCGCCGAAGGCAAGATTTTCAAGAACCTGCCCTTCGGCAAGGTTCCGCCGCTCTCCAAATTCCGCTTCCTCATCGCTTACGGCGACCCTGCTTACTCTGACAGCCGCAAGAAATCCTCGTCCACAAAGGCTCTCGTGCTCTTAGGCAAACTCAAGGGTGTCTATTATGTCATCAAGGCCTTTCTCGCACATGAGACGAACGCAAGTTTTATCGGCTGGTACTTCGACATGGACGACTTCGTGGCCGGGAAAACAACGGTGTATTGGTATATGGAGAACAACAAGTTGCAGGACCCGTTTTTCGAGCAGGTCTTCAAACCTCTTTTGCGCGACGAGTGCAAGCGCCGGCACCGGCAGCTCTACATCAGGGGCGACGCACGCAAGAAGACAGACAAGGCGACGCGCATCGAGGCCAATCTCGAACCAGTCGACCGGGGTTGCCAGTGGATATTCAATGAGGACGAGAAGGACAATCCAATGATGCAGGAGCTTGTCAACCAGTTCAAGCTCTTTGAACTGACGTTGCCTTACCCTGCCGACGGACCGGATGCCGTGGAGGGAGGACTCACGCTCATCGACAGCAAAACGGCCGAACTGGAACCCGTCGAGACAATATCGTACAGGGAACTCAACGAACAAAACCCTTGGCGGATGTGAATTATGAATTGTGAAACAAGAATTTTGGATTAAAGGCATGAACAACTTCATCGACATCGGCGACTATGACGCCAGCATACACAGGGAAATACTCGACTCGCTGCTGCGTTCCGGCTCCGACGACTACGACCCGCAGATAGTAGAAATCTGCGAGGACCGGGCCGTCGCCGAGATGCGTTCCTACATGAACAAGACTTATGACTGCGACGCCATCTTCTCCGCTCGCGGCAACAACAGGCATCCGCTCATTCTCATGTTCGCCCTCGACATTGCCATCTACCATATTTACTGCCAGCACAACCCTTACAAGATGTCAAAAGTCAGGCAGGACCGCTACGACAGGGCCGTCGAATGGCTCAAGGGAGTCATGGACGGTGACGTCACCATCGACGGCGCACCACTCTTGCCCGAGGACGAGCTTGCCGACAAGAGCCGCTGGCAAATTGAGGCGGACGATGTCAGGCCGACATTGCTCTGACACGCCAATCACAAAACTGTAAAAATATTTTATGAGAAATCTGAAACAAAAGAAAAACGCCGGCGCAAGGCGGATGGGACGCATCATCCAGGGTGGACTGCTTGTGCCGAAAGGGCAGAGGCCGCCCGACGTAGTACTGCAGATGCCGGAGATTTTCTTCTTCGACATGAACGCTTACATAAACTCCGTCAGGGCCGCCAAAGGCATCGATTACTCCAACCGTGTCCGGCTCTACGACATGTACGAGAGTGCCATGCTTGACCTCCACCTCTCCGGTGTCATCGCCAAGCGGCTACGCGGCGTGACGAAAATACCCATCGAGTTCCAGAGAAACGGTGAGCCGGACGACACCATCAACGCGCAGCTCCGTTCGCCTTGGTTCAAGCAGCTGCGCAAGGACCTCGTCATGTCCGAGTTCTGGGGCTTCACGCTCGTGCAGTTCTACCTGGACGCTGACGGCAACATACGCTACGACCTCATCAACCGGAAGCACTACGACCCCGTCCACCGGAAGCTCCTAAAGTACCAGGGTGCCATCGACGGCATCCCCATAGAGGAGTTCCCGGACATGCTCTTTGTCGGCAAGGAACGCGACCTCGGCATCTACGCCGAGCTCCTCCCGGCAGTACTCTACAAGCGCGGCGACATGTCTGATTGGGCGCGCTTCTGCAACATCTTCGGCATGCCCATACGTGAGTACACATACGACGCAGGCGACGAGGAGGCGCGCATCAGACTCCTTGCCGACGCGAGGAGGCAGGGCGCAAACGCCGTCTACATCCATCCCAAGGAGTCCGAGCTTAACCTTGTCGAGGCGGGCAACAAAACAGGCTCCAGCGAGCTGTACAAGACTTTCGCCGAGTATTGGGATAGCAAGATGTCCATACGCGTGCTCGGCAACACGCTCACCACCGATGCCAAGGAGAACGGCACGCAGGCACTCGGTGAGGTACACAAGGAAGAGGAGGACGAGATGAACGCCGATGACCGCGACTTCATACTCGACATCCTCAACTACGACATGCGACCCATCTTCGCCTCCCTCGGCTTCAACGTGGACGGCGGCGAGTTCGTCTATGCCAAGAAGGACAAAATCAACCCCTCGCAGCAAATCGACATCGTGCAGAAGCTCTCGTCCATGGGGCTGCCTATCGACGATGACTACCTCTACGAGACGTTCTGCGTCAAGAAGCCGGGCAACTATGAACAGATGAAGGCGGAAAAACAGGCAGAAAAAGAAGCCGCACGTCAGGCTTTAGCCGCACAGTCATCTCAAAAAGCACAGCCGTCACAGGGCAACAATCGAAAATCATTCAAACAGCGTTTGAACGGTTTTTTCGGAATAGCCCCGGACAAAGGGGCGACTTCCTGCTTCTGATTGACGGCCTCTATTATGGCGGCCGTCGGTGTTCATGTTGTCAAAACGTACATGACGCAGCACCGTCCTTTTCATTCTCTGCCGACGTGCTGGCTGCTTTCCTGCGCAAAATCTACAGCGGTTTCGACACCTCGTCCGATGTCGAGCCTTCAATATGGCGCGAGGTGTTGCGCGTCATCAACGCAGCCACCGTCGAAGGGCTTTCACAAGGCTCCGTGCCGCCATCGCACGAGGAGGACTTCTACTCTGCGCTGCGCCATTCCAACGAGGTGTTCGCTGCGTTCAAGGTGCACAACATGGGGCGGCTCATGGCCGCGCAGCTCTTCGATGCCGATGGCAGGCTCAAGCCATTCTCCAAGTGGCGCGATGACGTGCAGCCCATAGCCTCGCACCATGTCGGCGCGTGGCTCCGCACGGAGTACGACACCGCCATCATACGCGCACACAACGCAGCCGACTGGCGGCAGTTTGAGCGCGACAAAGATATTTTTCCAAATCTCCGCTGGATGCCAACCACATCGCCGACACCGGAAAGCTCGCACCGCGCCTTCTGGGAACGGCGTCTTACTCTGCCTGTCGACGACCCGTTCTGGGACGAGCACCACCCGGGCGACCGGTGGAACTGCAAGTGCTCGCTCGAACAGACAGACGAACCGGCAACGCCTGAGCTTAAAAAGGTGTTCGGCAACATAAGGCCGCAACGGGGGCTGGAAAACAACACCGGGCGCGACGGCCGAACTTTCAGCGACACTCATCCTTACTTCCCGTCATCCTGCGTTAAGTGCGGCTTTTTCCGTAAGGCGTCCGTCAAGAACCGCCTTCTCGGACGCTTCACAAACCGCCGCAAGGACTGCTACAACTGTCCGTACATCGACGGCTGCATCGACAGGGCTAAAGGTATCGAGAAGACAAAACAGGACGTTAGGAATGAGCGTAAACAGCTGCTCAATGACGATACACTCGACACAAGTCATGAGCATTTGCCGTTAAGCAATCTTCAAACGGAATATATGCTAAAGAGTAAAAAAGTCTTGAAGAGATTGGTTAATCACTGTCAGTCCCTCGATGAGCTTGATGCCGCAAAACACCTTTGGTCGCATCCGGACAAGCTCCGTTTCGTCAGAAACAGCCCGATGGGCGAGGGCAAGGACATGGACGACCCTATGGTGCAAAAGAACATCGCCAAGAAGCGCGCCCGTGGCGTGGTCTGCTACAATCTGTACAGCCTTGCCTTCGACGGCAGGGTGTGGAATGTCAAACTCGAAGTACACGAAGATGGATTTGAACAGCCTTACTTCATCAAGGAAAAATAAAAAAGACACAAAAAAACCTCTTTATGGAGCGGCCATCACAACGACCGTCATACCCTTACGGGTACTGCTCCCAAAGAGGTTCTGCAAATATACTCATTATTTTTGACAGCGCAAAGGAAATATACAAAAAATGTCTGGGGCGGCCATCACAACGACCCTCATGCCCTTACGGACACTGCCTCAGACATCGGGACGGCTGCGGAGCTTGAAGTTATCGCACTTATGTGCAGACTCTTATCCCACTGCAAATATAAAGTTTTTCTGTGGACATTAATCAAAACGACAAAAAACTTTTCAATTATGAACGCAAATGAAATCCGCCGACGCATCGAGCGTGCAGAGGCCGATATAGAAAAGGAGGTCAGCGACCGCCTTCCGCGCGAGGTCGGCGTTACTGCCGTAAACTTCTTCCGGCAAAACTTCCGAGACGCAGGCTGGCGCGACAACGGCCTGCACCCTTGGAAAAAGACCCTGAGGCAACAGGGTAAGGGTACTGACGCCGAATATAAGCCTCTTACATCGCGCCGTGACCACCTCATGCGCTCCATCCAATATGAGAAAACCGCCCCTGGCGAAGTCACCATTACCGATCCTGTGCCATACGCCGCCATCCACAATGAAGGCGGCACAATCAACACCCACCCGTCAGTAACGTCCAAGATGCGGCGTTTCGCATGGGCAAAGGCTTACTCTCTCGCCGGGATCAAGGGTAAGGGCAGGCTGCCCAAGGAACTGCCACCGGAGGCAGCCAAGTGGCGCGCCCTCGCGCTCACCAAGAAGTCAAGGCTGAACATAACTGCGCACATTCCGAAACGGCAGTTCATGGGGGAAAGCCACGAACTCATGCAGAAAATAAATAACATCATCAACCAATCATTAAACCGCATCAGGAATGGAATACTTGGTCTGTAAGCTAATAGAGCATATCTCTAAGAACATTGATGGCCTGTCTGTCGTGGACGAGGACTACGGGCAACTTGAGGCCATCGACAACGACAACGTTGACATGTACCCGCTCACTTTCCCAGCCGTCCTCATTGAAACGCCAGAGACCGAATGGAGCGATGTCGCAGACGGCGCGCAGAAAGGTACGTGTACCGTCCGTGTCCGCCTTGTCCTCGACTGCTACGACGACACGCACGCCACGTCTGGCACCATTGCCGCCGTCGGCGCACGTAACGACATGCGGCACAGGCTGCACACCCTCCTGCAAGGCTTCAGACCTTGCGGCGACGGCGCGCTCATGCGTACCAAGTCTAAGTTCTTCACGTGGAACCACGGCATCAAGGTGTACGAAATGACTTACACCACAACCGTTTCTGAATGTGTAGCGGCACAGAAAAAGAAAGTCGCTAAACCTGCTGTCGCGCTTTCTGTGCTACCCGGAAACCGCTGAAGCCCGACGCTGGGATGGCCGCGCCACCTACCGTCGCACCGTCGCGTATCATGCGCCTTATAATCTGAAGCACGCGGCCCTCGCTGATGAAGAACTCCTCCGACGACAGCTTCCGGATGGTGTCGTCGAAGCGCAGGCGCTTCACCTCAGTCCAGTAATAATAACGTTCAAACAACTTTCGGTCGCGCTCGTTTATCAGATGTTTGTCCCTTCCCCTGCTCATAGGTTACAAAAGTAATAAAAAACCGCCGAAACACAATCGTTCCAGCGGTTTTTCTCGTTTCTTTTCACCCTTTTCTCACAGACGGCAAAAACTCGGTTCTATCCGCGTCCACACGCCGTTTTCGGGGTTGCGCTTCCAGAAGTAGAAGTTCCGCGCGTTGCGCTGCACCACGTTCGCCTCCTTGAACAGCTGCATTATCTCGGCGTATTCGCCGTCGAACTTGTCCTCCAGCTCGTACAGCTTCGATATGCTCTTGTAGTCAAGGTCGCCCATCTTGTTGCGCTCCAGCAGCGTCATCGCCATCTGGTACATCGGGTCGTCCGCGCCCTTGTCGCTGCGCTGCATGTAGCGCTTCAGGTAATCTATAAGACGCTCGGCCGCCATGTCGGCGCGTTCGTCGAAACCTTTTACCTTGTTGCTCTTCACCTCTAACTTGAAGTCGCCGTCGACAATCGTGTAGCTCATCTGCTCGCCGTTCTTCACCTGCCCGTACTCTTTCATCACGCCGGTGAAGCCGTCCACCTCGCCATCGAGCCATTGCTTGAAGCCGTGCACGTCACAGACAAGGGCTTCCACCTTTGACTTCACCTCGTGCATGAACTCGCCGCGCAACGCCTCGTAAGCCTCGCGCCGTGCTATGCGGTCGTCCTTTTCTTCCTGCTGCAACCGGGCCAGCAGCTCCGCCCTCTGTTCCTTGCTCAGCGCCTTTACGTCCAAGCCTTGAATGTCTTTTTCCATTGTCTTTGTATTTTATCGTTTAACACTCCGAGTCGTTCCAGTTGCACTGCGAGCGCTCGTCTTCTATCTCGAACCACAGGCTTTCAAGCACTTCCGCGTACTGTTCTTCCGAAAGGTCTTTCGTCACTTCGCGTATGTGCTCCATTATGCCGTTCACTATCTCCCTGTTCGTCATTTTTTAATTCTTAATTCTTACATTGCTTCCTCCTTATGGCGTGGAGCTTGGTCAGCAGTGCGTCCAGGCCGTCGCCGTCAATCTCGCGAAACATTTTGCCTGCGATGCGCCTGTCCTGGCAGAAACGGTCCACATTACCCCAGTCGGCCGTATCGACACCCAGCAGCTGCATCTGGTGAAGCACCGCGCTGCGCTTACGGCGCATTTCGCGCCGCCATGCCTCGCGCCTCGCATCAGAACCGGCCACACGCTCCATCTCCGTGCACATACTTCCATATTCAGCTGCCGTCATCAGGTGCAGGTGTGCTGTCCGCCCGTTCGTGAACTGCAACACCAGCGTCTCCTTGTCCGCACCGGGCAGCTTGCCGAGCAGGGCGTAGAACCTGGCATAATTGTCAACGCCCATCGCCGCACTCCTCCTTCCTGTACTTTATGTATGCCTCCCTCGACACGTCGAGCACGGTGGGCAGGTCCCATTTCAGGCCGTCAACCGGAAGCATCGGAACGCCGTCCATGCAGACGAACACCTCGCCGCCGAACTCGCGCACCTGC
>ERZ779877.1151-NODE-1151-length-24154-cov-4.403627_pt1 | contig 24154 bp, 20 predicted proteins | sample MGYA00511556_ERZ779877 | MGnify/ENA primary metagenome ERZ779877 (study PRJEB29588, sample SAMEA2159338) | human gut metagenome | biome: human gut; feature: human-associated habitat; material: faeces | place: Denmark | collected 2008/2010 ...
GTCTTGCCGTCCGCGGCCAGGAACTCGGCCGGCGCGTACGACGTATCCATGCCGACGGTCAGCTTGCCGTCCTTGGTGACGGAGGACGGCAGCATCTTGGCGATCTTCTCGTCCTTCTTCACGCCGGACACGTCGTAACCGGTGGTCGACGACGAATTCGAATCGTCGGAAGCTTGGGAATCCGTTTTGTCGGAGGTTCCGCAAGCTCCCATCGAGACGACCATCGCCGCGCTCAACGCGAGCGCCGTCCAACCTTTCAGGTTCCTCATCATGGCAAGTCCTCTCTTCAACCCAGCCAAATCAACCAGCCAAACGTGGCTATGGCATAACCTAAGAGCGGATTGCTACGAGCGTATTAACGGACGCAAAAGTTCCGAAACATTCACTCGTTGGTGCCGGGGGTGTTGATCTCCGGCTTGCTGATGGCACCGTCCTGAACACCCCAGTACTTGAGGATCTTCATGTAGGTGCCGTCGTCGATGAGCTTCTGCAGGGCCTTCTGCAGGGCCTCGTCCATCTGCTGGTCGCCCTTCTTGACGACGATGCCTTCCGGGGCGATGCCTTCGGTCTTGCCAAGCGTTTCGAGTTCGCCGTCGGTCTGCGCGATCGCGTAGCCGGCGACCGGCGAATCGGCGTAGAACACGTCGGCCTTGCCGGTGACGACGTTGGTGGTCACATCGGTCTGCAGCTTGTTGGACAGGATCTGGATGTCAAGCTTGTTGTCCGCCTTGCACTGTTCGGCGCCCTTGTTGACTTCCTCCTCCTGTGTGGTGCCGGTCTGCACCGCGATCTTCAATCCGCACAGGTCGGACGTGTCGATCTTGCCTGGGTTGCCCTTCTTGACCACCCACGTGGAACCGGCCTTGAACATGCTGACGAAGTCGACGGCCTTCATGCGTTCCGGGGTAATGGTGAACGACGAGACGCCGATATCGTACTTCGAACCGATTGATGGAATGATCGAATCGAAATTCGACGTCTGCGGATCCGCCTCGAGGCCGAACGTTTTCGCCAACGCCTTGACGATGTCCACGTCGAAGCCGACCGGCGTCTTGCCGTCCGCGGCCAGGAACTCGGCCGGCGCGTACGACGTATCCATGCCGATGGTGAGCTTGCCGTCCTTGGTCACATAATCCGGCAGCATTTTGGCGATCGCGTCGTTCTTCTTCACGCCGGAAACATCGTAACCGGTCAGTTCGCTGGACTTCGAACTGGATTTCGACGCCGAGGCGTCGCTGTCGTCGCTGGTGCCGCATGCCGCGCCGGTGGCGAGCATGGCCACGCTCAACATGAACGCGGCGGCGGTTTTCAGGGCTTTTCCTGCTTGCATGTTCCCTCTCCTATGGATTCATATCGGCCTGTTCAGCCGAACCGTATCCTAGCGTAAAGAGGGTGTGTTACAAAAATTTTCCTGAATCGGCGTTCTTTCACTATGTGAAACCGGAATTTTTCCGATTTATCGCACCTGCTTGTTGGCGTATCGCATGGCTCGCAGCGCCTCACGCTTGTCCTGCTCCTCGCGAAGCGACTGGCGCTTGTCGAATTCCTTCTTGCCTCGGGCGAGCGCGATCTCGACCTTGACGCGGCCGTCTTTGAAATACAGGCTCAGCGGAATGATGGTGAATCCCTTGGCCTGGGTTTGGCGGGCCAGCTTGTCGATCTGCGCCGCATGCAGCAGCAGCTTGCGCTTGCGTTTGGGTGCGTGGTTGTTCCACGTGCCGTTGAGATATTCGGGAATGTTGGCTCCCTCAAGCCACATCTCCCCACGACGGTCGATGGTGATGAACGATTCGGCCAGCGACGCCCGTCCTTCACGAAGCGACTTCACTTCGGTGCCGGTCAACACGAGACCGGCCTCATACTTGTCTTCGATGGCGTAGTCGTGACGCGCCTTCTTGTTCTGCGCGATCGGTTTGGTTCCCTGTTCCTTGGCCATGTCGGACCTCCTTCCCGGTTCTTTCGATCAGTGTATGCAACGCGACTCCGTCGACCATATCACGAAAGCGCGTCGCCCGACGATGCGGACGGCGCGCTTGCCGTGGTTTCATGTCTGGAACGGAACCGTCAGTAGTGGACGTACTGGTAGGCTCCGGCGTTGGAGATCGTCTCCCAAGCCGGGAACGTCGCGAAGCCAGTGCCGCCTTCGGAGATCAGAACCGAACCGTCGGCGTTCACGCGTTCCACGACGGCCACGTGGCCGTACTGCCAGTCGGCGGTCCAATGTCCGCCTACGCTTTGGCCGCGCGCGAACACCATCGCCGCGCCGACATGCGGGGTGTTGTTCACCAGGTATCCGAGTCCACGAGCGGTATTGGCCCAATCGGCGCCGTTGCCCATGTAGGAGCCGACCGGAAGGCTCAGCTGGGAACGCCTCAGGTATGCCCACAGCGTGCACTGGCGGGACGGATACGCGGCACCGCCGACCGTGTTGCCGGTGTTGTGTCCGTAGCAGTATCCGGAACCGGCCGGGCAATTGCCGGGCACCGCATAGTTCATGCCGCTGGCGCCGCCGGAATTGTTGTTATTGGGCGTCGGAGCCGGCGCAGGTGCAGGCGCGGGAGCGGGATTGTAGTTCGTGTTGTTGTTCGGACGCGACTGCTGCTGGTTGTTATTGGGGTTGACAGCGGCGTTGTTGGAATTGTTGTACTGGTTGTTCCATGAATCGATCTGCGATTTCATGGCGACGATGTCCGCCGCTTCCTTGGCGCTCTGCGTTGTCAGCTGGCTCTTCTGCGATTCGAGCTTCTCACGTTTCACCGTGCCCTCGTCACGCAGCTTCTGCAGGGCGGTCTGCTTGGCGCTGGCCTCGCTTGCCGCCTGCTGGGCGCTTGCCGCCTGCTGGTCGGCCTGCTCCTTGAGCTGGGTGATCTTCTGTTCGATGGCGCCCAGACGGTCCTTGCGGTTCATCGACGTGTTCAGCTCGTTCGCCGCGTCGGTTGCCGCGTTGGATTCGCTTCGCGTGACCGCGGCCTGCGACTGCATCTTGTTGACGAAATCGTCGGCGGTCGTCGAATCGGTGACAAAATCCAGCACATCCGACGTGCTGGAGCCGTGGAAGCTTTCGCGGGCGAGCTGCGCGACGGCGGCCTTGGCGTCATCATAGTCGGAGCCGGTCTGTTTGATCTGCTCCTCAAGGTTCGCCTTGTCCTGCTGGGCCGCTTGCAACCGCTGCGTGGTCGCTTCCGCCAGGCTCTGCGCCTGTTCTGCCGCCTGCTGGGCAGATTCCGCGGCCTCGACCGCCACAGGAATCTGGTTGTCGTTCAAATCGGCCAACTGCAGAATCGTGTCGGCGAGATCGCTGCTCACGCCGGCAAGCTGCGACTTCAGCTTGGCGCGGTTCGACACCTTCGCCTGGTATTCCGACATGCTCACGGCATGCGCCTGCGGAGCCGGCGCGGCGACGACCGCGACGCCGCCGGCGCAGAACATAGCCGAAGCAAGCATCAGTCCAACGATGGGCCGCACCTGTCTTGTCATTTTCCTAGACATGTATTCCCTTCCCGAAATCCACCTATTTCGACATTGTATCCAGCAAACTTCAAATATGCTAAACATCTCGTTCAGCACTCCGCCGGTTTATGCCTTCAGGTACTTCCTCAGCGAGATGCTGGACGCGACGATCGACAGCACGACGGCTCCCACCACAAGGGCCGGTGCAAGCAGCCATACCGTCTTCTGGTTGATCAGAGGCATCCACTGCACGCTCTTCGACAGCCAATCCGTGATGAACAGCTTCACCATGGCGCTCAACGTTCCGCAGGCGAGCAGCGAACCAATCAGCGACGCGAACACGCCTTCCAACACGAACGGCAGGCGGATGGTCCAGTTCGAGGCTCCCACCAGTCGCATGATCTCGGTCTCGTTCTTACGCGAGGCGGCACTCATGCGAATCGTCGTGCCGGTAAGCATGATGGCCACCAGGATCATCACGCCGGCGAGCGCCACGGTGACCGCCGTCGCACGGTTCAGCACCGAGAAGACCGGGTCGAAGATCTTGCGTTGATCCTGCACTTCCTCGACACCGGTGCGGCCGCTCAACACTTCGGATACCACTTGGTATTTGGTCGGGTCCTTCAGTTTCAGACGCAGCGACCCCTGCATGTCGGCGGCGGTGAGCACGCGTCCTTGGTATTCGCCGTTCGGATACTGCTTGAGGAAGGTGTTCTTGTAGAAGTCCTCACGGCTCACATATGTGATTTTGGAGACGATGTTGCCGGCTTCCTCGTTGATCACGTTCTCCAGATCGACGATCTCCTGGTTGGAAGGCGCCTTGCCCGACGAGCAGGACGCCGCCTGGCTGGCACCGTCCGGGCACAGCCATACGACCACTTCGACCTTGTCGTACCATTCGCCCTTCGCTGCGGTGATCTGTGCCTGCATCAGGCCGGATACGCCGATGAACAGGAAGGAGATGAATGTGACCAGCATGACGGAGATGATCATTGAAACATTGCGCTTGAGGCTGTTCCATGTTTCGGAAAGGATGAAACGAAAACGCATCATTCGTGCTCCTTGGTGTCCTCAGGGTTTTCATCGGACGGTGCCGGCGGTTCGGGCGGTGTCGGAGGCTCGGTTTGGGTCGGTGGAACGGGCGGTGCAGGCGGAGCGGACAGCGCCGATGCTTCGTCGGCACCAGTCTCGGAGGCATCATTTTCAGCGGAGGTCTTGGCCTGTTCGTTCCGTTCGGTTTGCTCGGTCTGTTCCTGGTCGGCCATCTGTTCGAGGCTCAGTCCCTTGCCCCAGGTCAAGGTGGTCTCCACTGACGCGAAGGCCTCGCCGTAACGGCCGGTGCGTCCGGAATGCACGGATTTGGCAAGACGGGCGATGCCGTCGTTCCCCTGTCCGTCATGGACGGCAGCGGCGACCACATCCACGGCGTTCACCGCGGTTTCGGCGCGCGTCGCGCCTTCCACGTCGACGGTGTCGTCAGGAGCGTTCGTTGAATCGATGGCGTTCTGTCGACGGTATTTCGCGTTCGGATCGGAACTGCCCAATGCCTGGTGCGATTTCGACTCGACTTCGGCGTCCGGGAAATACAGCGCGGAATCGTAGGATCCCTGCTGCTCGTCGCGCACGATCTTGCCGGTGTGCAATTCGACCACGCGTTTGCGCATGGAGTTGACGATTTCCTCGTTGTGCGTGGCCATGACGATGGTGGTGCCGGTACGGTTGATGGCGTCCAACACTTCCATGATGCCCAGCGACGTGGTCGGGTCGAGGTTGCCCGTAGGCTCGTCGGCGAGCAGGATCTGAGGATGGTTCACATACGCCCTTGCGATGGCGACGCGTTGCGCTTCGCCGCCGGACAGCTCATGGGGGTAGTTGTTTTCCTTGCCCGTGAGCCCCACCGTCTGCAGTACTTTGGGCACCAGCGATTTGATGGTGGAACTGCTTGTGCCGATCACTTCAAGTGCGAAGGCGACGTTCTCCCATACCGTCTTGTTGTTGAGCAGCTTGTAATCCTGGAAGATAAAGCCGATCTGCCGGCGATAATGCGGCACCTGCCGTGCGGACAGGCGTCGCAGATCGTTGCCGGCGACGCGGATCTCGCCATCCGTGGCTTCCTCCTCGCGAAGCAGCAGGCTCAGCAAGGTGGTCTTGCCGGAACCGGACGCGCCCACAAGAAAGACGAAATCACCTCGATCGATGTCAAGATTGATGTCATCCAATGCGGGACGCGTGCCCTTTGGATAGACTTTGCTCACATGTTCAAGCGAGATCAGCGCCATCGTGTTTTCCCTCCGCCTATCGCTTAGGCTTCTTGTTCCTCGGCTGCCGCGCGACGCTGTTCGTGACGCCAGCGGATGCCGGCTTCGATGAACTCGTCGATGTCGCCGTCGAAGACAGCCTGGGTCTGCGAGGTCTCATACCCCGTGCGCAGGTCCTTGACCATCTGGTACGGATGCAGCACATACGAGCGCATCTGGTCGCCCCAGCTGGCCTTGATGTCTCCGGCGAGCTCCTTCTTCTTCTTGGCTTCCTCCTCGTGGCGCAGCACCAGCAGTCGGGACTGCAGCACGGCCATGGCGGCGGCGCGGTTCTGAATCTGAGAGCGTTCGTCCTGCATGGTCACCACGATGCCGGTCGGGATGTGGGTGATGCGCACCGCGGAATACGTGGTGTTCACGCCCTGTCCGCCAGGACCGGACGAGCAGTAGGTGTCGACGCGGATTTCGGAATCCGGCACGTCGATGTGATCGGTCGCTTCGACCAGCGGAACCACTTCCACGGCGGCGAAGCTGGTCTGACGGCGGCCCTGGTTGTCGAACGGGGAGATACGCACCAGACGGTGGGTGCCACCCTCCACGCTCAGTCGCCCGTATGCGTACGGGGCGTCCACCTGGAACGTGGCCGACTTGATGCCGGCTTCTTCCGCGTAGGAGGTGTCCATGACCTTGGCCTTGTATCCGTTGCGTTCCGCCCAACGCAGGTACATGCGCAGCAGCATCTGCGCGAAATCGGCCGCATCCACGCCGCCGGCGCCGGAACGGATCGTCACCACGGCGGAACGTTCGTCGTATTCGCCGTCAAGCAGCGTCTGGATCTCCATATCGTCGAGATCCTTTTGGATGCTTTCGACTTCGGCCTTCGCCTCGGCCAACGTGTCGGCGTCCTCTTCCTCCTGGCCAAGCTCGACCAGGGTCTCCACGTCCTCGATGCGCTGGTCGGCGGATGCCAGACGCTTGAGCTGCGACTGCACCGCGGACAGCTTGCTGGTCACTTTCTGTGCGTTTTCCGGATCGTCCCACAATCCGGGTTCGGCCGCTTTCACTTCAAGGTCCTTGGCCTCGGCGGTCAGTCGATCGACGTCGAGGGCCTTGGAAATGGACTCGTATTTGGCGCGCGCTTCGCTGATCGCCTCGGAGTAATCAAATTCTGCCATCGTTTACACCATACATTTCTGTTACGTTCCTGACTATTCTGACATGGAGCCGTCCACGGCTCCCGCACAATCCATAAGGTTTTCCACGTGCCCACATCCATTTCCCACATGGACGGACCGCGAACCTGTCCGCACGCATACGGGAAACCGGGGCCCGTTTCGGATCATACGGGCCCGAAGGCGTCAAAGCCCCGCGTAGATCGCAGGAATGACCAGACTCAGCAGCATCGCCGCGGCGATGACGATGCACACCGTGCGCACCATGGTGCGGCGACGGCGTTCTCGCTGCTCGCGTTCGTCCCTGTAGTCACTCATACGCGCCACTATACCGGCTCGCCCCTACTTAGCGTTTCTTGCGAAACGCCTCGAAAATCACTTGTGGTAAGGTTCTCCGGCGTTGATTTTGTATGCGCGATAGATCTGCTCCAGCAGAATCACCCGCATCAGCTGGTGCGGGAACGTCATTTTGGAAAAGCTCAGCAGGTAGTCGGCTCGTTTGAGGATCGCGGGGTCGAGTCCCAATGAGCCGCCGATGATGAGCTGGATATGGCTGGTGCCGTGGAGTCCGAGGTCGTTGATTTTCGCGGCGAGCTGTTCGCTGGTGAGCTGCTTGCCTTCGATGGCGAGGGCGATGACGAACGCATCGTCACGAATATGTTTGGCGATGCGTTCGCCCTCTTTGGCCTTGATCTGCCGTTCGAGTCCGTCGCTGGCATGCTCCGGTGTCTTCTCGTCGGCCACTTCGACGATGTCGAGCTTGCAATACCGGCCCAGTCGTTTCGAATATTCCGCGATGGCGTCGCGCAGATACTTCTCTTTGACCTTGCCGACGGTGATCAGTGTGATTTTCACGAGTTTCCTCTTGCGGAGAGCGCGGATGACGCTCTCCGCCATTCCGTTTTCAGTTCTTGTGGAGTTTCTCGTTGAGCTCGATGCCGGTCTTGCGGTAGCGCGCCTCGATGCGGCCGGACACGGAGTTGCGGATGAACAGGATGTTGTCCTTGCCGGACAGTTCGGCGCCCTTGACGGTTTCGAGCGGTTCGCCGGCGGCGACCTTGGCCTTGTCGTAGATGGTGACCTTGGTGCCGGCGGTGACGTACAGGCCCGCTTCGACCACGCAGTTGTCTCCCAGGGAGATGCCGATGCCGGCGTTCGCGCCGAGCAGGGAGTGCTCGCCGATGGAGTTCTTGAGCTTGCCGCCGCCGGACAGGGTGCCCATGATGGACGCGCCGCCGCCGATGTCGGAGCCGTTGCCGACCACGACGCCTTGCGAGACGCGGCCTTCGACCATGGAGACGCCGAGGGTGCCCGCATTGAAGTTCACGAAGCCGGCGTGCATGACGGTGGTGCCTTCGGACAGGTGCGCGCCCAGTCGCACGCGGTCGGCGTCGCCGATGCGCACGCCGGTCGGCACGACGTAGTCGACCATACGGGGGAACTTGTCAATCGACAGCACATTCACATCGACGTGCGGCGCCAACACGGCTCCGGACTGTCGGGTGGCGGCCATCACGTCAAGCTTGCGCAAAGCGAAATCATCGACGGCGAACGGACCGTAGTTGGTCCACACCACGTTGTTGAGCTTGGCGAAGATGCCGTCGAGATTCAACGTGTTCGGCTTGGCCAGACGCATGCTCAGCAGGTGCAGACGCAGATAGGCGTCGGCGGCGTCCTCGATCGGCTCGTCCAGCTTGGACACGGTGAACACGGGCATGCGGCGCACGCCACGCGCGTCGGCCTCGTCATGCGCGATGGCGCCGAAGTTGTGATTCGGACGCGAGGTTTCAGCCGGAGCCTCGCCCAACGTGAGTTCCGGATACCACACGTCAAGGGTGTTGCCGGCCGCATCGATGCTTGCCAGACCCCAACCCCATGCGGTGCGCTGTTCAGTCATGTGTACGCTCCTTTGACCATGCCGGAGCCGTAGACCGGTTCCAGCGATTCGTTAGGTTCTTTCGTTCCTTGAAACACTGTAGCGGCAAGCCATGGCAGGCGCATGCGCACGTCCGAAACCGGAGCCGCGTGTCAATATCGTTCAGTGGCGCTGGTCCATCGGCACGTAATCGCGTTCCGTGTAGCCGGTGTACACCTGGCGCGGACGGCCGATCTTCGTGTTCGGATCGGCGAGCATCTCACGGTACTGCGCGATCCAGCCGGGGATGCGGCCCAACGCGAACAGCGTGGTGAACATGGACGGATCGAAGCCGATCGCACGGTAGATCAGTCCCGTGTAGAAGTCGACGTTCGGATACAGATGACGAGACACGAAGTAATCGTCGCTCAATGCGATCTGCTCCAGTTCGGTGACCACGTCGAACAGCGCGCGCTCGTCCGCCGGCAGCTTCAACGTGTCGGCGCGTTCCATGATCTTCTGCAGATAGGTCTTGGCGATCGCCGCGCGCGGATCGTACGACTTGTACACGCGGTGGCCGAGGCCGGAAATGCGATACCCGTTGGCCTTCGCGTCCTCCACGAATTCCTTGACGGTTTTGCCGGAGTCGCGGATGGCTTTGAGCTGGCGGAGCACCGCCTCGTTGGCGCCGCCGTGCAGCGGGCCGGACAGCGCGTTGATGCCGGCCGCGACCGCGGAATACAGGTTGGCGTGCGCCGAACCGGCGATGCGCACCACGGACGTGGAGCAGTTCTGCTCGTGGTCGGCATGGATGATGAGCAGACGGCCAAGCGCGTGCACATACAGAGGATCGGATTCGAACGGCTCATACGGCACGGCGAAGCACATGCGCAGGAAATCGTCGACATAGCCACGCGAGTAGTCCGGGTACAGCATCGGCTCATCGCGACGGCGGCGGAAGATGTAGCTGACGATGGTGCGCGCCTTGGCCATGATGATGGTCGCCGCTTCGTCCAGCTGGTCGGAATCGTTGATGTCCGTGGTGTCCGGGTAGAACGTGGCGAGCGCGTTGACCGCGGACGCCATCACACTCATCGGATGCGCGGTGCGCGGGAAGGAGCCCATGAACGTACGGAAGTCCTCCCCCACCATCGTGCGGTGGTTGATGTCGGAGATGAAACGGTCGTACTGGTCCTTGTTCGGCAGTTCGCCGTGACGCAGCAGCCAAGCGACTTCAAGGAAGTCGGACTGCTCGCACAGCTGCTCGATCGGATAGCCACGATAGCGCAGAATCGAGTTCTTGCCGTCGATGTACGTGATTTTCGATTCGCATTGCGCGGTGGTGAGGAAACCGGGGTCGAGTGTGACCCAGCCATCATTGCGCAGCGTGGACACCACGATGCCGTCCGCGCCCGCCGTGGCTTCGACCACCGGCAGGGTGAAGTCCTTGGATTCCACACTCAGATTGGCTGTGGCCATACTCGTTCGCTCCTTACCAGTTCAAAAAGTACCGCCCACTATATGGCATGCGCGTTTCGATATGTGGGTTCCGTCTCAAAACGGGCATGAAAAAACGGGCTGTGCGTAATCGCACAAGCCCGTTTTCATAAGGTTTTGGACTAGTCGCGGACGGTGAGGATCACCGGACCGTTTTCGGTGATGGCGATGGTGTGCTCGCTGTGTGCGCCACGGGAGCCGTCCTCGCTCTTCAGCGTCCAGCCGTCCTTCGGATCCTGGTAGATCTCGTCGGTGGTCTTGAGGAACCACGGTTCGATGGCGATGACCAGGCCCGGACGCAGCTTGTAGCCGTGATGCGCCTTGCCGTCGTTCGGCACGTGCGGATCGCCGTGCATGATATGGCCGACGCCGTGTCCGCCGAACTCCAGGTTGATCGGGTAGCCGTATTCGCGTGCCACGTCGCCGACGGCGCAGGAGACGTCGCCCAGACGATTGCCCGGCTGAGCGGCTTCGATGCCGGCCGCCAAAGCCTCTTCGGTGCACTTGATCAGGCGCAGGTCGTCGGGATGCTGCGTGCCGACGCAGAAGCTGATGGCGGAATCCGCGACCCATCCGTCGACGTTGATCGCCAGATCGAGGCTGACCAGATCGCCGTCCTTCAGGTTGTAGTCGTACGGAACGCCGTGCAGCACGGCGTCGTTCACGGACGTGCAGATGTAGTGCGCGAACGGACCGGTGCCGAAATCAGGCGCATAGTCGACGTAGCAGGACGAGGCGCCCTTGCGGTCCACGATGCGCTTGTGGACGAATTCGTCGATTTCCAACAGATTGGTGCCGACCTTGGTGAATTCCTTCAGGTCGCGCAGGATGCCGCCGACGAAGCGGCCTGCGGGCTTCATCGCTTCAATCTCTTTAGGGGTTTTCAGTTCGATCATGCCTTCAACCCTACTTCGCGGGCCATACACCGGCGAACGATGTTCTCCTTTCTGTATTCCACCTTGCGTTCCACCCGAATATTCGATTCGAATACACGATGTTGTCACCAAAGATGGATAGTGTGAAGCCATGAACAACACTTCGAATTCTTTGGTTTCGGGTATCGATCCGGCATCGTTCTCCGCCGTGACCGGCCCGTCTCAGGACTTGTTCCGCTTCGTCAACGGCCCGTGGGTCGACATGTACCGTCTTCCCGACGACCGTTCCCGGTATGGTTCCTTCGACAAGCTCGCCGAGGATGCGGAAAACCAGATCCGCGACATCCTTGAAGAGGATGATTGCCCAGCCGTCAAGTCGCGCGCTTTGTACCATAGTTTCCTTGACGTCGATGCCATCGACGCGGCCGGACTCGCCGCCATCGAAGACCAGTTGGCTTCCATCGACGAGGCCGAAGACAAGGCCGCGCTCACCCGCGCGCTTGGCGCCATGAACCCGACCGGCGGTCCAGACCTGATCGGCATCGCCGTTTACGGAGATCCGGGAGCGCCGGAGACCAATGTCGTGCACATCGAACAGGACGGTTTGGATCTGCCGGACGAGGCCTACTACAGGGAAGACCATTACGCGCCAATCCGTGAGGCGTATGTCGAGATGGTCGCCAAGCAGCTGAAGAACGCGCATCTTGCGGCCGATGACGAGGATGCCCATGCGCAGGCCAAGCGTTTCCTTGACGTGGAGACGCGCATCGCGGCGAACCATTGGGACAACGTGTCCACGCGCGATTCGGTGAAGACCTATAACCCGACGGATTACGCCGACCTGTGCGCCATGCTCGCCGATGTTGACCTGGACGCTTGGATCGACGCCTGGCAGAACGCTTACGACGCGACCACCGCGGCTGCCGTGCAGCCGTTGGATTTCCGCGGCTGTTTCAGCCACACGATCGTGCATGAGCCAAGCTTCCTCACCGGACTCAACGCGTTCTGGAAGGAAGCGTCGCTGGATGATCTCAAGCTGTGGGCCCGCGTGCATGTGGTGATCGGCTCCACATTGGAGCTTCCCCACGAATTCGACGAAACGAATTTCGACTTCTACGGCAAGACGCTGTCCGGGCAGAAGGAGCAGCGTGTGCGTTGGAAGCGTGGCGTCTCGCTGGTCAACGGCATCTGCGGCGAGGATGTCGGCCGCGAATACGTGAAGCGTCACTTCCCCGAAACCTCCAAGCAGCGTATGGAGCAGCTGGTCGGCAATCTCATCGACGCCTACCGTGTGTCCATCTCCAATTCCACTTGGCTTGGCGACGAGACCAAGGCCAAGGCATTGGAGAAGCTGTCCAAGTTCGTGCCGAAGATCGGCTACACGAACCATTGGCGTGACTATTCCGCGCTGGATGTGCGCGAGGACGCCGGCTTCGCCCAGAACATGCGTGCCGCGAACCTGTATGAGACCGGCTACCAGCTGGCCAAGGTGGGCAAGGCCGTCGACAAGGACGAATGGCTGATGAATCCGCAGACGGTGAACGCCTACTATGAGCCGTCCATGAACGTGATCGTGTTCCCGGCCGCCATTTTGCAGCCGCCGTTCTTCAACCCGGATGCCGAGGATGCCGCGAACTACGGCGGCATCGGCGCGGTGATCGGCCATGAGATCGGCCACGGTTTCGACGACCAGGGCTCGCAATACGACGGCGACGGCAAACTCAACGACTGGTGGACCGAAGAGGACAAGGCCAATTTCAAGGCGCTCACCCAGAAGCTCATCGACCAGTACAACGAGTTCGTGCCGACGCAGCTCGCCGAAAAGTATTCGGATGACCCGTCGAAGGCCCCTCATGTGAACGGCGCGTTGACCATCGGCGAGAACATCGGCGATTTGAGCGGTGTGAACATCGCTCTCAAGGCCTATGCGTTCGCTCTCGATGAAGCGGCCGGCCGCGGCAAGGATGGTTCCACGGAACCCATCGAAGCCGCGCTTGCCGATGCTCCTGAAATCGACGGCTTCACCGGCCTGCAGCGTTTCTTCCTGAGCTACGCTTCGATTTGGCGCACTAAGAATCGCGACGAGTTGGCGGAGCAGTATCTGCAGATCGACCCGCACTCCCCCGCCGAATGCCGTACGAACGGCATCGCCCGTAATGTGGACCTGTTCCACAAGGCGTTTGGCGTGCAGCCCGGCGACGGCATGTGGCTCGCACCGGAGCAACGCGTGCGCATCTGGTAACAGGCCATGCCAGCGATCGCATAAGCGTCAGGCAATCGTCAGAAGCCATCGCCGCCGAATTCCTCACGTAGGGGTTCGGCGGCGTTGCTATCCGTACCGGCCTGCGAGCCGCCTTGCTCGTCAACGCCGGAACTCTGCCCGTCCATCGCATTGACTGAAGTTTCGCCCCGCTGTTGGGCGGCTTGCACATATGGATCACGTCCTAAAGCCTGTCCAGGCTGCGCGTCTTGCTGGCCGGAATCGTTTTTTCTTGGCGAGTTTGCGGAAGGTGGAGACACCGTAGCTCAAATCATGCCCCGCCGCATTCGCTTCCATGACGAGTTTCGACTGTTGCTTGCCGTTCTGGTCCACCCAGCTTTCCGCCGCCAGCACGCCGGTCACGATGACCGGTTCGCCTTTTTTGAACGATTGGCAGATGCTTTCGGAAAGGCCTCGATATGCCTTCACCGTGATCCATGTGGTGGGCAGGTCCTTCCACTGTTGCGTTCGGCCATCGAAATAATGTCTGGTGCTGGCCAGCCGGAATGAGCTGGCATGCGGCATGCCTTCCCGATTGAATTGCGTGGGCTGGCCGCCCACATATCCCGTGATGGTGAGGAGACCCTGCTGCTGCGCCATGTTCGGCCCTTTCTGTTTGACGAATGATGGACCGCGGAAAGCGCCGTTGACGGCACGGAAGCGACAGGCAGTGAGGTGGATTTATGGTGAGAGAGGGTAAACTGCATGCCCTTCCCGCATCTTCACGTTTCCGCGGTAAGACCACTATCGCCGAACGTTCCATCCGTCTGCAAGCCCAACCGGAGAATGTGGATAACTTGAGATCGTCGGGCGAGTCGTGGATTGTCGGTGGATAATTTCGACTTATCCACCGACATCCACAATCCTCATGTGCGTGAGATGCGCACGGTATTCCCCATGAAAAACAAAAAACGGAAGACCACCTGCTTGATGGTCTTCCGTTGCCGTATGTCGTTCGTCGGATCAAACCGACGCGCTACGGATTGCCGTATGTCACTTGAGCAGTGCAGCGACGCGGTCCGCGATCGCCTGCGCGGCGTCCGCGACCGGCACCGCTTCGGCGTTCTCACCGTTGCGGTCGCGCACTTCGATGGTGCCGTTGTTGACGGTGTCGCGGCCGGCGACGGCGATGATCGGCACGCCGATGAGTTCGGCGTCCTTGAACTTGACGCCCGGAGACACCTTCTTGCGGTCGTCGAAGATGACTTCGATGCCCTTGGCCTCAAGCTCACCGATCAGCTGTTCTGCGGCTTCGAACGCGGCCGCATCCTTGCCGGTGGCCACGACGTGCACCTGTGCCGGCGCGATGACTGCCGGCCACGCCAGACCCTTCTCGTCGTGATGGGTTTCGGCGATGCAGGCCATCACACGGGAGACGCCGATGCCGTAGGAGCCCATCCACACCGGAACGGTCTTGCCGTTCTGGTCGAGCACCTTCAGGCCGAGCGCGTTGGAATACTTGAGGCCCAGCTGGAACACCTGGCCGATTTCCACGCCGCGCTCGAAGCTCAGCGGGCCGGAACCGTCCGGGCTCATGTCGCCATGACGTACCTGCACGGCTTCGACGGTGCCGTCGGCCTCGAAATCGCGGCCGTACACCAAATCGTAGTAATCCACGTCCTGCTCGTCGGCGCCGGTGAACCATGCGGAACCGCGTGCCACGTGCGCGTCGATCAGGTAGCGCAGCGCGTCACCGGTCTCGGACGCGTTCTCGGCCTTCTTTCCGTCGCGTGCCTGCGGGCCAAGCGCCATCGGTCCGATGTAGCCCTTGACGAGTTCCGGATGCTTCTTCAGATCCTCGTCGGTGGCTTCCTCGATCTCGGCCGGGGTGAACTGCGCCTCAAGACGCTTCATGTCGACGGTACGGTCGCCCGGAACGCCTACGACCACGAGCTCGCGCCACGGCTCGTCGTGGTCTTCGTCCTGCGGATGCATGACGGCGATGACGACGTTCTTCAGAATGTCGGAGGCCTGCCAATCGCGGCCGTCGGAACGAGGATGGTTGGCGTTGGCGAATTCGACCATCTTGTCGATGGTGGCCGCGTCCGGGGTCGGGCGCTTTTTGGCTGCCGGCGTTGCGGTAAAGTCGATGGCTTCCGGTTCCGGAGTGGTCAGCGCCTCGACGTTCCAGGCCTTGCCGGACGGCGACTGGGCGAAGGTGTCCTCGCCGATCTCCATCGGAGCCAGGAACTCCTCGGATTCGAAGCCGCCCATCGGGCCGGCCATGGCGTGCACCGGCACGTACTTCAGGTCGAGACGGTTGAAGATGCGCTCGTATGCGCCGCGCTCGTCCATGTATGCCTTGACGAGGCCTTCCTTGTCGAGGGTGAAGGAGTAGGCGTCCTTCATGATGAACTCGCGGCCGCGGATCAGGCCGGCGCGCGGACGGAACTCGTCGCGGTACTTGGTCTGGATCTGGTAGAGGGTCACCGGCAGGTCCTTGTAGGAGGAGTACAGGTCCTTGACCAGCAGGGTGAACATTTCCTCATGGGTCGGGGCCAGCAGGTAGTCGGCCTCGTGGCGGTCCTTCAGACGGAAGATGTTGTCGCCGTATTCCTCCCAGCGGTGGGTGGCCTCATACGGCTCGCGCGGCAGCAGTCCGGAGAAGTGGACTTCCTGGGCGTCGATGGACGCCATCTCCTCGCGGATGATGTTCTCGATCTTGTTCAGGACATTGAGGCCCAGCGGCAGCCAGGTCCAGATGCCCGGAGCGGCCTTGCGCAGGTAGCAGGCGCGCTGCAGCAGCTTGTCCGACACGACGTCGGCATCGGCGGGGTCCTCGCGCAGGGTGCGCAGGAACATGGTAGACATACGAAGTGCTTTGGTCATACGTTCCAAATTACTCAGGTAAGCCGACTTGGATGCGCCACACGTCCTCGAATCGCACACCAATACGCGAAAAACGTTATTTATAGAGTTATAAATAAGTCTAAAGCCGTTTCTATGATACTGGAATCAGCACCATATCGCTTCATAAGGAAAGGACGCAGCATGCGTCACGTCACCGCGCACATTTCGATTTGGAGCAAACTCGGCTGGATCGGCATCATCTGCTATTTCGTCTTCGCGGCGGCAGCGCCGGAAGTGCTGACCGAAGGCAACCAATGGATCGTCCTGTGCCTGGCCGTATTGTGCGTCACGTTGATTTCCCTGCCATGGAAGAAGCCGTTCAATGCGATTGCGCTGGCCGGCATGGTGATATGGATCATCGTCACGCGGGCGATTCCAGGTCTTGAGTTCCTGCAGCGCAACCCGCTTTGGTTGCTCGTCGGACTGGCCTGCGTGATCGCCAGCTGTTGGGACCCCGATCCGGAAAGCGTCGAGGACGAAGTTGAGCTCGACCCGGATCTTGCGCGTTCCCTGCAGGCGATGGGCTGATATTTAGCAGCGGGTCAGAACAGCACGTCCTGCGCGAATTCGTCATCCTCACCGGCCGGTTGCGGCATGCGGGCGCGGAATGCTCCGACACCGTCGGAGGCAAGCGTATCGGCGGCCTGCGCCGACTCCAATCGCAATTGTCCATCAAGACGGACCGCGTCCGGTGAGACCAGGAACATGCGCTCGTTGACGCCTTGCAGATACAGGCCGTCGAGCCCTTCCACTCGCGACAGCGCCACGTATCCCATGCCCGGCGCGAATGTGCGTCGCAAATCCATGACGGCACGATCGAGTGTCATGCCTTGCGATTTGTGGATGGTGATGGCCCACGCGCAGCGCAACGGCACCTGTTTGACCGTGGCGAGCACGGTATCGCCGTCCTGCATCTGCCAGGAATTCGGCTTCATGGTGACGATGTTGCCGTTTTCGAATTCGACGATCGGCCAGCCGCCCTGCGATTGCGTGGTGAATCCACGCACGGTGCCGAGCGACCCGTTGACGTACTGGTGGTCGGTGTCGTTGCGCACCGCCATCACGGCCGCGCCCGTCTTGAGACACAACCGTTCGGGGGCCAGCATGTTCTTTTTGAGCCGTTCCACCAGATTCGCCGCACCCTCGGATTCGGCGAGGTATTCGTGCGGCTCCTCCTTGATTTCGAACAGGCGCAGGTCATTAAGCGCGTCGGCCTGCCTGTTGACGGGGAACAGGTTCACCGCCTGCTGCCCGGGTTCCGGAATGGCCCCCAACCGGGTCAGCAGCACATTGCGGTCGCCATCGTCCACCGCGCCTTCGCGAATGTCGGTCAGCACGTTCAACAGCTGGCCGTCATCCTGACGATGCTGTTCGGTCAGATAGCAGACAACGGGGTTCAATTCACGCCACACCAACGATTCGGTGACGAAACCTTCGGGATTGAGTCCGGCGCGCATGTACCGTTCGCGACTGGCCAGATATTCGGCGGACGGCGCGATCAGGTCGTTGTTGCGTCCCGATACCGAAACCGGCGGCAGCTGGAAAAAATCGCCGGACAACACCACCTGCAGCCCGCCGAACGGACGTTCGTCGCGGCGGATGATGCGGCAGATCCGGTCAACCATGTCGAACAGCCACGCGTGCAGCATGGAGACCTCGTCGATGATGAGGATGTCGGCTTCCTGCAGCTTGCGTTTGCGGCGTGTGCGAACGGTTTTGACCAGATTGTCGGTCAATGCCGTGGCCAAGCCGATGCCGCTCCAGGAATGGATGGTGGTGCCGTTAATATGCGTGGCAGCGATGCCCGTGGATGCGGTGACGGCCACGGATGCGCCGTCGGCACGCGCCTGCCGTATGAATTCGTTGAGCACGTAGGTTTTGCCGGCACCGGGCGCGCCCGTCAGGAACACGCTTGCGCCGGAACCCAGAATCGCAAGCGCCTCGGATTGCCTCATTACGCCACCTTCTTTACGTCACCGCGCCCCATGCAACGAAATCGTCAGGCAACCAGCCTGTCCACAACCTTGAGCACACCGTGCTCGACGTTCGACGGTGCGATGTAGCGCGCGGCGGCCTTCAAATCGGGGTGTGCGTTGCCCATGGCGAACGACCAGTCGCCCGCCTCAAGCATGAGCAGATCGTTGAGGTAGTCGCCGAACACCGCCGTCTGCGCGGGTGTGACGCCGAGCACGCGCTGCAACGCCTCGACGCCCTGCTTTTTGTCGGTTTCGATGTTCATGATGTCCACCCACAGTTTGCCGGAGACGACCACCTGGTAGTCCGCGCGCAGATGTGTGAGCTTTTCGTTGGTGAATCGTTCGGAGCCGTCAAGGTCGAGGATCGCGAGTTTCAGAACGATTTCGGCGTCGCCGTCAGGGGTGTAGGCGGACGGTTCCTGCGCGAAGTCGAGCACTTCGTGCAGATCGTCCACGATGCTCAGCGCCGCGTAGTATTTGCCGACTTCATCGAGGAACGGCTTGTCGGAACGCTGCACGTATGCCGATTTGAGGCCACACACCACCAGTCCCACGTTATGCTCGCCGGAGGCAGCGGCGTCGTCGACCAGGTCGATGACGTGACGCGTGACGTCCAAATCGACGCCATGCACTTCCACGACTTTGCCGTCGAGCGCCACCACATTGCCGTTTTCCGCGATATAGGACAGTTCTCCCCCGTCGAGAATCTCCGCGGCTTTGTCGGCGAACATGTTGCGCAGCGTGGCGTATTGGCGTCCGGACGCGGGCACGAATTCGACGCCACGGCGTTTGAGCCGGGCGAGCATGGGCCAGAATCCGTCGGGGATTCGGCTTCGTTCGTCAAGTAACGTGCCGTCCATGTCGGCGACCACAAGGCGGATATCCTGCGGTTGGCCGATGGTGGTCCAATCAGCTGCGGTCATGCGGTTCCTCTCGCTGGAGTCGTGCTGTCAGTCCTTGTTGAGCAGGCTGGTTTCCTGGATTTCAGAGGCGATGGCCTTCGCCTCCGCTTCGCTCGGACCGGGCACCGGGGCCATGAACGCCTTGCGGTAGTAACGCAGTTCGTCGAGCGATTCGATGATGTCGGCGAGCGCGCGGTGGCCGCCGTTCTTCGGCGGACGGTTGAGGTAGACGGCCGGATACCAGCGGCGGGCGAGTTCCTTGAAGGTGCTCACGTCGATGGTGCGGTAGTGCAGGTTCTCCATGAGTTCCGGCATGTAGTGGTCAAGGAACTTCTTGTCGGAGCCGATGGTGTTGCCGGCGAGCAGCGGCTTAACGCCGGCCGGAGTGAATTTCCTGACGTATTCGATGACCTTGGCTTGCGCTTCGTCGAGGCTCAGACCGTGTTCCCATTCGTTGATCAGGCCGGAACGGGTGTGCATGGCGCGCACGAAGTCATTCATGTGGTCGACAGCCTTCTGACTGGGCTTGATCACATAGTCGACACCTTCGTCGAGCACGTTCAGGTCGAAGTCGGTCGGCACCACGGAAACCTCGACGAGCTCGTCGCCGCCGAAGATATCCAGGCCGGTCATCTCGCAGTCGATCCAGATCAGACGTGAGCCTTCGGACGTGTATGTTTCGCCATCGTGTGCATCTACCATCGTTGCCTCTTTCGATTGGTCCGCGGTCGCGCCCTCTGCGCAGGCCGAACATATGAAGATACCGCAGGGTAGGTACGTCGGACCGTCATCGTTGGAAAACGGTCGTTGGAAACAGGAAAGCCGTCCGCGCCCAAATGGAGGGACGCGGACGGCTGGAGCGCGCTGCCGGTTCGATGGTTCAGCGCACGAGTGCGGTATCCGGCACGGACACCCTCAGATCGGGGCATCCTGCGTGCGGTCAATCGGCCAGTTTGAGCCAAGCGCTGGTATCTTGCGGCAGCTTGCCATCGTCGGTAAGCGGTCCTGATGTCAGCAGCACTTCGCCTTGCGGCAACGTGATCGGTTCTTCGCCGAAGTTGGTGATCGAGGCCCAGCCGTTGGCACGGCGGTACGCGATGGTGCCACCCGGGAAACCGTTGGCGCCGTCATGCGCCTTGCCGGGCTGGTCTTCCGGAAGCCATTCGAGACTCAGGTCGGTGGTCTGCAACTCATGTCGCAATGCCAGCACGCGGCGGTACAGGTTCAGCATGGAATCCGGGTCGGCCGATTCGACATCGACCGCGAAATCCTTGTACCACTTGGGTTGCGGCAGATGCGGCTCGGCCTTCGCGTCTGCCGGCGAGAATCCGAAGGAGCCGCCATGGCCGAACTCATCGTTCGGATCGTCCAGCTGCGGAGCGTCGGCCGCAACCCACGGCAGCGGCACACGGCAGCCGTCACGGCCTTTGGTGCTGGCGGAACGGGAGGTGCGCCATGCGGACGGATCCTCCAGCTCATCCCACGGAATGTCGGCCACTTCGAACAGGCCGAGTTCCTCGCCTTGATACACGTAGGCGGAGCCGGGCAGCGCCATCTCCATCATGATCGCGGCGCGGGCGCGCTTGGTGCCGAGCGCGCGGTCCTCCCGGTATGTGGTGCCGTCGCGCAGCAGCCAGTCGAGCGGCAGTCGATGGTATTCGCCGGTCGGCACCTGGGGCAGCGCGTAGCGGGTGGCATGGCGGACCACGTCATGGTTGCTCATCACCCAAGTGGCGGTGGAACCGGACCGTTCGGCGCTTTCCAGACCTTCCTCGATGGCGAGGTGCATGTCGTCGCGGATCCAATCCTTCTTGGCGAACTCGAAGTTGAAGATCTGGCCGAGATCGTCCGGGGAGGCGTACAGATGCTGGCGGCTTGGTCGGACCCACGCCTCAGCCACGGCGAACGCCGGCGGATCGTACTCGTTGAACACCTTGCGCCACTCGTGGTAGATGTCGTGCACTTCGTCGCGGTCGATCACCGGATGGGAGCCGTCTTCGGGCTGATCGTTGGTGCACCAGACCACATAATCGTCCAGATCATCGCGGTCGAGATCCTTGGCCAGGCCGTGCGCCACGTCCACGCGGAAGCCGTCGGCACCGTGGTCAAGCCAGAAACGCAGGGTTTTGATGAAATCGGCGCGCACGTCCTCGTTTTTCCAGTTCCAGTCCGGCTGTTCCTTGGTGAACATGTGCAGATACCATTGGCCGTCGGGCACGCGCGTCCATGCAGGGCCGCCGAAGTGGTTCTGCCAGTTGGTCGGCGGCTCGTCGCCGTTCGGTCCCTTGCCGTCGCGGAAGATGTAGCGGTCGCGTTCCGGCGAGCCGGGTTTCGCGGCCAACGCGGCCTTGAACCATTCGTGCAGGTTGGAGCTGTGGTTCGGCACGATGTCCACGACGATTTTGATGCCGTCGGCATGCGCGGCTTTGGCGAGCGCGTCGAAATCGTCCATGGTGCCGAGTTTCGGATCGACGTTGCGGTAGTCGTCCACGTCATAGCCGCCGTCGGCCAGCTGGGACGGGTAGAACGGGCTCAGCCAGATGGCGTCGACGCCCAGTTCCTTCAGATATCCGATTTTCTCGGTGACGCCGGCGATCTGGCCGAGGCCCTCGCCGCGGGAATCCTTGAAGGAACGTGGATACACCTGGTAGACCACGGCCTGCTTCCACCACAGCGACGGATCGTTGACTTCGGTCATGTTGTCCCCTTTCATACAAACGCTTGTGCACCGTGCGCACGTATCACAACTCCGTACGTAGAACGATTTTCGTTGATTTTCCTACGATGGTTATGTTGTGTTGTGTAGCTTCGTTGCTGTTATCGCATTGCTTGACATAATCAATAATAACGCTTGTGCAAAAAAGCGCAAACCACAGGAGGCAGAACAAGGTGGCAGCACTTCAAAAAGCAAGCAATAACAACACCTGAAGCCATGCAAGCGTTTTTACAAAAGCAGCGTGTCGTGATAGAGTGAAGCAGTCGCGGGCAACCGACCGCCCGCATAGTCCACCCTAAGGAGTCATCCGACCATGCCACGAACCACCATCGCAGACGTAGCCCAGGCAGCCGGAGTGTCCGTCTCCACCGTGTCCCGCGCGCTTCGCGGGCTCGACAGAGTCAGTCCCGAAACCAGGGAACGCATCGAGCAGGAGGCGAAGCGCCTGCATTTCTCCTTTTCGAAAAGCGCGTCGTCCCTGGCGTCCGGCAAAACCATGCGAGTCGCCGTGCTGCTGCCGAACGAAATCAGCAGCTGGTTCAACGCCCACGCCTTCGAAGGCATTTACGAGGTGATGTCGAAGGCCGGATACGACATCGTTCCTTACATCGTGTGGACGCAGGACGATTTGGATGCGTTTTTCCAAAATCTTCCGGGCAACCGCAACGTCGACGCGGTCATCGAGGCGTCATTTGACTTCGACGAGGCGAAGAAGCAGGTGCTTGGCGATCTGACCATTCCGGTGGTCGGCATGAACGCGCCGAGCACGCACGGTCTCGACGCCGGCGTCGCCATCGACGACGAGGCTTCCATGGCGACGATTGTACGGTTCCTCAAATCGTTAGGGCATAAGACGCTCGCCTACATCGAACAGCCCATCAACACCACGCCGTTCGTCTGCTCCGACAGGCTGCGCAAGAAGGGATTCAGCGAAGCCTCACAAGCTTGCGGTTACGCGGATGAAGACATCATCGTCATGCCGTCACTATCCCATATCGATGCTCGCAGCGAGCAGGACATCTATTCCGGCATCGTCGCGCAGCTGCTCAGCGCTCCAAAGCAGCCGACCGCCATCTGCGTCTCCGTCGACGCCGTGGCCGCTCCCCTGCTGAAGGAGCTGCGGCGCATGGGATGGCGCGTGCCACAGGACGTGTCGCTGGTCGGATTCGATGATGACGACACCGCCACCGCATTGGATCTGACCACCATGCATCAGGATCCGGCGGAAATCGGCCGTATCGCTGCACGTAAGACGCTTGCGCTGCTCAATGGCGAGACGCTTGACGAGCCGTTCACCGTCATGCCGACGTCGCTGGTGCTGCGTGGCACCACGGAACGCGTAAGTTGACGTTCATACGGTGCCATCGACATGGCTCAATTAACTAAACGTCACTAGACCAATAGCTGCCGAAAACGCACGAAACCCGTCCAGCGGCATTCCTGCCACCGGACGGGTTTCGTATTATCTAGCGTTTAGTCGCGTCGTATGCGTTTCGCGCGGTATTCGCCAATCACTGACGGCCGGAGTAGTTCGGCGCCTCGGCGGTCATGACGATGTCGTGCGGATGGGATTCGCGCAGGCCAGCGTCGGTGATGCGGATGAAGCGGCCACGTTCCGGCATTTCGGAGATGTTGTGCGCGCCAATGTAGAACATGGACTGGTGCAGGCCGCCGATCATCTGGTACAGCACGGCGTTGAGCGGTCCGCGGTACGGCACTTCGCCTTCGACGCCTTCCGGAACGACCTTGTCGTTGGAGGTGACGTCGGCCTGGAAGTAACGGTCCTTGGAGTAGGACTTCTTGCCACGCGGAGCCATGGCGCCCAGAGAGCCCATGCCACGGTACAGCTTGTACTGCTTGCCGTGCAGGAGCACCTTCTCGCCCGGAGCTTCCTCGCAGCCCGCGAGGGTGCCGCCGAGCATCACGGAGGATGCGCCGGCCACGAGGGCCTTGGCGATGTCACCGGAGTAGTCGAACAGCGCCGGCAGGTACATGTGCTTGGTCATGTACACCATCGTGTTGGCCTCGATGTTGAGGAGCTTGGCGTACTGCTCGGCCTTCGAGACGTAGCGCGCGTGGACCTCAGCCTCGTTGAGGACGCCGTACTTGTCGAAGAACTCGATGTTCTCGGGCTTGATCATCTGCGGCAGGGCGTCGGGCGTGGTCTTGAAGTTGGGCAGGCCGCGGCGCTCGGCCTCGACCTCCCATGCCTCGCTGTAGCCGTTGCCGTTGAAGATCACGCGGCGGTGCTCGTTCAGCGTCTTTTTGACCCAGGCGGCAGCCGCGCACTCAAAGTCGGCGGCACCGGCGGTCTCGGCCACGAACTCCTTCAGGCTCTTGGCG
>ERZ779877.1160-NODE-1160-length-23982-cov-4.541564_pt1 | contig 23982 bp, 18 predicted proteins | sample MGYA00511556_ERZ779877 | MGnify/ENA primary metagenome ERZ779877 (study PRJEB29588, sample SAMEA2159338) | human gut metagenome | biome: human gut; feature: human-associated habitat; material: faeces | place: Denmark | collected 2008/2010 ...
CCCTCCCCCGCCTCGATATGGGCGGTGAATTGGGCCAGCCGTTCCAGACAGCGGTCGATGCCGGTAAGCTGGATATACTCCTTCCAGAACTCCAGGTTCACCCGGGTAAAGGCGTTGAACAGCAGCGGTGTGATGGTGTTGCCGCTGAGAAAGGTGATGCCCCGGTGGTAGCGGAACAGGGCCTCGGCCAGCGCATCCGTCCCCTCCTGCGCCGCCTGCTCCGCCTGGCGCTGTAAGGCCTGCAGCGCTGCCATGTCTGCCGGTGTGTGCCGCGCAGCCAGCTCCTCCATGGCGGGGCCCTCCAGATAATAGCGCAGCTGAAGGATACTGCCCGCCGTTTTGGCATCCGGGAGACCGCCATGGAAATCCATGATGGCCCGCAGCGTTTCCAGGCTGCCGGTCTGGGCGTAGTCCGCCACGGTGACGCCGCGGCGGGAGGCGATGTCCAGAAAGCCGAGACGGTGCAGCTCCCGCAATCCCTCATGGACCACGGTCTTGCTGATCTTCATTTCATCCGCCAGCTCACGCTCAGTGGGCAGCCGATCCCCCGGGCGCAGCTCGCCGGAGAGGATCATGCCCTCCAGCTGCTGGATGAACAGCTCCTTGACGGTGGGGGCGACGATCTCACGAAAGGCCATAGCTCATGCTCCTTTGCTTTCTTTTCTGGTCCGACCAGGACCATATAAAAAGTTATCACACCTTTGGCGGAAAAGTCAATAGGATATTGGCAGAAAAGTTGGTATTATAGGTATAATAGAGCTTAAAATCATAACGCTGCTCCCCTATGAGAGAAAAATATCTCTGGTCAGAGCAGCAGATAACGGAGGAGAGAGACGATGCGCGACATCAACGGCAGCAAGCCTACCAGCTTCCCCCTGGACGAGGAAAAGCTCTCGTTCAAGATCCCCTGTCCCGACCGGCCGCCCCGGGAGAAGATCCTGAAGCTGGGCAGCATGATCACCAACCGCATTGGCCTGAAGGCCACCGCTGACGACCCCGAATACTGGGGGCTGGATGCGCTGGTGACCGATGAGATGGCGGACGTGGCACTGAAAATGGGCGTCCGCAAGCCCAAGACCATCGAGCAGCTGATGAAGCTGACGAAGATGGAACGCGAGCCCCTGCAGAAGCTGCTGGACGAAATGGCCTGGCTGGGTCTCATTGAGTACAACTGGGAGAACCTGGACGGCAAAAACCCGAACCACGAGAAGCGGTACATCCTGCCCCTGTTCGTGCCCGGCAGCGCCGAGTTTTTGAATATGCGGCGGAGCCAGATCGACGCGCACCCGGAGGTGGCGGCGTTCTTTGAGCGTATGACCATGCTGCCCCTGGAGAAGATCACGCCGATGGTGCCCCCCGGAGGCGCGGGCATCGGTATGCACGTGATCCCGGTGGAGAAGGCCATCGAGACGGAGCAGGAGGCCATCGGGCTGGAGAAGATCTCCTACTGGCTGCACAAGTATGAAGGCAAGTACGCCAAGAGTATGTGCTCCTGCCGCGCCAGCCGCGACAAGCTGGGCGAGGGCTGCGGCGACGATGTGGAGAACTGGTGCATCGCCGTGGGCGACATGGCCGACTATGTGGTGCAGACCCAGCGGGGCGAGTACATCACCTATGACGAGGCGATGGCCATATTCAAGCAGGCGGAGGACAACGGCTTCGTCCACCAGATCACCAACATCGACGGCGAGCAGAAGATCTTTGGTATCTGCAACTGCAACGTCAACGTGTGCAACGCCCTGCGGACCAGCCAGATGTTCAACACGCCCAATATGTCCCGCAGCGCCTATGTGGCCGCGGTGGAGACGGAGAAGTGCGTGGCCTGCGGGCGCTGCGTGGAGAACTGTCCCGCCGGCGCGGTGAAGCTGGGCCAGAAGCTGTGCACCAAGGACGGCTATATCGAGTATCCCCGGGCCGAGCTGCCCGACGAGGTGAAGTGGGGCCCGGAGAAGTGGAGCATCGACTATCGGGACCGCAACCGCATCAACTGCTACGACACCGGCACCGCACCCTGCAAGACCGCCTGTCCCGCCCACATCGCCGTGCAGGGCTATCTGAAGCTGGCGGCACAGGGCAAGTACCGGGAGGCTTTGCAGCTCATCAAGCGGGAGAACCCATTTCCTGCCGTGTGCGGCCGCATCTGCAACCGCCGGTGCGAGGATGCCTGTACCCGCGGCACCGTGGACGAGGCCGTGGCCATCGACGAGGTAAAGCGCTTTATCGCCCAGCAGGACCTGGACGCGGAAACGCGCTTCATCCCGGAGAAGGTCATTCCCAAGGTGGACGGCGAATTCAGCGAAAAGATCGCCATCATCGGTGGAGGCCCCGCCGGCATGAGCTGCGCCTACTATCTGGCGGAAAAGGGCTATCGCCCCACTGTGTTTGAAAAGGAGAGCCGCCCCGGCGGTATGCTGATGAACGCTATCCCCTCCTTCCGTCTGGAGAAGGACGTGGTGGAGGCGGAGATCGACGTGCTGCGCGCGCTGGGCGTGGAGTTCCGCTGCGGCGTGGAGGTGGGTAAGGACATTACCATTGCCCAGCTCCGTGAGGAGGGCTACAAGGGCTTCTATGTAGCTGTCGGATTGCAGCACGGCGGCGCCCTGGCCGTGCCCGGCGGCGACGCGGAGAACGTGATCTCCGGCATTGACTTCATCCGCGGCGTGCATCTGCGGGACGAAAAGGCGCTGAAGGGCCGGGTGGTGGTCATCGGCGGCGGCAACATCGCGGCCGACGTGGCCCGCACCGCCGTGCGCTGCGGCGCGGAGAGCGTGAGCCTGTACTGCCTGGAGGGCTATGAGGAGATGCCTATGGGCGAGGAGGACCGAAGCGAGTGCGAGCGCGAGGGTATCGCCATTTACGCCGGATGGGGTCCCAAGGAGGTCCAGACCGAGAACGGCAAGGCCGCCAACATCGCCTTTGTCAAGTGCCTGAGCGTCAAGGACGAAAGCGGGCGCTTCGCGCCGGTGTACGATGAGAACACCGTGCAGATGGCCCCCTGCGGCACGGTGCTGTACTGCATCGGCCAGAAGGCGGAATGGAAGACGCTTCTCGCGGGCACCCAGGTGGAATTCAACCCCAACGGTACCGCCAAGGCCGATCCCGTCACCTATCAGACGGCTGAACCGGACATCTTCGTGGGCGGCGATGCCTATACCGGCCAGAAGTTCGCCATCGATGCCATTGCCGCCGGCAAGCAGGGCGCGATCAGCCTGCACCGCTATGTACAGGGCGCCACGCTGACTATCGGCCGCGACCGCCGGCAGTTCATCGAGCTGGACAAGAAAAACGCGCTGATCGCCGTGGACAGCTACGACAATACGCCGCGCCAGCGCATCGGCTACAACGACGCCCTGCGTAAGACCTTCCGGGACGAGCGCGTGGCCTTCACCGCCGAGCAGGTCAGGGCGGAGACGGCGCGCTGCCTGGGCTGCGGCGCCAGCATCGTGGACCCCAATAAGTGCATCGGCTGCGGCGTGTGCACCACCAAGTGCGCCTTTGACGCCATCCACCTGCACCGGGAGCGTCCGGAGTGCAGCACCATGTACGCCTGCGAGGACAAGATGAAGGCCATCCTGCCCTATATGATCAAGCGGAACATCAAGATCAAGAAGGCGGAACGCAGGGCCAAGAAAGCGGCCAAGTGATATGCATGAGCTGGGCATTGTTTTCCACGTGATCAAGACCGTGGAGCGCGTGGGCGCGGAGAATGACCTGACCCGCGTGGCGGGCGTAACGCTGGAGCTGGGCGAGGTGTGCGGCGCCATCCCAAGGGAGCTGATCAGCTGCTGGGACTGGGCCGTGCAGAGATCCGACCTGCTGCGGGGCGCGCAGCTGCACATCGACACGCTGCCCGCCGTGACACACTGCGGCGGCTGCGGTGCGGACTACCCCACTGTGGCCCACGGGCGGGTCTGCCCCCACTGCGGCAGCGAGGATACCTGGCTGCTGCGGGGCAGCGAGATCAGCATTAAAGAGATAGAGGGTGCGTAGTATGGATACCTATAAGATCATCGAAGTAAAAGAGAGCGTGTTTGCCGACAACGACCGGGAGGCAGCGCGGGTACGGGAGGCACTGAAGCAAAAGGGGACGTTCCTGCTGAACCTGATGTCCTCCCCCGGCAGCGGCAAGACCACAACGCTGCTGCGGACCATCGAGGCGCTGAAGGACGAGCTGCGGATGGGCGTGATGGAGGCGGACATCGACTCGGATGTGGACGCCGCTGCCATTGCCGGCGCCGGGGGGCGGTCTATCCAGCTGCACACCGGCGGCATGTGCCATCTGGACGCCGATATGACGGAGCAGGGCCTGCGGGAGATCGGCACCCAGGATCTGGATCTGGTGGTGCTGGAGAACGTGGGCAATCTGGTGTGCCCGGCGGAGTTCGACACCGGCGCGGTGAAGAACGCCATGATCCTCTCCGTGCCGGAGGGCCACGACAAGCCCCTGAAGTACCCCCTGATCTTCACCGTGTGCGATGTGCTGCTCATCAACAAGACCGACGTGCTGCCCTATTTCGACTTCGACATGGAGAAGGTGATCGAATACGCCCACCGGCGCAATCCGAAGCTGGAGGTCTTCCCGGTATCGGCCAAGACCGGCGAGGGCATGGATGCCTGGTGCGACTGGCTGCGTAAGCAGGTAAAGGATTGGCAGGCATGACAAAAGGCCCCGCGGCGAAAGCTACGGGGCCTTTTCTTTTTATGAACGGCGTCTGCAGGTCAAAAGTCGGCCTTGTAAATCCCGGCGCGTTGGTTTATAATATAATGTACTGTCAAAACGGCTGCGGAATGCAACGCAGAAGAACATAGAAAAGGTGAGAATGATATGGAACGAATGAGAATTGCCGCGATCTTCGCCGATCAGGAGTCCCTGGGCGGCAAGGACGTGACCGTGTGCGGCTGGGCACGCACCATCCGCGACATGAAGACCTTTGGCTTCATCGAGCTGAACGACGGCTCCTGCTTCAAGAACCTGCAGGTGGTCATGTCCGCCGAGGAGCTGGCCAACTATAAGGATATCGCCGCCCAGAACGTGGGCGCGGCGCTGATCGTCAAGGGCACCGTGGTGCTGACGCCGGATGCCAAGCAGCCCCTGGAGGTGAAGGCCCACAGCATCGAGGTAGAGGGAAAGTCCACGCCGGATTATCCCCTGCAGAAGAAGCGTCACAGCGTGGAGTTCCTGCGGACCATCCAGCACCTGCGGCCCCGTACCAACCTGTTCTCCGCCACGTTCCGGGTACGCTCAGTGGCGGCCTACGCGGTGCATGAGTTCTTCCAGAGCCGGGGTTTTGTGTATGTACAGACCCCCATCATTACCGGCAGCGACTGCGAGGGTGCCGGTGAGATGTTCCAGGTGACCACCCTCGACCTGAACAACGTCCCCAAGACCGAGGACGGGCAGGTGGATTACACCCAGGACTTCTTCGGTAAGAAAACCAGCCTGACGGTGTCCGGCCAGCTGAACGCCGAGAACTTCGCCATGGCCTTCGGCGATGTGTATACCTTCGGCCCCACCTTCCGTGCGGAGAACTCCAACACCCAGCGCCATGCCGCCGAGTTCTGGATGATAGAGCCGGAGATGGCCTTCTGCGACCTGAAGGGGTATCTTGATACCGCCGAGGACATGGTAAAATACATAATCCGTACCGTAATGGAGCGCTGCCCGGACGAGCTGAGCTTCTTCAACAGCTTCGTAGACAAGGGGCTCATAGACAGGCTGAACAACGTGGTGAACAACGACTTTGCCCGCATAACCTACACCGAGGCCGTGGAAATACTCAAAAACAGCGGCGCTCAGTTTGAGTACCCGGTAGAGTGGGGGGTAGACCTCCAGACCGAGCACGAAAGGTATCTGACCGAACAGGTATATAAAAAGCCGGTGTTCGTTACCGATTACCCCAAGGATATCAAGGCCTTCTATATGCGCCTTAATGACGACGGAAAGACCGTGGCGGCGGCAGACCTGCTGGTCCCCGGCGTAGGCGAGATAATAGGCGGCAGCCAGCGTGAGGAGCGCCTTGAGGTGCTGGAGAACCGCATAAAGGAGATGGGCATGAAGGTAGAGGATTACGACTGGTACCTCGACCTGCGCAAATACGGCGGCGTTAAGCACGCGGGCTACGGGCTGGGCTTCGAGCGCATGGTAATGTACGTAACCGGCATGGCCAACATACGCGACGTGCTGCCCTTCCCCCGCACCACTGGAAGCCTCGAAATGTAAGGAGCTGCCGCAGGGATAATATCTCAACTTAAAACCGCATATAAATTGACAGAAACCAAAGCTGATAGTGACGCTTTGGTTTTTGTTATTTTATGTATGTACTGCGAAAACCTGGGAAATAATAGCAGCAACAAACATTGACGGAGGTAATTTTATATGGCCGATATACAGCGTGGCCGCACAGGCTGGAAAAAGGAGGAGGACACACTGCTCTTTGCGGAGATAGAAAAGAGCGTGGGCAGAGGGACCCCGCTTAAAAGCGTGTTTGAGGCGGTGGCGGAACAGACGGGGCGAAAGCCAAACAGCGTAAGAAACTATTACTATGCCCGCATAAAGGAAAAGGACCTGAGCACCACGGCGCTCCACGCGGGGGCCTTCGTGCCTTTTACCGAGGAGGAGATACATTCCCTGCTCCGCACGGTGCTGAGCGCCCAGGCAAACGGCATATCCGTCCGCTGCTGCACCATGAGCATGGGCGGCGGAGACAACAGGGCAATGCTCAGGTACCAGAATAAATACCGGGCGCTGCTGAAGAACCGGCCGGCGTTGGTAAGGCAGGTAGCCGAGGAGCTGAAGGCCGAGGGGGTGGACTTTGACCCGTACTGCACAGGGGGCAGGGGCGAGGGGCGCGCCAAGGCCACGGGCGGCGTTGCGGCGCGCATAGGAAGGCTCAAGGGGATGGACGGCGCGGCGTTCATGGAGGGGCTTGACTACATCACCTCAATAGCCGAGGAAGCCGAAAAGAAGGAGGAGACGTACCGCCGTACCGAAGGCGAACTCCGGGAGCGCATACGCCGTCAGGAAGAGGAAATCAACGCCCAGCAGGGCAGATTCCACGCGCTGCTTCTGATGTACCGCAGGCTTGTCAGTGCCAACCGTGACTTTATAGGCATGGCCGGCAGGGAGACGGGGCCGGTATCGGAATACGCAAGGCAGCTTGCCCGCAGCGTTGCGGACTGCGAAAAGGCGCTCACTGAATATCAGGCGTAACTTACATTAAGCCTTGGGGTTGTTAAGGGCCCTTATGGCTTTATTCGGATTTGGCGACACAAGGTAAATTGCCCCGTAGGGGCAAGAGAAGGCCCCCTGGGGGGTGTGCGGCAAATCCGCAAAAGGCGCTTGCGTAGCAAGGCTTTCCCTGCATGAGGTGCTGGCCGCGCCATAGGCGCAAGCACCGAATGAGAAAACTCAAAAAAGTGGCGTTTAGCCACTTTTTTGACACTCTGAAGCGGCGTAAAGCCGCTTTTTTGAGTTTTTGCTTTTATAATCCCATCTCTTCCTTGACTTCCCTGAAGCACTTGACCGCGAAGTCAAGGTCCTCCTTGGTATGGCCGGCGGAGATCTGGGTACGTATGCGGTCCCTGCCCTTGGGCACCACGGGATAGCAGAAGCCTACCACGTATACGCCCTTCTTGAGCATTCGGGCGGCAAACTCGTTGGCTACCTTGGGGTCATAGAGCATTACGGGCACTATGGGATGCTCGCCGGGCAGCAGGTCGAAGCCGCACTTTTCCATCTCGGCGCGGAAGTAGCGGGCATTTTCGTGTACCTTGTCCCTGAGGGCGGTGCTCTCGGTCAGCATATCTATGGTCTTGCAGGCCGCGGCGCAGATAGCGGGGGCAACGGTATTTGAAAAGAGGTATGGACGGCTGCGCTGGCGGAGCAGGTCCACTATCTCCTGCCTTGCGGCGGTGTAGCCGCCGGAAGCCCCGCCCAGAGCCTTGCCCAGGGTACCGGTGATGATGTCCACCCGGCCTTCAACTCCGCAATACTCGGCGGTGCCCCGGCCGTGCTCGCCCATGAAGCCTACTGCGTGGCTGTCGTCCACCATTACCAGCGCGTCAAACTCGTCGGCCAGGTCGCATATGCCCTTGAGGTTGGCTATGTAGCCGTCCATGGAGAACACGCCGTCGGTGGCGATGAGCTTTATCTTGCAGCCGGAATCCTTTGCGTCCTGAAGCTGGGCGCGAAGGTCCTCCATATTGTTGTTCTTATAGCGATACCTCTTGGCCTTGCAGAGGCGCACGCCGTCTATTATGGAGGCGTGGTTCAGCTCGTCGGATATCACGGCGTCCTCGGGGCCCAGCAGGGTCTCAAACAGGCCTCCGTTTGCATCGAAGCAGGAGGAGTACAGTATGCAGTCGTCCATCTTTACAAAGTTGGCTATCTTATGCTCCAGCTCCTTGTGCAGCCCCTGGGTGCCGCAGATGAAGCGCACGGAGGAGAGGCCGAAGCCCCATTTGTCATAGCTGGCCTTTGCGGCCTCGATAAGCTCCTTGCTGTCGGAAAGGCCAAGGTAGTTGTTCGCGCACATGTTCAGCACGTTCTTCGCCTCGGTGGTGTCTATGCGCGCCTTCTGGGGGGTAGTGATTATGCGTTCGTTCTTATAGGTGCCGGATTCCCTGATGCTCTCCAGCATCTCGCCGTAATGCTTAAGTGCGGATTTCATATGCTGTTCCTTTCTATGTTATTTTTTATTGCGAGATTCCCTTACTTTGTCCAGTCAAGCACTACCTTGCCGCTCCTGCCGCTGTTCATGGCCTCGAAGCCCTTGTCGAAATCGCGATAGTTGAAGCGGTGGGTGATCATGGGAGTCATGTCAAGGCCGCCCTCCACCATGGTTATCATCTTGTACCAGGTCTCGTACATCTTGCGGCCGTATACGCCCTGAAGGGTCAGGCTGTTCCAGATGACCTTGTTTATGTTTATCTCTATGTTGCCGGGGTGTATGCCCAGAAGGGCGATCTTGCCGCCGTTGCGCATGTTGTCTATCATGGTGTTCAGGGCCGCTACGTTGCCGCTCATCTCCAGGCCTACGTCAAAGCCCTCTACCATGTGCTGGGGCCCGAATATGCTCTCCAGCTTGTCGTGCGCTACGTTGACCGTGGCTGTGGCGCCCATCTTCCTTGCCATCTCCAGCCGGTAGTCGTTCACGTCGGTGACCACTACGCTGCGTGCGCCGTTGCGCCTGCAGATGGCGGTGGCCATCATGCCTATGGGGCCTGCGCCGGTGATGAGCACGTCCTCGCCTATCACATCGAACATGAGGGCGGTATGTGTGGCATTGCCCAGCGCATCAAAGAAGGATACCACGTCCTCCGGGATACCATCCGGTATGGGCACCACATTGCTTGCCGGTATGCAGAGGTATTCCGCAAACGCGCCGTCACGGTTCACTCCCACACCCTTTGTGTGGCGGCAGTACTGACCGTTGCCGGCACGGCAGTTGCGGCAGTGGCCGCATACAATATGGCCTTCGCCGGATACTATCTGGCCTACGTGGTAGGCCGTTACGCCGGGGCCCAGCTCCGCTATCTCGCCCACGTACTCGTGGCCTATGACCATGGGGGGCTTTATGGTCTCCTGCGCCCACTGGTTCCAGTTGTAGATGTGTACGTCAGTGCCGCATATAGCGGTCTTGTGGATCTTGATAAGCACTTCGCCCATGCCTGGCACAGGCTTTGGTACCTGAGTCAGAACAAGCCCTTTTTCCGGTGCCGCTTTTACCAATGCGTCCATCATTTCCATTTTTTTGCCGCTCCTGTTTTATAAAATAAGATTTGCCGGGGAATTGACCTTCTCTGTGTCCGTATTCAAAGGACATCTAATAATAGTATATATCAAATTTTGCCGTTGTAAAGAGCTTATATCATGTTTTTCCATGTTCGTGTCCTGCGGACTGTTGTCTTTTTCGCGGCCACCTCAGGTTTATAAAGTCTTAATAGCGCAAAACGGCGACATGTGATATAATAGCCTTAAATATGGATACTCATTTCATTTCCCTACATTCTGAAAGGAGATATATAACAACATGGGTCTTTTACAGGCAGGAATAGGCGCGCTGAGCGGCGTACTGGCCGATCAGTGGCGCGAATACTTCTACTGCGACTCCATGCCGGAGAACGTCCTGATGACCAAGGGCGTAAAGCGCACGGGCAGCCGCAACGCCAACACCAAGGGCGAGGACAACATCATCACCAACGACTCCATTATCGCCGTAAACGAGGGCCAGTGCATGATGATCGTAGAGCAGGGCGCCATAGTGGAGTTCTCTGCGCAGGCGGGAGAATTCGTGTGGGACAATTCCACCGAGCCTTCCATATTCTACGGCAACCTTAGCGACAACCTCAAGTCCACCTGGGAGATATTGAAGAAGCGCTTCACCTTCGGCGCTAACCCGGCGAAGGACCAGCGTATCTATTACTTCAACACCAAGGAGATAATCGGCAACAAGTACGGCACCGCCAACCCCGTCCCCTTCCGCGTGGTATATAACAACATAGGCGCAGGGCTGGAGCTTGAGGTATCCGTAAAGTGCTTCGGCGAATATTCCTATAAGATAACCAACCCCATGCTGTTCTACAAGAACGTATGCAGCAACGTCACCGACAGCTACACCCGGGACCGCATAGACTCCCAGATGCGCTCCGAGATGATGACCGCACTGCAGCCCGCCTTCGCCCGCATAAGCGATATGGGCATAAAGTACAGCTCCCTCCCCGGCCACACCACAGAGCTGGCCCAGTGCCTGAACGAAGAGCTCTCTGCAAAGTGGCGCGACCTGCGCGGCATAGAGATGGTTGCCCTTGGCATCAGCTCCATCAAGGCCAGCGACGAGGACGAGCAGCGCATCAAAGAATTGCAGCAGAGCGCAGCCCTCAGGGATCCCACTATGGCGGCTGCATATCTGGCAAGCTCCCAGGGCGCGGCAATGCAGAATGCTGCCAAAAACGAGGGTGCAGGCGCATTCGCAGCCTTCGCCGGCATCAACATGGCTCAGGGCATGGGCGGCAACGTAGGAAACCTGTTCCAGATGGGTCAGCAGCAGCAGTATCAGCAGTCCGCCCAGCAGCCCGTTCAGCAGGCGGCCCCTGCGGCCCCCGCAGCCAACGGCTGGAAGTGCGAGTGCGGCGCGGTGAACACCGGCAAGTTCTGCATGGAGTGCGGCAAGCCCCAGCCCAAGGCTGAAGGCTGGACCTGCACCAACTGCGGCGCGGTGAACAAGGGCAAGTTCTGCATGGAGTGCGGCGCGAAGAAGCCCGACTCCGCACCTCTTTACAAGTGCGACAAGTGCGGCTGGGAGCCCAATGACCCCAAGAACCCGCCCAAGTTCTGCCCCCAGTGCGGCGACCCATTCAACGATAACGACGTAAAGAAGTAAAACGATGCTTTTTTCCACAGGGGGTGAGCCAGCTCGCTCCCTGTGTTTTGAATTTAAGCGAAAAACCGGCATAATAAAAATATACGGAGGAACAGGCAATGCGCCGCAAGGACAGGGAGATAACCGACATATGCGCAATATTGGACCTGGTATCCGAATGCAAGGTCTGCCGCCTCGCCATGACAGACGGCGGCGTCCCCTACATAGTGCCGCTGAACTACGGCTATGAGTACGCAGACGGCGCGCTGACCTTCTACTTTCACAGCGCCAAAGAGGGCCGCAAGCTGGAAATACTAAAAAAGAACCCCACGGTATGCCTCGAGCTGGACGGCCGGGGCGAGCTTGTTGAAGACGCGAACCCCTGCGCCTATGGCTACACCTTCGCCAGCGTCATAGGTACCGGCAATGTGGAGTTCATAGAGTATACGGAAGAAAAAATATACGCCCTGAACAGGATAATGAAGCATCAGGCGGGCATAGAGGCGCCCTTCACCGCCAGTATGGCGGATGCCGTATGCCTGTATAAGATGACCACCAATGATTTCACCTGCAAGATAAGAGCAAAGTAATGCAACATACCATATACGCACATACAGATGAATTAACCGGCAGAAATGCTGTATAAATACTGATTTTATAAAATACACTCACGAAAGGCGCCATAAATGATACGCTGCGGCTTTGAGCAGGGTGCGGCCCTGATGGGCTGTACCTCTGTGCAGAACATCTTCATACTGGAGTACATGCCCAAGGCACCCGAGCTATACTGCAAGGTATACCTTTTCGGCCTTATGCAGTGCGGCTGCCGGAGGCTGGAAAACGCCGACCTCTGCGCGTCCCTCGGCATCGACAGCGCCAAGGCGGTGGAGGCCTTCTTATACTGGCAGGACATGGGCCTGCTGCGCATAGTGGAGCAGGAGCCGTTAAGCGTTGAATATTTATCCGTTCAGGCAGGGCCCGTCACCGGCGGCACCCGCAAGTACGCCCCGCTCGTTTCGGCGCTTCGTCAGGTATGCGGCGCGCGGGTGCTCACCCCCGGCGAGCTTTCAAAGATATACGATTGGATAGAGGTATTCGGCCTGGAGGAGGCGGCGGCAGTAATGCTTGTACGCCGCTGCATGGAGCTGAAGGGGCCCTCCGTCAAGATACAGTTCATGGACAGGATGGCCCGGGAATGGGCCAAAGAAGGGGTGCTTACCGCCGCAGACGCGGAGCAGCGCATAAAGCTGGACACCGAGCTTCAGGGCGGCGCAAAGGCCATACTTGCCCGCTGGCGCAAGGGACGCATGGCCACTGAGGACGAGCTTGCCCTGTATAAGAAATGGACCGAGGAATGGGGCATGACGCTGGACGAGATACTTTCCGCCTGCCCCGCCATGACCTCTTCAGATAAGCCCACCTTCGCATACCTGAACGCCATACTGGAGGGCATGCGCATGGAGGGAGGGGTGCAGGAGGCCATTAAGTCCGCCGCCCTCACCGAGGAGCTTGCCCGGGAGATTTATTCCCGCGCCGGGCTAAAGGGCGCGCCGGGGCGCAGGGAAAAGGAAGCGGTAAGCACATGGACGGTATCCTGGCACATGCAGCCGGAGGCGGTGCTGCTGGCAGCTGAACGCTCAGCAGGCTGCAGCCACCCCTTCGACAGGACCCGCCGGCTCATAGAGCAGCTGCACGAAAAGGGCGTTACCACTCTGCAGCAGGCCAGGAAGGCCATAGAGGAGCTGGAAAAGCAGCCCGCCGCAGAGGGCGGCAAAAAGCAGCAATCCTCTTACTTTATGAACTACGGCCAGCGCAAATACTCCGACGAGGATCTAAAGAGCATCGGAATAACCCTCTTGGAGGACGAGGAGGACAAAAAATGAAGCCTACGCCGGAGCTGATATACGAATACAGAATGAGCCGCGAAAGGGCGGAGCGGGAGGCCGGGGAGCGCTGGGAGGCCGCATGTACGGCCATGCCGAGGCTCAGGGAAATAGCCGACCAGCGCCGCCGTCTGGCCTTCGACACAGGCCTTATGATAATGCGGAACGAGGACTCGTCTGAGCTTCGCAATAAAGTTGAGCAGCTGGACAAAGAAGAGCTGAATTTGCTTCTTTCGGCCGGTTTGCCGCCAGACCATATGTTGCCACACTATCGCTGCAAGGCCTGTAACGATACCGGTTATGTGGGGGATACGGTGAAAAAGCTCTGTCCCTGCATGAAAGCCCGCATTCTGAAAGAAATGTACGCCACATCGGGCATCGATACGCAACAGAGTTTCGCATTGTTTCGCTCCGACATATACCCGTGCGACCGCCAGAAGCGCATCGCCCTGAAGGCAAAGGAGCTGTGCGAGGGGTACGCAATGGCCTTCCCAAAGTGCGACCCTATGGGGATACTGCTCATGGGCGGCACAGGTCTCGGCAAGAGCTACCTGCTAAACGCCATAGCTCTGGAGGTATCCTCCAGGGGCTACGACGTATACAAGGCCTCCGCCTACAACCTCATCAACGCCTTTATGGAGAGCATACGGGGCAGGGGCGAAAGTCCGGACATCCTCGGCCCTGATCTCATGATAATAGACGACCTGGGCACAGAGCCCATGATAAACTCCGTCACCCGAGAGACGCTGTTCTCCATCCTCAACGAGAGGCAGAGCGCCAGGAAGGCCACCCTTTGGGCCACCAACAGGAGCCTTGACGACATTCTCGCAAGCTACGGAGACAGATTCTTTTCCCGCCTCGTAGCGCCCCGGGAGACCATGGTGCTGCGGCTGGAGGGAGACGACCTCCGGCTCAGGCTCAAATAAAGCTTATTGCATTACGCTTATATACTAAGGAGTGACTTTTTTGATGTTTAGGCTAAGACGCTTACTGGCCCCATTTGTGCTGTGCATTGCGCTTTTGTTCTCAGAAGCACAGGCCTTCACCATAGCATGGCTCAGCGATACTCAGAACTATCACAATGCCTACAAGCCCATCTTCGACGGCATGACCCAGTGGATAGCCGACAACAGGGCGGCTCTGGATATACGCTTTGTTTTCCATACCGGCGACGTGGTAGGCAGCTGGAGCTCCGAGGACCAGTGGCGGCAGGCCAGGGAATCCATGGACATACTCAGCAGCGCCTCCATTCCCTTCCTTGCGGCATGCGGCAACCACGATATAGGCTATAGGATGAACTACGCCAACTTCCTGAAATACGTGCTCAGCCTCCGCCCTGCCTCCATGTCTCAGGAATACGGCGATACCGGCAGCCGCTACGAGCTGTTTTCAGCAAACGGCCGGGACTACATATTCATGGGCATAGCCTTCTCCAACAAGGGACCCAGTGAAGACGAGGTAAACTGGATAAACGGAGTATTGCGGCAATACAGCAGCAGGGACGCCATAATAATCACCCACAGCTACCTTAAAAAGAGCGCTTCCTATACTACTCAGGGAAAGGCCATATTCGAAAAGATAGTAAAGGCCAACCCCAACGTTTTTCTGGTGCTGTGCGGCCACTGCCGGGATATCTCCTACAAAAACGTGCAGCTTGACGACGACGGCGACGGCGATCCGGACAGGACGGTATACGCCATTCTCTCCAACTTCCAGGGCAGCAAGGCCGGCGGAGGCGGGTACATGCGCATACTGGACTTCAGGGACAGCGATATATACATCTACACCTACTCCCCCTATTACGATTCCTGCGAATACCCCAAGGGCAAAACCGAGGCTACCGTGCCCCTGCCCTGATTGCGGTATATGGCGAAATAGGGTATAATACCGCCATGGAAGAAGAAAAAGACATCTTAACTGAAGAAAATAACGAGTCGGAAATACCCGTGGAAGCCGAAATGATAGATCAGGCGGTTGAAGAGGCGGCGGAGCACGCCGGCGGTGGGGACGACGGCTTTTTCGGCAAGTACATATGGGATGAGGAAACGGGCAGGCTGTACGAGATAACCGAGAATCCAAAAAAGAAGTGGGACAGGCTGCTCCCGCTGCTGCTGATTGCGCTGCCGGTAACAGCCCTGGCCTTTGGCATCGCCAAGGGTTCCTCGCTTCTGCCGCCGGAATGCTACAACGGCACCTCCATACTGTCCGAAAGCAATGTGGGGGAACAGCTTGCCCAGCCTAAAGCTTACGGAGTAAGCGACGCTGAAGAGGCAACGGCCGAGAACAGCCCCGACACAGAGCAGGCCATGGCGCCGGAACAGTATACGCCCTGCGCCATAGTCATAGACGGCAGGACAAGGGCGGTGCTGGCCAGCACCGAGGCCGCGGAATCGCTGCTGGAGGAAGTCAGGAGCTACTTCGACGGCAAGGTGACGGAATCCGGCGACCGTACCACCGAGCTTTACAGTGGGGTAGAGATGCAGCCCCAGCCCGATGCAAAGCCCGAAGACATTTCCAGCTATGACCAGGTATACGAAAAGTTCACCTCCTCAAGCAGTCCTCTGAAGGTCATTACCACTGTGACGAGCAGCGAAACGAAGGAGCTGCCCTTCGACTCAAAGGTGGAGAAAGACCCCACACTGGTGGCAGGCACCGGCATTACCCTCACCTTAGGCAGGGCGGGCAGCAGAACCACCGTGAACCATACGGTATACATAAACGGCGAAAAGAGCTCCAGCCGCAGCAAGAGCGAAATAGTTACGGTGGAACCCCAGGATACGGTAATACTTCAGGGCACCGATAAAAAGAGCGGCGGCGAGCCGGGCAGGCACGAGGGCAAGGAGGGCAGAAAGCCCGAGGCGCTCAGCTTTGCTTCCCCCGTAGCCGGTGGAGAGATAATCTCAAACTACGGACAGCGCGACGGCATACTTCATCTTGGCCTGGACTACGAGGCCAAGGCCGGAGACCCGGTGCTGTCCAGCGAGGGAGGCACCGTGGTCTGCGCCATAAATCGGGGCGGCTACGGCAACATCATAGAGATAGACCACGGCGAAGGGTTCGTCACCCGCTACGCCCACCTGAGCCGGTTCTCCGTGGCTCCCGGCGATAAGGTAGCCAAGGGCCAGATCATAGGCAAGGCCGGCGACTCAGGCAGCTGTACCGAAGCACATCTGCACTTTGAGCTCAGGATTGACGGCATAGCCTACAATCCAAGATATTACTTAGAAAAGTAACTCCCGGCGGGAGCGGCTGCGCCGCTCCCTTTTGCCGTCCTGTTTGTCTTGCCAAAAACACCGCAGGCATAGTATAATTATCAGGTTAGAGAGGGATTATCCCCTCGTTGGATAAAGAATTATTTTTTTCGGGAGCATAAATGGCGTATTACAGAATAAACGGCGGAAAACGCCTTGAGGGCGCGGTGACTATAAGCGGGGCGAAAAACGCCGCCCTCGCCATAATACCCGCCGTCATACTCTCAGGCGAAAGCTGCCTCTTGGAAAACCTGCCCGAGATAGAGGATGTGCGCATAGTGGAGGAGATACTTACCAGCATGGGCGCGGATATTTCCCGCACGCCGGACGGCAGTATGCGCATAGACCCCTCCGGCATAAGCACCTTCAGCGTAACGGGGGAAATGGTCAGCTCCATGCGCGCCTCATACTATCTTTTAGGGGCGCTGCTGGGCCGGTATAAGAAGGCGGAGATAGCCCTCCCCGGCGGCTGCGCCATAGGCCAGCGGCCCATAGACCAGCATATTAAGGGAATGCGGGCGCTGGGCGCGGATATAGTGATACAGGGCGGCTCCGTAAAGGCAAGGGCGGATAGGCTCAGGGGCGCGGAGATATATCTGGACGTGGTGAGCGTAGGCGCCACCATAAACATAATGCTGGCGGCGGTGGCCGCCGAGGGGCAGACCATAATCGCCAACGCCGCGAAGGAGCCCCATGTGGTGGACGTGGCCAACTTCCTCAATATGATGGGGGCGAACGTAAAGGGCGCGGGCACCGACGTTATCCGAATACAGGGCGGGCGCAGGCTCCATGGCTGCACCTACGCCGTAATACCCGACCAGATAGAGGCGGGTACATTTATGATAGCCGCCGCCGCCACCCGGGGCGATGTGATAATCAACAACGTCATCCCCACCCACCTTGAAGCCATATCCGCAAAGCTGATGGAGTGCGGCGTGACTGTTTCCGAGGGGGACGACGGGCGGGACTTCTTCATACGCGTATCCGCAGACAAGCGGCCCCGGGCCGTCAACATAAAGACGCTGCCCTATCCCGGCTTCCCCACAGACCTTCAGCAGCCCATGATGGCGCTTCTGGCCACGGCGGAGGGCAACAGCTTCATAATGGAAAACATATTCGAGAACCGCTTCAACCACGTGCCGGAGCTTGCCAAGATGGGAGCCAGCATTTCAATAAGCTCCCGCACGGCCACGGTGGAGGGAGTGGAAAAGCTCTACGGCGCGCCCCTTTGCGCAAGCGACCTCAGGGCGGGCGCCGCTCTGGTCATAGCCGCCCTTGCCGCCGAGGGCGAGAGCACCATAAGCCAGATACACTTTATCGACCGGGGCTACGAGTTCCTGGAGCAGAAGCTCCGCGCGCTGGGCGCCGACATAACGCGAATAGAAGAATAGCTAAAAAAGAAAATCACAGGAGAATTCACATAATGGAAAACAAGCTGCGCATTGCCGCCGCAATAGCGGCACAGACCGGACTGGAAGCGGATCAGCTCAGGGACTGGCTGGAAACTCCTCCCGACCCCGCAATGGGCGACTACGCCTTCCCCTGCTTCCGCCTCGCAAAGACCATGCGCAAGGCCCCTCCCGCCATAGCCGCAGAGCTTGCAGGGAGCATAGGCCACATAGACGGCATAGCCTCCATGGAGGCCAAGGGGGGCTACCTCAACTTCTTCGCGGATAAGACCGCCTTCGTGCGGGATACGCTCAACAAGGTGCTTGCTCAGGGCGACAGCTACGGCGACAGCGACCTTGGCGGCGGCAGGAATGTCTGCGTGGAGTATTCCTCCATAAACATCGCCAAGCCCTTCCACATAGGCCACCTGCCCAGCACCGCAATAGGCAACTCCCTTTACAGGATATACAGGGCGCTGGGCTACAACGCCATAGGCATAAACCACCTGGGGGACTGGGGAACCCAGTTCGGCAAGATGATAGTGGCCTATAAAAAATGGGGGGACAAGCCGGTGCCCCAATGCACCGTGCGTGAGCTTGTAAAGCTGTACGTCCGCTTCCACGAGGAGGCGGAAAAACACCCCGAGATGAACGACGAGGCCCGGGCCTGGTTCAAGAAGATAGAGAACGGGGACAATGAAGCCGTCACCCTCTGGCAGCAGTTCAAGGACCTTACCCTCAAGGAGGTCGGCAAGGTATACGACCGGCTGGGGGTACGCTTCGACAGCTACGCGGGCGAAAGCTTCTATGAGGACAAGATGGGCGCAGTCATAGACGAGCTGCGGGAAAAGGGGCTGCTCACCGTTGACAAGGGCGCGACCTTGGTTGACCTTTCCGCATACGATATGCCCCCCTGCATAATACTCCGCTCCGACGGCGCAACCCTTTACGCCACCCGTGATCTTGCGGCGGCAATATACCGCAAAAAGACCTACGACTTCGTAAAGTCCCTCTACGTTGTGGCCTACCAGCAGAACCTGCACTTTAAGCAGTTCTTCAAGGTGCTGGAGCTCATGGGTTGCGGCTGGGTAAAGGACTGCGAGCACGTCAACTTCGGCATGGTATCCATGGAGGAGGGGACCCTCTCCACCCGCCACGGCAACGTGGTATACCTTGAGGACGTGCTGGACGCGGCGGTGGAAAAGACCGGCAAAATAATCGAGGAAAAGAGCCCCGACCTGCCCGATAAGGACGAGGTAGCAGCGGCGGTGGGCGTCGGCGCGGTGGTGTGGAGCATGCTCTACAACAGCCGCATAAAGGACGTGACCTTCTCATGGAAAAAGGTGCTGAACTTTGACGGGGAGACGGGGCCATACGCCCAGTACACCCACGCCCGCTGCTGCTCAGTGCTGCGCAAGGCGGGGAGCTATGACGTTAACGCCATAGACCCCTCCTGCTTCGCCGACGACGCCACGGCATCTCTCGCCAAGGCCATAGCGGCCTTCCCGGCGGCGGTACTGGCGGCGGCGGAAAAGAACGAGCCTTATATCGTCTCCCGCGCCACGATGGAGGTCTGCACAGCCTTCAACAAATTCTATTTCTGCAACCAGATAATCACGGAGGATGCGGGCGTATCCGCCGCCCGATTGGCCCTTACGGACGCCGCGAGGATCACCATAAAGAAGGGCCTTTACCTCGTGGGCCTTCAGGCGCCGGAACGTATGTAAGGCGCCGATACTGCCTTTTTGCCCCCGAAAGCCCCAAGGGTTGTTAAGGGGCCGCAGCCCCTTAAATTTATTCCGGCTTTGACGGCGACAAGGTGAATTGCCCCGCTGGGGCAAGAGAAGGCCCCCTGGGGGGTGTACGTCAAAACGGATGAAAACCGGAGGTTTTCGCACTCTGCGGGTTTTGCCGCCCGGGAGCGCAGCGAGAGGCAAAAACCGAGAAAAACTCGCAGAAATGGATGCAATACATTTCTGCGAAACTATATTTTAGGAGGAAAGAAAAATGCTGGATATAAAACGCATTCGTCAGAATCCCGAGGCGCTGGTGGAAGCCATGCGCAAGCGCCGCAATAAGGGCGCGGACGTCACCGCCCTTTTGGAGCTGGACGCAAAGCGCCGCGAGGTGATGCAGGAGGTGGAGCAGCTCAAGGCAAAGCGCAACGAGGGCTCCGCCAAGGTCCCCGCCATGAAGAAGGCGGGCGAGGACACCACCGCCCTGATGGCGGAAATGAAGGAGCTGGGCGCGCGGGTAAAGGAGCTGGACGACCAGATAGCAAAGATGGACGAGGAGCTTCAGTCCATGCTCATGAGCGTTCCCAACATACCCCATGAATCCGTGCCCGAGGGGGCGGACGACAAGGCCAACGTGGAGGTGCGCCGCTGGTCAGAGCCCACGAAGTTCGACTTCGAGCCCAAGGCGCATTGGGACATAGGCGAGGACTTGGGCATACTGGATTTCGCCACCGCAGGCAAGATCACCGGCGCCCGCTTCACGGTATACAGGGGCTTGGGCTCCCGCCTTGAGCGCGCCATAATCAACTACTATTTGGATACCCATACCGCCAACGGCTATACCGAGATATTTCCTCCCTATATGGTAAACCGGGCTTCCATGACCGGCACCGGCCAGCTTCCCAAATTCGAGGAGGACGCCTTCAAGGTAGCCAATACCGATTACTTTCTTATCCCCACCGCCGAGGTTCCCGTCACCAACATGCTGCGGGGGGAGATAGTGGACGGCGATAAGCTGCCCATCAAGTATTGCGCATACAGCGCCTGCTTCCGCAGCGAAGCCGGCTCCGCAGGCCGCGATACCCGCGGGCTTATCCGCCAGCATCAGTTCAACAAGGTGGAGCTTGTTAAGTTCACAAAGCCCGAGGACAGCTATGACGAGCTGGAGTCCCTGACCCGGGACGCCGAGAAGGTGCTGCAGGGCCTCGGCCTGCCCTATCATGTAGTAGTGCTCTCCACAGGCGATCTGGGCTTCTCCAGCGCCAAGACCTACGACATAGAGGTATGGATGCCCAGCTACGGCAGGTATGTGGAGATAAGCTCCTGCTCCAACTTTGAGGACTTCCAGGCGCGCCGCGCCCAGATACGCTTCCGCCGGGAAAAGGGCGCCAAGCCGGAGCTTGTGCACACCCTCAACGGCTCCGGCGTAGCCGTAGGCCGCACCGTAGCCGCCATACTGGAGAATTACCAGCAGCCCGACGGCACCGTGAAGGTACCCGATGTGCTGGTAAAGTACATGGGCTGCGAATATATCGGAAAGTAATTGATTTAAGCAGGAAGCGGCTCAACGCCGCTTCTTTTTTATTTTCTTATGAGCCTTCTGTATTCCGTCGGCGGTATGCCGTAGGCCTTTCGGAATTGGGCAGTGAATTTGCTCTGGCTCCCGTAGCCCACCCCATTGGCTATTTCCGCCATGCTTTGGTCGGTATCCTTTAATAATTCCGCCGCCCTTTCCATACGGTGTTCCTTTATGTGGGCGGCTATTGAGCTTCCGTATACCGCCCTGAAAAGCTCCTTCATGGTAGATGGGTTCATGAGGAACCGCTTGGAAAGCTCCTCGATGGTGATCCTGCTGGAAAGATCTTCGGTAAGCAGGTCGTGTACCCGGCGTATGGTCTCTATCTGCTCCAGGGGGTAGCCGCCGTAGTCCTGCCCGGCTTTTTCGTCCGGGTTCAGGGAACGGGGCGCCGCTGCTTCCGCCGCATCCTCCTCCGGGCAGGCTATCTCCATGGTGCGCTCTATCATAATGTGCAGCAGCCTCGCCTGCTCCGTATCCGCCGCCCTATAGCATACCTCCTTGCCCTCTCTGCGGCTGACTATCAGGCCGCTGGTCTTGAGCTGCTTCAGGTGGTGGGATACCGCAGGGCTGGACATATCCATAAGCGCCGATATGTTCAGCACGCACTCCTCGCAGTGGCATAAAAGCCAGAATATGCGTATCCTGCTGCTGTCTGAAAGCTGGCGGAAAAGCTCGGATACCGTCTGGAAATGCTCTACCCTTTGCAGGCAGGCCTCAAGGTGCTCCGTCTTGTCGTCGTCGCGGTGATGGTGGGGAAGCTGCAACATATTATATTATTGTCCTCCTTGCGCCGCCTGTTCCGTTTGGAAGGACTTTTCGCCCAAAAAGAAGGTAGGCCGGCGGCTGTGTTGACTTTAAGCCCTGATGAGATTATACTTTTCTCATAACGATTAAACAAGTGCTTAATTGTTAGATCAGGATATGGATTTTGAGAGGAGAATGAGTACCGTGAAGAAGACCTACCGCATCGAGGTGGACTGCGCCAACTGCGCCAACCTCATGGAGGAAGCCGCCAACAGGACCGAGGGCGTCCAAAAGGCCGTAGTAAATTTCATGACCCAGAAGATAATAGTGGAATTCGCAGAAGGCAGCGATGTCAATGCCGTCATGAAGAACGTGCTCAATAACTGCAAAAAGGTGGAAGAGGACTGCGAGATATATCTGTAATGCTCACAATATCTCTGCGCTCCTTAAAATAAAGGGGCGCTGTTTTCCGAAGGGAGCGTCATATGAACAGGAAACAGAAAAAAATGCTTATCCGCATAGCCATAGCGGCCCTGCTGCTTGGGGCGGTGAAGCTGTTCAAAATAGGCGGCTGGGCAGGGACCGCGCTCTACGCCGCAAGCTATATAACCATAGGCTACGATATACTGCGCAAGGCCTTCCGGGGCATAATCAACCATCAGGTCTTCGATGAAAACTTCCTCATGGCCGTAGCCACCGTAGGCGCCATAGCTCTGGCCATATACGAGAAAACCGGCGACTTTGCCGAGGCGGTATCCGTAATGCTGTTCTACCAGATAGGAGAGCTGTTCCAGAGCTACGCCGTAGGCAAGAGCCGCAGGAACATCGCGGCATTGATGGATATCCGTCCAGACTACGCCAATATCGAAAGGGACGGCAAGCTTGAGCAGGTAGATCCGGACCAGATCCCTGTCGGCAGCGTGATAGTAGTGCAGCCCGGCGAAAAGGTGCCAATTGACGGCGAGGTCATAGAGGGCGCCTCCTCCCTCGATACCGCGGCCCTCACCGGCGAGAGCCGCCCGCGGGACGTAAAGGCGGGGGACGATATAATAAGCGGCTGCATCAACCTAACCGGCGTGCTGAAGGTTCGCACCACCAAGGCCTTCGGCGAATCCACCGTATCCAAAATACTGGAGCTTATGGAGAATTCCAGCTCACATAAATCCCGCTCCGAGAACTTCATATCCAGGTTCGCCCGGGCGTATACCCCTGCCGTATGCTGCAGCGCATTGGCCCTCGCCATACTGCCCCCCGTTATAAACCTCATGATGGGCATGCCGGGCGGCTGGGAAATATGGGTATACCGGGCATTGACCTTCCTGGTAATCAGCTGCCCCTGCGCGCTGGTTATAAGCATTCCGCTGAGCTTCTTCGCCGGATTGGGCGGTGCCAGCAAGGAGGGGGTGCTGATAAAGGGTTCCAACTACCTTGAGGCCCTGTCCCAGACCAGCATAGTGGTATTCGACAAGACCGGCACGCTCACCCGGGGCGTGTTCGAGGTGAGCGGGATACACCACAACACTATACCGGAGAAAAAGCTTATTGAGCTCGCGGCGCTTGCGGAGTGCGCCTCCTCCCATCCCATCAGCAAGAGCCTGCAAAAGGCCTACGGCAAGGAAATAGAGCGCGACCGGGTCACCGGCATACAGGAGATAAGCGGCAGCGGCGTCATCGCAAGGGTGGACGGCGCAGAGGTGGCCGCGGGCAACGGCAAGCTCATGAAGCGCATGGGCGTAGATTACATGGACTGCCACAGCTCAGGCACCATAATACACATCGCCATAGACGGCAAGTACGCCGGCCACGTAGTTATATCCGACGTTGAAAAGCCCACCTCCAGGGCGGCCATAGCCGAGCTGAAGAAGATAGGCGTGAAAAAGACCGTCATGCTCACGGGCGATATTGGCCGCGTTGCGGAGTACATGGCCAAAAAGCTCGGGGTAGACCAGTACCGCAGCGACCTGCTGCCGGCAGATAAGGTTGCAGAGGTAGAAAAGCTGCTTGCCGAAACCGGCAGGAAAGGCAAGCTGGCCTTCGTGGG
>ERZ779877.1161-NODE-1161-length-23946-cov-4.964547_pt1 | contig 23946 bp, 32 predicted proteins | sample MGYA00511556_ERZ779877 | MGnify/ENA primary metagenome ERZ779877 (study PRJEB29588, sample SAMEA2159338) | human gut metagenome | biome: human gut; feature: human-associated habitat; material: faeces | place: Denmark | collected 2008/2010 ...
AGCAATATTGGAATTTGAATTATACTAGCGATGATAACACATAAGTAATTCACACCTAAAACGATAAAATTTTTCTGAGCGGCAGTTATCAACGATGCTCTGTAACTAAAGAAATACGAACTTGCAGTATTAAATAGATAAACCAAATAAATAACATAAATGTTTTCAGAAATATTAGGTGGTGTAGTTATAATAATTCTCAAAAAAGAGAACTATTAAATAATCTTACATATATATATGTAGGAAATGAAATAAAGCATATGGTAAAATTAACCAAAAAACAAAATGTAATAATAGATGTACCACTTCTTTTCGAAAGTGGACTAGATAAAATTTGTGACTTTACAATTGCTGTTTTGGCAGATGAAAAAACAAAAGTAGAAAGAATTTGCAAAAGAGATGAAATAGACGAAAGTGTTGCAAAAGAAAGACTTGCAATTCAGCCTGAAATTGAATATTATAGAAATCATGCAGATTATTTAATGGGAAATAATGGAAATTTAAATGAAATAAATTTGGAGGAAATATGTACGAAAATTGGGAAGAATTAGAAGAAGCATGTAAAAATTGTAATAAGTGCAAGTTGTGTACAAATAGAAAAAATGTTGTAATAGGAGTAGGAAGCAAAAATGCAAAAATAATGTTCATAGGAGAAGGCCCAGGTGCAGATGAAGATGAGCAAGGCATTCCTTTTGTTGGAAAAGCACGGACAACTTATGAACAAAGCTTTTGCTGGTATTGGCATAAATAGAGATGATGTATATATTGCCAATATTGTAAAATGCAGACCACCACAAAATAGAAACCCTGAAAAGGACGAGGCAGATGCATGCAAGGAATATATAGATTCGCAAATAAAACTTGTAAGCCCAGAAGTAATAGTCCTATTACGGAAACGTGGCATTGAAAAATATTCTTGGGGAAAATTATGGCATAACAACAAGTAGAGGAAAATGGTTTGAAAAAGATGGAATAAAACTTCTCCCAACATTTCACCCAGCAGCATTATTAAGAGATGAAACCAAAAAAATAAATTTTTGGCAAGATTTGAAAATGATAAAGAAAATGTTGTAATAGGTAAAGGTTTCAAATTTCTTAAAAAAATCTTAAAAATTTTAATAAAAAGGGTTGTTTTTATTAGAATGTACTGATATAATCTAGTCAGTCTAAAAAAGACGAATTTTATTTTGAAAGGAGTTTTTGATATGAAAAAACTTACTATTGTAGCATTAGTAGTCGTACTTGTAGTGTCATGCCTAGTTTTTACAGGATGTGGTAAAAAAGAAGATAAGAAAAATAATCAATATGAAATCGCACTTGTAACTGACGTAGGAAATATCGATGACAAATCTTTTAATCAAGGAACTTGGGAGGGTGTAGAAGCTTATGCAAAAGAGCATAATATCTCTTATAACTACTACAAACCATCTGAAGATTCAACAGCAGCTCGTGTTGAAACAATGAAAACAGCTATTGAAACAGGAGCAAAAGTTGTTGTTTGCCCAGGATACTTGTTTGAAGAAGCAGTATATCAAATGCAAACACAATATCCAGAAGTTCAATTCTTATTAATTGATGGTGAACCACATGATGCAAACTATACATACAAAACAGAGAAAAACGTTCACTGTATATTATTCCAAGAAGAACAATCAGGATACTTTGCAGGATATGCAGCAGTTATGGATGGATACAGAAAACTAGGATTCCTAGGTGGTATGGATGTTGATGCAGTTATCCGTTATGGATATGGTTTCGTTCAAGGTGCAAATGATGCAGCTAAGAAATTAGGTGTTGAAGATGATGTGACAATTAAATATTGGTACTCAGGATCATTCTCTGCAAATGACGAAATTAAAACAAAAATGGAAGCTTGGTATAGCGAAGGAACAGAAGTAGTATTCTCTTGTGGTGGAGGAATTTACTTATCAGCAGTTAGTGCAGCCGAAGCAGCAAACGGAAAAGTTATTGGTGTTGACGTTGACCAATCAGCTGAATCTAAAGTAATAATAACATCTGCAATGAAAGAACTTAAAAATTCTGTTATATTAGCTTTAGGAGAGCTTTACAGTTCATCTAATAAAAAATGGACAGACAACCTAGCTGGAAAGACATCTACATTAGGTGCAAAAGATAATTGTGTTGGATTACCAACAGCAACAGAATCTTGGAGATTAACAAAATTTACAGTAGAAGATTACAAAAAACTATTTGACGATGTTAAAGCTGGAACAGTATCAATAAGCAAAGATACAAAAACAGCACCAAAAACATCTATCAAAGTTGATTATCAAAACTAATTTTAATAAAAACGGCTAGAGGCTGGGCAGAATATATGCCTGGCCTCTTAACATAAGAGAGGGAAAAATGGAAAGCAAAGAAAAATATGTAATTGAAATGTTAAATATAACAAAGGAATTCCCAGGTATAAAAGCAAATGACAATGTAACACTTCAAGTAAAAAAAGGAGAAATACATGCTTTGCTAGGAGAAAATGGAGCAGGAAAATCTACATTAATGAGTGTTCTGTTTGGCTTATACCAACCAGAGGAGGGAATTATAAAAAAAGATGGAAAAGAAATAAAAATAAATTCTCCAAATGATGCAAATGCATTAAATATAGGAATGGTACACCAACACTTTAAACTTGTAGAATGCTTCACTGTTCTAGACAACATTATTCTTGGGGTTGAACCAAATAAATTAGGCTTCCTAAAAAAAGACGAAGCAAGAAAAAAAGTAATGGAGTTAAGTGAAAAATATAAATTAAAAGTTGACCCAGAAGCTTTAATATCAGATATAAGCGTAGGAATGCAACAAAGAGTTGAAATTCTAAAAATGCTATATAGAGATAATGAAATCCTAATATTTGATGAGCCAACTGCAGTTTTAACACCACAAGAAATAGACGAATTAATGAATATTATGAGAGATTTTACAAAAGAAGGAAAATCTATAATATTCATAACACACAAACTAAACGAAATAATGGCAGTTGCAGATAGATGTACAGTTTTAAGAAAAGGTAAAGGAATAGGAACAGTAGAAATTAAAAATACAACCAAAGAAGAACTATCAAAAATGATGGTTGGAAGGGATGTAAAATTTACTGTAGATAAAGAAGATAGAATTCCAGGAAAAGTAATTTTAAATGTTGAACATCTTACTGTACCATCAAAAGTACATAAAAATAATGCAGTAAAAAATGTATCATTCAAAGTAAAAAAAGGTGAAATAGTATGTATTGCGGGAATTGATGGAAATGGTCAAACGGAACTAGTATCTGCAATTACAGGACTTCAAAAACCAACATTAGGAAAAGTAGAATTCTTAGGGCATGATATAACAAAAGCCAAAATAAGAACAAGGTCAAAATTTGGAATGAGCCATATTCCAGAAGATAGACACAAACATGGTTTAATTCTAGATTATACATTAGAAGAAAACTTAGTTCTTCAAAGGTACTGGGAACCAGAGTTCCAAAAAGCAGGGTTCATAAAGAAAAAAGCAGTAAGAGGATATGCTGAAAAACTAATAAAAAAATATGATATTCGTTCAGGAGAAGGACCAGTTTCAATAGTTAGAGGAATGTCTGGAGGTAACCAACAAAAAGCAATAGTCGCAAGGGAAATAGATAAAGACCCAGAACTGCTAGTTGCTGTACAACCAACAAGAGGGCTAGATGTTGGAGCAATCGAATACATTCATGAACAATTAGTTGAGCAAAGAGATAAAGGAAAAGCTGTGCTTTTAGTATCACTAGAACTTGATGAAGTAATGAACTTAGCAGATAGAATACTTGTAATATACGAGGGCGAAATAGTTGGAGAACTAAACCCAAAAACAACTACACTTAGTGAACTTGGCCTATATATGGCAGGAGCAAATAAAAACAAAGGTAAGGGGGCTAAGAAAGATGAAAATAAATAAAAAAGCATTATTTGGAATAATGGCATCACTTGTTTCAATACTAGTAGGATTATTATTAGGTCTTATATTACTATTTGTTTTTGATAGCTCAAGAGCATTAGTAGGTTTTGAAGCACTTGTTACAACAGGAATATCTACAACAGATAAACTTGCAAAAGTGCTATATCAAGCAGCACCATTAATACTAACAGGTCTTTCAGTAGCATTTGCATTTAAAACAGGACTATTTAACATTGGAGCACCAGGACAATATACAATAGGAATGTTCTGTGCCTTATTTGCAGCAATAGTACTTGGGACACCATGGTATGTTTCACTACTATTTGCAATGATAGGAGGAGCTTTATGGGGAGTTTTACCAGGACTTTTCAAAGCACACTTTAATGTAAATGAAGTTATAACATGTATAATGCTTAACTGGACAGGACTATTTTTAGTAAATTTATTAATAAAAAATATCCCACAAATGATTCAAAATTATTGGGCTGGTGGAATAACAAATAGAACAGCAAACCTTGCTTTAGTTGGTAGTTCTTATGGAGTTCAAACAACAATACCAAAAGCTGGACTAGACGTACTATTTGGTGGTTCTTCATATATGAATATAAGCATATTTTTAGCAATATTAGTTGCAATAATTGCACATATAGTTTTAAATAAAACAACTTTTGGTTATGAATTAAAAGCTTGCGGATTTAACAAAAACGCAAGTACATATGCAGGCATAAATGCAAAAAGAAACATAGTACTTTCAATGGTTATTGCAGGTGCAATATCAGGTTTAGCTGGTGGAATTTATTATTTAAGTGGAACAGCAGAATATGTTATAGAAAAAAATCTATTAGCAATGGGCTTTAATGGAATACCAGTAGCACTACTTGCATCATCAAACCCAATTGGAGTAATATTTAGCAGTTTATTTATATCATACATACAAGTTGGAGGAGAGGCACTTCAAAGATACCAATTTAGTAGTGAAATAATAAACATAATAATCTCAGCAATAATTTACTTAAGTGCATTTGCATTCTTAATTAAGTTATTTATAGAAAAAATATTCACAAAAAAGAAAAGAGAAGAAGAAAAAATCTTAGAAAAAAATGAAGGGGAGGTGCAAAGCTAATGTCAATAGAAATGCTTGGAGATATATTAGGCTCAACAATAATATTTGCAATTCCCTTAATGCTTGTAGCACTAGGAGGAATGTTTTCAGAAAGAAGTGGAGTAATAAACATAGCATTAGAAGGAATTATGATAATAGGAGCGTTAGCTCGGATGCTTATTACTTAGAACTTTCAATATGAACGGCTTTGGACCAGCACACCCAATACTTGCAATGTTTATAACAATCGGTCTATCAGCATTAGCAGGAGCAGTTTTCTCATTACTACTTGCTTTTGCCGCAATTAATTTAAAAGCAGACCAAACAATAGGTGGAACAGCATTAAATATGCTAGCACCAGCATTTGCAGTTGTGTTATCATGGGCAATACAAGGACAAGGAAACACAACAATAAATATTCCAACATGGATAAGAATGTCTGAATCAACATTTGGCTTAGCCGAGGGCACAGGTTTTTGGCATAATGTGATATTTAAAAGTTTATATTTAACAACACCAATTGCTATAATATTATTAATACTATCAATTATAATACTATATAAAACAAAATTTGGTTTACGTTTACGCTCATGTGGTGAACACCCACAAGCGGCAGCATCTGTTGGAATTAATGTATATAAAATGAGATATGCAGGAGTTATAATATCAGGAATATTAGGTGGAATTGGAGGTTTAGCATATACAATAGCTGCAGGAGCAGGGTTCCAATCAGCAGTTGCAGGATATGGTTTCTTAGCACTAGCAGTTATGATATTTGGTAACTGGAAACCACTTAGCATATTCTTTGCATCAATGTTCTTTGCTTTCTTCAAAATCTTAGGAAACTACAGTAGTTCCCTAGCATTCTTACCAAAGTTTGAAAATGTAAAAGATGCAAACTACATTTACTTAATGATACCATATATAGTAACATTAATAGTACTTGTATTAACATCAAAGAAATCAGCTGCGCCAAAGGCAGAGGGAATTCCGTATGATAAAGGACAAAGATAAAAAAATAACCCTAAGTAGAGTTTAAGCTCTACTTAGGGTTTATTATTATTATTCAGCTTCTTTTAAAGTAATTGTAAAAGTTTTCAACTCGGATTTTCTATAAAGTTTAATTTCAATTTTATCTCCAATGTTTTTAGTATTTTTTATTGCATTTAATTCATCCATAGTTGAAACATCTTTGCCATCAAAAGAAACTATAACATCTCCAGCCATAATTCCGGCATCTTCAGCACCACTACCAGAAACAACGCTATCTACATAAATTCCTTTAGTTAAGCCATTTCTAATTGCTGTTGCTTCATCTAAATCAATTCCAGAAATACCAACAAATGGTCTTGAAATTTTACCTTTTTCAATTAATTCTTTATAAATTGGCACAGTCTCATTTACAGGAATTGCAAAGCTTACACCTTCAATACCATCACCAGCAAGTTTTAATGTAGTAATACCAATAACCTCTCCTTTACTATTTACTAATGCACCACCACTGTTACCAGAGTTAATTGCACAGTCTGCTTGAATAACATTATAGGTTGTATTTTCAACTGTCATCTCCCTATTTAAAGCACTAATAATACCTGCGGTAACAGAGTAATCTAAATTGTAAGGGTTACCAATTGCTAAAACAAATTCTCCAATTTGAACAGAAGAAGAATCTCCAAATTCTGCAGCAGTAAGTCCTGTTTTATCAATTTTCAAAACGGCTAAATCAGTTTGGCTATCTGTACCAATAATTTCAGCACTATACTCAGTATCATCTCCATATATTTTTACTTTTATAGATTTTGCATCTGAAACTTGATAAAATGAAGAAGAATCTGCAGAGCTTATAACATGATTGTTTGTAAGAATATATCCATCTTCACTAAGAATAACACCAGAACCAGAACCAGCAACAGCTTTTTTCATTCCCATATAATTAACATCATATTCTACAGAAATGCTAACCATAGAAGGTAAAGCTTTTTGAGCTGCATAAATTGCAGTATCAGAATAATTTGTTAAAGAAACTTGAGAAAGGTTTGGATTACTTGTTTCAACAATACTACCAGTGTTAGTCTTTGAAGTTTCAAGAGCTTTCGCAGGTTCTTTATTTAACCCCACATAAACCCCAAGAGCACAAGCACCTCCCACAACGGCAGAAACAAAAGAGGCTACAACAGTAGTTGCGATTTGTTTTCTATTAGAATTTTTTGAATAATTAAATTTTTGAACAAAATCATTTTCTCCCATAATAATTACCTCCATATATATTATACTAAACAATTTAAATAATACAAGTTGAATATTAAAAAAAAATTAAAATAAAGGATGTTAAACAATAAGTTTAACATCCGGTGGAGGATTAGCATGGCCAATCCTGAAAGAAGTAGATTTTGCCGTTGTGTTTCACGCTGAGAAGATGGTACTGCTTGCGAATTTCCACCAACTCGGGATCAGAGAGAAAACCCTCATCTACCGACATGGTAGCCTTCGCAATGTCTTCCGTCTCCGTATCGAACAGGAAAACCTCGTTTCCCCGTTCAATTACATTAAGCCGATTGTTGTCCATAATTATACCTCCATAAATTTAGGGTAAAACCCTATACTACCTATATTATAGCACATTTACATAAAAAACACAAAAAGATGGATTGCCTATATTATAATTGCACTAAATTGTAAAAACATTTATATTACAAATTGCAAAAACATATTGCAATTTGTATTTTTTTGTTATAAAATAAATTTAAGGGTAAGAGAAATGTAACAAAGGAGGAAAAACATGAACTTGGTAGAAACTGTAAGCCTTGAGGCTGTACACACACAGTATGTTTACTAGAAAATAAAACAAGCATATTCCCATATGCTTTATTAAAGTTGCATGCAAGAGATGGATAAGTCCGTCTCTTTTTGTCGTATTTAAAGGCTGATTTTGTACAATGATTAAGTTTGTACAAGGACGACCGTCCAATCTCGTCCAAAGCATAGCAAAAACGTATTTAATACAAGAAAGCAGCCAAACGCAGGAGTTTTGTTTTTAGAGAAAATCGAAGACCCCCGAAACACTTCTTTAAGCGTCTCCATCGTGGGTTCGATTTTAAATAAAAACAAAAGCTCCGACGAGATTTGGCGGATTATAAGGTGAAAATTTGAAGGGAGAAAAAGAAAGATGAAGAAAAACAAAGGTATAACACTAATAGCGTTAATAATAACAATAATAATACTTTTGATTCTGGTAGGAGTAAGTTTAAACTTGCTTATAAAGGGAGACTTATTTGGAAGTGCTGAAAAGGCAGTAGAAGGCACAAATGCAAAAGTAGAAGAACAACAAACTGCAGTGGATGAATTAATGGGAGAATTAGATGAAGTTGAGAAAGAAATAGAAGAACAACAAAGACAGCAAGAGGAAGCAGAGAAACAAAAAAATCTTCCAGGAACAAGGGTAAGTGAGAACACAAAATATATAAGAGATGGAAAAACAGCATGGATACCAAAAGGATTTACTGTATCTGGAATAAAGTCTGAACAAAGTATAAATAAAGGACTAGTAATTTATGATATACCAGAAGGAACAACACCAGACTGGTCAAACCCAGATAGTGTAAAAACAAAATATAACCAATTTGTATGGATACCAGTAGAAGTAACGGCAAGTGACACAGAAACAAGTATTGAAGCTTTTAAAAGAAGTGCATGGACTGCAAATGCAGAAACAGGAGGAGAAAGAACAACAGGATTAAATACAAGTTTTACTGAACCAAATGCAACTAATGATACAGATGATAAAACAGGGATAGCAAAACAAATAGCAGAGTTGACAAAAAGTATATATAAATATGGAGGATTCTATATAGGTAGATACGAAGCTGGAAGTGAAACAGAAAGAACTAGTTCATCAGGAGTTACAACATTAGGAATAAAACAAGATATGTACCCATATATTTATGTAAAATGGGGAGATAGTATGAGTAGCATAGGAACAACAGGAGCATTATATTTATCAAATAGTTTATATAATACAAATGAATATGGTGCAAAAAGTATGCTATGTACAGGAGCCTGTTGGGATAGTATGCTAGATTTTATAAAAGATAGAGAACATAGTGTAATGGATAGTAGAACATGGGGAAATTATAGTAATTCAGAAACATTTGAAATTACTAGAGGAGCTTACGCAGTTTATAACAATAATACTCTTGGAAGTTTTAACAATGTTGGAAGTAAATATTCAAAAATGAAAAATACATCTATTTTACTAACCACAGGAGCAACAGAAAGAAATTGCAGTAAAAACATATATGATGTAGCAGGAAATTGTTATGAATGGACCACAGAGTCTAATTCTTCAAGCAATCGAGTTTACAGGGGCCGGCAGTTACTACAGCGGTGGTTCTAACGCTCCAGCAAGCATTCGTAGCAGCTTCGGCGGTCCGACGGGCAGCAACGATGGCGTTTCTTTCCGTTCTGCACTTTATGTATCACTGTAGGCTTGCAGGCGATAAAATAATTAAATATTCCAAAGTAGTTTTAGGGAAGCTACTTTGAAGCTGTAAATTGTATAATAAAACTAGTCAAAAATTCTCAAGTAAATCAGAGCAAATTTGGCTAGTTTTTTCTTGTTGTAAAAAAATGAATTGCACAGTTTTTTGCTTGAGATATTATTATATTTCATTCATATATATAAAATATGCTTAAATAACATGTTGTAAGTTATTCTCCTTTATGATATAATTCAATCAAAATTTGTCGAATAATGGGGGATATTATGATAAATAAGATATTGAATTTTGGAATTGATTTTTCAAACAAAAAGAAAATTGAAATATTAAGAGATATTTTCATTTTCTTTTTAGTTTTTTCTGTGTGTGGTTGGATATATGAAGAATTGGTTTTTGCAATAGAGGAGAAAATGATTGTTAACAGAGGAGCTTTATGGGGGCCATGGCTTACAATATATGGCTTTGGCGGACTAGTTATAATGATACTACTTTTTAGAACTAAGGAAAAGAAAATACTTTTAGGAAAAATTAATATAAGACCAATAGTTGTATTCCTTGAAACCATAGTAATATCAACCATAGTGGAGTTTATAGGTTCATACATAATAGACTGGGTTTGGGGAGATTTTAAGACACTTTGGGATTATTCAGGAGAACTTATGAATTTTGATGGTAGAATTGCGTTAATACCAGATATTAAATTTGGTTTTGTATCTTTGCTTGGTATTTACTTAGTTCAACCAGTTCTAAAAAAATTCATATCAGGAAACCAAAAGGTAGTTAATATAACAACAATATGTGTTTTTATACTATTTATGATAGATGTTATTTCAAGAATATGGCTAGGAAATAACTATGTTGGGTAGAATATAATTCAGGGAGGAAAAATATTGAAAAGAGTAATATTAAAAATTGATGGAATGACCTGTTCTGCATGCTCTTCAGGCCTTGAAAAATATTTAAATAAACAGGAGCGGAATAAAGGAAGCTTCTGTAAATCTTGTAATGAACAATGCAAGCATAGAGTATGATGATAATAAATTAAATTTAGAACAAATAGAAAAGTTTGTTGAAAAAGCAGGTTTTAAAAGTCTTGGAATAGATAATTTCAAAAAAGAGGAGAAAAGAAAGTCTAACGAAAAATATAAATTAATTGGAATTACAGTAATTTCGCTATTAGTGCTATATATATCAATGTCTCACATGGTAGGGCTTCCAGTTATCCCATTTTTGAATATGATGGAATATCCTGTAAATTATGCTATTTCTCTTTTAATACTTACAGTAATTGTAATGATATTTGGAAGAGATATCCTAAAAAATGGATATAAAAACTTAATACACAAAACGCCTAACATGGATACACTAGTTATGATAGGTGTTATAGCAAGCTTTGCATATAGCCTTTATGGAACTGCAAGAATTTTAACAGGAAGCACAGAATATGTAGAAAAGCTATATTTTGAATCAGCTGCTATTGTAATTTTCTTTATAAAGATAGGAAAATTTATAGAAAACAAAAATAAAGACAAAACAAAAGAAGCTTTGCAAGCTCTTATGAGTATAACTCCAAATGATGCTGTAATTATTAGAGATGGAAATGAAATTAAAGTTACAATAGATGAAATACAAAAAGGAGACATAGTAATTTGCAAACCAGGAGAAAAAATTGCAGTAGATGGGGAAGTAGTGGAAGGTATAACACATATAAACGAAGCTTTTGTTACAGGAGAAAGCACTCCAGTAAAAAAGGAAGCTGGAGCAAAAGTTATTGCAGGAAGTATAAATTTTGAAGGAACAATTAAATATAGAGCAGAAAAAATAGGAAGAGAATCAACTGTTTCTGAAATAGTAAGGCTAGTTGCAAATGCCACATCAACAAAAGCTCCAATTGCAAAAGTTGCAGATAAAATAAGTGGAGTGTTTGTTCCAACAATTCTTGTAATAGCAAGTATAGCTTTTGTTATATGGTGCATCATATCAAGAGATTTTGCGTTTGCAATAAATATTTTTGTAAGCATATTAGTAGTTGCATGCCCATGTAGTTTAGGTCTTGCAACACCACTTGCAATAGTCATTGCATCAGGCAATGCAAGTAAAAAAGGAATACTTATAAAACAAAGTGAAGCATTAGAAAATTCACACAAGGTAAAAACTATATGTTTTGATAAAACTGGAACATTAACAAAGGGAGTTTTAAGCGTTTCAAAAATGTATAATTATACAAATTTAAGTGATGCAGAGCTTTTAAAAGATATTGCAAGTATTGAGAAAAAATCAGAACACCCAATAGCTATGGCTATTGTAAATAAAGCAATAGAAGAAAGAACTGAATTAGAAGATGTAAAAAGCTTCAAAGCAATACCAGGTTTCGGGCTAGAGGCTTCAACCAAAGAGGATAATAAATACTTAATAGGAAACAGAAAATTAATGGAGCAAAATAATATTGCAATAAGCTCTGCCCAAGATGAAGAAAGCTTAATAAATGAAGGAAACAGCATACTATTCGTGGCAAAAAATGATAAAATAGTAGCTCTAATTGGAGTAAAAGATGTCTTAAAAGACAATGTTGTAGAAGTAATTGAAAAGCTTAAGAAACAAAATATAGAAGTTGTAATGCTTACAGGAGATAACGGAAAAACAGCACGGAATAATTGCAAAACAAATTGGCATAGATAATGTAATTAGCAATGTTACACCAAAAGAGAAAGCAGAAAAAATAAAAGAACTAAAAAAACATGGAATAGTAATGATGTGTGGAGATGGAATAAATGATAGTGTAAGCTTAGTTACAGCAGATATAGGAGTTTCAGTATCCACTGGTACAGATATAGCAATAGATTCAGCAGGTATTGTAATTATGAACGATAACCTAAATAGAATAAATGACTTAATAGAAATAAGTCATAAAACAATAAGAAACATAAAACAAAATCTATTCTGGGCATTCTTCTATAACATATGTATGATCCCAATAGCATGCCGGAATATTTGTAAACCTTGGAATTGCCCTAAACCCAATGATAGCAGCACTTGCAATGACTGTAAGTAGCTTAACTGTAGTGCTAAATGCATTGAGATTAAAAAGTTAGAAAAATATATATTTTCATTGACATTTTATACAATTATATGATATGTAAACTTTAAGAAATATTTAGAGGGGGTATTCAAAAGATGAGTACAAGAAAATTTTTAATAAGTATTGTTTTAGTTGTTGCAATGCTTATTGTACTTGGAACAACAAGTGTTAAAGCGGTTGATTTCAGACTACAAGTAAATTATGATGGAGCAGATTTTGAAATTGATGTAAGCGACACAATGTTAATAAGTGAAGTAAAAACACTTATTAAAGAAGCAAAAGGTATTGACGAAAGCAAACAAAGAATTAGAAGATGGTTCTTTTGAAGTAAGAATTCCACTTTCAGAAAAACTAAAAGGTAAAGATTTAGTTGCATACTATGTAGATGATAATGGAAACAAAGAAGAACATGAAGTAACAATTAAAGACGGATATGCAGTATTTAATACAAACCACTTTAGTACATATACATTAGCAGAAAAACCAGCAGAAAAACCAGATAAAACACCAGATGAAACACCGATAGAGACACCAGACAATACACCAAAAGGTGATGATAATACAAATAATGAAAATGAAAAAGATGAAACACCAAAAACAGGAACAGGAATTCTAGCAATAGAAAGTATCTTAGAGATTTTTACAGTAGTATTAGCTAGTGCAGTTATAATTGCAAAGAGAGAAAATAAATAATTATTTGAAATAAAGAATAAAAGCGAGTAATCTTCTTGAAAATTACTCGCTTTTATGATATAAGTATGCATTATAAGGAGGAATGCTAATGAAATATAAATGCTTAGTTTTAGATCATGATGACACAATAGTAAATAGTACACCAACAGTGAATTTTCCAGCATTTAAAAAGTGTTTAGCAAAATTAAGACCAGATGTAAACCTTGAGCTTGAAGAATACATTTGCTATAACTTTGAGCCAGGCTTAAATAGATATTATAAAGAAATACTAAATTTTAGTGATGATGAAATACAATATCAATTCAATAATTGGATAGGATATGTAATGGAACATACGCCATCAGCATTTAATGGAATAAGAGAAATACTATGGAAGTTTAAAGAAAACCGGAGGACACATTTGTGTTGTATCACATTCCATGAACAAAAATATAATTAGAGATTATAAAGAAAATAATTTACCAATGCCAGAATTAATATATGGTTGGGAATGTGAACCAGATCAACGAAAGCCAGCAGTATGGCCTATAAAACAAATAATGGAGAAGCTTTCATTAGAATCAAAAGACTTAGTTATGATAGATGATTTAAAACCAGGCAAAACCATGGCAGATAATGCAGGAATAGACTTTATAGGAGCAGGTTGGTCACATTCAATTCCTAAAATATCATCATATATGGAAAAAGAATGTAAATATTATTGTAAAAATGTAGATGAGTTAGAAAAGTACATATTTTAAATATATGTATTGCATGTTTTAATAAGTTATGATATTATACATGTATAAATTAAAAAGGAGGATATTTATGAAAAAGAATTTAATTTATATAATTATAGGAGTAATTGTAGTTGTTGGAATTATAGTAGGTTTTGTATTTGGAATGCAAAGTAAAAAATCAAAAGGCTTAAAGTTAGAAACAACAGCTGAAATGAAAGCAATGTTTGAAAAGATTTATAGTGACTTAGGAAATACTTTACCATCACTTGAAACTAATGAAATTGACGTAAATGATGCAAATCTTGTTACAACATATACAGGGTTAAAATCAAATAAAGATATAGAAGCAGTAGTAGTATCAGAACCATTGATGAATGCCCAAGCTTATTCAGCAGTAGCTGTAAAGGTAAAAGATGGAGCAGATATTGAAACAATAAAAAAAGAAATGTTGGATAACATAGACACAAATAAATGGATTTGTGTTTCTGCAGAAAAAGTATATGCTACAAATAGTGGAAATATAATATTCCTAGTAATGTCAGATGAAGAGTGGGCAAAACCAGTATATGAGAATTTTAAGAAATATGCAAATAACGAAACAGGAAAAGAATTAGAAAGAACAGAAGACTTTGGTGATGTGGAATTACCACCAGAAATGACAGTTATTCAATAACAATAAAAGCTCCCAAAGTTTGGGAGCTTTTACTTTTGGAGGAGGAAACTATGCTTTTTACTAGTATCAGCTTTTTATACTATTTTTTACCAATAGTATTAATTACATATTTCGTATTACCTAAAAAATTAAGAAATACCGTGCTTTGTGTAGCATCATTAATATTTTATTTTTATGGAGAACCAAAGTACATTATATTAATGCTTGCCGAAATACTTATAGCTTACATAGTTGCATTATTAATAAACAAGCACAAAAGTAAATCAATTCTTGTGCTTGGAATAGTTATACATGTAGGCTTACTATGTGTTTTCAAATACACGGATTTCATTGTATCAAACATAAATAGTCTATTCAACACAAACCTTTCACTTCTAAGACTTGCAATTCCAATAGGAATATCGTTTTATACATTTCAAATATTAAGTTATGAAATTGATGTATATAGAGGAAAAGTAAAAGTTCAAAGAAACCTGCTTAAACTTGCAACATATGTAACTCTCTTCCCACAGTTAATTGCAGGACCAATTGTAAGATATGAAACTATTGAAAAAGAATTAGATGAGAGAAAAGAAACTAAAGAAGACTTTGCTTATGGCGTAACACGTTTTACAACGGGTTTAGCTAAAAAAGTATTAATTGCAAACATGCTTGGAGAACTATGCAAAACATTCTTAAATGGAACAGAAAAAAGTGTGGCATTTTACTGGATATATGGCATAGCATATGCACTTCAAATATATTTTGATTTTTCAGCATACTCAGACATGGCAATAGGACTTGGCAGAATGTTTGGTTTCCATTTCTTAGAAAACTTTAATTATCCATATATATCAAAAAGCATTACAGAATTTTGGAGAAGATGGCATATTTCACTAAGTTCATGGTTTAAAGACTATGTGTATATTCCTCTTGGAGGAAATAGAGTTGGAAAAACAAAGCATATAAGAAATATAGTAGTTGTATGGCTACTTACAGGAATTTGGCATGGAGCAAGTTGGAATTTTGTTATATGGGGTGCAATGTTTGGAGTAATTCTCCTAATAGAAAAATTCTTCCTAGGAAAATACTTGGAAAAAGCACCTAATTTTATAAAAAGATTATATGTGTTATTTATTGTAATGGTAAGCTTTATAATCTTCAATGCAAATAATATGGGAGAGGCAATAACAAACATAGCAGGCTTATTTGGTGCAAATGGAGAAAGCTTTATAAATAAATTTACTATTTACAATTTAAGAAGTTATGCAATAATTTTAATAATTGGAATAATAGGAGCAACACCAATTCCAAAAAACTTTATTCAAAAATTACAACAAAAAACTAAAACAAAAAGAGCCATAAACCTACTAGAACCAGTATATGTAGCAGTTTTACTAATAGTAGTTACAGCATATATAGTAGATAACTCATACAACCCATTTTTGTATTTTAGATTTTAAAGGAGAATAAAGATGAACGATAAATTAAAGAATATCATTGTAATAGTTACGTTTATTACTATAATATTTGGGATGTTATTCTTAAATATAATAAAAAAAGATGAACAAATATCAATAACAGAAAGGCGTAAACTAGCAACATTTCCAAGCTTTACAGCTGAAGAGTTAATAAAACGGAAACTTTGCAACTAAATTTGATAACTATGCAATGGATAATTTTTACCAAAGAGAAACATTTAGAAAACTAAAAACATCAGTAGAACTAGATATTTTCAAAAAACAAGATGTAAATAAAATATATAAATATAGCGATTTTCTAGTAGAACAAATCTATCCACTAGACGAAAAATCAATTACTAATCTGACTAACAAAATAAACTATATAAAAGACAATTATTTAAACGAAACAAATAAAATATATTATTCAATAATACCAGATAAAAATTATTACACAGATAATAGCCATCTAAAGCCAGATTACGATAAAATGAAGCAAATAATGAAAAACAATCTAAAAGACCTACAATATATAGACATATTCCAAAACTTGAAATTGGATAGCTATTACTATACCGATTCACATTGGAAACAAGAAAAACTGCAAAGTGTAGCAAAAACAATAGCCAATAATATGAACTTTACTATAAACCAAAACTACAATGAGCAAAAAGTAGCAACATTTAAAGGAGTATATGCAGGTCAGCTACCAATAAACACAAAGGAAGATGAAATAAAAATACTAGTTAATGATGCAATTACTGATGCTAATGTTTACAACTATGAAACAAAAGAACAAGGAGGAATATATAACTTCAAAAAACTAAGTGGATATGACAAATATGACATATACCTATCAGGAGCAACTCCACTAATAGAAATAAGTAACTCAAACAACAAAACAAACAAAACATTAGTAATCTTTAGAGACTCCTATGCTTCAAGCCTAGCACCATTGCTAATGGAAGGATACTCAAAAATAACATTAGTAGATACAAGATACATTTCACCTAAAATATTAAACGAATATGTAAATTTCGAAAACGCAGATATCTTATTTATATATAGCACACTAGTAATAAATAGCAGCATGGCATTGAAATAGAAAAAACAAAGGTTTATATATAATAAAAATAAAAGGATAGAGTACTTCTCTTTAGGTGAAATTCCAGAAAACTTGGCAGAAGAAAAAACAAGTAAAGAGCAAATTAAAATGTGCTTTGAGGTAGCAAATAGCGAAAATTGGCAAACACTATTTGATTAAGAAGCTGTTATCAGTAAATTAATAATTTTAAATTATAGGAGAAAAATACATGGAAAAAAATAGATGCAAATGGTGTAACATGCACAATCCATTATACATAAAGTACCACGATGAAGAATGGTGCCAACCACAATTCGATGATAAATATTTGCTAGAAATGTTAATACTAGAGTCCTTTCAAGCAGGGCTTTCTTGGGAATGTGTATTAAACAAAAGGGAAGACTTTAGAAAGGCCTATGATAATTTTGATATTGATAAAATATGTGAGTTTGATGAGAACAAAATAAATGAACTCATATCAAATGAAAAAATAATAAGAAACAAACTAAAAATAAAAGCTAGCATAAACAATGCAAAAATCTTTAAAAACATACAAAACGAATATGGTACTTTTCACAATTATTTAAAAACATTTACTCAAGATAAAACAGTTTATGAAACAGATAAAACAACATCAAATCTTTCAGACAAAATCTCAAAAGACCTGCAACAAAAGGGAATGAAGTTTGTTGGCTCAACAATAATTTATTCATATTTGCAGGCAATAGGTGTAATATATTCACATGATGAAGAATGCTTTTTATATAAAAATAAGGAGGGCTAAAAAATGCAATATATAGCGTTATTAAGAGGAATAAACATAAGCCGGAAAAAACAAAATTCCAATGGCAGAGTTAAAAAAAGAATTTGAAACACTAGGCTTTGAAAATGTAATAACATATCTAAACAGTGGAAATGTTATATTCACAAGCGATATTCAAGATGAAAACACAATAACAAATACTATCCATAAAATGATAGAAGAAAAGTTCAAACTTGATATTCCAGTTTTTATAATAGAAGCAAGCAAACTAAAAGAACTCTTAGAAAATCAGCCAGAATGGTGGGGAACAGCAAACAAAGAAATTTATGATAATATCATATTTATAATACCACCAACAACCTATGAAGAAGTCTATAAGGCACTAGGAGAACCAAAACAAGAACTTGAAAAAATAAAAGAGTACAAAAACAACATATTTTGGTCATACAGCTTAAAAGATTATAGAAAAACAAACTGGTGGGCAAAAACAGCAAATACAAGCATAAGCCAATCAATTACAATAAGAACTGCAAATACAATGAGGAAAGTATTGGAAATATGCGATAAGGTATAAAATATTCCATTGATAATTATCTGCTTTTGTGATAGTATAAGATAATCAAATTACGAGATTAAGGGAGATACAAAGATAAAATGAAAATAGAAAGAACAAAAATTAATAACATTCCAGCAATAATATGGGGAGAAAAAAGTTCAAAGGTAATTATTGCTGTACATGGGAATATGTCAAACAAAGAGGATGAAGTAATAAAAATACTAGCAGAAGAGGCTACTTCTAAAGGCTACCAAGTATTAAGTTTCGATTTACCAGAACATGGAGAAAGAAAGCTAGACACAGCATATTTATGCAAAGTTCAAAATTGTGTGAAAGATTTAAAAAGCATTATAGAATACGCAAAAACAAGCTATAACGAAATAAACTTATGGGCATGTAGCATGGGTGCATATTTTAGTTTATTAGCATATAAAGATGAGAAAATAAAACAATGCTTATTCCTATCACCAGTTGTAAATATGAAAATAATTATTGATAATATGATGCTATGGAGTAATACAACAGAGGAAGAATTAATGAAAAAGAAAGAAATAAAAACAGACTTTGGACAAACTCTATATTGGGACTATTACCTATATGTGAAGGAAAAACCAATAACGAATTGGAATAAAAAAACATACATATTATATGGAAACAAAGACAATATGCAAAATGAAGAAACAATAAAAAGCTTTTCAGATAAATTTAATTGTGAACTAACTATATTAGAAGATGGAGAGCACTACTTCCATACAGAAGAACAGTTGAAATATTACAAAGAATGGCTGAAAAATTTATAAAGAGAGGTGGTAAATATTATGAAAAAGAAAACAACAATAATTGTTATAATAGCACTGCTAATTATTTTATTAATTCCAATACCAATGCACTTAAAAGATGGCGGAACAGTTGAATATAAAGCATTATTATATAAGGTTTCAAAAGTTCATAGATTAACAGGAAATATAGAAAAAATGTATGAAGAAGGGGTTACGGTTGAAATATTGGGCTTGGAAATCTTTAATGATGTAAAATAAGACTATAAAAACAAGAGGAAGATGATTATGTTAGAGATTAGAAAAGTTTTAAATGAAGAAATGAAAGATGCTTTAAACTTAGTATGGAGAGTATTTCTAGAGTATGAAGCACCTGATTATACTGATGAAGGTATAAAAGAATTTAAAAAATCTATTGATGATGTGAATTGGGTTAATGCAAGAGAATTTTATGGCGCATTTATTGAAGAAAAACTAGTTGGAGTAATCGCAACAAAAGATGCAACTCATATTGCATTATTCTTTGTAGATGGTAAATTTCAAGGACAAGGTATTGGTAGAAAACTGTATAATAAAATAATCGAGTTAAATAATCAAGAATTTTTTACAGTAAATTCATCACCTTATGCACACGAAATATATAAACATTTAGGGTTTGTGGATACAGACACAGAGCAATGTATCAATGGTTTAAGATTTTATCCTATGAAAAATAGTAAGGTGTAAGGAGGAGTATATGAATAAATTAAAAAATATTGAAAAATAACATATAAATATTAACTAAGGAGAGAAAATGAATATTAAAGATTACGGTTTTAAAAATAATATAAATACAGATAAAACTATAGCCAGAATTATTGCTACACACAAAGATAGGTATGAAATTGTATGCAATGAAGGGCAAGGGTTTGCACAAATAAAAAGGGGTTGCTATTACGATAACCCAGATAGCATTTATCCAACAACAGGAGATTTTGTTGCAATTCAATGGAACCCAACTGGAGATAGTATGATATATGAAACATTAAAACGAGAAAGCTCTTTTTCAAGAACGGCATCAACTAGCGATAGAAACCACAAACTACATAACCAACATGAACAGCTAGTTGCAGCAAATTTTGACTATGTGTTTATAATTCAATCATTAAATAATAACTTCAACTTACATAGAATAGAAAGATATTTAAGCTTAGCTTGGGAATCTGGAGGGGTACCAGTTATAGTATTAACAAAGAGTGACTTGGTTTCAAATGTTCAAGAATACATTGAACAAGTTGAAAATATTGCATTTGGAGTTGAAATTTATGCAGTAAGCTGTGTAACAAAACAAGGATTAGATAACTTAGAAAAATACTTTTCAAAAGGAAATACAATTGTATTTTTAGGCTCATCAGGAGTTGGAAAATCAACACTTGTGAATACTTTATATGGAAAAGAAGTAATGAAGACTTCTGAAATTCGTGAAGAAGATTCAAGGGGAAGGCATACAACCACATCAAGAAACCTAATAATGTTACCAAATGGTGCAATGCTTATAGACACCCCAGGTATGAGGGAGCTTGGAATGTGGGATGCAGAAAGTGGAATAAGTAAAACATTTCAAGATATAGAAAAATATTTAGGAATGTGCAAATATTCAAACTGTACACATACAAATGAGCCAGGATGTAAAATTTTGGAAGCAATAGAAAAAGGCGAAATACAAAAAGAAAGATTTGATGAGTATTTAAAGCTTCAAAAAGAATCAGAGTACAATACTAATTCTGATGAATATTTGAAAAATAAAAGAGAAAAATTTAAAGAGATATCAAAGATAAATAGGCACAATAAAAAGTAATAGAAACCATTGAAAGTAAGTAGCTTTTGTGATATAAATATTCTAAAAGCATAAATTCAGTGAAATACATATTTGTACATTTCATGAATACAAAATTTGAAAATGTGGCAGATGAAGTAGATGGCATTTTAAATAAGAAAAGAGAAAAATTTACTTCTATATGTATGAGGATAGGAAAAGTAAAAAAAGTTTGGTGATAAATACCAAAAAAAGATAAAAAATTAATTTTAGAAAAGAGGTAAAACAATGAAAAATTTTGGAAATGTACTATGGGGTATAGTACTAATTATAATAGGTATAATAGTAGGAGGAAATGCACTTGGCATTACAAACATAAACATATTTTTTGATGGTTGGTGGACATTGTTCATCATTGTACCTTGTTTTATAGGACTATTTAAAGAAAGAGAAAAAACAGGGAATATTATAGGGTTACTAATAGGCGTAGCATTATTGCTATCTTGCCAAAACATACTAGACTTTGATATGATTTGGAAATTAGCACTTCCAGCAGTATTAATAATTATAGGACTATCATTTATTTTTAAAGATACATTTGATAAAAAAGTAAGTGAAGAAATAAAAAAACTAAATGAAAAGAAAAATACTAATAATGAATATTGTGCAACATTTTCAGGTCAAACTGCTAATTTTGATGGAGAAAAATTTAATGGAGCTAACCTAACAGCAGTATTTGGTGGAGTAAAGTGCGATTTAAGAAATGCAATAATTGAAGAAGATGCTCTAATTAACGCATGTAGCGTGTTTGGAGGAATAGACATATTAGTTCCAGATAACGTAAAAGTAAAAATAAAATCATCATCAATCTTTGGTGGAGTAGATGAAAAGAAGAAAAATAAAATAGAGAACGATGAGGCACATACAATATATATAAATGCAACTTGTATATTTGGAGGTGCTGAAGTAAAATGACAATAGCACAAAAAATAATAAAATACCTAGCAATAGCTTTGGCAATATCTATAATAGTTTCAATATTTTCTGCAATCGCAGGAGGAATATTTGGTTTAGCTAGTGTTCTAGGTTTAAGAAAAAATAAGGCAATAGGAGAAATGAAAGCTATAGATTTTGAAAACAGCGAAGTTGCAACATTAGATATAGATGTGGCATTTACAAATTTAACTATAAAAACAGGAGAAACTTTAAAGGCAGAAACAAACAACAGTAATATTAACTGCAAACAAAACTATCAAAACATACAAATTAAAGAAAAATCACGTAATTGGTTTGCAAAAAATAATGAGGGCGATTTGATAGTATATGTTCCAGAAGGTATAGAATTCGAAACAATAAGAATAAATGCAGGAGCAGGAAAAATTAATATAGAAGAATTAAACACAAAGGAATTAGTCCTTAATTTAGGGGCTGGAAATACAGAAATATCTAGGGTAAATGTAAGTGAAAAATGTAGTATAGATGGTGGAGTCGGAAAACTAAGCATTCTATCAGGAACAATAAATAACCTAGACTTAGATATGGGAATAGGCCAAACAGATTTGGTTTCAAAAATTACAGGCAAAAGTGATATAAATTCTGGAATAGGAAAAGTAAGTATAAAACTTCTTGGAGACAAAGACAATTATAAATTCAAAATCAATAAAGGTATAGGAGCAATAGACATTGCTGGAGAAGAGATGAAAGATGGCCAAGAATGGGGCAATGGGAAAAACTATATTGATATAGATGGAGGAATAGGAGAAATTAAAATTGATTTTTAATTAAAGGAGCAAATTATGAATGAAATAAAAGTTAAATCAATTTATAAACATTTTAAAGGGAACTTGTACTTAGTTGAGGATATTGCAACACACAGTGAAACAAGAGAAAAATATGTAGTATATAGAGCTTTATATGGAGATACAGAGCTATATATAAGACCTTACGACATGTTTGCTTCAGAAGTTGATCATGAAAAATACCCAGATGTTAAGCAAAAATATAGATTTGAGTTGCAGAATATAGAAAGTGTTAGTAAAAAATAAATGGTTATATAAAAAGAAAACCTTTGCAAAATATATGCAAAGGTTTTTATAAATTTAAATATTGACTTTAAAATTTTAATGGAATATAATATTCACAAAATAATAAGGAGGTAGTTATGATTAAATTAGTATTAGTAAGACACGGACAAAGTGTTTGGAATTTAGAAAATAAATTTACAGGATGGACAGATGTAGCTTTATCTGAACAAGGTATAAATGAAGCTAAAGAAGCTGGAAAAACATTAAAAGATAAAGGATTCCATTTTGATTTAGCTTTTACATCAGTATTGAAGAGAGCCGAAGATACACTTGATTATATATTAAAAGAAATGGGAGAAGAAAATATTGAAATTCGAAGAAGTTGGAAGCTAAACGAAAGACATTATGGAGCTTTACAAGGATTAAACAAAGATGAAACAAGAGAAAAATATGGAGCAGAGCAAGTGTTACTTTGGAGAAGAAGTACAGATGTTAGACCACCAGAACTTGAAGAAACTGATGCAAGGTATCCGGGTAACGACCCCAAATACAAGGACCTAACAAAGGAAGAGTTACCTAAAACAGAAAATCTTGTAGATACAATAAAAAGGGTTTTGGAATACTGGAATTCTGATATAGAACCAGAATTAGAAAATGGAAAGAAGATTATAATAGTTGCACATGGCAATAGTTTAAGAGGATTGATAAAGTATTTAGATAATATAAGCGACAAAGATATTATAAATTTAGAATTACAAACAGGAAATCCTATATGCTACGAGTTAGATGAAAATTTAAAACCAATAAGACATTATTA
>ERZ779877.1167-NODE-1167-length-23902-cov-8.121147_pt1 | contig 23902 bp, 25 predicted proteins | sample MGYA00511556_ERZ779877 | MGnify/ENA primary metagenome ERZ779877 (study PRJEB29588, sample SAMEA2159338) | human gut metagenome | biome: human gut; feature: human-associated habitat; material: faeces | place: Denmark | collected 2008/2010 ...
GGCGGCGACGGGAGCCTGGCGGAGAAAAAAATTATCCCGACGGGAGAACTGGAAGCCTATCTGACTGGGGCTTATGCGCAGTATCGCTTTACCCATATCGTCATGGGCGACGGAACTAACCACAAGCGTCTGCAGCCCGTCGCCGAGGAGTGGATACGGCGGCAGGCTCCTACCGTGACCTTTTCTCTCGTCGACGAGAAAAATACGACTGTCGAAGGCCGGGCTATGTATTTCAAGTATACGCCCCGCCGGGGATGGCGGCGCTTCGTGCCGCTGTCGCTGCAGTATCCGCCCGAACCGGTCGACGATTTCGTGGCCTGGATCATTGGTCTCCGTTACATTCATAGGCAAGGGGGAATAGAATGATATGACAGGATATGCATTCCGCGCCGTTGGATTAGCCCTCGGCGCTTTTATATACACCGTCGGCTTGGATATTTTTCTGGTGCCCAATCACGTCATCGACGGCGGCGTCGTCGGCCTGGCCCTGATGGCGGCCGAACTGACCGGCGTCAGCTTCAGCGTGTTTATCGTCGCGCTGAACGTTCCCTTTTTCATCATCGGCTATAAGAAAATCGGCGTCGTATTTACGATACAATCCTTATTTTCCGTACTCTGCCTGTCCGGGTGGAGCAAGTTCATTCACCATACGCCGGTGACGACGGACCCCTTTTTGTCGACTATTTACGGCGGCATTATCATCGGCCTCGGCGTAGGCCTGATTATCCGCTGGGGCGGCTCCCTCGACGGTACGGAAATACTGGCGATCATTGCCGACAAAAAAACGCCCTTTTCCGTAGGCGAAATCATCATGTTTTTCAATCTGTTCATCTTAGGCAGCTCGGGCTTCGTCTTTTCCTGGGACAGCGCCATGTACTCCCTGGTAGCTTATTTTATTGCCTATAAGATGATCGATATTGTGACGAACGGTCTCGACGAAATGAAGGGGCTGCTCATCGTGACGTCGCGGTACGACGAAATGGCCCGCTGCATGACCCAGGACATGGGCCGCGCCGTTACGCTGCTCAACGGCGAAGGGGCTTACAAGCGGGAAACGACGAAGATCTTGTACTGCGTCGTTTCGCGTCTGGAAATGACGAAGGTAAAGGACGCCGTCCGCAAGATCGACCCCAATTCCTTCATATCTATTTTTGATATCAGCGAAGCCCACGGCGGCCTGTTCAAACGGCGGACGCCTCATCATTAAGGGCGGCTCCGGTATATCAATCTGACATAACGGAGAAATAGTTATGCAAAACGATTGTGATATGGAATAACTCATTGTATACTAATAATTGACAGATGCGTTAAATTTGCTATTATAGTAGCTGATGTTTGTTTTTTTGTAAACAAAAATAATCAGAGACATGAAGTTTTGTCTTTAGGAGGGTATACAATGGCACAATTGAATTTTAACATTGAAGACGTATGCGGCACGTTGTCGGAAAATAAAGACGGCTGGCGCAAGGAGCTGACCTATATCAGCTGGAACAACCGCGCGCCGAAATTCGACCTTCGTTCGTGGGACCCGGACTACCAGGCCATGACGAAAGGCATTACGCTGACGAAGGAAGAATTGGAAAAACTGCGCGACGTTTTGAACGAATTGGATTTTGATAAATACTAAAAAGGAGTGAAGAGTATGCTTTCGACAGTTCCATTATATGAATGCTGAGAAAGCATACTTTTTGTTTTTGCTTGCAAATCTTCAGGAAACATTATATAATCTCTAGTTGTATGTACTATTAGTACTTGGTCATAAATTGCTTAAAGGTGATGAAATGGTTCGTATAGCAAGAGATAAGCGGCATGCCCTGCTGCGCAAGCGAATAGAAGAAGACCCCTTCGTGAACGACGAAGAACTGGCGGAGGAATTTTCCGTCAGCGTAGCTACTATCCGCTTGGACCGCATGGCGTTGGGGATTCCGGAAATGCGCATCCGCATCAAGCAGAAGGCGGAAGCGGCCCAGCCCCGGCAGAAGAATGCAGGCTTTGTAGGCGAACTCGTGGAATGCACCGTTGGACAGAGCGCGATTTCCATTATGACAGCGACGGAAGATATGGTCGATGAAGCGCATATCGTGCGCTCCCAATGCTTGTATGCTCAGGCCAATTCGCTGGCCCAGGCCGTGTTGCACCTGCCTGTGGCCATTACGGCCGTAGCTAATATCAAATACAAACAGCCTGTTACTGTAGGCGACAAGCTCGTCGCCGTAGCAGAAGTGATTCGCCGCCGCGATCAGAAATACTATGTATGGGTGAAAATACGGAAAAATGCGAAGGAAGTATTTCGCACAAAGTTTATCATAGAATCTTTGGAATGATGGAGCGTAAGTATGAAAATAGCTGTAGACGCTATGGGCGGCGATTATGCACCGGAAGAAGTGGTGCTGGGCGCGATTGAGGCTGTCAAATCGTATAGCCTGGACGTCGTCTTAGTAGGGGATACTAATAAAATAAAAGAAGTATTAAACCGGTACGGCGCGAAGGACAATTCGCATTTGTCCATCGTTCACGCCAGCCAGGTCATCGATATGGGAGAACATCCGGCTCAGGCAATCCGCAAAAAGAAGGACGCGTCGATTGTCGTGGCGACGCAGCTGGTAAAGGACGGCGCCTGCGACGCCGTCGTAGCTCCCGGCAGTACAGGAGCCGCTGTTACGGCAGCTCTCCTGGGATTGGGCCGCATTAAGGGCATTGAACGGCCCTGCATTGCGACGCCGATTCCTTCGAAGAAGGGTATTACCGTCCTTCTCGATTCGGGCGCAAACGCCAACAGCAAACCGAAGCACTTGGTGGAAGGAGCCATTATGGGCTCGCACTATGCGAAATACATTTTGGGCGTAGGCAAGCCCACCGTCGGCCTGCTGAATATCGGCGAGGAAGCGTCGAAGGGGAACGAGTTGGCCCAGGCGACGTATCCGCTGCTGGAAAAACTGAAGACCATTTCCTTTTACGGCAACGTAGAAGGCCGCGATATTCCGAAAGGGACCGTCGACGTCGTCGTCTGCGACGGCTTCGTAGGCAACGTCATTTTGAAATTTGGCGAAGGCATGGCCATGTTTATCATCCGCTTGGTGAAGGATACGATCAAGAGCAGCGGATTTATTGCTAAATTAGGAGCTCTGGCCGTATATCCGGCCCTCCGAACCTTAAAAAAACGTCTTGATTTCACAGAGTACGGCGGCGCGCCTCTTCTCGGCGTAGACGGAAGCTTTATTATCTGCCATGGAAGCTCTAAAGCCAAGGCGATCAAAAACGCCATCCGCGTAGCGGGAGAATTGGCGCAGCAGGACGTAGTAGGCCATATTCGCAAAAGTATAGAGGAAGAAGAGGTAGAACAGTATGATAGTGAAAACTAATCCGGCCGGCATATTGGGGACAGGCCATTACGTTCCCGATAGAGTCGTGACGAATGCCGATTTAGAAAAAATCGTAGACACGTCAGACGAATGGATTCGGGAGCGGACGGGTATCCGCGAACGGCACTTTGCGCCGGAAGGCGTCAACACGTCCGATATGTGTACTATCGCCGCCAGGCAGGCCATGGAAATGGCCGGCATCACGGCGGAACAGCTGGATATGATTATCGTTTGCACGCTGACGCCGGATATGACGATTCCGTCGACGGCCTGCATCGTGCAGAAGAACCTCGGCGCCGTCAACGCCGCCGTTTTCGACTTGTACGCCGCCTGCTCGGGCTTTGCCTACGGAGCGATTACGGCGTCCCAGTACATTGAAAGCGGCATGTGCAAGTACGTCCTGGTCATCGGCGCGGAAATCCTCAGCCGTTTTATGGATATGACAGACCGCAACACCTGCGTATTGTTCGGCGACGGGGCCGGTGCGGCCGTATTAGGCCCTGTAGAACAGGGCTACGGCATTTTAGGTGCCGACATGGGGGCCGACGGCAATGGCGGCCAGTACCTGAATATCCCGTCCAGCGGCGTCGCTATCCTGCCGACGGACGAAGCGCGGGAAAAGCACCTGACGTATATCAAGATGGACGGCAAAGAAGTGTACAAATTTGCCGTCAAGGTCATGGGAAAGACGGCGGAAAAGGCCTTGGAACGGGCCGGCTTGTCTCATGAAGACATCGACCTTCTCGTGCCTCATCAGGCCAATATCCGCATTATTACGTCGGCAGCCAAGCGGCTTCACCTGCCGATGGAAAAGGTGTTTGTCAACATAGATAAATATGCCAATACGTCAGGAGCATCCATTCCCATCGCCCTTGACGAAGCGAACCGCCAGGGACTCATGAAACACGGCGACATCGTCGTGCTGGCAGGGTTCGGCGCCGGTCTTACGTGGGCCGGATTGGCAATGAAATGGTATGCGAAATAAGGACGACGAGGTGATAATATGAAAAAAGCATTTGTATTCCCCGGACAGGGCGCGCAGAAAGTCGGCATGGTCAAGGATTTATACGAATCGTACGCCGTCGTGCGGCAGCTTTTCGAAGAAGCCGACGACGCATTAGGATTTTCTTTGACGAAGCTGTGCTTTGAAGGCCCCGATGAAGAATTGATGAAGACTTATAATACACAGCCGGCGATCCTGACGGCCAGCACGGCCTGCTGCCGCGTATTGGAACAGGAAGGCGTGACGCCGGACATCGCCGCAGGCCACAGCTTAGGCGAATATTCGGCTCTCGTAGCGGCCGGCGCCCTTTCCTTTGCCGACGCCGTGCGGACCGTACGGCTCCGCGGCCAGTTCATGCAGGAAGCCGTGCCCCTGGGAGAAGGAAGCATGGCGGCCATCATGGGCTTAGCCGAAGACAAGATTAAGGACATTTGCGCCCATATTTCCGAACAGGGCGGCGTCGTACAGGCCGTTAACTTCAACTGCCCCGGCCAGATCGTCATCGCCGGCAGCACGAAAGCCGTTGAAACGGCCGTAGACGAATTGAAGGCGGCCGGCGCGAAGCGGGCAGTCCTCCTCCACGTCAGCGCTCCCTTCCACAGCACGCTCATGGAACCGGCGGCGAAACGCCTGGCAGAAGTGCTCGACACGATTACGATTTCCGACGCTAAGATTCCTGTCGTCGCCAACGTAAACGGCCAGATTGAAACGGCTGCGGCTGATATTAAGGCTTCCCTGGTCAAGCAGGCGGCCAGTCCTGTGCTCTGGATCGACTGCACGAAGACCATGCAGGCCTTCGGCGCCGAAGCCTTCGTAGAAGTCGGCCCCGGCAAAACGCTCTGCGGCTTTAACCGCAAAATCGACCGGGCAATTCACAGCGAAAACGTAGAAGATATACCTTCCTTACAGAAAACACTTGAATTTTTCCAGGGGGTTAGATAAAATGCTCTTAACAGATAAAACTGCCGTCGTTACGGGCGGTTCCCGCGGTATCGGCCGGGCCATTGCCGTCGCCCTTGCGGCGGAAGGCGCGAAAGTAGCCGTTATATACGCCGGCAATGCAGCGGCGGCTGAAGAAACGCTGTCCCTCATCAAAGAACAAGGCGGCGAAGCCGTCGCAATGCAGTGCGACGTCGCCGACGACGCGGCCGTTTCCGATATGATAAACGCCGTAAAGGAACAGTTCGGCTCCGTCGACATCTTGGTCAACAACGCCGGCATTACCCGCGACGGCCTCCTCATGCGCATGAAGGAAGGCGACTGGCAGGCCGTGCTGGATACGAACCTGACGGGCGTGTTCCATTGCACGAAGGCCGTAACGAAGCTGATGATGAAGCAGCGTAGCGGCGCGATCATCAATATTACGTCCGTCGTCGGACAGACGGGCAACGCCGGCCAGGCGAACTATGCGGCAGCAAAAGCCGGCATGATTGGCTTTACAAAATCCGTAGCCAAGGAACTGGCTTCGCGGGGAATCCGCGTCAACGCCGTAGCTCCGGGCTGCATCGATACGGATATGACGGCGGTATTGAGCGACGCCGTAAAAGAAGACATGCTCAAATCGATTCCCCTGGGCCGCGTCGCCCAGCCGGAAGAAGTGGCGAAGGCCGTCGTGTTCCTCGCCTCTGACAACGCAAGCTATATTACCGGCCAAGTCTTAAACGTAGACGGCGGCATGGTAATGTAAGACATATATTCCACTGAAAGGGGGTGAATTGGAAATGAGCGAAGAAGCTACTTTTGAAAAAGTAAAGAGCATCGTTGTTGAACAGCTCGGCGTTGACGAAAAAGAAGTCAAAATGGACGCTGCTTACATCGATGATTTGGGCGCTGATTCCTTGGATATCGTTGAATTGATCATGGCTTTCGAAGAAGAATTCAACATCGAAATCCCTGATGATGTTGCGGAAAAAATCAAAACTGTCAAAGATACAGTTGATTACATCGAAAAGGAAAAGAAAGCGTAAGTACGCAATAGGGCCGGATGGGGAAGCCGTGGCGCTTCCCCTGATGGTGTCTTGATTGGAGGAAAACAGAGTGAAGCTGCCAGAATTAAGAATAGGTAAGCTCGTAGCAAAGGTGCCAATCGTCCAGGGCGGCATGGCAATTCGATTGTCCACAGCCCGATTGGCCGCAGCAGTAGCCAACGAAGGCGGTATTGGCCTTATTGCGGCTTCTGGCATGCCCTTTGATGAATTAAGGTATGAAATACGCTTAGCCAGAAAACTGGCTCCAACTGGAATCATAGGCATAAACGTAATGGTCGCGGCCCGCGAATTCAAAGGCATCGTGACCACTGCAATTGAAGAAGGAATAGACCTGGTTGTAGCAGGAGCAGGCTTTTCCCGGGACATGTTCGCCTGGGGAAAAGACAGCGGTACGCCTATTGTGCCCGTCGTATCTTCTGCTAAACTAGCTAAAATATCCCAAACCCTGGGTGCTGCTGCCGTCGTCGTAGAGGGGGCAGAAGCAGGCGGGCATCTGGGAACCAACCGCTCGAGCCGGCTCATCGTGCCGGAAGTGCGGAAAGCCGTCGATATTCCCGTCATCGGCGCAGGCGGCGTTCTTCACGGAGAAGACATTGCCGAAATGCTGCGCTTAGGCGCCGACGGCGTTCAGATGGGAAGCCGGTTTGCCGCCAGCGTGGAATCCAACGGCGCTGACGAATTGAAAAAGGTATATCTGCGGGCCAACAGCCCTGAAGATTTTATATTGGTGCATAGTCCAGTCGGCCTTCCGGGGCAGGCAATCCGGACGCCCTTTTCCGAACGAATTCTTCTCGGTACGGCGCCGGCGCCGGATCACTGCGATCAGTGCCTGAAAAAATGCAGCCATAAGTACTGCATTATCCGCGCCCTTACGAGAGCGCAGCAAGGCGACGTCGAAACGGGCTTGGTGTTCTCCGGCAGGAGAATGCAGGAAATCCATGACATTCTGCCGGTAAAAGACATATTTGCATATCTTAAACGTGAAATGGATGAAATTCCCGATTGATTCACGGTTTGATTTTTGATGATGAGGTGAAAATATTGGAAAAACGTGTAGTGATTACAGGCGTCGGCGTCATTTCCCCCGTAGGCATGGGTAAGGATGAATTTTGGAACGCGCTGCTCAGCGGCAAAAATGGAATCGGTCCTATCACTCATTTTGACGCGACGGAATACGGCGCGCGCATTGCCGGCGAAGTCAAAGATTTTGACCCTGCTGCTTTCGGCATCGATAAGAAGGAAGCTCGCCACATGGATCCGTCTACGCAGTACGCCGTAGCGGCCGCTAAATTGGCGCTCGAAGATTCTAAGATGAATTTGGACGAAGAAGACCGCGACCGCATCGGCACGATCGTCGGCACGGGCATCGGCGGCATGGAAACCCTCCACAACCTGTATAAGGGCTTGTTTGCCAAGGGACCGTCCCGCGTCAACCCCTTTGTCGTACCGAAGATGATTGCCAACATGGCGTCCGGCCAGGTTTCCATTACCTTCGGCCTTAAAGGCCATTGCGCCAGCGTCGTAACGGCATGCGCAACAGGCGCTAACTCCATCGGCGACGCCTTCCGCATGATTCAGCGCGGCGAACTCGACGCAGCCGTAGCCGGCGGTACGGAGGCCGCCGTATCTCCCGGCGCCGTAGCGGGCTTTGCCGCTATGAAGGCTTTGAGCACGCGCAACGACGACCCGGCTCATGCGTCCCGTCCCTTTGACAAAGACCGCGACGGCTTCGTCATGGGCGAAGGCGCAGGCATTGTCGTATTGGAAGAATTAGAACATGCTAAGAAGCGCGGCGCCCATATTTACTGCGAAATCAGCGGTTATGGCAGCAACGCCGACGCATACCATATTACGGCTCCCGGCCCGGAAGGCATCCAGCAGTCCAAATGCATAGAGTTGGCGATTAAAGATGCCGGCCTCCTGCCGAACGACGTCGATTACGTCAACGCTCACGGCACGTCGACGCACTTGAACGACTTGAACGAAACGAAGGCCGTTTCCCGCGTATTTGGCGATCATGCCAAAGATCTCCTCATGAGCTCGACGAAGTCCATGACGGGCCATCTCCTCGGCGCAGCCGGCGCCGTAGAAGCCATCGTCTGCGCCTTGACGATTGAAACGGGCAAGGTACATCCGACGATCAACTTGGCGGAAATCGACGACGAACTGAAAGAATTCGGCTTGAATTACGTGCCGAATGAAGCCGTAGACGCCGATGTCAACGTGGCGATTTCCAACTCCTTCGGGTTCGGCGGCCACAACGCGACGCTGTTGTTCAGAAAATACGTAGACTAAGCGTCGATATGCGAAATACAAAATAGATTAGAGAAGATCATGTGAATGGATACAGGTAGAAAAAAGCAGTTAGAAAAATTCATTGACGTTTTAGGACTTTCCTCTTTTCATAATCTGTTGATTTTGGACCAGGCTCTGACACACTCATCCTATGCCAATGAAAATAAGGCAAAACACGGTTATTACAATGAACGGCTGGAATTTTTGGGAGATGCGATTCTCGACTTGGTAGTCGGCGAATATCTTTTCCTGCAATATCCCCACATGCCGGAAGGCGAATTATCGAAAGCGCGGGCCAGCGTCGTCAGCGAAGCGCCGCTGGCTGCCGTATGCGCGACCTTCGACATGGGGGACTACATTCTTCTGGGAAAAGGAGAATTGGCGTCGGGCGGCCGCAAGCGGGCCAGCATACTGGCAGATGCGTTTGAAGCCGTCGTCGGCGCCATTTACATTGATTCGTCTTATGAAGAAGCGCGCAAATTTATTCTGCATCAGTTAAAAGATTATTTATCCCTCGTTGCCAGCGGCGATTACGGAAAAGATTACAAGACGCTGTTCCAGGAATTTGTCCAGCGCGACGGTGAGCAGAAAATCACGTACGTTCTGCGCCGGGAAGAAGGCCCCGACCACGATAAGACCTTTTACATGGAGGTCATCGTAGCCGGCAAGGTTCTTGGCGAAGGCTCCGGCAAGACCAAAAAGGATGCGGAACAGCATGCCGCTCACGAAGCTCTGAAACGATTACATGCAATATAGAAAGGATGCGGCTCAGCCCATCCTTTTTTTGTTTGAGGTATTATGGTGAAAACATCGATTATTCCTATCTTCATTCCGCATATCGGCTGTCCCTACCGCTGCGTGTTCTGCAACCAGTGGCGCATTACGGGGCGGCGCGGCGTACCCGACGGCAATGCCGTGGCTCGGACGATCAAAGAATACGTGACGAGCGCAGCTGAAGAAAGGCATTGGGAGGTCGCTTTTTACGGCGGCAGCTTTACGGCCATTCCGGCGGCCTTGCAGGAGGAACTGCTGACTCCGGCTCGTGAAGCCCTGCAGGAGGGGCGTATACAGGCGATTCGCTGCTCGACGCGGCCCGATTGTATTGACGAGGAAATATTGTCTCGGTTGAAGCGGTACGGCCTGTCCACTGTCGAATTAGGCGTTCAGTCCATGGACGACATCGTATTGGCTAAGGCCAAGCGGGGCCATACGGCACAGGACGTCGTAACGGCGACGGCGCTGCTGCGGGAGAACAGCTTTACTGTCGGACATCAGCTCATGCCGGGCCTGCCCAGCGAGGATTGGGACAGCCTGCGGGACACGACGGCGGCGATTTGCCGCTTACGGCCCGACATAGCCCGCATCTATCCCGTCGTCGTCCTTGCCGATACGGAGCTGGCCGACATGTACCGGCAGGGGGACTATACGCCCTTGTCCGTTCACGAAGGGGTTTTGCGGGCCGCTTACATGAAGCAGGCCTTTCTCGAAGCGGGCATCCAGTGCATCCGCACGGGCCTGCAGGCGACGGAAGACCTGGACGACCCGGCCCAGGTACTGGCAGGCGCGTATGCGCCGGCCATGGGTGAAATGGTCGATACGCGGCGGTATAGAATATTGCTGTTTCGCCTGTTGGACGAGGCGGTCCGGCAGGATTCCGTTGTCGTTTCCTATAACCGCCGTGATACGTCCCGCGTGCGGGGGTACGGCGGCAGCACCGTAAAACAGGCAAAGCTGTGCTATGCAGTGCCTATCCAGTGGAAAGAAGACGCAGCGTTGCCTGAAGGAACGATAGGCGTGACGTGCCGAAATGCCGCATGGCAGATAGACGTCAATACAGGAACTATATATACGAAATAACGAAACAATCCGTCGCTGTATGAGGCGACGGATTGTTTTGTCTGTGGAGAAGATAGAATATGTTTAGTTTTTAGGCATGGGAATGAGATTGACTTTTTGAATCAATACCTGGCCTTCGGCGGAATATATGAAGTCAAAGAAGCTTTGTACTTCTGGCGACTGGTTGGCAATCGCGCCCTTCGTTGCCATGACCATGGCTTTGCTTAAGGGATAGGAGCCGTTTTGTATATTTTCCTTTGTCGGAGCTATGCCGTCGACGATGATATGGGTTACAGAATTGTCGGCCAGTGCCATAGAACAATATCCGACAGCTCCATTCGTTTCGGCTACGCGGGCCAGAACGGGGCCGGAACCGGATAATTCATTAGAGTACCGGCAAATTCCTTCGAGCTTCAGCATTTCTTCAAAAGGCGCTCTCGTGCCGGAGCCGGCTTCTTGGCCGATAACGATGACCGGCATATCAGGGCCGCCGAGGTCTTTCCAGTTTGTAATTTCGCCGGTAAAGAGACGGCATATTTGCTCGGACGTAAGGGCTGTGACGCCGGTTACGTTGCGATTAATGATGATGTCGATGCCGTCTTTGGCGACGATATTTTCTACGATGCCCTGATCTTTTTCTTGCTGTGTCAGATTGCGCGACGACGTGCCGATGTCGGCGTTTCCGGCGAGAAGGGCTTCAATACCGGCAGTCGAGCCGACGTATTCGTTGGATACGGAGACGCCCTGTTCTTTTTCCATATACGATTCGGAAACAAGGGAGCAGAGCGGTTCCATCGAGGTGCTGCCTACGACTTGAATATGACCAGATAAGGTTTTTTCAGTGCCTCCGCAACCAGATAAGCTGAAGATGAGGAGAGCGCAGCAGAAGAGGGGAAGCAGTTTTCGTATCATGATGAGATCCTTTCGTTGAATACAATGTATTTATAAAGACGCCATAGCGATAGCGGCGATATCTTTGCTGTAAACGTATTGTTCCGGTGACGCTTCGGGGTGGATGGCGACGAGGGGGATGCTGCACTCGTACAGCGAGCCGTGGGTGCGCGATTTTGTCGTGTGAAGCCGTATGCCGTCGATTTCTCCAAAGGCGCAGTCCGGGGCGGCAAAGAGGACGTAGTCGCCGATGTCTTCGGCAGGAAGCTGATAGGTAGCTGCCGCGTCGCGGGCCGTCATGACCCTTTCGATTTCCGGCGTTTGTTCTGCCAGCGCGAGGAAGGCTTTGGTTTCTTCTTTGTCCTTTAAAAATACATAGACGATGCCGCCTTCTTGGTATATGTGATTTTCAATATAGCGATCTTTGAGGGGCGGCAGGCAATACAGATGGAGGCCGGCGTCGTCGGCGAGGCGCTGGGCGTTGAGAATCGTCGTCTTTTGATTCATGCCGTGGTCCGCCGTAACGTAAATTTGCCGGCCCGGTTCGAGTTCGTGAATACGGCGAATGTATTCGTCTACATAGGCAATCTGTCGCTTCGCTTCTTTCGTGCCGGGCGCGAAATGATGGAATATATAGTCGTTATTCGTACAATACATGAAATCAGGAGAATACGTTTGAATGCAGGACAAGGCGGCTTCTAAAATCCATTTCGTACTTTCGGCCGCATCGATGGGCGGGGGAGCGGCGAGGCCGAGGGCTTTCATCAAGCCAGCATCAGGCGTCTGCGCGCTCAGTCCGTACGTTGCGCCGTCTCCGTATACGCCGAGAACTTTCCCTTTTACGGCAAATAAGGCCGTCGTCTTGCCGAGGTCCCGGTAAGCCTGCAAGATGGTTTTTGCCTTCATAAAGCCTCGTTCTTCAATAAACCCTTCTTCCCCTATTTCGGGGCGATAGTAATAATTGCCTACGACGTGCGTGTCGGCAGGCGTGCGCCCGGAAAGAATACAGGCGTGGTTGACGTTCGTCACCGAAGGCATTTGACTCTGCACGATTTTGACAAAGCCTGTTTCGGCAGCTAAGGCGTACAGCGCCGGCGCTGTTTCAGGCGTCAAATACTCCGGTGCGCAGCCGTCGATTACGAGAATCATCATTTTGTGAGACATAGGTATACTCCTTTGCAATGTCGTTGTCAAATTGCAAGGCCGTTGCTTGCAGTTCTAGCGTATCACAGGCTGCGAGAATTTGAAAATATGAAAAATATGATATTATAATAAGTAAATACTTATCGTAAAGGAGATTCGCCATGACGATTCGAAATTTGGAGATATTTGCTGCTGTATGCGAATATATGAGCATGAGCAAAGCCGCTGGAAGTCTGATGATTTCCCAATCTTCCGTCAGCCAGGCCGTAAGCGCTTTGGAAAAGGAATGCGGCGTCGTTTTATTTGAACGTTTGAATCATAAGCTGTACCTGACCGATGCCGGGCACATACTACTGTATCAGGCTCAGCAAGTACTGCAGTGTATGGAACAGCTTGAAAAGGCTGTCGGTGACGGCGCGCTTTGCCATACGCTGCGATTAGGCGCGTCGACGACTATCGGAGATTGTTTGATATATCCGCTGACGCAGAAATTCGCAGCCGAGCGAGACGTCGTTTTCGACGTAGAAATCAACAACAGCAAAGCCTTGGAGAAAAAGCTTCTTACTGCCAAGTTGGATGCGGCCATTCTCCAAGCCGCTACATTGTCGCCATATTTAGCGTATGTTCCGCTGCTTCGCGACGACATGACGATTATTTGCCGGCCCGACCATGAAAAAGCGGGGACGATGTCCTCCCTTATTGATTTGGCAGAAGAAAGTTTCGTCGTGCGGGAAAAAGGCAGCGGTACGGAAATCATATTGGAACAGACCTTTGCCGATTACAATCTCCATCTGAAAAAACGTTGGCGCTGCAATAATCCGGGGTCGGTCAAGCAAGCCGTCATGCATGGCGTTGGAATCGCCTTGGTATCGAAGTATTTGGTGCAGTCGGAGCTAAGCCAAGGGATTCTTGGCGAAATTCATATGGCAGAACGCCTGTTTACCCGTGATTTTGTCTTGGCATACCATCAGGATAAACGGCAAGATGCCTGCTTTGCCGCCTTTGTTGCCTTTTGCAAGAACTTGGGCCATGACGGCGTATCGCGTCTTATATTAAACAATATATAGCATATCTTTACAAAAAGATTACATAAATTGTACAAAAATGAGATAGACGGCAAGAAAACATTTCCTGTATAGTGAGGGACAGAATTTGTCGGGACGTGGTCCCAGAAGACAATGCTTGAATATTTATTCAAAAACAAAAAAGGAGTGGTCCATTATGGAAAGCCTGTCCCGCCCTGCCCAGGGCATTCCTGCGCGCCGAAATGTTTCCGAACGGGCTGCAGCCTGTATCGTTACGGCCTGCGGATTTTTTGCTGTCTTAGTCGTCTGTTCCATGGCGGCGTACATGGTCGCAAGCGGCATACCGGCGCTGTACGATATTGGCATCGCAGACGTCTTGTTTGGTACGGCGTGGGAGCCGAAAGGACATCCGGCTCAATTTGGTATTTTTTATGTTATTTTAACGTCCCTTATCGGGACCGGAGCGGCCGTTTTACTGGCCGTGCCTGTCGGCGTGCTGACGGCCGTATTCATCTCGGAAATGGCCTCTTCGCGGCTGGCGGAAGCGATACGCAACGCCGTCGGCGTGCTGGCGGCTATTCCATCAGTCATATTCGGCCTCATGGGACTGATGGTGCTCAACCCGCTGATGTACGAATTGGAACAATATATATTCCGTGGGCAGCCAGATCATCAGTTTACAGGCGGAGCCAATTTGCTGTCAGCTATACTGGTATTGGCTATCATGATTTTGCCGACGGTCATCAATATAAGCGAAGTATCCTTGCGCAGCGTGCCGCAGGACATACGCAACGTGTCGCGAGCTTTGGGGGCTACGGAAATCCAGACGATTTTTCATGTGCTGCTGCCGGCGGCTAAGTCGGGCATCATTACGGCCGTCGTTTTGGGTACCGGCCGGGCAATTGGCGAAGCCATGGCTATCAGCCTTGTGTCGGGCAGCGCTGTGCACGCGCCGTTGCCGTTTAATTCTGTCCGTTTCCTGACGACGGCTATTGTATCGGAAATGGGCTATGCATCGGGACTGCACCGCGAAGTCTTGTTTACGATCGGCTTGGTACTATTTATATTTATCATGACAATCAACGTCGTGCTGACTAAAGTGCTGAAAAGAGGGGAATAAGATGAACGGGAGCATATACGAACGCCGCCGTCCGGCGACGGAATATCTTTTAACGGGCTGTATTTATTTGTCGGCTCTCTTTTGTTTATGTCTGCTGGCCGGTATGGCGGCTTATATTTTTGCAAAGGGAAGCACGATGATTTCTTGGACCTTTTTGACGACGGCGACAAGTGCAGCTAAAGGTACAACGGGAATACTGGGCAATATGATCAATACGGTCTACGTCATCATTTGTACCTTGCTGATCGCGATGCCGCTGGGTGTCGGTGCGGCAATATATATCAATGAATACGCGAAGCGGGGAAAGGTCGTAGAGATTATCGAGTTTACGACGGAAACGCTGGCCGGTATTCCCTCTATCATTTTCGGTATGTTTGGGCTTCTCTTTTTCGGCATGACCTTGGGGCTTCGCTATTCAATTTTGACGGGTTCCCTGACCCTGACGCTCATGCTGCTGCCTCTCATTACGCGGACGACGCAGGAAGCGCTGAAAGCCGTGCCGGAGGCGTATCGCATGGGCGCATTGGGTTTAGGCGCGTCTAAATGGTACATGATACGGACAATTATCCTGCCTAGCGCCATGCCGGGGATTGTCACGGGCTTGGTACTAGCGCTGGGACGCATTGCCGGCGAGTCGGCGGCGCTGCTGTTTACAGCCGGAAGCGGGTATTTCCTGCCTAAGGATATAGTAGAAAAAATTTTCCAGCCTGGCGGGACGCTGACCATACAAATGTATATTTTTATGCAAAATGCTGAATACGATAAAGCTTTCGGCATTGCCGTCGTCTTGCTAGTTTTAGTATTAGTGCTGAATTTGGCGGCGAACCGGATAATACGCCGATTCCGCCCGGAAGCGTAAGGAGGCGATGAACATGGAACGATGCCCGGCTATGCAGGCCGACTGTGTAAACTTATATTATGGACAAAAGCAAGCCCTGTTCGACGTGACGATGCCCGTCTATGCTCATGCGATTACAGCGCTGATCGGCCCGTCGGGATGTGGTAAGTCGACGTTTTTGCGGACGCTGAACCGCATGAACGACTATATTAAAGGCGCGCGCGTCGAAGGCTCCGTTCGACTGGACGGAGAAGAGGTATACGATTCTGCTGTCAGCCTGACGGCGTTGCGGAAAAAGGTCGGCATGGTTTTTCAGCAGCCCATTGCTTTATCCAAAAGCGTATACGATAATATCGCTTACGGGCCAAGAATCCACGGCGTGCGGGATAAGACGGCACTGGATACTATCGTGCGGAACTGCTTGAAGCTGGCGGCCATGGGCGAGGAAGTCGGCAGTCGGCTCCATACGGCTGGGCCGAGCTTGTCCGGCGGGCAGCGGCAGCGCCTGGCAATAGCCAGAGCCTTGGCCGTTGAGCCGGACGTGTTGCTTCTTGACGAACCGACATCAGCGCTGGACCCGATTTCCACCATGAAAATTGAAAACGTGCTTCTTTCGCTAAAGAAACAGTACACTATCGTCATTGTGACGCACAATATGGAACAGGCCAAGCGTATTTCCGACTATACAGGCTTTTTCCTCAACGGCAGGCTCGTCGAATTTGATGAAACGGCGCGGCTTTTCGCCAATCCGACGCAAGAAGAAACGAAGCGGTATATTACGGGACAATTTGGCTGACAGGCAGAAAAAAATAGGGCGGTGGCCGCTTGCGAGCGTGCCGCCGCCCTATTTGGGCTTGCGCAGTAGCAGTATATGATATTAAATAAACGTTTCCGGCTCAGCACGGTGGGCGTACGTTTCTTCCAATTGTTTCTTATGGAACAAATACGTTTCGTCGTCGTAGTAGCGTGCGCCGACGGGACAGGCCTTGACGCAGGCGCAGCATTTGACACAGAACGTCGTGTACGTATGGCAGTCCGGCGCGATGGAGCCGAGAGGACAGACGCTGACGCAGACGCCGCAGTTGGTGCAGGCGTCGCTGACCTTCGGGAAGACCTTGGTAATGGTCTTATGGGAGCCGTCGGCCTTCTGCGGCACCATGTACGGCCGATAGGGGACGTTGCCCTTGACCGGCACAGGCGTGCGGTATCTGTCGTTGGAAATCGTGCTGGCTACGACCTGGGCGAAGCTGCGGGCCTTGTTGAGGTCCTGGCTGTCGGGACGGCCCTGGCCGAGGGTGCGGGAGAAGGAATGCTCGCCGATGAACGCGCCGCCGGCGACGGTGTGGATGTGGGCCTTTTCCATGATATCGCGGAGTTCGATGAGGGCGTCGTCGTAGTTGCGGTTGCCGTATACGACGATGGGAATGCCCATGGAGCCGTTTCCTTCTGTCTGCGTCAGGTATTTCAGCATGAAGTTGGGAACGCGGCCGGCGTAGACCGGCATGCCGAGGATGACCAATGAGCCTTCAGGAAATACAAGCGGTTCCGTTCGTTCGCCCGGCAGGGTAAAGCTGCGGCTTTCGTGGGGAATGCCCAGCGTGCGGCTCAGCTCCTGGGCAATGGTCTCGCAGACGGTTTTCGTCGTGTTCGTCGGGCTGAAATAGGCGGTGATGATACGTGCGCATGTTGTCATAATAAAACCCCTTTCGCTGTGAGTATGGATAATGGCAGTTGGAATAACACCCCTGTCGACGCCATGATTGTATAGTATAAGTGTACCACATTATGAGAATAAATACAGCCGTATACTGGCAGGAGAATGACTTTTTTAGATTGCCGCCGAAGAAATTTTTCTGATTTTCTTGATAAAATATGGTATAATAAAAAGTAATTGCAATTATAATTATATGCTAAGTTGCATACGCACAGGCTTGAAACAAGCCGATACTACATAGAGATTACTAAACGGAGGATAGTGATATGGCTAGAGTAAAAATAACGGAAACGGTACTGCGGGACGGTCATCAGTCCATCGCGGCGACGCGCATGCGCCTGAGCCAGATGCAGCCTGTATTGGAAGCGATGGACGAAGTAGGGTACGGCGCCTTGGAATGCTGGGGCGGCGCGACCTTCGATACGTGCATGCGCTTTTTGGACGAAGACCCGTGGGAACGGCTGCGGACGATTAAGAAATACGTCAAAAAGACGCCCCTGCAAATGCTGCTCCGCGGCCAGAATATCTTAGGATACCGCCATTACGCCGACGACGTCGTGTATGAATTTGTTAACAGAGCTGTAGACAATGGCATCGACATTATCCGCGTCTTCGACGCCCTCAACGATTCCCGCAACATGGAATCAGCCATCCGGGCTGCGAAGGACACGAAGTCTGTCCACGTTCAGGGCGCTATCGTATACACGATCAGCCCGATTCACACCATGGAATCCTTTACAAAAGGCGCTCTGGAGCTGCAGCGCATGGGCGTCGACTCCCTGTGCATCAAGGACATGTCGGGGCTGTTGTCCCCCTATGACGCGTACAATCTCGTGCGCATGCTGAAAAAGCACTTGTCCATACCGATCGAGCTGCACACGCACTGCACCTGCGGCTTCGGCGAAATGACCTACATGAAGGCTATCGAAGCCGGCGTAGATATTATCGACACGGCCTTGTCGCCCTTTGGCGAAGTGACGAGCCAGCCGCCGACAGAATCGGTCGTCATGTCCCTGCAGAACACGATTTACGATACGGGCATCGACGTCGAACGGCTCTGGCCCTTGACGGAGCACTTCAAACAGGTCCGTAAGGAGCTGGCCGACGAATTCAACCTGACTATGCCCAGCCAGATCAATCCGGCTGTCCGCAAGTACCAGATTCCCGGCGGCATGCTGACGAACCTGTACAACCAGCTGAAAGGGCAGGGCGCAGAAGACCGCTTTGACGAAGTGCTGGCGGAAATGCCGAACGTGCGCCGCGATTTGGGCTATCCGCCCCTCGTGACGCCGACGAGCCAGATTACCGGCTCGGCCGCTGCGCTCAATGTCCTGTACGGCCGCTATAAGATCGTGACCAACGAAGTGCGGGACATCGTCCGCGGCAAGTACGGCCGCGTTCCCGGTGAAATCACGGAAGAATTCCGCAAGATGTGCATCGGCGACGAACCGGTCATCAGCCACCGTCCGGCCGACGATTTGGAGCCGGAGCTGGAAAAGGCCAAGAAGGCCCTGGCTGACGAAGGATTCCCCGACGCTACGCCGGAAGACGTCTTAGGCTACGCCATCTTCCCGGAAGTAGCCCTGCCGTTCTTCAAAAAACGCCGCGACATGCAGAAGCGCAGCACTGCGGCGCAGGGATAATTACATATGCTAGTAAACACCTGACGAGCTGTTTGTCAGGTGTTTTTTATATGCCTCGCAGCAAAGCTTATTGTCTAGTATAACCTTGGATTCTTTCCTTTTGCCGTGTGCACGGAATAGAAACAATTCCCGTTCCTTTGTCCGACTCTGTTGTCCTTCTGGCATAGATAGCATCACATTTTCCTGTATTTTTTTGCCGAAATATATTGACATTATGCTCTACTTCAATGGTATGATACGGTCATAGCAAAGAGTGCAGTCATTACAGGTGTATACTATCTAGTTGTCAGGAGGAATTGACATGGAACGAAACATGAACAGAGATACGGAAATTATCATGCAGGGAGCGGAAGTAAAGGGGACGCTGAGCACGCCGGAAGTCCTGCCCATTTACTTGACGACGGCTTTTCACGGCGGAGCCGATTTAGACGAACTGAACGAATACTACGCCGTCAAAGGCTACACGTACAACCGCATCCGAAATCCAAACCGTAATGCCCTGGCCGAACTGGTCACCTATCTGGAAGGGGGCGAAGCGTCCATGATCTGCAGCTCTGGTATGGGGGCGATTACGACGACGCTCCTGTCCCTAGCCGACGCCGGCGACCATATCCTGGCCAACAGCAATTTGTACGGCGAAACGCTGGAAATTCTGGACGTCATCAAGCGCTACGGCATCGAATCGACGTGCGTTGACTTTACCGATATAGAAGCTGTACGGAAGGCCGTGCAGGCGAATACGAAGATCGTCTATACGGAAGTCATTTCCAATCCGACCATGGCCGTCGTAGACGTAGAGGCCGTGGCCCGTATCGCCCACAACTGCGGCGCTAAGCTCGTCGTAGACAATACGTTCACGACGTCGACGGTCATTAAGCCGATTGATTTCGGTGCAGATGTGACGATCAACAGCCTGACTAAATTCATGAACGGCCACAGCGACATCGTCGGCGGCTCGGCTACGGCGTCGAAGGAGGTCATCGACAAGGCCTGCAAGCTGCAGGCTCTGCTGGGATGCACTCTCGACCCGTTTTCGTCCTATTTATGCGAACGGAGCCTGCGAACCCTTGACCTGCGCATGGAACGGCAGCTGAAAAACGCCGAAGCTCTGGCGAAAGCCCTCGACGAGCATCCTCACGTGCTGAAGGTCAACCATCCCAGCTTGCCGTCCCATCCCCAGCATGATATTGCCAAGCGGTTATTTTCCAAGGGATACGGCGCCATGCTCAGCTTTGAAATGCCCGAAGACCGGGAAAAAATCAACGCCTTCATGCGCCGCCTGCACATCGCCAAATACGCCATGACCTTGGGCGGCTATGCGACGACCTTGTCCTATCCCATCTTGTCGTCCCATGCGTCCGTTCCCAGGGACATACGCCTGAAAATGGGCATTACAGACGGCTTGATGCGCGTGTCCGTCGGCCTGGAAGACGCCCAGGATTTGATTGCTGACTTTACGCAGGCACTGAGCGTCTTTGACGAATAAGGCGGCGAGGAGGAATCACTATGTCAACGTATCGAAATATGACCGTCGGCCTGGCCCTCATTCCCATCATTACGCTGATTATCAGCTTAGTCATTGCGCTGAATTTTCTGGGCGCAGGCCCCCATATCCTCCTGGTCTTTTCGACGGCCATTGCCTGTCTCGTGGCCTTAAAGGCCGGGTACAAATGGGACGATATTGAAAAATTTATGCTCGAAACCATGTCCGACGGCCTGCAGGCTTTGGTAATTCTTCTTATTGTCGGCATGCTTATCGGCACGTGGATTATCTCTGGCGTTGTACCGACGATGATATACTATGGCCTATTGATTATTTCGCCAACTGTATTCCTGGCTATGTCCTATACGCTTACGTCTATTGTGGCATTTGCCACGGGCAGTTCGTGGAGCACAGCCGGCACCGTCGGCATTGCCTTGGTCGGCATCGGCCAGGCCATGAATATCCCCTTGGAAATGGTAGCCGGTACGGTCGTTGCCGGAGCCTATTTCGGCGATAAGATGTCCCCCTTGTCGGACACGACAAATTTAGGAGCGGCTATTAGCGGCGCGCAGTTGTTTGAACATATTAAACACGTCGTATACCCGTTAGTTCCCAGTTTTATCATCAGCATAGCCTTGTACGCCGTCCTGGGCTTTCAATACGGCGGCGCAAGTATTGATAAGGAAGGCATCGATGCGATTTTGAACGGATTGTCCAGCATCTTCGTCATCAACCCCATCATGCTCATTCCGCCTCTCGTCGTCATCGTGTCGGTTATCAAGAAAATGCCGGCTATTCCCGGCCTGTTTATCAGCGCCTTTATTGCGGCCCTGCTGTCTATGGGCATACAAGGCGCCAGCCTGTCCGACGTCATCAGCGTGGCCTTTTCCGGCTACGAATCCCATTCCGGCTCGGAAGTCATCGACAGCCTGCTGAGCCGCGGCGGCATGGTCAGCATGGGCTCTATCATCGCTCTGGTCCTCGTAGCCATGGGTTTCGGCGGCATCATCCAGAAGTCGGGTATGCTGCCCCTGCTGCTGGATAAGGTCCTGACTATTGCCAAGGGCGTAGGCGGACTCATTTGTGCTACCGTGCTGACCGGCGTCATCGCCGAAATGCTCATGGGAAGCCAATATCTGTCGGTCATCGTAACGGGCAGTATGTATAAGGATCGCTACGCCGAAAAGGGCCTGGCTCCGAAAAATCTGTCCCGCTGCGTCGTCAATTCCGGCTGCACCGTCAGCCCCCTCGTGCCGTGGAGCAACTGCGGCGCTTTCATGGCGGCGACGCTGGGCGTCGCGACCTTGTCCTATGCGCCCTTTGCCTTCTCGTGCTATTTGACGCCTATTATCTCCATTATTATCGGCTTCATCGGCTTTACGATCGAACGCATTCCGCCGGCGCAGCCTGAGTCCTAGTACTTATATTAAAACAGCCCCGCTTATCTGACTATGCTGTCGGATAGGCGGGGCTAGTTGTTTATGGCGCGATGCGCACCTGCACCTCGTAGGTACAATGCTGAAATTCATAAAAGTTGTCTTCGTATTCGTCGGCGATGACCAGGTGGGAAGACGGGCTGCCTTCGAAATACGTCTTGAACCAGGCGTTTTCGCAAGTTTCCGACAACAGCTTTATGCGGAAGCAGAAATAGTCCCCGCCCGGTATTTCCCGGATATAGGGATGGGAAAAGGCCGGCTTTTCTTTGATGTACATGAAGTAGTACAAGGCGGATATTTCGTTCTGCAGCAGCCGATGGAAGTCCAGGATGTAGCCGTTTTGGCGAAGCATGGGAAGCTGCTTGAAGGGATCCTTGCTCTGCGCCTCTGTCAGCCTGTAACCAGCCGCGCCGTATATGGGCTCTCCCGGATAAATCGGCGCGGCGAGAACATAGCGAGTTTCAAAGGTCTTCTTGAAGGGGATATCGGGAAAGGCGTTTTCCTTCAGGTAGTTGTAATACGATACGTACCAATCTATCGTATCGACCGTGTCCTGCAGCGCTTCGATTTTTCTTTGCAGATCTTCTTTGTGTTGCGTTAGTAGCTTCGTCAGATGTTCCGTGCCGCCGCCGTCTAATGCCATGCGGATTTCCGTCAGGGGCAGGCCTAGTTTTTGCAGGTACTTGATGCGCTCGATGTAGTGAATTTGGTCGTACGTATACTGGCGATAGCCGTTCTGCTCGTTGACTTTCGCCGGCCGGACCAGACCGATTTTGTCGTAATACCGCAAGGTCTGCGTAGAAATATCGAGAAGAGACGATACCTCGCCGATATAATAGTATTTTTCTTTCATGATACTTTCCATCCTTTACGAGCTTCTAGTGTTGCATAAACGTATTTTCTGATTTTATTATAGAAAATGAACAAGATGTTGTACAGAAAAATATGCCCTGGTATTAGACGTAGTATAAACGCAGTACAGAAGACATACAGCAAGTTTCATTGTATAATATAATAAATATGCAGAAAATGGGGGAATCTGAATCATGAAACACTTAGAAGTCGTAGCGGCGATTTTGGAATATAAGGGAAAAATACTTTGTATGGAACGGGGAAAAGGAAAATATGATTATGTCAGCTTTAAATATGAATTTCCCGGCGGAAAAATAGAACCGGGAGAAGCAAAGCACACTGCCATTGAACGGGAATTGCGGGAAGAAATGGACGTTCATGTCACAGTAAAGGAAGAAGACCTGTACATGACCGTAAACCACACGTATCCCGATTTTTCCATTACTATGCACGCTTTTATGTGTCACTTGGACAAGCCTGATTTTATCCGCAAAGAACACGTCGATGCCAAGTGGCTGGCGCCGGAAGAACTGATAACGTTAGAATGGGCTCCGGCTGATGTGCCGATTATGGAGAGATTGTCTAGGAAGTAGGAGAAGACGATGACTGCCTATAATGTATTAAAAGAGTGTTTGCGTGAAGGGTTTATAGATTATAAAGTCAATGCAGATAAGCGGTATGTGCCGAAGATGTTGACTAATAATCGGACTAAGCGGCTAAAAGTACTCGATACGGTATTATCGCAGCTATATAGTTGTGATGAATTTCTTTTTTCAGTAGCCTTCATTACAAAAAGTGGCATAGCTTGCATCAAAGATGCGCTGATTCAGAATGATAATGTAAAAGGTAAAATATTAGCGTCTCAGTATTTAAACTTCACAGAACCAGCAGCTCTTCGGGAGTTATTAAAATTTCCTAATTTAGAAGTTCGGATGATAACAGAAGAAAAGGCTTTTCATGCTAAAGGATATATATTTCATTATCCTAACAATGACGAAGAAAGCTATACTATGATTATTGGCAGCAGCAATATGACTGCCAATGCACTGACGCATAATCAGGAATGGAATCTTTTTGTTACTTCTGCTGAAGATGGCGCCTTAATCCGGCAGACGATGCAGGAGTTTTCAGCTTTATGGGATGCGGCTGAAGCCGTTAATGAATCGTGGATTAAGGCGTATGAAGATGTATATAGCCATAACCGTATACAAAAAAAGTCGGTTAATTGTAAAATGAATTTGAACAGGTAATCAAAAAACAAAAATCCATAGTG
>ERZ779877.1174-NODE-1174-length-23836-cov-4.306379_pt1 | contig 23836 bp, 22 predicted proteins | sample MGYA00511556_ERZ779877 | MGnify/ENA primary metagenome ERZ779877 (study PRJEB29588, sample SAMEA2159338) | human gut metagenome | biome: human gut; feature: human-associated habitat; material: faeces | place: Denmark | collected 2008/2010 ...
GGCCACCTTCTTCCCGGGTGGCCAGCTCAACGTTTCATTCTGTCATGCTTACCTGATGACCATCTTGTATAGTATATCCGTGACTCCGGGTTCCAGTCCTATCTCCGTCGAGTATCTGAGGCTGACCGTTCTGCCATTGTGCTCGAAGGTCCTCTCACGGGACCCTCCCTCAAGGCCCAGTTTCTCCGGGATCTCCACCACCGAGTGATGGCTGGACGAAACGAACAGCGGTATTGCCAGGATATCGTCGAAGCCCTTGTCCAGAATCCTCTGCAGGGCCTGCTCAACGGTCGACTCATTCATCTCGTTGTAGCACGGGAATGCGTCGAATCCCAGCTCGCTCACAATGCCCGCGTTGTACTCCACAGCCCTGGTGTTCACACCATCCTTGGACCCATGTCCTATCAGCATGACCGCAGTCCTGTCCGGCTCGGCCGAGTACTGCCCTAGCACCGATCCGATGACACATCTCATATGTGGGTCCGTACCGAAGGGTGAGGCCACTCTGGCCCTGACGCATTTCCCATCAACCTCCACCGTTCCGCCCCTATTGCCCTCTCCGAGGCCGATCATCCTGGGGACCACCTTCTCGGAGAACATCCCGGAGGCGAAGAACAGGGGGATGACCACGACCTCCTCCACATCGCCTCTGGATAGGTACGAGAGTGTGTTCCGGACCTCTTCCTCTCCGCAGTTCTTGTAGATGTGTCTGACCCTAGTGCCCAACATACCCTCGAGTCTTCTCGCGTGCATCTCCGCCGCGTCTCCGTTCTTGCCCTCATCCGATCCGTGCGCTATGATAAGTGCCGTTCTCATTGTATCTCATCCCGATAGGCGGTTCGTCGAACGGTGTCCGCCGTCTATTTCAGTACTATATTAGGAATCACTAAAATAATTTAAATTATCCTAATAATGGTCGGCCCCCATCTGGGGACAGGGACCGGTTTGTTCATCCAGCGGTCTCAGAACCAGACTCTTTTGGCACCCTTGATCAGCAGCATGATGAAGATGGGACCGCCGATGATCGCGGTCAGGACGCCCACCGGTATGCCCACTATCACGTTGGCTATGCAGTCGCATCCGATCAGGATAATCGCCCCGATCGCCGCCGAGCAGGGGATCAGGTACCTTGCGTTGGACCCCACCAGGAGACGTGCCACGTGCGGCGCCACCAGACCCATGAACCCGATGGTTCCGGTGAACCCCACGATGGTGGCGGTCATCACGGCGACCAGCATCAACGAGAGGGCGCGAACCCTTCTCACGGACACACCCATGCTGGACGCACTCCGGTCGCCAACGGTCATCAGGCCGATGTCGCGGGACATCAGCTGGAGCACGACGATGCAGATGACGGTCACCGCGAGCACTATCCCGACGTTGTCCCAAGACGCGGGTCCCAGGGACCCGACGTTCCATATGTACAACTGCTCCACGTTCTCCGAGTCGGCCATGAGGGTCATCAGCGATGTCATCGACCTGAACACGTACATGATAGCAACACCTGCCAGGATCATGGTAGTCGGCGTCATCCGGCTCTGCTTGGAAATCAGGACAATGGCCAATGTCGGAATCATGGCCAGCACGATGGCGTTCAGGGTGACCGCCAGGCTATGGTCGCCCACTGGTATCAGCGGGAGCCCCAGGATGAACATCAGGGCGGCTCCGAAGGATGCTCCTGATGCGACCCCAGTGGTGTACGGCTCAGCCAGTGGGTTGCGGAGCAGCGACTGCATCACGACGCCGGCGACGGCCAGTCCTGCTCCGACGACCACGCCCATGATGGCGCGGGGGACGCCGTCGTCCCATACGACGGTCTCCGCCACGTGGTTGTCCGTGGACCCTCCGTTCAGATGGGCTTTGAGGACCTCGATGACGATGTCCGGCGTCACGGTGTCCATAATCTGTGACAGGAATATCGAGCCGAAGGCCATCACGACCGACACAAGAAGGATGACCACAGAGATCAGAACCTTCCTGCGGTTGTCGCGGTAGTATCCTGCCTCGAGCTCCGAACAGTCTCCTTTCATCAGAACACCTCTCCGTAGCTTTTCTTGCGGCTGAAGATGATGTACAGGAAGATTGGCGAGCCGATCATCGACACGATCACTCCCAGGCGCAGCTCGTCGGGGGCGATGGCCGTGCGAGAGATCAGGTCGGCCACGAGGATCAGGAAGGATCCGAATAGCGCGGAAGCAGGGATCAGGAAGCGGTTGTTCCCTCCGATGACCATGCGTATCACGTGAGGGGCCACCAGGCCGACGAACCCTATGATGCCCACGAAGCTGACCAGTGACGCGACGATCACGGAGACGATGATCATGACAATAGCCTTGAACATCCTCACGTCCAGGCCGAGGCTTTTGGCGCTGTCGTCGCCCAACGACAGCAGGTTCAGCTTGTTGCTGCACATCCAGATGGCGGCGGAGCCCAGCACAGTCACCGAAATCGGGATGTAGCACTGGTCCCAGGACATGATGTCTCCGAGGCTTCCGATTTGCCAGAGGTATGCCTCCTTCAGGGTGTCCGCGTCAGTGGCCACCATGATGGCGGACTCCAGTCCGCTGAATATGTATGACAGGGCGACACCCACCAGAATCGATGTGGCCGGACTCATCTTCATCATGCTGGACAGGGCGATCAGGATGAATGCAGGCACCAGGCCGCAGACGAACGCGTTCGTCACCACGCCCATGGAGCTGGATATGCTGGACAGGGCGAATCCGGTGACCACGGCCATGACGGCGCCGAAGCAGGCACCGTCGGATATGCCGGTGGTGTAGGAATCGGCCAGCGGGTTGTTCATCACACTCTGCATCGCGACACCGCAGATTGAGAGCCCCACGCCCAGGAACACTCCGAGGCAGACCCGGGGGAGGTAGATGTTCCAGATCATGAAGTCGTCGTACCACTCGACACTACGGTACTCGTACTCGGTGCCGAGGATGTGGTTGATGATGTAGGAGCAGGTCTCGAAGAACCCGATGTCGCGTCCGTTCACCGTCAGCGAGAACGCCGCGAACGTCACGATCAGGACCGTCAGCCCGGACACCAGCAGCACCTTGCGGAGTGTCTGCCTGGAGTAGTCGGTCTCCAGCTGGGACACCGTTTCCGGATCGACGCCTTTGTTCCGAAACAACATACGATCCCTCCAGGGTGCGGGCGTCATCCATGCTGAAATCCCTGTCGCGGATGACGACGTGGGGTCTGTCGTCCTGTTCGAGGATGTCCACTTCCACTCCGTAGACCTTCCTCATGTTCTCCTCTGTGATCACGTCCTTCGGAGTCCCGACGGCGTAAATCGTGCCGTCGTGCATCATGATGATGTTGTCGGAGTACTTCGCTGCAATGTTGATGTCGTGGCTGATCATTATCACGACCAGCCCCCTCTCATTGGACTGCTTCTTCAGAAGGCGGATGACATCCATCTGGTGTCTGATGTCCAGATTGGAGGTCGGTTCGTCCAGGAGGAGAACCTCCGGCTCCTGGGCCAGTCCGCGGGCCAGCATCACCCTTTGGCGCTGACCGGCGGACAGTTCATTGAAAGGGCGCATGGCCAGGTCCTTGATATCCATCATCTCGAGGGTTCTTTCCACCACGACCATGTCTTCATGCATGGTGTTCCATTTCCTGTGGGGGTTGCGTCCCATCAGGACGGTGTCCACCACGCTCAGGGGGAAGCTGTCACTGGATGTGTACGGGATGTAACCGATCTTCTTGGCCAGGTCCTTGGCCTTGAAGGATGCCACGTCCTCGCCGTCCAGGAGGACCGTTCCCCTGGTAGGGGCCAGGATTCTGTTGATGCAGTGGATCAGTGTGGTCTTCCCTGCGCCGTTGGGTCCGATGATCGAGATGAGCTGGGGGTTGCAGATTTCCAGATCTATGTCCTTCAGGACGACGGATTCCCCGTTGTACCCGAAGTCGATCGATCCGAGCTCTAATAGTGTCATGGGGAATACGGCGGGGGCGGTGCCCCGCCTGAGTGGTTTCAAGCATTCCAAATGTAGACGCTCTGGGACACGTCGTAGTCGGCTCCGAGGATCTCGGTCACGTACTCCTGGAAGATGGATTGGGACCATCCCTCGTCGAAGCAGTCGCCGTACATGGTCTCGGCCATGACAGCAAGCCTGACGGGCAGGGGCAGGGACCCGTTGATCAGGTAGTACCCGTCGTTCTGGTACGTGTACGTGTCCTCGAAGTATCCGGCGTACTTGGCAATATCATCCTGGCTCATGCCGTCCGGATAGACCAGTGTCCTGAAGTGGAAGATGTAGTCGGCGTTGTATTTCCCGTCCAGCAGCCAGTTGTCTCCCTCGTTGAACTTCTTGGTGGAATCCTCCCAGTCGGCCAGATTGTCCCCGCCGGCCATCTCGGAGGCGGCGTAGTAGTCGGAGCTGCTACCGCTCACGGAGTTGGACATGACGACGCAGAGGACGGTCTTGGTCCCATACTGGTTCCCTTCACTTTCCCGGATGGCGTCGAGGACGCCCTGGCTCCAAGAGATGTACCTCTCCGCCTCGTCTTCACACCCGAGCAGGATGCCCATGGAGGAGATGGCCATGATCTGGTCGTCGTAGTTCATGAGGTTGAACTCCAGGTAGGAAATTCCGAGATTCTCGATGGCGCTGACGACCTCGGCCTCGGTGGACATTCCAGACTCCTCGCTGAACACCAGGTCGATCCGGTTCTGAGTGAGGAGGTTCAGGGACTCGGCGGTGAGCTTGCGGCTGTCCTCGGTGAGGCAGGTGATCCTACCCTCGTCGAGGGCGCTGCCAAGTTTGGAGTCGAGCACATCGCTGACATCTCCTGTGTCAAGGGCGACACCCTTCAGGTTGTCCATGTCTCCGAGTCCGAGGATGCTGATGATGGATTTCATGTTGGTTCCGGCGGAGACGGCGAAGTTGCCGATGGGGTATGGGACGGCCACCGCGTTGTTGGTGGCGTTGACAACATAGACTGTGGTCTGCTCGTTGTTGATGACGGAGTCGACGACGTCCAGGTCATTCTGGTCGACGACACCGTCCAGGTTGGCGTCGGCGAGGGGATAGTCCTCCAATGTGTATTCTCCGTCGATGATGCTCTCAATCACCGACTTGTCGGTTTCATCTACGCGGCTGTCCCCGTTGACGTTTCCGTAGAAGGCTCCGGACTGGACCTCTCCGGAAACGGGCGGGGTGCTGTCATCGCCGTTGTTCCGACTCAGGACAACCGCCGCGGCGGCGATTACGATCACAGCGACAACGAATACTGCTACTATCTGTTTCGTGTTCATTCATATACCCTCCAGGGGTACAATCAAACATCTGTTGTTCAAGTTCAGGAATTCCTAAATACATATATATTTTTAGGGATTACTGAAAATGTTTAGTGATACCATAATTCAAACCGAGGGCCTGACCAAGGTCTTCGGAAAACTGAGGGCCGTGGACGGTCTGAGCTTCGAGGTCCGCAAAGGAGAGATCTACGGGTTCCTGGGACCGAACGGAGCGGGGAAGACCACCACTGTCCGCATGCTCACAACCATGGAGATTCCGACGTCCGGAAGGATCCTGGTGGACGGTCATGACACCTGCACGGAGTACATAGAGGCCAGAAGGACTATAGGCGTCATCCAGCAGCAGAACAGTCTGGACAAGGACATCTCCGTCAGGGAGAACATCATGCATCACGCGCTGATGCAGAACATGACCCGTCAGGAGGCGAAGGAGCGCATGATCGAGTTGTGCGACATCATGGAACTCACCGACCGTCTGGACGACTTGGTGGAGCACCTGTCCGGCGGATGGAAGAAGAGGGTCTCCATCGTCTGCTCGATGGTCCATGACCCGGACATCCTTTTCATGGACGAGCCGACCACCGGTTTGGACACCCAGTCCAGGAACCTGCTGTGGAAGATGATCCGTGCCCTGAACAAGAAGGGGACAACCATATTCCTGACCACCCACTACATCTTCGAGGCCGAGTCCCTGTGCGACAGGATCGGTATGATAATGAAGGGGAAGCTGGTGGCCGAGGGGACGCCGGAGGAACTAATCGAGTCGGTCGGACGTTTCGCGATGGTACGTACCGATGAGGATGATGAAACGACGATCTCGTTCTACCCCGATCGGCACGCCGCCAAGGCGGCCGCCGACGAGTTCACAGGGGAGCACAACACCGTCGTGAGGAGGACGACGCTGGAGGATGTGTTCCTGGAAATAACGGGAGGTCCCCGCTGATGTACAACTTCTTCAGCGAGGTCTATCGCGTATCGTACAGCGATCTGTGCTTCCTGCGCAGACACCTTCCAGAGACCCTGATCTCCGCGCTGATGGGCCCCTTGCTGTATCTCATAGCTTTCGCCTACGGTATGAGGGCCGGGGACACCGAGGCCGGGGTGAGCTACATCGCCTACTCCATCCCGGGTATCGTGGCGATGACCTCCATGACCGCTGGATTCACGTCCTCCGCTCAGAAGATAATGATCCAGAGGCTTTTCCACTCCAGCTTCGACGAGATGATTCTCTGCCCCATGCACATGTCATCCATTGTGTTCGGGAAGGCGGTGGTGGGAATAGTCAGGGGCCTGATGGGATGCATGATCCTGCTGGCCCTGGGGTATTTCATCGCGCCCGAGCTGATGCTGAGCCCTGGCCTGCTGCTGTGCACCCTGTTCTCATGCGTGACGTTCGCACTGCTGGGAGTGGCCGCGGGCCTGCTGGCACGTTCCAGCGCCACCCTCAACCTGTTCTCCAGCCTGGTCATCATGCCCATGACGTTCATGTGCGGGACTCTGTTCTCGGTGAACGCCCTGCCCGATGCCGTGGGGTACGTGATATGGGCCCTTCCGCTGACGCACTCGTCGGAGATGGTTCGTGCGGTGGCTCTCGGTTGGGATATCCCGTGGCTGTCCGTGGCTGTGATGCTGGCGTACCTGGTGGCGTTCTTTCTGCTGGACTGGTACATCATCAAGAAGAAGCTCTATCGATGGGCCTCGGCCCTCTCCTCTCACGAGAGCAGTCCGATGGCCATGCGGGCGGCCAGCTCCGCTGCATGGCGAGAGGTCCCCATCGGCCCTGTCACAGCGAACTCCATGTTCTCAGGCACTGGGACCAGCTTCGATGCGAGTCTCATCTGCACTGCGACAATCCTCTCCGCACCCTGGGAGACCAGATCCCCCACTGCGGAGGGCATGTCCTTCGACGCCGGCCCCGTTACGCTCCTGACACGATACCCGTGAGCGCGCAGGGCATCCTCCCCAGGGAGCCCGTCGGCCGATCCATGGCCAAGGAGCACCACACCCGTACCCTCCGCCGGGAACCCAGTGCTCCTCACGGTCGAGATCACAGCGTCTCCTATCCCAGGTTCCCGTCCTACAGGTCCGGAGACTGCGATTGACACGTCCCTGCCATGGACCTCCACGGTCCCGGAGGTCTCCCCGGGGCGGAGCCCCAGGTTCCTGGGGATCGAGCTCACGTACTTCCCCTCGGATAGGAAGAGGGGGACCACGGCCACTCTGTCCGCCCCCGATTCCACGAGGGACCCCATCGCTTCCCGCAGCTTCGGCTCGCCGAACCTCTTGAAGCCGGCAACCGTGCGTAAACCAGTCAGCGATTCCACCTGCGAGGCGACGTCAAGCACGCCCCTATTCCCATCCTTCGTCCCGTGGGCCACAATCAGGATTCCGTCCATGGATGTTTAAGGCATTTCTAAAATAATACGGTGTCCCTTGGAAATGGGGAAGACGGAGGGGCAGGCCCCTCCGGATTCTCAGAGCCTGGATTCGATCATCCTCTTGACGGCGTCGACAACTTCGGATGACGAGTACCTGCCGCCGGAGTCCCGTATCGCGAGCTGGACGTGTTCGAGCTCGCCAGGATGGGGGCCGAGAGGCTGCTGGGCGTTCCCGGGGCGACCGAGAGGTACAAGGAGGAAGAGGAATGAGCACGAGGACATTGGTAGCGTACTTCTCAGCCACCGGCAACACCGCCGGCGTCGCCAGGAGGATGGCTGAGGGAATCGGAGCAGACCTGTACGAGATCCGCCCGAAGGAGCCCTACACCGAAAGGGATCTGGACTGGACGAACAAGAAGAGCCGTAGCACCGTCGAGATGAACGACGAGGGCAGCCGCCCGGAGCTGGCCGAGGCCGTCCCCGACGTCTCTGGATGCGACACCATCCTCCTGGGATTCCCGGTATGGTGGTACGTGGAGCCCCGCATAGTCGACACCTTCCTGGACGGCGCCGCCATCGAAGGGAAGAGGATTGTCGCGTTCGCCACTTCAGGCGGGAGCGACGTCGCCAAATGCGTGTAGCACATGAGATCCAACTACCCCAATGCCGAGTGGGGACAGGGGAAGCTGCTCAACTCAGGCGACCCCGTGGCATGGGCGAAGTCCGTGACAGAGTGAACCCAAGGCGTCCAAGGTGCACCTCACCAGGGACATCAGCCCGGAGAAGGTCGTCGAGATGTACCGCGCCACCGGTAGGGAGCTGGATGGCAGGGTCGCCGTCAAGATCCACTCCGGGGAACAGGGCAACACCAACTTCCTGTGGCCGGAGTTCTGGAGGCCGATGATCGAGACCGTGAACGGGACCGTCGTCGAGTGCAGCACCGCCTACGGCGACAGGTTCGGAGGCGTCAGGGACAACACCGAATCCCACCAAAGGCTCCTGGAGGAGCACGGATGGACCAGGTTCGACGTGGACCTCATGGACGCCGAGGGGCCCGACGTCAAGTGGGAGATCCCCGACGGCAGGGTACTGTAGAGCAACCTCGTTGGGAAGGACATCCTGGAATACGACTCCATGCTGGTGCTCGCCCACTTCAAGGGGCACCCCCAGGGAGGGTACGGGGGAGCCCTCAAGCAGCTGTCTATCGGATGCGTTTCCCGTGCCGGAAAGGCGCTGATCCACTCCGGAGGAGCCTCGGACGACCGCATCAAGGCGTGGGACTTCCACGCCGACTCGGTCAGGTTCCCGGAGGCCATGGCGGATGCTGCAGCAAGCGTCGTAAGGCACTTCGACGGCAGGATCGTCTACGTGAACGTCATGAAGAACCTGTCCGTGGACTGCGACTGCGTCATGCATCCCGAGAAGCCCTGCGTGCACGACATCGGCATACTGTCCTCGCTGGACCCCGTCGCCATCGACCAGGCCTGCATGGATCTGGTCATCGGGTCGGACGACCCCGGACGCGACCACTTCATGGAGAGGGTCAACAGCCGCAACGGGATCCACACGATCGAGGCCGCCGCTGACCTGGGCATCGGATCCCGCGAGTACGAGCTCGTGGAGCTCTGAACAAACACCAACATTCCGGCGGATCATCCGCCTGAACCTCTGTATTCTCATTCGGAACCGGCCGGGCGCAGGAACCCGATGTAGCCGGCCAGTATGTGCGCCATGACGGCGACGGCCACGATCACCTGGACGAGGAACAGGGCCGTGAGGATGTCCGCGACAGTCCCCTCGACGGCGACGGATATCGAATGGGTGGCGACGGCGGAGACGGTCATGGGGAACCCCATGGACGCCTTGCTCGGAACGAAACCCGTCCTCATGAGCGACGGGACCCTCGCGATGACCACCATGTAGAGGACGAGCCCTGCCGCGTAGACGACCTCGCGGAGGGCGATCGGGGCGTCGGGGACGGACCCGGAGATGGCCACGGTGCACAGCGCGAACGGTGCCGCAAGGATGCAGAACACGGGAGCCTCGGCTGGTGAGAGGTCCGGAAGGCGAAAGTACCTCCACGCCACGGCCGCGAGGACAGGCACGGAGAAGACGAGTCCGAGGACCGCACCGAACTCCCCGGCCTGCTGGAGACCTACGGAGGCGCCCGATGCGCCCATGGCGGCTATCCCCACTAACGGGACGAACAGGCAGGCGTGGACGTCCGATAGACGCATCTTTGGGATGATGGAGACGGCAATATAGACGATGAGCACCAGCTGGATCGCGGAACCCAGGATGAAGACCGCGTCAGCCGCGACACCGAGGCCGGCGATGTGCCCCGCCAGGAATATGACCGTCATCGGGAATGTGCCGAACACGCAAGCGGTCACCGGCGATCCCAGATCCCTCCGGAATGATCCCCTGACGAGGATGCATCTAGAGACGTAGAGAGCCAGGAGGAACACGCTCAGGGCGCAGAATACCCAAGCGACCTCCTGCGACCAGATGCGACAGATGTTCGCCAGACCCATGACACCCAGGGCGACGCCGCATATGGGGACGGGTACCCTGGCCAGCGCCTCCTTCATGAACCGTTGGATGGCTCGCATCCGATAAAACCTTCCTCCGCCCTCGTGGCGTAGGATCCCGCTTCGACTGCCACATTGTCTTTATAGTGAATCGCGTTAGCGGTTGTCCGACGCGGAGATAGCTAAGTTCGGCCCACGGCGCCGGTCTTGAAAACCGGTGGAGAATTCTCCACGGGAGTTCGAATCTCCCTCTCCGCGCCATTTCTTTCACCATTAAATTAGAGAGCAAATCAAAGTGATTTCACTATCAAGAAGCCTTCAAACTCTGTATTTGCCATTTTTCATCGATATCTCTGCCATATTAGGGATTGCCTTAATATGAGCACCCGAAGATGCTTCATAACTGTATGTCAGACTCTCTAATTGCGACTCCCTCCAAGAAGGATTCACATTAGATTAACCAAGAATCGTCGCTCAGAACAGGTACAATTCAAGGTGGTAGCAGCGTTCTGATTCCCCACACCTTCTAACTATCCAGACTCCGGCCTTCCATAGATGTGGTACCGTCAGAAGTCTTATTCCAGATATGACATGATTATCCGAGAAAACCCAGCAATATCGAGTCGTTATCATCTTCATCCTTGCTGACGCTAAGGACCCTCATCCTGGAGCCCCTTTTGAACAGAAACTCCTCTACATTCGCACAGGGATTCATGGAACGGAGGCATATGCCGACCCCCTTACCACGTGGCACCATGATGACAAGTCTAACCTTGTATCCGTACATCCTCATGATGCGGGGATCCATTACCGTAGACAGGTAGCTGTTGAAGATTATCTCCTTCCCTATCAGATCCTTACTGATTTCCGTATCGAATGGAGACTCACGAAGGCCACGCATGACCATTATCGGTGCTCCGAGCCTATATTTGTAAATGGCCTCGTCAAGATGTTTGTATAAATCCAAATTGCAGAGGAAATAGCGCAAATCATCAGGATCTTCGATACTGTCGACATCATAGAGCGCCCGATTGAGTAGGTGGAATCTGGACGGCTCCAGATATGTCCTCAGAGCGACTTCCTCCTCACACGTCAGAGACCCCAACCACTCGGGATCCTCCACGATCATACTGAGTCTGAAAGCATAATCGTCATGGATCAAGTCGTCCGTGGCAACACCTATTGTATCACATCTGAGAGGCTCCACATGCCTCTGGAACAGGTCTCTTAAGAACTCGAACTGAACCGCCATGGACACGTACCTTGCTAACTATGCTTTGATTCTGTTCAGGATTATAGATTCTTGGAATCGATTGTTACCCGGGAGCATCAGTCCTCTCCCAAGTTTTTGTTAACTTGCGACGAATCACCTCAACCCTTCAGGAGATCATTGGACCTCAGATAATCGACGAAACCGTCGATTATGCGGGCATCGCGGTCACTAATATGCTTCTCGGTAAAATCGTCCAAACCGCAGAGATCGGTGAGCTCTCTGATGGAAGTAGCCTGCTTCTTGCGACCGCGCTCACCCAGGTAGTACGCCTTCTTGTCTGAAAAACGATAATCAGAAGCACGAATATTGATGGACTTCTCGAGCAGAGACTTGTTACCGAGCTTCTCAAGAGAAGCCGGATCCTGAAGAGTATGCTCCACATCCTGCCTATTCCTGGAGAAGATGTGCTCCGTATCGAATCTCGTCTGGGTTGACAGAAGAGTCTGCCCAGGTTGCTGGAAAGTCCACCAGGCAAGCATAGACTTTGTTATCGGACGCTGGTTTGTGAACTGGCCATTCATATTCATATAATTCCGGACAGCAGCCTCATCGAAGCGGTGCTCTGCGAACTCCACGGGCTTGTCATCGATGATATTGACCATCTCCGCGAATATCGGGGTCCTGAGGGCGTTGACACCTGGATTTGTGATAGCGTAAGTCCAGATGAATCCAATGATCTTGTCGAGGAACCTCACAAGCCCGCACTCATCGAGATTCCCTTCAGAATCTGAATTATGCATGAAGTATACCGACAAGATGTACGTCCACATGCTGTTCGGCGCCATACTCAGGATGAACAACCTTGAAAGAACATCGTCTGAGAACGCTTCGGCATCCTCGCTGTAGACCTTCTTCCAGAAATCCTTTAATCTGATGATGTTGTCGAACGTACCGTCCTTCTTGAGAATCGCGTAGTTGTCCTTCTCGTAGAACTTACGGAGGGACTCCGTGGAGGAACTCTTGTTGTGCAGTAGAGAACGCTCGTAGTACATGTACCGAGTGAAGATCTCATCTAAGGGGTTGTTTTGAACATCCGCGAAGATCTCATTGCATTCGATCTCGAGGTCCTTCCACCTGGCGATGAATTTATTCTTCTCATCCTCACCACGTTCAAGATAGTGCTTGTATAGCTGTGACTTGAAGATATCCGCATCGGACAGTGGCTTTCCCCTGTTATTCAGAGTGGAGAAGATCATGAGCGCCGAATCCTGTGATTCCGCCTTGATTGGAAGAAGAATGCAATACTTCATTATCCTCGCCGGAAGGTCTGGGACGTTCGACATGAACTGATAGATGAACGTCTCTATCTTTGACATGAAGAAATCGTAGTTGAGGGTGTAGTTGCTCTTCGAACCCTTCGGTGCGACGCCCGTATCCATAATACAGCGGAAATCATTACGGTCGTCATCGGTGGCGACCAGCGTCTCGAGCTTCAGTTGAGATTTGTCGATGATACCATAATCATTTGATGACCAGAGACATTTCTCAATAACATCGCGGACACTTAGGATACTCTTGTCCTTGGTCTTCTTGGGATCAAAGGATTCATAGAAGGCACGGAGAAGCAGCATGATAGTGGTGATCCTCTGCTGACCATCGATGACCTCCAGCCAGCTTCCATTCTCGAAAGTGACTATGGGTCCAAGGAAATAGTATCTGCTCTTGTTGAAAGCAGAGGGATCGTCATTGGGAAAGGCGAATGACATGAGGTCATCCCAAAGGACTTGACATTCCGTAACGGTCCATGCATAGGGGCGCTGATAATCAGGAATGAGGAAACGTGATTCTGAATCGTTTAGAAGCTTCTCAATCGTCTTCTTATCGATGCTGAGCTCTGAGATAAGACCACCTGGTGAGCATCTGAGACTGAATACTTGAGTCTTACGTGTAGAGATTAGATTCTGGGTCCAAGGTTTGAAGTTCTCATGCAGTCGAAAAACGTCAATCTATCTTCACTATCACCTCGACCCCATATAGTCTGGATCTGTAGTCAATCCAGTAGAGAAGTGAGATCATAATTCATGAGATGTCAACTGAAAAACATGCAAATTATGAATGTATTGATTATCTAAAATGATCCTCTGGCCCATTTACCCTGAAGATAGTTGTCCTATTCTCAAAGATGTCAATGATGTGTCGGCCACAATATCATCCATAGGTATCCGCCGACGGTGCTGGCCAGCCCTCCAAAACCACGAAATACGGGATGCCGGATTCCCACCCATGAGATCCCCGCTGCTGCTTCTACCCATACTCTCGGGAGTGATGTGGGGTACCTCGGGGATCTTCGTCCGCGACCTGTCCGACCACGGTCTGGACAACTTCACCATCGTCTTCGCACGCGAGATCTTCGCCGCGGTGATGGTCCTGTCCGTCATCCTCCTCACCGACCGTGACATGCTGAGGATCAGGAGAAGGGATGCCTGGGTGTTCGTGGTCTGCGGCCTGTCCATGGTCGGCATAAACGTGTTCTACACCGTGTCGGTGGATAGGGTGTCGCTCTCCCTGGCGGCGGTCCTCCTCGGGCTATCGCCTGTGTTCATGCTGATCATGGCGCGCGTCATCTTCAAGGAGAGGATCACCCGCCGCAAGCTCGTCTGCATGTTCGCCTCCATAGTAGGATGCGTGCTGCTCAGCGGCGTGCTGGAGAGCGGATCGGACGTGTCCGCCTCAGGTATCGCCGCGGGTCTGGCGGCATCGGTCTGTTACGCCCTGTACGGGATAATGTCCAAGAGGGCGGGCTCCGACGGCTACGGCACCTACACCATCCTGTTCTACAGCCTCATCATCTCGTCGCTGGTCGTCCTGCCGTTCTCCGACCTGGGGGCGATATCCGATTACGTCTCCAACGGCCCGTCGTACCTCGCATACCTGGTGTTCCAGGCTGCGGTGGCTACCTTCCTGCCGTACATCCTGTACAACACGGCCATCGCCCGCATAGAGGTCGGGACCGCGTCCATCCTCGCGGCCTGCGGGGAGCCCACCGCTGCCGCGGTCTTCGGGCTCCTGCTCTTCGCGGAGGTCCCCTCCCCGCTCATGCTCCTGGGCATGGCCCTTGCGATAGCGTCCATCGCGGTCATGTGCAAGCCGTCCGACAGGAAGCATCCGGAGACGCCGATACAGGGGAATGATCAGAAGTAATGGGTTTGGGAAAGGGTTTCAGGACCTTGCTTTCAGAGGTTCAGCTCCAGCTCCTCGCCTCTCTTGCGGGCGTCGGCCACCTCGGAGACGGCCGTGAAGTAGACGTCCGCGGAGGAGTTGAGGGCGGTCTCCAGGGAGTCCTGGATAACACCGATGATGAACCCGATGGCGACCATCTGCATGGCCACGTCCTCCCCGATCCCCAGCATGGAGCATGCGAGGGGGATCAGCAGGAGCGACCCGCCGCTGACTCCGGATGCACCGCAGGCGGCGATGGTGGCGATGATGCACAACAGGAGCGCCATGGCGAACGGCACGTCCATGCCCAGCGTGAACGCGGCGCACAGAGTCATGACGGTGATCGTGATCGCGGCACCGTTCATGTTGATGGTGGCCCCCAGGGGGATGGACACGGAGTAGAAGGAATCGTCCAGCCCCAGCTTCTCGCACAGGGAGAGGTTCACGGGGATGTTAGCCGCGGAGCTCCTGGTGAAGAAGGCGGTGACCGCGCTGTCGCGGAGGCATCTCAGGAGCAGCGGGTACGGGTTCCTGTGCATCATGAGTGCTCCGATGATCGGGTTGGTCACAAAGATGACGATGAGCATGCACACGACCAGGAGCACTATGAGCGCCCCGTACTCCGCGAAGATCTCGAGACCGTTCGTGGAGACGGTGTTGTAGATCAGACCCATGATTCCGATGGGCGCGAACTCGATGATGATCCTGATCACCACGGTGACGATGTTCGCGGCGTCCTTGAAGAGCTTCTTGGTGTTGTCGGACGCGATGATCTTGGTGACGAATCCGATGAGTGCGGCCCAGAACAGGATGCTCAGGTAGTTGCCCTCGGCGATGGCTGTCACGGGGTTGGTGAAGATCCCCTCGATGACCCCGCTGATCAAGGCCCAGGTGTCCGTGATGGCTGCGCTGTCGTCAGGCTCGATGAGCGTGACCGTCAGCGGGAAGGCGTAGCTCATGATCACCGCCACCGCGGCGGCGATGATCGTGCTGCCTATGTACAGCATCAGGACCTTCTCGAATTTGGACCCGATGCCTCCGCCCGCCCCGGCCAGAGCGCTGATGATGAGAACGAACACTAGTATCGGCGCTATCGCCTTCAGGGCGTTGACGAACAGCGTACCCAGAAGGCTGACTGGTTCCAGACCGGGGACTACCAGGGCCAGGACGGCACCGATGATCAGTCCCGCCAGTATACGGAAGACGAGATTGATCGAAGTCCATTTTTCATAGACCTGTTTTAGTCCCATGCCGGCTATTCGGAATGGATGTATTTATGGGGACCACCCGTCCCCATAGATATCATATATATCCGTTAAGATAGATAGTCGTCAGTATTATCCATACCGTGTCCGACACCGGTCACTCGATGCGTCCGGCGGCCGCCTTGAACTCGCCGACCGGGATGAGCCTGAACACCACCGTGTCCGCGTACACCAGGGGGTCGGAGTGCCTGAAGAACACCACTCCGTCGCAGCCAGCGACGATCTCCTGCCTGACGTTCCCCTCGTATGGGTCGATGACCCTGGCGAGCACGTCGCCGGCGTCCACCTGGGCCTCTACCTCCACCAGAGGCTCGAAGATGCCCGCCTCGGAGGTCTGGATGCTCATCAGGTGGCTCTCCTCTATGACGTCTGGGATGTACCCGGCCTTTCCGTCGTAGGACACCGCCCCGATCCTGTTGAGGAACCTGGTGACGCTGTCGACCACCCTCTTGGCGCTGTCGCGGTCGATCCTGGATGTCTCCTGGGTGTAGAGTGAGAAGGCCTTGGTCTCCCAGATCTGCCAGTTGTAGTTCAGGACCCCGGAGTCGAAGGGCACCGGGTCCACGAGGACGACGTACGGGAGAGCGAACACCTTGGCATCCTCGACGCTCTCGAAACCGGTCTTCATCATCCTCACGTGAGGCGTGAACTGCCCGGGGGCGTGGTAGCTGGCGAACTGCACCCCGTACCTGTATCCGATGAGCTCCTTGAACAGGCCGTCGGCGATCCTCTGGGTGGTCTCGCCCAGGTCGTACCCGGGGAACATCCTGTTGATGTCAGAGTTGTCCGTGGGCCAGAACCTCTTGCCTATGTTCATGGAGTATGGGTTGACGCATGGTATGACAGTGATGGAGTGGCCCTCGTTGATGAGCCCGCGGGACTCCAGGAGCTTGAGCCTGTCGACCAGCTGCGAGCAGCAGTAGAGCTGCTGGACCTCGTTCCCCCTCATGGACCCGACGACGCACATCGTCTTCTCCCCGGACCCGAACCTGAACCCGGTCACGCGGAAGGAGTCCCTGTACATCGATTCCAACTCGTAGATGACTGTCCTCTCCATGCTATCACTCCCTCAGGATCCTTGCGATCAGGGACCCCTCGTCCACGACGGGGTACTCCCTCAGCGTGAACACGAGGCCGTCGCACGGGGACTGCACCCTGGACAGGATGTCCCCGGTGAGCGGGCTGACGATATCGCCCAGGTGCTCCCCCTCGTGTACCCCCTTCCAGTGCTCTATCCTCGGGACGAAGATGCCGCCCTTGGCAGCGTTGATGTACTCGACCTTGCCGTCAACGGAGACTATGGGCTTCCTGACCTCCGGGACGGGGCCGTCCCACATCCCGAGATGGGCCATGAGCGAGACGATCCCCTGGCTGAGCTGGTTGCCGTACTCGATGGTGAGCCTCATTCCCACGCCCATCTCAGCGACGAGGGTCTTCGTGCCCACGGAGTTCAGCGAGTAGGCGAGCGTGGACTCTAGGACGGTGGCTGCGGAGTGCACCCAGATGAAGTCGACGTTCATGTACCTGGCCAGGGGGACCAGGTCCTTCACATGGAGCTCGTTGATGCGGATCTGCGGGATCTCCCTCAGGAAGATGTTGCTGGCGTGGATGTCGATGCAGACGTCAGCCCCGGCGATGTCGTCGAAGATCTCCGCCGCCACGTACTCGGGCATGGACCCGTCCCTCTTCCCGGGGAAGGTCCTGTTCATATCGAGGTCGAAGCCGGGGATACCCCTGGTGATCGAGTCTATACCCAACGGGTTGAGGGCGGGGTAGATGTCGACGATCCCCTTCAGGTGCTGCATGTTGCTCCTGAGGAACCTGGCGAGCTCGAAGCAGACGAGCTGCCCCTCCAGCTCGTCCCCGTGGGTGCCGGTGACGATGCATATCCTCTTGGCGTCCTCGCCCAGCCCCTCCGGCGCTATCCTGTTCTTGCGTATCCTGAGCTCCTCGTCGACCGGGAGCTTGATCGAGACGACGTTCTCTATCATCGGCTGACCTCCTTCATCCTAGTTCGTGCACCTCTGCGTGCACCTGCTGCGTCACGGCGTGGGCTCCGAAGAACACGCCCCTGTTTATGCGGCAGTCGTCGTAGTCCCTCCCGTGGGAGACCTTGACGTGACGGGGACCCACCGCGGTGTCCCCTGTCGGGTCCAGCCCGTACCATGTCCCGTCGTGGAGGACCTCTATCCAGGCGTGGCTCTCCCCCTCGCCTGTGGTGAACCCGACGACGTACCTGCACGGGATCCCCCTGCACCTGAGCAGGGAGAGCATGATCTGCGAGTAGTCCTGGCAAACGCCCCGTCCGATGCTCATGGCCTCCTCCGCCGTGGACTCGGGTCCGGTGACCCCCTTCTCGTACTTGAAAGAAGAGTAGAGCCTGTGCATGAGTCCCACGGCCCTGGACAGGTCGTCACAGGCACAGTCGGGCGCGGAAGACAGGAAGGACTCGATGGCAGGCCCGGGCTCGGTCCTGCGGGTGTGGTACCTGTAGACCATGGCCTCGTCCCCCTCCTCGGGGCACTCCGGGACCGGGGCCTCCGGCTCCCCCGAGGGGACCTCCACGGTCCCCTGCACCGACACGGAGAAGGAGTCGTGGGTGCCCTGGACGGTTCCCTCGATGGTCCTGTTCCCGAACCCGTCGGTGCCGTAGACGAACGGGGTGTCCGGCGACAGCATGACCTGGGCCGAGACGACCCTCTGCCTGAGGGTGTCCCCCGGTATGCAGCGCATCAGGAACGAGTGCCTGCAGGCCTCGCCGTCGAAGCCCAGCGACAGCTGGTACTGGAACCCCAATGTCGTTCTCGGCGCGTCCAGAGAAGCATCCCTCCATCCCGCCCCATGTGGAGCCTGTTATTGAAGATTCTGATTGTTCAGACGTCCACCATGGACTCTATCAGGCGGATCGCGTCGGCGCGGGGCACCTCGTCCTGGGCCAGCATGTTCCTCAGCCTCGGGATCGCGTCCTGGTCGTAGTTGAGACCTGTCCTGACGATCCTGTTCTGGAGCCTGTTGACCTCGAAGGAGATCCTGTCGGCGGGGACGCCGAACCTCAGGAACAGGTCGATCCTCTCGATCCTCCTGGCGGCCTTCACGATGCTCCTCTCGCTGTAGTCCACGACCCTGTCGTCCAGGCATCCCCAGAACGCGAAGATGTCGTCCACGACGGTCTGCAGCCCTATGAGGGGCGCAACACCCAGCGCGGCCTTCCTCATGTCGTAGATGGCCAGCTGGATGTACGAGAGCGTGTCTGATCCGATGTCGTCCCTGAGGACCACGGCGTTGTCGTAGGCGCGTATGAGGTTGCTGATGATGGAGTCCGGATTGGACTCGTCGAACGGGTAGCTCCTGAGGAAGTCCTCCTTGTCCTTGTAGACGTTGGGGATGCTGACCCTGCGGCAGTACTCGGGATAGGAGATGTCGGTCTCGTCGATCATCCTGTCGTATCCCCTGAAGAACTCCATGCTGGTGGTGTAGACGCGCTCCACGTACCTTCCGAGCCAGAAGAGCTCGTTCGCCTTCTCAGTGGTAATGTTGCTCATTCGGATCACCTCGAAAGGACCCATGTGTCCTTGAAACCCCCTCCCTGGGAGGAGTTGACGATGAACGAGTCGGGGTTCCTGGAGAACCTGGTGAGCCCGCTCCTCCAGACCATCGTCTGGTCGGCCGTGAGCACGAACGCGCGGAGGTCGGCCTTCCTGAAGACCCTCTGCTCTCCCTCCAGGATGTCCAGGTCCTTGAAGTCGATGACCTCCTGCGCGATGAACCTCCTGGGCTCCTTCTTGATCAGATCGATGAGGGCGGCCTTCTGCTCAGCGTCCAGCTTGCTGCCGAAGACAACGCCGTATCCGCCAGCCTCGGCGACGTCCTTTATGACCAGCTTGTCGAAGTTCTCGAGGACGTACTCCCTGTCCTCCTCGTAGAACGGGAGGTACGTGGGGGCGTTGTTGAGTATGGGCTCCTCTCCCAGGTAGTACTTGATCATCTTCGGGACGAAGTAGTAGATCCCCTTGTCGTCCGCGATGCCGTTCCCGGGAGCGTTGATGAGCGCGACGTTTCCCGCCTTGTAGGCGGACATGATGTGCGGCACACCGATGACCGAGTCGTCCACGAACACCATCGGGTCCAGGTAGTCGTCGGAGATCCTCCTGTAGACCGCACCTACCCTCTGCTTGCCGCCGTGGTAGTCCGTGTAGTAGACGACGTTGTCCTCGACTGTGAGGTCCTGCCCGGTCACCAGGACGGCGCCGGTCTGTTCGGCCAGGTACGAGTGCTCGAAGTACGCGGCGTTGTAGCGCCCAGGCGTGAGGATGACGTTGATCCCGCCGGTGTTGACGTTGTCCATGGTCCTCTTGAGGAGGACCGCGTAGTCCCTGTTGTCCTCAACGGGGTAGTGCTTGAACGTGGACGGACTGGCCATCCTGGTGAACTGCCTTGCTATGAGCGGGTAGGACGCCCCGGACGGGACCCTGAGATTGTCCTCGAGGACATACCATGTACCGTCCTTGGCCTGGACCAGGTCGATGCCCGAGATGTGGCTGTAGATCCCCTTGGGCGGGACTATGCCGTCGCACTCCTTCAGGAATCCGGACGACGTGAACACGAACTCCTCCGGGACCACTCCGTCCTTGATGATGCGCTTCTCCCCGTAGATGTCGGCAAGGAAGCGGTTGAGGGCGTCCACGCGCTGCCTGAGTCCCCTCTCGAGGTAGTCGAACTCCTCCTTGGAGATCACCCTGGGTATGGGGTCGAAGGGGAACAGCTGCTCCCTGAAGGTCCCGTCCTTGTAGATTCCGAACTTAACGCCGTATCTGGCGAGGAGGCTGTTCACCACCTCGGTCTGCTTGAATAGGTCGTCCATGGTCAATCCTGCCGTTGGGGGTGAATCGCGTTTTTTCTTATTAATGAAACTCAGGAAGAGGCCTCATCCTGGCTCTTGGTCCGGGGATCATCGGCCGCGACAGTGAGTTGGATGGGTCCTGAACGGTTCTTCCAACAGTCTGGCTCAACCTTTAAGGACCGTGAAGTGGATTCATGTTTCGGCCGCAGTCTATCTCCTCAAATCCGTCCCGTGTTCACGCCGCGGGGCAAAAGACCAAAGCGGCCGCTCTTCTCCAAAAGCGATAACTACACCGGACGCATCGATCATCCGGAACCGGAACCGGATGATGATTGACCGAGGCTGACCAGTGATGAGCCCTATGAGTTCTGACGGCGGTTCCACTCAGTCCGTGCTGTGGTAGTCGGACATGCCGGTGTACAGGAGGAAGTCGGACAGCTTCATGCCGTCCTCCCACCTCATTATGTAGTTCCCGCTGTTGGAGACCTCGAGCTTCGGCAGCCTCCTGTGGAGCGTGGAGTGCCTGCCCTTGTACTCGTGGTCGCTCGGGATCGTGAAGACCCTCCATGGGTCCCCCCTGAAACCCTTGAGGCGGTAGGCGTAGATCGGGACCAGATGGCAGCGGTTGCACTCGCCCAGCATCGTGTCCGCCTGCTCCACCAGCCTCTGGCTCTTGCTGAAGTGCATGACGGGGTCGGAGGAGCTCTTGACCTCTATGGGGAACGAGAAGTCCCAGCGGAGAGCGACGAGGTCCACCCCGAGGGACCCGGCGGCGCGGATGACGAGGAAGGGCTCCTGAAGCATCGAGTTGTAGGCCGCCGTCTCCATGGCGTTGCATGTCTTGACCATCTTCGCGACAGCCTTCTCGTCGCCGGCGAGGAGCGCCTTCAGCTCGCGTTCGTAGGTGTCGCCCGGTGCTGTCATCTTATCGTGCTTCGATTCCCGACTCAATATATAAACGGAATCAGGGGGTCACCGAAAACCCCCTGATCCGACCGAAAAACCCTGCCCATCACATCGGCCCCATCCGCCGTTTTTTAAAACCACAAGTCGATTAACACCCATGAATCCGAAATCCGTGGCAATAATAGTCGTTGTGGCGATTGCCGTTGCCGGCATAAGCTACGGCACATACCTAATGGATTCCGATGATAAGTTGGAAATGAGAGACTACCTGGTCGTTGGCGACTGGGTGGAGTACGACCATTTGGACTCGGGCTACGTCGATAGATACACTGTGCAGAGCGTCCAGGCGGTGAACTACTACGAGATGAACGTTTCCGACGAATACACCGTCTCCGTCTCATACGGGTTCCTCTTCACGATAGTAGACCCCAGTGATGAGAATGTCGAGTACCTGCGGTCCGAGACCGTGGACACGTTCCTGGGGAACATCGAGTGCGACGTCTACCTCACAACCGACTACTGGTCGGTTCTCGTATACTATGTGGAGCCGGACACCAACCTTGTCCTGATTGTCGATAGCACCGATTACGATGGGGACACCTACCGGACTGTCATGACCGGCACATCCGTGTTCGATCCCCTGGACCCGGAATTCGTGAAAATAGGGTTGGCTCCGCCTGAGGTCGGCAGCACGTACACCTACGAGCACCTGTATGATTACACCTCCGATGAGGGATTCATTTCCGGCAGTTGGACGACCACCATGACTGTGGATTCCGTCAATGAGGACGGAACTCTCAACTTGATCGACGGCGAGGAACCCGTCACCGTCGAACAGTTCGTGTCGGGACTCATGATGACCGAGGAGGACATCGTCGCTTCCACGCTCGTGGAATCGAAGGCTATCAGCACCCAGTGGGGTGTGATGATGTGCGACGTCTACGTGATGCCGTATCAGGACCCCGAGAGCGGCGACATCGGGGAGAGGACCTTCATCGTGGACCCCGACACGGGAATCGTCATCGATTCCTGGATCGAGATGCACGATGTCGAGTACAACGGAGATGTGTGGGAGGACTGCGAGTTGGAGGACAGACTCATCGACTGCGACCTGATCCTCGTTGCGGACTGACATCAAACACCGGACCAGTCCGGTGCTTCCCCCCCCCCGGTAGACCGGGGGCCCACCCTTCTGCATCAGAACGACGGTTGTTCTATCCCCTACGGATCCGCTATCGGTCCTGCTCGGTAACGGTCTACGAATGCGATGGCGGAGGTGTCGACGCCCATGGCCTTGAACACCACATCGACGATCCTGGTGCTGTGGACGATGTAGCTGGAGTGGTCGGCGCGACCCATTATAACCAGTTCCGCTCCGGGAACGGAGCCTGCGATGAACTCGGTGTCGCTCCTCTTCACGCAGTCCCTGCTGCCTGCGACCACCGTGACTGGGACATCTATCCTTGCCAGGTCCTCGGCGGATATGTCGGGCTCCGTGAGCATGAGACGGACCTTGGGGTCCTTCTTCCCCGGATCACCGATCCGGTCCAGGGCCATCCTGAGACCGCCGAGGGTCTCTGGTCTCGTGTTGGCGCCGCATGCGATGAGATGCGACAGGACGCCCGGGTTCTGTGAAGCGAACATCAGCCCGACGATCGCGCCGTCGCTGAATCCGCAGACGGCCGGCTTCTCGAGCCCCAGCTTTCTGATGAACTCGGACAGGTCGTCCACCATGTCCTGGTAGTGGTACTCCCCCACAGGGGAGCTCTCGCCGTGACCACGGGTATCCGGCAGGTACACCGTGAAGACCTGCTCTAGGTAGTCGACCGCGCGGTCGAATATCCCGTGATCCTCACCGTTGCCGTGAAGCATGATGAGCGCGGGACCATTCCTCCCGCGGACCTCGTAGTGGATGGACACGCCGTTGGTTGTTACGCGCATGAGGTCCGGATGTTTGAGGTGATATATAATTATGGTATTCCTAAAAATCGTCCCGCCATGATTGAACGGTTCATGGGGTGCGTACAGGTCGGAAGGTGCAGGCATCCGCGGCATCCCGATCGACAGAGCGGGCGGAGAGGCCGTTGGTATAATATCGAAATGGAGGGGAGACCCCCTCCGTTAAAGTTTCAAGGCTCCAGCCTGCTGGGGTCCCTGGGGAACAGGATGGCCTCGCGGATGTTGGGCAGGTCCAGCATCTTGACGAGGA
>ERZ779877.1177-NODE-1177-length-23784-cov-3.255763_pt1 | contig 23784 bp, 23 predicted proteins | sample MGYA00511556_ERZ779877 | MGnify/ENA primary metagenome ERZ779877 (study PRJEB29588, sample SAMEA2159338) | human gut metagenome | biome: human gut; feature: human-associated habitat; material: faeces | place: Denmark | collected 2008/2010 ...
GCGACGTAGACCGCTGCGCCGCAGTTGAAAATATATTAGCAGACCTTGACATTACACCCTCTGACCGCGACCTAGAGCAAATGGCCGATTATATTATATGCGGCAAAGACGATGATGACTTAAATCTTTTTCAAAAAGGATTGGCCTATATGGGCACAACCCGTTATAGTTCATTTCGCAAAAAATCAGATAAACACGTGTCCCTAGACGCATTCATCGATCCTAGCGGCGAACCCCTCTCCATTGCGCGCGAACCTATAAAGTATACCAATCCGCATACGCGTATAGACCATACTACTGACGGATGGATACCCGGTATGCAACAATTGTGGGAAACCATCGACCGCCTTACAGAGCAACTTGCGGCCATCAAGCCGTTTTTGGGCGACCAATCAATGTCGTATCGTTACTATAAAATGCGCCACCATCTTATCCAAACCCGCAAAGACCAATTTTTTCTAAAAGATGCTTACTTACCTCCCATTGCAGCTCACAGCATTGCGCCCACAGGCCCCACTCAATGGGATTGGGACAGTGACTCATTCTATTGGCTTACGCCGGAACAGTGGCAGCGAAAGGTAGATACCTGCTATCGCACAATAGACCCAGATATAGCTAATTGGGAACGCGATGGTGAACTTGTGAAGTGGCACATTCGCAGCCACAAGTTTAATTGGCAAGACCCCCTGCACGTGAAGGCTCTCATTCGTCTTTACAGCGACCTGTATTCTCAATTTTGGAATAAGCCTTATATGGACACCCGCTTACTGCTGCTTGACCTAGAACGTTATGCTTCTCTCATTTGCTTGCCGCCGCAATGGCGCACCGTACTTGATGAAACTCTTGCGGGCGCGTCTAATCCATCCATTCAGCGCACACTCCAGCGCCTTTACGGCTGTACCTTAAGTGTCAATTACATAAATTGCATCATAGGCGAGCGCATACCGCAACGCATTGCGGCTTACACTACTCGTCAGCATGCCAGTCACGTATGGGATGGTGCGCGCAAGAAATGTACCCAATGTGGACGTGATTTGCCAAAAACCAATTTATTTTTCTCTCACAACGTGCGTTACGCTGACCAACTAGCACCCATATGCGTGGAGTGCGCAGAACGTATCGCGCAAGAAAGGAGGTTAATACAACGTGACAGACGCTATAAAAGAAAGAACTTGTCTAAAGTGCCGCCAAAAGAAGCCGATAACTGATTTTGCGGCCACCAATTCTCCCTACTTTCCTTCTCACCGTTGTCATATTTGCAATACTTGTCTTGAGGGGGCTACTCCCTCTCAAGACCTGGCGGCGGTGGATCGTCTTATGCGGTTTCTAGATTTGCCGTTTAATCCCGACTTATGGCTGCAGTTAGAAGCCTCTAACCACGCCCATACACTTACTGCTTATCTTGCGGCACTGGGTGACACCGATAGCCCTTATGCTTCTTCTCCCGACTGGCGGGCAGAAAATGCACGATGGGCCGCAATGCGCGACCGCCAAAGCAACATTCAATTGTTTAAAGAAGAATATTTGCGTGAGCTCTACAATCGTTGGGGTACAGATTACTCACAAGAAGAATTAGAATGGTTAGAGAACTATTACAATCGTATTCTTGCTACACAAAATGTTTCAACTCCTATCTTAGAAGAGCACGCGAAAGACCTTTGCGAACTTGAACTTCAAATTAAGAAAGGTTTGCGGGCGGGTGCGGATATAAAAAAGTTTATGGACGCTCGCAACGACATTATTAAGATTGCTAATTTTACGGCGGCAAACAGCAAAACCGCATCAGCTTTCGAGTCCATTGGCGAGCTTATGATGTACTACGGGAAAAAAGGATTTAAGCCCAATTACTATCAGGAGCCGAAAGATTCAATTGACTTTCTTATGGCTAACTCTCAAAACTACCTTAAACGTCTGGTAATGAATGAAGGTGCTTTACCAGAAATGGTAGAAGAAAAACGCAATGCGGTAAATCTAACTGAACGGTTAGAAGACGTAGCAGAACCTACCCCCGCCGCAGTGGAGTATGAAGATGAATTCTCTATATGACAATGTTAAAGTCATTGATGGTATTGAGATAGATAAGGGGGTTATGCTTTCACAATATGCGGTTGATAGCTATGCGGATACTTACCAATTATGGTTAGAGTATTGGACTCTTTATCCAGATATATTTCTTGATGCTATTCATAATGACGAGGAAGACCCTAATTTTCACCTTCTTACTTATCAACGCATTTTTTTGCGGGCTGTGGCGCGCTATAAGAATGTTTCCATTACAGCGACGCGTGGTACGTCGAAATCTTTCACGGCTTATCTTGCTTACTTTCTTCGTTGCGTATTCTCATCAAATTTGCAGCTTTGCGTTGTAGCTGATGTTAAGGGTACTGTTATTACAACAGCAAAACAAAAGTTTGAAGAAATCTTTCATCATTGGCCTCTTCTTGAACGCGAATTGAAAACACGCGAAGACGATGGCGAGCAAGGACAGAAAAAGTCCAACGATTATTTTGAACTTAACTTTAAAAACGGCGCACGCCTAACTATTGTTAGTAAAGATAGTTCACGTGGCTTGCGCGAACACGGGATTTTGTACGAGGAAAGCGCAAAAATCGACGAAATCTCTCACAACGAAGTCCTTCAACCTATGATGACCATTGACCGCCGCGAGCCAGATGGTACGATTAACCCTACTGCGCCTAATGGCCAGTCAATTTACATAACCACGGCGGCTGAAAAAACATGTTTTATGTATTCTAAATTGCTGGAAATAATTGTCAATTCTATTGTCGCGCCGCAAGAAAACTTTGTTATTGGTTTTGATTATAAAGTACCTGTATATTATGGACTTATGACACAAGCAAAAATTGATGCGGCTCGTTTGTCTTCAACTTTCTCCGAAGACAGCTTTGCGCGCGAATATTGTTCAATTTGGACAGGTAACTCAACTGAAGCTTGGTTTGACGCGGATATGCTGCAAAATAGACGTAAATTATTGCGGTGCGAACGTAGCAATATGCTTAACAATTCTATGACGAATTGTTTTTATATAATATCTTGCGACGTAGGCCGCTATAGATGTAATACTGCAATTAGTGTGATAAAAGTTATGCCGCGAGATGAACACTTTCACGCAAATCTTGTTTACCTAGAAGTTCTACACGGTGATAACTTTATTACTCAACAAGCTCCACGTTTAAAATATCTCATTGATCTTTATAAACCGCGAGAAGTAGTAATTGATACGAACGGTTTGGGCGCGGGTCTTATGGACGCAATGGTTGTTGAATCATATGATCCGCAATCCGGTGAATGTTATCCGCCTTATTACGGCTTTAATCTTGATCAACATTTACCACCTGGGAAAAAATCACCAGTAGAAGAACCCATTGCGTCACAGAATGCTATTATTTATGAAATGAAATCGAACGATAAATTAGAGAGCGAAATGCTTTCAAATATGTATTCTCGCATTTGCGGCGGCTTTATTTCATTACTTTCTCAAGAAAATGTAATAAAAAGTAAATTATTAGCCACAGAAGCCGGGCAACGTATGACATTATATGATAGAAGGGTATTTCTTCTACCGTATGAAATGACTTCAAGGCTTATTGATGAGCTTAACAATTTGCGGCTCAAGCCCGGCTCTACGGGTGCAAACATTAAGGTAGAACAAATTACTCGTTCTACGCCAAAAGACCGTGTTTCTTCATTAGAATATGGCTTATGGCGAGTTAAATATTACGAGGATAAGTTTATGAGAAAGCAGAAAAACAAGAATAAATCTGGTCGTTATGCTTTCTTCACTCCACGAGACAGGAGGTGAGTTTAGTTGTCAGAGACAAAGTTTCTTAACTTTAAAAATTGGCTTAAAGGTTTTCGCGCGCCAGTGTCAAGCGAGGGTTCTTATTCTAGACATAGCGGATTTTTTCGTTCTTATCCTGTGCGATCAAATTATACAATTGATACTATTGTTAATTTAATTACTAGCGGCAGTTTAGACGAATTACGCGAGCTTTCAAAGCATTATTACAGAACTAGCGGCATTTATAGAAACGCCATTGAGTTGCGGGCGAACCTATCTTTATACGATACAGTTCTTACCCCCATTTATGATATAAATAAGGGCGTTGCAAAAGAGCGCGTTGTGAATAACTTTAATAAAGCTATGAAGTTCATTGACAACTTAAATGTACCTCTCAACTTTTCCCGCATAACTCGCGAGATATTTCTCACGGGTGTTTATCACGGGGTTTTGCGACAAGAAGGCGACAAACTTGTTATTCAAGATTTACCATTAGCTTTTTGTCGTACACGTTTTAAGGACTATAACGGTTTAGACGTATTGGAGTTTAATGTAAGCTATTTTGATACTATTCCTGATGCAGATGACCGTAAAACAGCTCTTAACTCTTTCCCCGTAGAAGTTAAAAAAGCATATAATAATTATCACAGCGGTAAACTTTTAGAGCCTTGGGTAGAAATCACGGCTGACATTGGCGGTATCAGCTTTTCATATGGCGATAAGACCCCCATCCTTATAGCTAGTATTCCATCCATTTATAAAATGGATGAAGCTGTTGACCGCGAAGCCAAACGTGATGAGGATGAATTATCCAAACTTCTTATACAGAAGATGCCCATTGATAGTAAAGGTGAACTTGTTTTTACACTGGATGAAGTCGCGGACATACACGAGTCTGTTGCACAGATGTTGAAGGACAGAGACACTATTGACGTTCTCACTACTTTTGGTGAGACTTCTTTGGAGAGCGTTCAAGATTCTACTGCTGCTTCACAGTCATCAGACCGCATTAGCAAATATAAAGATAATGCGTATGATGAACTTGGTATTGCTTCTTTACTCTTCAATCCTGACGGTAGCACTTCACTAGCTTATGCAGTTAAAAAAGAAGAAGCTACTATAATTAACTTAAATAATATATATGCTAACTGGATACGTTTTCAAGTAAATAAACGTTTTGCGTCCGCAAGTATTAAGTATGATTTCACCATTTTGCCTACAACGATTTTTAATCGTAAAGAAGTTCAAGAGTCATATTTTAAGGGCGCACAATATGGTTATTCTAAAATGTATGCGGGGGTTGCTTTAGGTATTAGACAAAGCAATCAGTTGTGTCTAATGGACTTTGAAAATGAAATGTTAGGTATGACTGAAAAAATGGTTCCCCTACAATCTTCTTATACGACTTCAGGCACTAATCAGGGTGGTCGCCCCGAGAAGGCCATAAGCGATAAGGCAGAACAGACTGTTAAAAGCGATGACGCAAGATAGGAGTGAATGATGCTATGGAACGTCAAATCCCAATTTATTTTAACGATGTTTCATTTTCTTCTCCACTTGAACCGATAGCTAACATCCCAACTATTGGTAAAACCAAAGTGCGTGTTTTTACAAAATATCGCAATAGGAATGGTAGCTATATTACGGATGAAATGGCGGGCCAGCTTATTGCATCCGCCATTTCATCTCATGTCCCCGTCGTTGGCTTTTTTGACAAAGAAAATGGCGACTTTACCACACACGTCCCTGAAGACCTAGCAAATGCTTATGGATTTTGCGATGAGTTTTTAGGTTGGGAAAAACATTTGGATGAAGATGGAGTAGAACGTGAGTACGCTACTTTTTCTGTCTTTCTATTCACTAATTATTTTTCAGCCGCTAATAAAATTGTCGGTAATCCGCAATCTATGGAACTTGACCCAGACAGCATTGAAGGCAATTGGGTGGCTATGGATGAAGATGGTACAGAATATTTCGTATATGAAAAAGCAACGATGAAAGGATTTACAGTTTTAGGGAAGGACATTGAACCGTGTTTTCAAGGTGCGGCGTTCTTCTCAAATGATTATAATGGTTCTCGTTTTGATAAGTTTTCTGCGCTTTTGGAAGAACTCCAAAAAACAGTTGAAGACATTAAACAAAGCGAGGCTGAAGTGGGAGGAAAAGATATGAACTTTTATATTCAGGGGGTAGACAATGAAAATTATACCGCCCTCTTTACAAAGCTAAACTCCAACTTCAACGAAGAGCATAATTTTGAAGTAAACGAAATCATTTATCAAATGGACGATGAGTTTGCTTGTACTTTCTCTTGCGGCGACCGCAAGCATAAGAAGTATTCTTACTCTAAAGATGAAGAAGGTAATCTAAATTATGAGCTCGTTGAAGAGTGTAGTTGTGACGAACTGCGTGAAAAGATGACCGCAGATGAACAGTCTTTTGCGGAAGAGCGCGCTAATTTCGAGACTGCACTTCAGGAGATTAATGATAAACTTGAAATTGCGCTACAGAAGGTTACTGAATATGAAGCGCAATTAAAGGCTATTGAGGATGCTAAAAAGCAAACTCTTATAGATAGCTATGCTGATATTCTTACTGAAGAGGAGATTACTCCTGTCAAAGAGAATATTGATACTTATTCTTATGACGAAGTAGAGCGTGAGCTAGCTGTGTGCTTCGCACGCAAGAACATTGCAAAGAATAAGAGCAAGAATAAGGTTCCTCTACAGCCGGAGGATAATCGCTCCGACCTTGAGAAGCTTATGGAAAAATATCGTAAGAATTAAGGATATATAGTTGGAGGTAAATTACTATGAAAAGATTTCCCCTTGAAATGTATGCCAGCCTAGAACTAAATCGTTGTAAGTTTGTTGCGGCTGGTAATATTATTGCTCAGACTCCTCTGGGCGAAGAGTTCACCAAAGACGCTCCTTGTGAGAATGGTATGTGGGTGTGGGCTGAAACCGCTAATGGCGTTATGAAGTCTATTGCTGAAGTTACTGACCCCATCGGTGTTGTATTCACCAGTGAGAAGGAATATGATGATTATCACGTTGGTCTTAAGACTTTTGGCCGCAAGATTGCGGGCGATATGCCTCGTGTTGGCGTTTTTGCGCTAGGCGATATTCTCACCACTAACTGCCTACAGTATGACGAAAGTGAGTATGCTAATGAAGAGGCTCTATTCACTGCTCTAGAAGCTTGCCAGACCACTCCTGTGTATGTTGTACCTGTAGTTGGTTCTCCCGTTCCCAAGCTAACCGCTACCAAGCCCGCGACCGGTCTTGTCGCTCGTGTTGTGAAGCTTTACACCGTTCCTAACGGCGAACGTGGCGTTAAATACGAAATCATTCGTCTGTAATGGAGGTGCAATGATATGAATACTACTCAAATGCTACTACGTGGATCTCTGGGCCTAAAGGTGCCTACCGAGTTCTCCGTTGATAATTATGATTATAAGCGTGCTCTAGCTGATGAGCTACAGAAGATGGTTGGTTCTCGCACTCTGTGGGAGAAGAATAAGTATGATCTATTTGCTCTAATGAGCGAAACTCTAGATGAAGTTCTACCCCAGAAGGTTAATGATGCTATTGGTATGTTTGCTGAAGTAATTCAGGTTCCTGATGGTACTCGTTGCGAGTTCCGTGTAATGAAGGGTAAGCAGCGTGGTAAGCAGTTTGTTACTGTAGCCGCTGAAGCTGGTCAGTATGAAGCTTTCCGTCTCGATAGGGATCGTTTTGATGTATATCCCATCGCTGTTGCGGGCGCTATGAAGACTGATTTTGAGCGTTATCTTGAAGGTCTTGAGGACATCGCTGTTGGTTATGAGATTATTATGGATGGTATGCTCGACCGTCTATATGAGATGATTCAGGGCTGTCTACTAAAGTCTTGGAATATGGCGGGCCGTCCCGCTGCGAATAAGGTTGCGGTTTCTGCGTTTGATGCTTCTGCTCTACGTAAGCTCTGCAACACTGTTGCGGCCTATGGCGCTCCTGTTATTTATTGTTCTCGTGAGTTTGCTAGTGAAATGGCTAACTATCTAGTAGCCAATAACACTACCAAGCTTTCTGAACAGGATATGGTTGATGTGCGTGAGCGTGGTTATATTGGTAAGTTCTTCGGTACTCCCGTTGTGGTTATGCCGCAGTCCTTTACTGATGAGACCAACTCCAAGCTAGCTATGAATCCGTGCTTTGCTTATGTCATTCCTGCTGGCCGCGAGAAGCTAGTTAAGGTTTGTATGGAAGGCGAAGCGAGGTTCCGTGAGAAGGTTGGCGAAGACTGGGGTACTACCCTTGAAGGCTATAAGAAGTTCGGCGTTGCTATGGTAAATACTCCTAATTACTGGGGTATTTATTACAATGCTGGTATTGCGGCTGGCGGTTGGAGCGAATTCAACGAAACTCTTAATATCCAGATTCCCTAATGTTTAATATAGAAGTGGCGGGTGGAGTGCGTTAGCACTCCGCCTTTAAGCCGCAAAGGAGTTAAAAGGAGGATTTTATTTTATGGTTTCTATTAAAAATACAAGTAATTCTAATGTTGTAATTTCTGTACCAGACCTTGATTTCAGGCGTGAGCTAGTACCTTCTCGTACTGTTTCAGTTGCAAAAGAGAAGTTTGAAGAGCTAGCGTTTGATCCTGGTCTTCAGTCTCTCATTCGTGGCGGTTTTCTTACTGTGAGCGGTCTTGATGAAGAAGAGGCTTCTATGGTAGAAGCTCCGCTAGGTGAGACTACTACTCGTGAAGATGTTAAGAAAATCTATAAAGCAAAAGATTATGCAAAGTTTGTTAAGCTTGTGAAAAACGCTTCGCCCGCCGCAAAAGAAATTATTACTCAAGTCGCAGTGGAGGAAAAGCTTACTGATACTGGCTTTGTTCAGCTAATTAAGCAGTATTGCGACAATTTTGATGTTATTGGTGCTATTAACTTTCAGCACCAAGCTACTGAAGAATAATGGGAACTCCTTTTTTGAAAGTTTATGAAGCGTTTTTAGCAAGGATTACGGCTGACGAGTGGACAGTTGAAGAAGAAATTGCTATTGTTGAACGCGATTGGCAGCAATTGTTGGATATGGCAATTTTCAGATTCAAGTATCCGCGAGTGAGTTTAGAAAAAGAATATTACGACCCTAACCCGGACGATGATATAGATAAGACTTTTTGTTGGGGCTTCAAAGAAGAACTTTCACAAGATGAGATACAACTTCTGGCGCTATATATGAAACACGAATGGGTAAAAAGATGTATAGCAAGCTGGGAGAATATTAGACAACTTTATGCAGATGCAGATTAAATTATTTAGTCGTTTTGCGTGGCGACACGTATCATTATTACCTCTTTAATTGCTGGAAACTCTATGACTTTTTTATGCTACAACGCAGTACCGTTAGGGCACAAGCGTGAATGCGAAAAAATGAAAAAGATTAGACAATCAGCCGCCAAGCCTGAAAAGGAAGGTTCAACGACTACAGGTAGCTGTCAAGCGACGGCGAAATAGGAGGTTTCTCTATGAGAAAAAGATATAGTCTTCTCTTTATTGAAAAATAAAGTATAGTTGAGTAGCGTCAACTTTAAAAATTAAGGTTTAGCCAAGCAAACCATCTCGATAAACTTATTAAACTTGAATCATCCGTTGCAGATGAAATCCATAAAGCGGAGGGTATTTATGACCGTTCTCGCGGAAAAAAGCCCGCAGATAAGTTCAAAAAGCTCGCCGGGAAAAATATCCAGTGAAACCTTTGGCGGTTATCAAAATAAGTTAAAGAATAGGTTGTTTGGCTTGCTCTGCGAAAAAGAAAAAGACGGTGAATGGGAAAAGTTTCTTGATACCATCATTATTGAGATAATGGGTATGGGAGAACAGTCTCAAAGTATTAACTATTGGGCGCTTTTAGCAAAATTATGTTCATTGCGTTTTCTTTCATATGAATATTTTAGAAAGACTATCTTCGAGTGTATGAACCTCGTAGGTGGAATTGAGAAAAATGAGTTACATTGATGTATATTTTTCACGTGTAAATCATTATGGTGAAGACGTTAATGAAATTGCTAAAAACGTTGGCGCGCGTTCTTTTGAGCGTTGGCTTAATGAGTCTCCAAACACCGTTAAGAAGTTGTCTGTAGAACGTGGGTTATTCTTTAGTGGAGTTATTTTAACAAATAAAGATAAAGAACAATCCAAAATTATGTATCTTAACGTGGCAAATGATATACCACTGCTTGTGGGAGACATTCTTAATTGGGGAAAAGAAAAGTGGATTTTGTTTTCTAAAGAAAAGAAAGTGCGCGAAACCCACCAGACTTTTTCTATTATTAGATGTAATTATCTTATTAAATGGATTGATGACAATGGGCATTTGAAACAAAGTTGGAGTTATTTAGTTAGCTCAATGGATAGTAAGATTAAGGAGAACTTTAGAACTTGATTTCCAGGTTCCGGCGTTCGCAAGGGCGCTGTAAAATACTATTGAATTGCTGGGAGTTTTGTTATTTCTTACTACAACGTAAAGCCGTGCGGGCTTAAGCGTGAATGTTATAAGAAAAGAAATATTTCAAATAATCAGCAGCTAAATCTTGAAAAAGAAAGTTCAACGACTATCAAGAAATTGAGTAGGCGAAAGCCGAAGTAGTAGTCCCCTATATGGGTGAAGATATAGTCTAAAATTGTGGAATAGCCTAGTGTTAATTGGGCTTTTAAGTTGAAAAACTTATTTTAAAATCATTGAAATGCTGGAAGGTCGTTAAAGCTTTTTAACTACAACGCAGTTTCTTTTTAAGAAACAAACGTGAAAGTGTAAAAATAAAAAGTGTTGAATAATCAGCAGCTAAGCCCGTGAGGGAAAGTCCAGAGACTATTTTCGTGAAGAAAAGTAGGGCATTAGCCCCAAGTGGTGATTACCGCAATGCGGTAAAGATATAGTCCAAATGAATTACACCACAACCAAATAAATACCTTGAAGCTTTACTACCCACTACTCAACTTAACCGACTCACACGTTTCGTTATTGAAGAAGAAGGATGGTACGTTGTAGAATACGACCATACCAGTGTACCGGGTATTATGTATGTTTCAATGACTGAAGAAAAAGTCAATTCATTAACAGACGATATAAAAAATGATCTGGCTGATCTTGATAAGCTTGCTAAATATTCTATTGTTGTCCCAGCAGAACCGCAGTGCTTTAAAGTGGGTGAAGAAATTGCGCCTATTTTTACTGTAATGAAAAATGGTTCGCCACTGTATATGGTAACAGAAATCGTACCACTTGATAAAAATATGGTGCGGCGAGAGGGCGAAAAGATTTTTGGTATGCGCGAAGGGCAGACAAAAATAAGAATACGTCTTAAGGATTTTCCAGAAATCTTTGTAGACGAAGACATAAAAATTGGTTTGAATGAAGAGTTCGCGGCCTATGTTGCGGGAAAAGCATCTATACGACTTAACCGCACAGAGGTTTATGAACTTTATTCTAATCAAGAAATCATTGGCGACGTGAGCTATAGTCTTAATGATGATGCTTTAGCCGCGATAGTCAATGTAGAAAATAATAAATGCTATATAAAAGCTAATGGTAAAAATAAACTTGGCACTCTTACTCTGTTCGCTTCTTATGGCGGGAAAACATATGAGAAAGAGATTAAAATTACGCCGCTATGGTAGGTGATTAAAATGGCTGATACTCAACGTAGATTTGCGGTTATGGGCGCAAATACTTTTAAGATTGCGGACAAAATTATGTCAAATCAGCGTATTTGTCGCTTACTAAAATATCAAGTGAGAAATCCATTTTCTCCTGATTTAAAAGATGTGGATGGAGCCGAGTTGATAAATAAACAGATACTTATTGTACCTAAAATCTATGATGGTTCTAATGAAAAAATGTCTTATGTAACCGCAATATTTGATGATTTTGTAGTTAATCAAATTAACCCAGAGTTTAAGATTTCTACAGTGCGTTTTGATATTGCGTGTCCATATGATGAGTGGTTGCTTGACGATACTTCATTGCGGCCTTATCTTATTATGGAAGAATTAGATATAATGTTTAATCAAGCTAAATTGTCTGGTATTGGCAATCTTCAATTTCATCGCGCAGATGCTCTTACGCTGTCGCCGCAAATCGGTGGCTATTCAATGAGGTACAAAATCAATGAATTTAACTGATGGAGTTATTTTAAAGTTTCAAAAAGGTGGCTCTATTTTATTTGAGGATATATGCGCGATTAAAAGCCATACTCTAGGAGAAATTGTAGATTTAGGATATGATACGTTTAAACAGTATTTGAACATTCTCTTAATGGAGAAACCAGTTATTACTGAAGAAAATGAAGTATCTAAAATTATTGATGAGCTTTCTACTTTTCAATATTTTATTATGACTACTCAAATGGATAGCAATATCAATCAAATGGCGCGAGATGCTTTTTTATTTTTTACTGGCGAAAATACTGTGTTTTCTTTAGAACCTTCATACATAATATTCGGGGACATCACCGACAATCGTCGTATGGATGAGGACGCATTTTATGAATTTCGTCGTGTTTTAAAACGCTTATGTTTTATCGAGCTTGAAGGTGAGGAAATCATTATATATAAAGATGATAGTCCCCAAATAAAAAACTTAAAACGTCAAATGATTAAGAACCGCGAACGTGTAGCAAAAGCTAAAAGTCGTGGACAAAAAGCAGATGGTTCAGGTATAGAATTGTCTGATTTAGTCGCTAGTATTACTTTTGGCGGCTGTAATCTTAATATGAGTAACGTATGGGATATTACATATTATTCTTTTCGTGACCAATTAAAAAGGATGGGGTGGCACGAAAAGTTTGATATAAATAATCGCGCAGCATTAGCTGGCGCGAAATTAAAGAAGTCTCAGCTAAAACATTGGATAAAAGGTATATCTAATGATGATAAAGACGATTAACGGAGGTTAATATTTATGGCTGGTATTAACATTTTTGATAGGTTTGGCCTAAAAGAAGTAGCTAACGTTACTTTTGAGGCTCTAGAAGATAACCCAAAGGTTGGAGAGAATAAAGGTGACATCGTACTGTTCCTGGATTAAATAGAGAGTGGTTCAGGTTAAATCTTGTGAATTGCTGGAACATCCTGAAGGAAGGATAATCAGCAGCCAAGCGAAAGTATTATTACTTTCGAAGGTTCAACGACTAAGGGCGAGGAAAATCCAACCTCGACAGCGCAAGACACTGAAAAGTGAAGATATAGTCTAAACTTATATGAAAATATAAGCAGGAAACGGTTAATAAGAATTGGCTTATTAATGAATATAATTGTCTCTAAAAGTATCTACCATTGAAACGACTGCGGACAACGTAGACGCTCGTGGCGGGGAGAAAAGCCCCTTTGCCGCCGTAAAAGTTTTTTAATTTCTGGGACATCTAATGCGATAACCAGAAGCCAAGCTCTATAAAGAGAAGGTTCAACGACTATCCCGAAGGGGAGTAGGCCAATCGGCCCAAAGAGAAACGATAGAAAATATAGTCTAATCTTACGTGTAAATGTAAGTTAATGTTAATGTGGGGTAACCCAAAACTAATTACTTGGGACTATAACAAAGACGCTACTGTCACTCTAGAAGACGCTCTACTTTCTTTTGAAAGTGCTCGTTTTATGCTGGGTGGTAAGATTCGTCATGCTTCTGCTAAAGAAAAAGTCACTGTCAACCTGAATGAAGAGGTTGTCATTGAAGAAAAAGATAAGCTACCCAAGGTTAAAAATCATCTTACTGGTGAGGAATATAAGCCTCAACCTAGTGCCGTGAATGGTTTTAAATATATTAATTTAACTCAAGGTACTAGAGGGCAGGTTGCTAAGGGCGGCGAACTTACGAATCTTTTTGAAGTAAATGATCACGTGCGTATTTTCTGGACGCAGGTAGTAGAAAACGCTGGAAAAGACGAAGCGGCGGAAATTGTTATTTCTCCCGATATGTTCCCTGGAGTTTATAAAGTGTATGGCGATACCTTTATGCGCTCTGAAGCAACTGGTAAGGACGAAGCTTTCCAGTTTATTATCGGAAAGGCTGAAAATATTTTGGTCGCTTGATAAGAAATTATCAATATGAACACAGTGAATTGCTGGGAGTTCTAAAGCTATTTTAACCACAACGCATTCTGCCAAGAAAATCGTGAAGGTTCTAAAAATAAAATAGATATGTGAGCAATCAGCAGCTATGGAGGTAATTTTAATGTGTGTAATTTATAAATATACTTCCCCAGAAGGAAAATCTTATATAGGGCAAACAACAAAAACTCCCGCACAGCGTGCTTCTTCAAATGGGCATAATTATAGGAGAAGTCGTTATTTTTATGACGCGATAAAAAAGTTTGGATTTAATTCTTTAAAATTAGAAATTTTAGAAGAATGTCAAGAAGATGAATTAGATGATAGAGAGCGTTATTGGATAGCTTATTATAATACTGTTTATCCAAATGGGTATAACGCTACTGCGGGTGGGCAGAAGAATACGCGGACTTGGAGCAAAAAAGTATATCAATTTAGTCAAACAGGCGAATTAGTAAAAGAATATAACTCTTTAACTGAAGCGGCAGAAGAAAACAAATGTAATGTTTCTTCTTTAAGCGAAGTGTGTAGTGGAAGAAAAATTACTTGTTTAGGATACTTTTGGTCCTATGAAAATATTCCGCCGAAACCTAAAAAAAATTATAGACATAAAAGAGTTTACCAATTTGATGAAAATGGATTTTTAATAAAAGAGTTCGAGACAGTTGCTAATGCTGCTCATTATAATAATGTTCCTTATTATCAAGTTTGTGCCTGTGCTGGGAAGCAAAGGTTAAAAAGAGTAAAAAATACAATTTTTACTTATGAACCTTTTGTAGATTGGAACCATTACACATTAAAACATAAACGTAGTTCAACGACTATTCCAGAAGGAAGTAATCTCAAGCGAGATGAAGTGCTGTGCCCCGCGGAAGCGGAGGAAGATATAGTCTCATTTTATGAGAAATCATAAGCCATAAGGATTTGTTTTAGCGAAACAAATTAAAGATTTTGAAAGTACTATCCAACACCACTATCACCCTACAGGCTGAGGGTGATCCCTCCACGTTTAGTATGACCCTAAACGTTCTACGTTCTACTAACGATCAGGGCGAAAACGAGATGTTCAAGCTTGTTCGTTATGGCCTTGAAGGACCCGCTGAAGCAGCTGGTGGCGGTTCGGTCGTACCATAATAAATATAATTTAAGGGAGAAGTTCATACTTCTCCCTTTATTTTTTTTACTTATTTATCATCAGCTTGCGTGAAGCATAATACATATATAAGAGGGAGGTGAAGTGCCGATGGAAGACCAATATTTTGGCACTAAAGAACTTTATGAAGTTGTGTTAAAGGCTAATACTTCTATGAAGATGGGGCCGCGCAATGTCGAAGTTGGCGAGCCAGTTCTTTATTTTAATAATATTAGTATAGCTCAACTAAACGAAGATACCCGTCCTATTATGGCGCGTGGCGGTTGGGGTAATATGCCGCACGTCATATGGGAGGATAGAGCTGAAATGACTTTTGTTTTGTCAGAGGGTGTTATGAATGCTGTAAGTATGGGTATTCTTATGAGTGCGTTAATGCTTGAAAATAAAGGTACTGATGCACTTTATATCCCAAAAGCAGAAGGTCCATTTGATCTCGACAGAAACAATTCTTTTTTCCTACAAGAAACTCCCGCAGAAAAAAAGAAGGCTTTCTGTTTTGAATATTCTAATGATGTACCGCAAAAGAAAATAAACTACCAACTTGATGGTAAGCGCGTGACTGTACCGAATGGCGATAGGTCAAAAACTTATTTTTTTGATTATTATTACCGTTATGGTAAAGAAGCCATTACTTATCTTATTGAAAAAGAGCGTTTTAATGGTACATTTTCATTAGAAGGTAAGTTTTATACAAAGGACGAGAATGTAGGGTTAAATACTACTAACATTCTTTATATGCCTAAAGTGCGCATTATGAGTAATATCAATTTGAGACTTGGAGAACGGGCTGACCCGACAGTGGCGGTGTTTAATATCATAGCTATGCCGCAAATGACTGAAGACAGTAGGTATGAGCTTATGAAAATTATACGACTGGGGGAGGACATTGACGGGGACATTTAAAAGGAGAGTGAAAGGATATGAATACGACTGTAAAAATACCAGTTGAGTTATCGGGTGTTGAAGCGCAAGTTAAGTTTTTAAAAAATGCTCTTAATAATGTAAAGCCTGATACTAGCGGTTATAAAGATTTAAGTCGTGTGCTAGCGACTATTCAGCGCGAGTTCGATGCTATAAAAGCCGCTGCAAATGGTTCGTTTGGCTCGCAGAGTCAAATAAATGCTTTTTCTAAAAAGGTTCAAGATCTTGGTAATCAAATGTCTCTTTTTGCTACAAAGTTTGAAGATTTAGGAGACAAAAGTTTTAAGACAGATTTTTTACCAGATAGCGTTGTTAAAAATCTAAAAGATATGACTACGGAGATGAATAATCTCCTGAAGTCTATGGCTCAACTTAAGGCTGATGCTTTTTCTAAAGCTCTAGGTGAAAGCGAAAACGCGATGAAATCTTTGGCTTCTCTTAAAATGACAGGAAAAGAAGATCCGGCTTATATTATGAATAAGCTGGATATTGCTATTAAGAAAGCTGATGGTAATATTGCGAAGACCACACAAGATTTGGCGACACAAAGCGAACAAGTAAAAACTTTGCGTGATGAGTATGATGCTTTGAACGCCGCGAAGAATGAAAAGCAGAATGAAAACTTGGGGCTTCATAATGCGGTTCAGGCGAAAACGCTAGAACTTTCAAAACAAATTGCGGCCAATGAGCAAAATAGGCAGAAAGCTATTGCGGACGCTACTAAATCATATGACGAACAAATTGCTAAACTTACAGCGCTTAGTCGTGCAGTAGGCAAAGGCGGTCATATGACAAACGAGCAACGCCAGTCTAATGCTTTATTAGATGGAGCTTTTAGTGCTGGTAAGGGCGACTTTATGTCTAACCGTGAAAATATCGCTACTTTTATGAAAACAAACTTTCATATTGACGATGCAACGGTTGAACAAATTAAAGCAGGAAATAAAGCGCAAGTTGAGACTATTGTAAGTGATATACTTACACAAGTGAAGGCTACGAGAGAAAAGGTTATTCAGGCTACTGCTGTAACTGATATTTATGACAGTGAAGCACTTCAGTCTACAAAAAATGAAATTGATGAGCTAGAACAAAAGCTTGCACGCGTGAGAACTGAAGCAGAAACGCTTATCCGTGATACTGCTACTAAAGAGCGTGAAGTAAATGCGGCGGCAGACCAAGAAGCTCGTCTTCAAAACAATTTGCGGTCTCAACAACAATTGCGCGAAAGTTATGCGGCGACGAAAGTTGAAGTAGAAGCGGCGGCTGTGGCCGCGCAAGAGGCGGCTGATGGTTCTGGTATAGCACAGCAAATTGACGCATTGCGTAATAAGATTACGGAACTTGAAAGCGAAATTGCGAAGCTGAATCAAGAACAGAAAAATACTGTTAACGCTACTGCTCAAAGCCAAGACGGGATAAATAATATGGGCAACGCGGCTTTGGCGGCTTCTGCTAAATTGGCACAACTTGAAGCAGCACAAAGTCGTTTAAACAATATTAAAACAGCTATAGCTTCTTGGCTAGGCTTTAACCAAATTATTAACATAACACGTACTACAGTTCGCAATATGATTAACCATATTAAAGAACTAGACGATGTTATGACTGAAATTGCTGTGGTTACTGACTTTACACAAGATGATTTGTGGAAACAAATGGATACTTACGCGAGTATTGCGCGCGAGTATGGTGTCAGTATCAAAGGCGTATATGAAGTATCCCAGCTATACTACCAGCAGGGAGCACTACTAGCACTTTTATGTAGTTAAATGTTTGACTTATTTTAAAATCTATGTTATAATATTATCGTCAGGTGGGGAAAGCCACTTGAAAATAAAATTAAAATGAGGTTTTAAAATATGGAAAAGAAGAAAATTATTGTCGATGGGAAAGAAACAAATTATTCTGTGAGTGATACTGGTATTGTATGGAATGATATTAAAGGCTGTGAAATGAAAGGTACAACCGCGCGAAACGAATATCGTTCAGTCCAGCTTACGATTGAAGGCAAGCGTAAGAGCTTTATGGTTCATCGTCTTGTCGCGGAAGCTTTTGTGGAAAATCCTCATCCTGAAACGCTTACAATCGTTAATATGAAGAATAAAGATCCTTACGATTGTCGTGCGGAAAATCTTGAATGGGTAGAAAGCGCTCGCGCTTCTCGGCGTGAAAGAATTAAGCGAGCCAATAATGAAAAAGCGGGATGCGAGTTTGACGCTAAAAATTATGAATGGGTTGAAATTGCGCAAGAACCTGGATATAAAGTATGCAAAGAAGGGCTTTGTCTTTCTCCTAGTGGAAAGATTATTCAGGGGACTTCGCGCAATGGTTATCGTAGGCTTAGGACTACTAATTCTAAATGTTACAGTATCCATAGATTAGTATGGGAAGCTTTCAATGGCCCAATTCCGCACGGAATGGTTATTGATCATATTGATGGTAATCGTGAAAATAATAATCTTAACAATTTGCGACTTGTAAGCCAGTCTGAAAATATGTCTAATACTTATAATCACAATCACGGTTCTGCTACGCCAGTTATCCAAATTGATGCTGAAACTGGTGAAATTATCGCAGAATACCCCACTCAAGCTGAAGCCGCGAGGGCAATTGGTGTAAAACCAAGTGAAATATTCTACGCGGTTACGGCGGACAATATTATTCTTCGAAACTGCTACTGGAAGAAAAAGAAAGATAAGCTCTGCTAATACCCCTTAACTGCGGGAAACACTTTACAAAGCGCCCTTCTGGGGCGCTTTTAGTCAATCCGCAACCAAGGGCCGCAATACGTGCGGCCAAGGCTCAACGACTATTTGCTTTCAAAGCAAAGTAGCACATAAGCGTGCGAAATGGGGGTAGGCGTGAAGACGCTTAAGAGATAGTCTAATCTCACGGGCGACCGCGAGTTAATGTAAGATGTTAAAACAAGCAGATGTAATGGCTCTGACTACAGAGACATTAAAGATGGCGAAGATAGCAGGTATTTCATATACTAAAGCGGCAGATTATATGACAGTGGCTTAAAACGCGAATAGGCCACTATAAATTATTTAAATTGCTGGAAAGCTTAACTGCTAATCAGCAACCAAGGGAGACAGTAGAATAGAAATGAATGAAGTTAGTATTTATGAATATAAGAAAAAGATAAAATTATGGTATCCTTCGGCAGATATAGATATTTTGGAATATAACGGAATGAAAAAGTTTATAAAAGTCAGATGTAAAAAATGTGGGAAAATTTTTACTTTTAATAAAGGAGTGTCTCTTTTTAGTAGAATTAACTTCTGTTGTAGTAAAGATTTTTGTAATCTAAAAGAAAAAGTTGCTTATTTTTCTAAATTATATAATTTCGATGTTTTAAAAGAAGATGCTCATTTTATTACTACGCGCTGTAGAGATTGCAGGAATGTAAATACGCGCTCTATGACTGCTTTTAAAATGTTTCCAAATGCTTGTTCTTGCCACTATCAAGGAGTTGTAAAGAAACAAAGTGAGCTTCAAAAACGATTAGATGAATTTTTTGAAAATGAATATCAACTTATTAGTTCTAATGGAGCTAATGGAGAATGTTCTATTCGACATAAACATTGTGGGACTGTTTTTGAAGTAAAATGTTTTATGGACTTAATTAACAAACGAAATCGAGGATGTCCAAATTGTTATCGTTTTGTTAGTAGAGGGGAAAAAGCTATTAAAGATTATTTAGAACAAAATAAAATTGATTATATTGCGCAAAAATCTTTTTCTCCAATTGAAGGTCATATTTATCGTTTTGATTTTTTCTTACCTAAATATAATTTAGCAATTGAATATCAGGGAGAACAACATTATCGAAATAACGGATACTATAAAGATGATTTAGATACAATAAAATATAGAGATGAAATTAAAAAAGAATATTGTGAAAATAATAATATTAACTTGTTAGAAATTTCATATACTAACTTTAAAAATATTTCAAAAATATTGTCTTCAAGGCTCAACGACTATCCTATGGGAGTAAGGAATAATCCTGAAAAAGATAATTAAATGATATAGTCTAATCTCGCGTGAAAATGTGAGTTAATATAAATGGTTCGCGCTTTTAACATGGAAATGACTGAAGCACAACGGGTAACTGACGTTTACAGTAAAGTAGCGGCTATTACCGCAACAGATACAAAAGAACTAGCAGAAGCAATGTCTAAAACGGCTTCATCTGCGAGTTCTGTAGGCGCAAGTTTTGAAAATACAACCGCCATTATGGCGACTATGCAAGAATCGACGAGAGAGAGTTCCAAGAACATTGGTACGGCTCTCAAATCGATTATTTCACGCTTAAAATACATAGGTGTGAATTGAATAAAAATTATTTAAATTGCTGGAAAGTCTTAAAAGATAATCAGCAGCTAAGTTGGGTGTTTGCACCCAAAAAGTTCAACGACTATCTCCGCAGGAGAGTAGGGCCACGCCCGAAAGAGATAACATAGAATATATAGTCTGCTCTATGTAGAAATACATAGTTAACATATAGGATGGTGAGCTAAAATCCGACCCTCGTTCACTTATGGATAGTGAAGGAGAAGAATTAAGTCTAAACAAAGTAGATAAAGCCCTTCAGTCTGTTGGTATTACTCTTCAAACCGCAGATGGGCAATTTAGAGATTTTGATGATGTTATTATCGAGTTAGCATCGCACTGGAAAGAACTTGATAGTATCTCACAGAGGTATTAGTAGAATAGTATCTCTATAATAACTTATTGAATTGCGGGGAAAACTGAAAAGTTAATCCGCAGCCAAGGAGTACATTGGTGCTCAAGGTTCAACGACTATCCCTAACGGGAGTAAGCTTATAAGCTGAAGTGGTAAGATAAAATGATATAGTCTGCTCTTTAATGAAAATTAAAGTTAACAATGAGGATAGCTACAGTTGTCGCTAAACTAAAACTGGCGAATTAAAACTTTTTTAATTGCGGGGAGGTTTGTTAATACTTTATTACTAAACTCGAATAGAGTGGCGAAGAGTAATGTCCTAGGTATAGTAAAAAGATAAAGTATCAAATAATCCGCAGCCAAGTCATTAAATTATATTTAAGAGAGAAGGAAAATAAATGTTTAAGCAGATAGAAATAAATGGAGAAAAATGGAATTATCTAATATACGATGATGGAAGGGTTTATAGCTTAAAAATGAATAAGTTTTTAAGCCCAGACTTTTCTTCTGGATATGCAAGATATTTATTATGCAAAGATAAAAAGCATAAGCGTATGACAGCACATATGCTTGTAGGATTGCATTTCATCCCAAATCCTAATCATTTACCAATTATACATCATAAAGATAATGATAGGGCTAATAATAAGATAGAAAATTTGGAATGGATTAGTCGTTCTAATAATGTAAAAAAAGAGAACTGTAAAAAATATGATAAAATTGTAAATGTTTATACTCAAGAAGAATTAAAAAATGAAGAATGGAGGCCATTTAGAGATGGAGAATATGAAGTCTCTTCATTAGGTCGCTTAAAAAACGTGTTCACTGGAAAAATATTAGAAGGACATATAAATCCTATTTTAGGGTATATTAGAGACACTCTCATTTTCAAAGATAAAACTCGAAAAATCATTACTAGGCATCATATTGTTTATGAAGCTTTTCATCCTACGGAAACTATTCAAGTTATTAATCATATAGACGGAATAAGATATAATAACCGTTTGAATAATTTAGAAAATGTTTCTCAAAGTGAAAATACTAAAAAAGCTTATACTGAAACTTTTAAAAAGAAAACTCGTAAATGTCGTATGAAAAATCTTATTACGCACGAAGAAAAAAGATTTTTTAGTATTGCGGATGCTTCAAAATATATAGGTTGCAATGAAGTGATAATTAGAATGGCAATTAATCGTAAAAAAGAAGCTTTTAATTGTATTTGGGAAGAAATCACAGAAGAAGAATATAATTTAATGGAAGGTTCAGAGACTATCGTAAGAGTAAAGCAATAGCTTGAAGTGGAAAGGCTTTATTTTAATATAAAGTAAGATATAGTCCAAACATAAATATTTATTTATGTTAGGGTAACCGTTTATGAAATGTTGGCGGTTCCGTGGGAGCGATAAATCCCAAATCAAAAAAATGTGAATTGCGAGGACTTCTAATAATTAGATAATTCGCAGGCGAGCCTTATATGTTTTATAAGGAAGCTTCAACGACCATCCGTAAAGGAGTAAAGTTATTAACTTGAAGTGCATTTAAAAAAGATATGGTCTAAACTAAAATGAAAATTTTAGAGATATTACAACAATCTCGTCTACTTGCATTCTTGTCTAACTATGATCGTTTTCTTGAGATTCAAGAGGGCGCGATGAATAGTGAAGATGCAGGTCTTATCCAGTCTTTAAAGACAATGGATAGTATTACAACTAAATGGACACAGCTACAAACCGCCTTTCAGGAATTTTACACTTCTACTGGTGTGCAAGACCTGATTAAGGGGATATTGGATGCTGTTACTACGGTATTAAATCGTCTTAATACTTTTTCTAAAGCGTTTGGTAAGTTACCTGTGTTAGCGTTGGCGCAAATAGGTGTAATCGTAAAGTCATTAAAAACTGCGGCTACACTTATGGTAACTCATTTTAGTAATGGCATTGAAGAAATAAAAGCAAAGTTTAAACAAGCTAATACTGAAGTTGCAAATGATGCACAGAAAAAAGCAAAAGGTGTTTTTGCTACTATAAAGAATGAAATATCAGAAGGAAAAACTGGAAAAGGAAGTACAACAGCTACAGCAATCGGTACAATGGCTGCAACTGCGGGAGCTGTTGTGTCTGCAACAAGTTTGGCTTCTTCTGATCGAAAGAAGAGCGGAAAAGGCCAAATTGCAGGAGCCGCATTAAGCGGTGCGGGAACTCTCTTAATGGCTTTGGGAACTTCAATGAATCCGTTACTTGCGGTACTTACTACAATTATGACTATACTCCCAGGTATAATTAGTGGTATACAAACTTTAAATCAATCTGCCGAAGAAAAATTGAGTGATTTAAAAGAAAGTATTGAGGAAACACGCAATCAATCACTTCTTTCTAAAGATGAATTAAAAACACTTACTGATTATAAGAAGAAGTTAGAAGAAGCAAAAGAAGCGCAATATGACAATGCAGAATCTAAAAAAGAATACATCAATTTAATGAATGAGATTGCTGACAAATATCCACAACTTATTAGAGGTATGGATAGTGAAAATAATTATGTTGTGGCTTTGGGCAAGAGTTATGAAACTTTATATAATAATAAAAAATTAGCTTATACTGAAGATTTAACTACTGCCGCTGCCACACAAATGGCTGCATATTCAGACCCAACTTATATGCGCGACGCAATTATGCCCTCCTATTATCAAGAAGACGCAACAGTTAAAATATCTAATATGTTATCAGAAGAAGTTACGGAAAGCCAGCAAAAACATAATTTAGATTTAATGATGAAATATATAATGGATAATCTTATTGAAGCAAATCCATATGACGCTATTAACTACATGTTGGATGAAGGTAGTGGAGTAGGTATAAGAACATTATATACCGCAGGAGGAAATGGACAAGTTCTTACTCCTGAATTTGTTGACACTTTTAATCTTTTAAAGAGTGGTTATTCTTCGATGATTTCAAATCGTGAAAATTATTTATCTCAATATGTTTCTAATCTTTCTACTATAATGAATTGGGATTTATCTTCTTTTGAAATTTCTGGATATACTAAACAAATGATAGAAGAATTAAATCCTTTATTAGAGGGGAAAGAACGAGAAGAAGCAGAAAAGATTTTAGATGATT
>ERZ779877.1178-NODE-1178-length-23776-cov-6.943552_pt1 | contig 23776 bp, 14 predicted proteins | sample MGYA00511556_ERZ779877 | MGnify/ENA primary metagenome ERZ779877 (study PRJEB29588, sample SAMEA2159338) | human gut metagenome | biome: human gut; feature: human-associated habitat; material: faeces | place: Denmark | collected 2008/2010 ...
GTGTCACCTCGTTTGATTCAGCAGCCACGCCGCTCACGCCGCAGCTTACGGCACAGACACGGAATGAGTATGTGCCGTTCTCATCGAGCGCAGCAGTATATGTTGTGCCATTCACGCCCTCTGCGAGGAGTGTCTCGTCAGAACCTTTCACCTGCTTGACGGTGTAAGTGATGTTGTCGTAGTCAGAATAGCCGCCGTTGACTGTGGCAGTCGGGGCAGTCCACGTCAGAGTCACCTCGTTGCCGCTGAGTGCCGCGTTCAGGTTGCCGACAGCCTGAAGCTGGTCTGCGCCCACAAACAGGGTGACAAACGCCGGGATGCCGGTATTCTCAGCACTCTCAGCATATATCATGTATGTCACCTCGCCGTTGGGGACATTATAGTCTGTGTATGCGATGCCGTTTGGGCTTGTGGCAGGGCTGTTGACAATCATGCCGGAGGGGTTCTCGCCGAGACGACGGATATTCAATGTGGTCAGTTCTGCCACGCCGTCGGTAACAGTATATGTGGTGGGGAGCACCCATGACAGGTTGACGGTGTTGGCGTTGTCAGCAGCGACGGTAGCCTTCAGGTTTGACACCGCGTTGGGGACTTTGTTGTCGTTGGCGGGCATGTCAAATGTCAGGGCAGTGAGCTGCGGGTCCTGGTCAAAGCGCGCGGCGTTGTTTGTGAAGTCCGAATTAACCGTGACAGCATCGCCGGTCACAGGATTGTACAATGCTCCTGTTGCCGGGTCTATCTGCATGAAATACTCGTAGTCGGGGTGCATATGCGCATGGTAGAGCTTGCCGTCCGGGCCGATGCCCTCGAGGATGAACACGAGGCCGACCGTCACGCCGACGGCCACGACGCTGACCCACGGGTCCATCATGCAGACGATGCCGAACACGAGCAGCACGATGCCGAGGGCAAGGATCCAGCCCCAGCCGCGCATGCCGAGTGCCTTGAGGTCAAAGGCGCTGACGAATCTGGAAACGCCGGAGAACAGGAGCCACACGGTAAACAGGATGGGCAGGGACATCATCGTGAACCACTGGTTGAACAGCAGAAACAGCGACATGACAACCGTCAGCACACCGTCCAGCAGCAGCCAGCCGGAGCCGAGGATGAACCGGCTTGTTCCGGCGAAGATGACGATCTCGGCGATACCGGCGATGAGCATGAGAAGCCCGAGGACGATGCCTGCGGACATCGCCGCAACGTCCTGATTGCACAGGCAGTAGATACCGGCGGCGATAAGCAGCGCGCCGGTGATAATGCTGAGAATACGCATGGTTCTTGAAGTCATTGAAAAGACCCCTCTCAATAATTATTTTAATAAAAGTATACTCAAGCAGCGCGAAATGTCAAGTGCTGTACCGGGAGATATGGCTCTCAGCTTTCGACCTCGACATCCAGCCCGAGCTCACGCGGGCGGAAACGCGGGCAGACGTTTTCGGACGCCGTTATGACGGACGCAGCAAGCCGGGTCCCGATCTCGACGGCCTCGCGCATGGATTTCTTATAGGTCAGCCCGATGGCAACTCCTGCGCAGAATGCGTCTCCCGCGCCGGTCGTGTCGCGCACGGTGACCTTCTGCGCCGGGTACACGCCCTTGTCGCCGTGCATGTCGGCGTAGACCGCGCCGCGGCTGCCCATCGTGACGACCATCGACGGGATCTGTGCGCTGATGACGCGGCGGGAGAGATCGTCGCACAGCTCCTCGGGGCTCATGTCGGAAAAGTCGCTGACAAAGAGGATGCCCGCTTCCTGCTGGTTGCAGACAAAGCAGTCGATAGACTGGAGAAAGTCGCGCCGCTGGGTGGCAATGCTCATGTTAGCGACCACGGCATAGACGGGCTTATGGTACTTCTCGGCGTAGCGGAACACGCGCTTTACTATCTCCTTGTCAATGTCGATCTCCATGATGATGCTGTCGGCATTGCGGAAAATTTCATCGCCCTTTTCGTCGAGCATGTCGCATATCGGGCCCAGATCGGGGCGCTTGGATATGGAGCCCGCGATATCGCCCATGTTGTCAAACACCGCAAGCCACATGCCCATCCCGTCCTTGACACGGCGGATATAGTCGGTGTTTACTTTGTGGTTGCGCAGCTTGCTTATGACCTCCTCGCCCTCGGCGGTATCGTCGACAAGGCTGACGAAGGTTGGGCGCAGCTCGATATTGGCGATGTCCTCCGCAACGTTGCGCCCGACTCCGCCGTGAACGATCTCGACCTTGCCGGCATTGCGCCCGGTCGGGATATACTGATCCTCCGGAAACCCTTTGACGTCGACAAACACCGCGCCTACTACAACTATCGCCATGAGAATACCTCCCGCGCTTTTTTGACATTTTACCATAGCCCCCGCGTTTATTCAACGCCGAATGACGAAAAAGGGAGGGGCGTTTTATTTACACTTCGTTATCAATTGACAGCTTGAATATGGGATGGCATAGTGCTATTATCTGATGCGCAAATTTTTCGCTCAGAGGTGGGCGCATGTCAAAGGATCTCACACAGGGCAGACCGTTTCGGGTGCTTCTGCAATTTTCCCTGCCGGTCATTGCCGGTAATCTCTTTCAGCTTTTCTATACTCTGGCCGACACCGTCATTGTTGGGCGCACTCTTGGCGCGCAGGCTCTTGCCGCCGTCGGGTCTACGACGATCGTTATCTATTTCGTTCTCTGCTTCGTGCAGGGCTTCACCGGCGGCTTCGGCATCTGCCTTGCCCAGCGCTTCGGCGCGCGCGACGAAAACGGCCAGCGTTCGAGCGCGGCGGTGTCGTGGCTGCTGTCGGCAGGCTTTGCCGTTATCATAACCGTGCTCTTCTGCGCGCTTGCTCACCCGATACTTCGGTGGATGCGCACACCGGAGGATATCTATGCCGAGGCCTACAGCTATATGTTCATCGTGCTCCTCGGCACCGGGGCGACGGTGTTTTATAACATGATCTCCAACATGCTCCGCAGCCTCGGCGACAGCCGCACTCCGCTGTTCTTCCTGATATTCTCGGCACTGCTCAATGTTGTGCTCGACCTCGTGTTTATCCTGCCGCTCGGCATGGGCGTCGCGGGCGCGGCGTGGGCGACCGTTTTGAGCCAACTGCTGTCGGCCGTGCTGTGTACCATCGTCGGCATGCGGAATTTTGACGTTCTGCGCACCCGCCGCGCGGACTTTGCCGATTGGCGGCGCGCCGCGGCAAAGCACCTCGCCGTCGGCTTCCCGATGGGCTTTCAGATGTCCGTCATGTGCATCGGCCAGCTCACCATGCAGACGGGCGTCAACTCCCTCGGCTCCGTCGCCGTCGCGGGCTACACCGCCGCGACGAAGGTCGATCAGCTCTCTGTGCTTATGAACAATGCCTTCGGCATCGCGCTCTCAAGCTTTGTCGCACAGAACTACGGTGCGGGGCAGTACCGCCGCATAAGCGAGGGCGTGCGCGCCTGCCTTGTACAAATCGAGCTGTGCAACGTGCTCATGTGCGCGCTGCTGCTCGGCTGCCGTCACCTCGTCGTCCCGCTGTTTCTGGATTCTCCCACCGCCGGGGTCATCCGCTATTCCGACGGATATCTCTTCGCCGTCTGCCCGTTCTATGTCGTACTCGGCCTGCTGATGGTTTTCCGCACTGCGATCCAGAGCATGGGCAACAGCCGAACCCCCTTTGAGGCTTGCGTAATAGAGCTTGTCATGCGCATCCTCGGCTCGGTAGGTCTTGCCGCGCTGCTCGCGCCATACGGCCTGAGCTATACGGGCATCTGCCTGTCGCACACCCTTGCGTGGCTCGGCGCGACAGCGCTGCTTATGCCGGTCTACTTCCGGCAGATGAAGGCTCTGCCATTATCACAGTAAACAAGAACAGCCGTCCCCGGCATTAACCGAGGGACGGCTGTTTGTTCAATTTCTTCTTTACTAAGTATATAAGCACGGAGACTGTCACTGTCACGGACAGTACGGCGAGCGCATATATGAGGTCGCTCTCTATCCATATGGCCTCACTGTGGAAGAGATCCAGCGGTATCAGCTGCACCGCGTACAGCTCCATTGATACCTTTCCCAGCAGCTCAAGCGCCCGGTTCCCGAAGCGCAGCTTCATTGTTATCAGCACAAAGCCGAGGGTGAAGAACATATTCCTCAATACCGCGAGCGTGAGGTGGAACGCCGCCGTCGGGCACAGCGCATAGATGCTGTCATACCGCGTGAATATCAGCGCGAAACCGGCAATGCAGAGTACCGTCACCGGCAGCCAGCGTTTCTTCACGGCACGCTGAATGCCGTCCTCGTACAGTGCCCATGTCATGCCGATAGGAAGCAGGTGCGACGTATTATACCACCATTCGCCAAGCCCCGCACGGCTCCCGGCAATGACGTACACTGCCCAGTACAGAACCAGCGAGGCAAGCACGGCTTTCGTCTTTCCACCAAATAGCAGCGCCGATACGGCGAAGAGAAAATACGCCACCGCAATAACGACAAAGTACCAGAGTATGCACAGCGAGTTGCCGCTGTTTATCAGATACCCCAGCATATCCCCGGCGGACATCTCCTGACCTATGCACATGCACATGAGCTTGTACGCCGCAGCCGCGAGAAAAAACGGTACCGCCACCTTCGGCAGACGGCGGCGCAGAATGCTCCTGCCGTAGGCCGCATCCGAGCATAGCCTTTTCATAAGGCCGTAGCCCGAGATAAAGAAGAATACCGACACCGGCATGTTCCCGAGATACTCGAACCTGTGAAACAGAAGCCCGGACGATGTGTACTGAGCGATATGGTGCATGATGACCGTGACGGCAAAGAAGCCCTTTGCCGAAAGACAGCTGCGCGGCGAGAGATGATCCTCCCGGAGCGCGCCGGCCGGCTTAACGATGCTGCACTTATACAGCAGCAGCCCGGCCAGCAGCACCGGCAGCAGATCGATCAGTCCGTCCATCCGGCGTCAGTCGCCGAATTCGCAGATATATCCCATCGTTCCGGAATAGAAAGCGGGGTAGTCCCTGCACGGATCGTCGCGGTTGTCGTTATATGCCCAGCCGTTGTTGTTCCAGAGCATCACATAGTCCTCGGAGACCTGGTCGTTCACGTCGACATAGCTCGGTTCGCCCTTTGCCCATCTGACAAAGCCGTCCTGACCGTTCACCCAGCTCTCCTGACCGTTCTGCCTGCGCAGGCCGATCCAGACTCTGGATATGCCGTTCTGCTCCGCCATGGATATGACCTCGTTGAGCTCATCCTCATCATTGATAACGACGAGGTGTCCGCCCAGAGCCTCGCACTTCTGCTGCGCCGCGCTCCAGCTGATGTCCTCTTTAAACACCTGATAGCTGTGCTCGACCGGAGCCGCGCTTTCGGCAGGCATGGGCGTGGCCTGAGGATCGGGCGTGGCCTGAGCGTCAGGTGTTGCCTGCGTGTCGGAAACTGCGGGAGAACCGTCGCCTATCTCGAGCCCGCCGGTGGGAGTCTCAGTACCGTCGTCGGCAACGGGCGGCATTGTGGTGTTGGCATAGGGGTCGCTGCTTGTCACAGCCGGTGTCACATTGTCCGGCTGCTGCCGCGCCTGCTGGAAGTCCTTGAGCATCGCGTTAATGACTATCGCCGCCATTATCAGCACCGCGCACAGCACGAGTATCAGCGCAAGCGGCCTTCTTCTGCGTTTTTTCACCTCTTCGGCTATCTTCCTTTCGCGTTCTGCGTTCTTAGTATACTGCACTGCCGGGGTCTTGACCGGCTGCCTTACGGGGACGACCGGCTCAAGCTCCGGGTTTTTCTCCTCAGTGAGCTTGGGGACAGCGGGCGTACCCTGGTTTTTGAATTTCTTCGAGAGCATTTCGACCTGCTCGGAGCTGATCGGCCCCTCGGGCTGCTTCTGCGTGCTCTCAGATTTCTTTTGCTCGGGCTTCTTGACCTTGGAGTCGCTCTTCGGCGCAGGCTCATAGACCTTCACGCCCGGCTCCGGCTCCGCGGGAGCTTCAGCGTCAGGCTCCGCTTCCGCCTCGTCGTCATCGCCCTTTTCTATGATGCCGACCATCATCCGCTCTATGTCGCTCAGGTCGTCGTCGTTCTTCTTGAAGATAGCCTCGGCGCTCGGAACGTCGCTGAGGTAAAGATTCTTGATGCAGCTGTCGAGCACGGCGCGCAGCTCATCAAGCGTCTGGTACCTGTCGGCGGCCTTGAAGCGGATGCACTTTTCTATTATCTCGCCGAGCCGACGCCCCGCCGCCTTGGGTGCGGGGTAATCGTCCCCGCCCATGCGGCGCAGCTGCGCATCACGGCACTCGTCCTCAAGAGGAAGCCTGCCGCCGCTGACGGCGTAGTACATCAGCATGCCGACCGAGTAAACGTCGGAGGCTGCTGAGAGCTGCCCGTTCCAGTACAGCTCAGGCGCGATGAACTTGAGCTCCTCGCCCTCCCACGGGCTTTTCCCAGCGGGGCCTATGGCGATGCCGCCGTTATCGTCAACGCTTATGTTGCTCGGGTATATACCGCCGCGGCGGCCTCTTGAGCCGACCTCCGCCACGACCTTGCGGCAGAGTGCGGAGACGAACTCGCAGAGCTCCTGCCGATCCATTTTTGTCAGTTTCAGACCCAGTGCTCTCTCTGGATCAAATACCGGGTTTGCCATGCTTATCCTCCTGTATAGACTGTATAAGTCAAGTACGCTTTGCCGAACCTTGGGCATACGTACGCTCTATGTCCTGTTACATTATCGTAGCACAGCGGCAGTTTTATGTCAACTAAAAATCGCCTGTCAGGTATATTTTTCCATATCGTCCGACAGCTTGTTTATATCCCTGACAAAGCCCTGAAGCACCTTGTTCGGCTTCCCCTCCATGCCCTTGCAGATACGCAGCAGGCGCTCCGCCGCGGCGATGAGCTCGGACACAAGGCGGCTCGCCTTGGAGACAATGGGCTTCTTCTCTATCGGTTTGGGCTCGGCAACGTAGTCGAACTCGCCGCGCAGCAGGTCAAAGCGCGTGCCGCTGTATGGCGCGAAAGCCTTGTAACCCTGCTCGTCATTTAGGCAGGCGGCGAAGCTGTCGGCGGAATCAGGGTCGCCGTGGTTTACGAAGACGAGCTTCGGCTTCTTTTCAAATCCATGCAGCCAGCCGAGAAGTCCGTTCTTGTCGGCGTGGCCGCTCACTCCGGGCAGCACGCTTATCGAGGCGCACACCTCGATATCCTCGTTGAAGAGCTTGACCTTCTTTGCCCCGTCTATGAGCGCCCGGCCGGGGGTGCCGACGGCCTGATAGCCCACGAACAGCACCCGGCACTCCGGACGCCAGAGGTTATGCTTGAGGTGGTGGCGCACACGGCCCGCGTCGCACATGCCGCTTGCGGAGATGATGACCTTCGGCGTCTTATCCTCGTTTATCGCGACCGAGTCCTCTTTCGATACCGAGAGCTTGAGGCCGGGGAACATGAGCGGGTTCACGCCCGAGCGGATGATCGCCTGCATCTCCTCGTCGACAAATTCAGTGTCGCACTGGAGGAACACCGTCGTCGCCTCGATGGCGAGGGGGCTGTCCACATAGACGGGGAAGCCGGCGTGTCCGTGTACAAGGCCGCGCTCCTTTATCTCGCGTATGAAGTACAGGATCTCCTGTGTGCGGCCTACGGCAAAGGAGGGGATAATGAGGTTCCCGCCGGCGTCGAGCGTTGTCTGGATGAGCTTTGCAAGCTCGGAGACGTAGTCCGCGCGCTCGGCGGAGTGCAGCCTGTCGCCGTAGGTGGATTCTATCACGAGGTAGTCCGCGCTCTTCACAAACTGCGGGTCGCGGAGGATTGGCTGATCGATGTTGCCGATATCGCCGCTGAAGCAGATGCAGCGCTCCTCGCCGTTTTCGTGCAGCCATACCTCTATTGCCGCCGAGCCGAGCAGGTGCCCCACGTCGGTCAGGCGGATGGACACGCAGTCATTGACCTGAATTATCTTGTTGTACCCACAGGGGATCATTCTCCCCATTATGCCCGCGACGTCGTCAAGGTCGTATACCGGCTCGACCGGCGCGCCGCCCGCGCGCATGGCCTTGCGGGATTTCCACTCTGCCTCCTGCATCTGGATGTTCGCCGAGTCGCGCAGCATTATGTCGCACAGCTGGCAGGTCGCGGCGCTGGCGTATACCGAGCCGCGGAAGCCCTGCTTATAGAGCGCGGGCAGCATACCTGAGTGGTCGATGTGCGCATGGGTCAGCAGCACGAAATCCAGCTCGCCCGGGGCGACGGGCAGGGGAGCGTTCTCATAGAGGTTCCTGCCCTGCTCCATGCCGTAATCGACAATGCCCTTCTTGTCGCCGACTTCGATATAAGTGCAGCTGCCGGTCACTTCATGCGCGGCGCCTATAAAAGTTATCTTCATAGCCTGTCCTTCTTTCTTATATGTAGACGTGTAATATAACTATATTTTACACCAGTACCAAGACCGGTGCAAGAAATAAAAATTCATATTCCATAACCGGATAAATTTTTGGAAAATGCTCTTGACAAGTTACCGTTCGGTAACCAAAAGGAGAACGGGACTATGGCGGAGGACACAAAGAATCGCATATTGGAGACGGCGCTGCCGAGGCGGGGGAGTATATCTCCGCGGGTGCGGAGGTCATCTATATGGGCTGGATCATGGCCGGTTCCGTCAAGGGCTATGCCGCGGCGGCGCGGCAGCGAAGATCGTGACGATGGAGCTTGCGAGGTTATTTATGAGATAAGACGAATAAACAAGACATCCCCGCTGTCCAACGGACAGCGGGGATAGTTCATTCTATTCTATATTATAAGTACATCGCTTACGCCTGTTCGGCGGCGTTCTTTCTGACGACGCTGCGGATGACGAACAGCGTTCCGATGGTCATTGCGATGCCGATGATGAGGCAGATGACCGCGTTGCGGATGAAGCCCGCGAGGATGAAGTTCACAAAGCAGATCGCCGCGACGGTCAGTGCGTAGGGCAGCTGAGTGCTGACGTGCTCGATGTGGTTGCAGTTTGCACCGGCGGAGGCCATGATAGTCGTGTCGGAGATGGGGGAGCAGTGGTCACCGCAGACAGCGCCGGCAAGGCATGCGGAGATACCGATCATGAGCAGGTCGGGAGCGTCAGCAAAGACGGGAAGCACGATGGGGATCAGGATGCCGAAGGTGCCCCAGCTGGTGCCGGTGGCGAAGGCCAGACCGACCGCGACGAGGAAGATGATCGCCGGGAGCATGGAGAACAGGCCGTCAGCCGCGCCCTGAACGAGACCCGCAACGTACACATCAGCGCCGAGAAGGCCGGTCATGTTCTTGAGTGTGAGCGCGAAAGTGAGGATGAGCAGCGCGGGAACCATCGCGATGAAGCCCTTGGTGATGCAGCCGGTAGCATCCTTGAAGGTGATGACGCGGCGCAGGAGCAGGTACGCAAAGGTGATGAGCAGGGCGATGATGCAGCCCCAGGGCAGACCGACGGAAGCGCTGGTGTTCGCGAAAGCATCAATAAGACCTGCGCCGTCCCAGAAGCCGCCGGCATACATCAGGCCGACGATGCAGAATATAATAAGTACGATAACGGGAATGAGCATATCCCAGATGCAGGCGTTCTCAACGTGATTCTCTTCATCGTTGCCGAGGGAACCGAGCTCGCCCTGAAGCGCCTTCAGTTCGGCCATGGCCATGGGGCCGTAATCGAAACCCATGACGGTGATGGCGATGACGAACACGATGGTCAGCAGGGAATAGAAGTTATAAGGAATAGCCTGAACGAAAAGCTGGATACCGGAAATGCCGGTGTCAAGATCCTGCGCGGTGGTCGCAACGGCAGCTGCCCAGGAGGACACGGGGGCGATCATGCATATAGGCGCGGCAGTTGCGTCAATAATATATGCGAGCTTTGCGCGGGAGACGTTGTGGCTGTCGGTAACGGGACGCATGACGGAGCCGACGGTCAGGCAGTTGAAATAGTCGTCAACGAAGATGAGCACACCGAGGAAGAAGGTTGCGATTATCGCACCGGCGCGGGTGTGAACATGCTGCGCAGCCCAGCGGCCGAACGCGGCGGAGCCGCCGGCGGCGTTGATGAGCGCGACCATGATGCCCAGCAGAACGAGGAACATGAAGATACCTGCGTTGCCGCTGTCAGAAAGGGCGGCAATAAAGCCGTCATTGATCATAGTGTCGAGCGAGCCGACAAGATTGAAGCCGCCGACAAAAAGCGCGCCGACAACAATGCCGACAAACAGAGACGAATAAGTCTCCTTGGTGATAAGGGCCAGAACGATGGCCACAATGGGAGGCACGAGTGCCCAGAAAGTACCGTACATCAGTTCTTTCCTCCTAAAAAAATAAAATCATGAACAGAGCAGATACTGTTCATGACCTCGAAAATAATCACCAAGGTGGCCTGACAGCTCTCCGCTTACGCGACAGTCCGCCGGATATTCTCCGACGACCCAGATATACCGGATCAGGAAGTCCGATACTCTTCGGCGGCTGCTCCTTTCGCCCCAACGGTTCCTGCCGTCTTTCAAGGGGGCTACTCTTAACATCCGCGCCTCTATCATGCTTTGTTCAATTGCCTGCATTATAGCACGCTTTCGGCGTATGTCAATAGAAATATACAAAAAAGTCAGATTTTTATACAATCCAAACGCCGGAAGCGGAATAACCCGCCTCCGTGCCGGAGGTAAAATGGACGCTTTCCTTGATTTTTCAATAGTCCCGGGCTCGGAGAGGGCGTTCGGACTCTTCTCCCCGCTGCATATCCTGTGGCTGCTGGCCGCGCTCGCAGCGTGGCTTCTGCTGTGCAGGAGATATAGACGCTGCACTCCTGCCCGCCGCGTCCGTATGCGCCGCGTGACAGCGGGCGCGGCGCTCGCGATAGAGCTGCTGCGCTCACTGCTGCTGATGCTCGCGGGAGAATACGGCATAGGGCGGCTGCCGCTGCACCTGTGCGCGCTCGCGATATATATAAGCTTTCTCCACTCCCTGCGCGGCGGGGAGCTCACCGGGCAGTTCCTCTATGCCTTCTGCATGCCGGGGGCCGTGTGCGCGCTGCTCTTCCCGGATTGGAGCGCCTACCCCGCCTTTCACTTCATGAGCATGAGCTCCTTTACGCTGCACATCCTGCTCGTTGGATATACGCTGATGCTCGTCGCGGGCGGGGAGCTCCGCCCAGATACGCGCCGCGCCCCGGCCTGCCTCGGCATAATGCTGCTCATCGCGGTGCCGGTCTATGTCTTTGACCGCCTGATGGGCACCAACTATATGTTTCTCAACTGGCCGTTGCCCGGCTCGCCGCTGGAGTGGTTCGCTTTTCTCGGCCGCCCCGGTTATCTGCTGGGCTATCTCCCGCTCCTCACCGCCGCATGGGCGGTGATATACGCACCGTTCGTAAAAAAACGCCGCGCCGGGTGAACCGGCGCGGCTTGATTTATTTGAATCACTTCTTATGATACAGCTTCTTCGCCTGATATCTCGGCTCGAAGGAGATATTGACGCCGAGCTTCTTGAACATCTCCTCGTCGACGTGGGAGAGGATGACGGAGGAGTGCGCCTCGCAGCCCTTGAGGCTGTTGATCTGGTCGATCGCGTAGCCCGCCATCGGGTTCATGACCGAGCATATAGTCAGCGCGATCAGCATCTCATCCGTGTGCAGGCGCGGATTGTGGTTGCCGAGGTGCTCGACCTTGAGGTTCTGGATAGGCTCGATGACGCCCGGAGCGATAAGCTGCAGCGGCTTGTCTATCCCGGCGAGCTTCTTGAGAGCGTTCAGCAGGCAGGCCGAGGACGCGCCGAGCAGGGAGCTTGTCTTGCCGGTGATGATAGTCCCGTCGTTGAGCTCCAGTGCGACGGCGGGCGCGCCGGTCTCCTCCGCGCGGTCGAGCGCTGCCTTGACTACCGGGCGGTCCTCAATGGAGATACCGGCGGAGTTCATAATAAGCTCTATCTTGCGCAGTTCGGCGGCGTCGCTCAGGCCCTGACGCACGGCGCAGGCGGCGGCATAATAGCGGCGGATGATCTCCTGCTTTGACGCTTCGCAGCAGGCCTCGTCATCGGTGATGCAGTAGCCTGCCATGTTGACGCCCATGTCCGTCGGGCTCTTGTACGGGCACTCGCCGAAGATGGAGCGGAAGATCGTCTCAAGGACCGGATAAATTTCAATATCGCGGTTGTAGTTGACCGTCGTCTCGCCGTAGGCTTCGAGATGGAAGGGGTCGATCATGTTGACGTCGGCCAGATCGGCCGTCGCCGCCTCGTAGGCGAGGTTGACCGGGTGCTTGAGCGGGAGATTCCAGATCGGGAACGTCTCATACTTGGCGTAGCCCGCGTTCACGCCGCGCTTGTGCTCCTGATACAGCTGGCTGAGGCAGGTGGCCATCTTGCCCGAGCCGGGGCCCGGCGCGGTCACGATGACGATGGGGCGGCTGGTCTCGATATACTCGTTTTTGCCGTAGCCGTCGTCGGAGACAATGAGGCCGATGTTCGAGGGATAGTCCGCGATGGGGTAGTGGCGGTAGACCTTCACACCCAGCGCCTCCAGCTTGCGCTGGAACAGGTCGGCCGCGTGCTGCCCGGCGTACTGCGTGATGACGACGCTGCCGACGTACAGCCCGATGGAGCGGAAGGTATCGATCAGCCGCATCACGTCCAGATCGTAGGTGATGCCGAGATCGCCCCGGCGCTTGTTCATCTCGATGTGGGCCGCGTTGATGGCGATGACGATCTCCGCCTGGTCCTTGAGCTGCAGCAGCACCTTCATCTTGCTGTCCGGCAGGAAGCCCGGCAGCACGCGCGAGGCGTGGTAATCGTCAAACAGCTTGCCGCCGAATTCCAGATAGAGCTTGCCGCCGAAGGTGTGCACGCGCTCGAGGATCCGCTCAGACTGCAGACGCAGATACTTTTCAAGATCAAATCCGATTTTTGCCATAATGATGTTCTTTTCCTTTTCTTCGTAGTTGCACAGAATCATATTCATTCACCATAAATGATACCGCGAATCGCGCCGGACTGCAACCGTCTGCCGGGGAAAAAATAGACCAAACTTTCCATCTCCTTTTTGAGAGGTTTCGACAACTCCCCGCCGGAAGTGGAAACCTTGACTTTGGCTGGGAAAGAAAGTATAGTATAATCAATATAGTGGGCTATTCGCCCAACTTACAGCACGAAATATTGTGAGGAATCCGCATGAAACAACAAAAAGCCTACGGAAACGAGTCCATCTCGTCTTTGAAGGGCGCGGACCGCGTCCGGCTGCGGCCGGCGGTCATCTTCGGCTCCGACGGCCTCGAGGGCTGCGAGCACGCCGTCTTTGAGATCCTCTCCAACGCCATCGACGAGGCGCGCGAGGGCTACGGCAAACAGATCCTGGTCACCCGCTTTGCCGACCATTCTATCGAGGTCGAGGACTTCGGCCGCGGCTGTCCCGTCGACTGGAACGAAAAAGAGGGCCGGTACAACTGGGAGCTCGTCTTCTGCGAGCTCTACGCGGGCGGCAAATATCAGAACAATACCGGCGGCGACTACGAATTCTCCCTCGGCCTCAACGGCCTCGGCTCCTGCGCCACGCAGTATTCGTCCGAATACTTCGACGCCACTATCCGCCGCGACGGCTATAAATACTCCCTCCACTTTGAAAAGGGCGAGCTCGTCGGCAAAATGAAAAAGGAACCGACCGACCGCAAGGCCACCGGCTCCGTCTTCCGCTGGAAGCCCGATCTCGAGGTCTTCACCGACATCGATATCCCCAAGGAGTACTTTGAGGACATCCTCAAGCGCCAGGCCGTCGTCAACGCGGGCGTGACCTTTACCTTCCGCAACGAGGAAGACGGGAAATTCACGAAGACCGACTACTGCTATCCCAACGGGATACTGGATTATGTCAACGAGATCGCGGGCGAGCAGACGCTCACCATGCCGCAGTTCTGGCAGGCCGAGCGCAAGGGCCGCGACCGCGAGGACAAGCCGGAGTACAAGGTCCGCATCTCCGCCGCCCTGTGCTTCTCCAACCGCGTCAGCCGTCTGGAGTATTACCACAACTCCTCCTGGCTCGAGCACGGCGGCGCGCCGGAAAAGGCCGTCAAAAACGCCTTCGTCTACGCCATCGATGCCTACTGCAAGCAGGCGGGCAAATATACCAAGGGCGAGTCGAAGCTCACGTTCCAGGACGTGGCCGACTGCCTCGTCCTCGTGACGAACTGCTTCTCCACGCAGACCTCCTACGAGAACCAGACCAAAAAGGCCATCACGAATAAATTCGTGCAGGACGCCATGACCGAGTTCTTCCGCGACCGTCTGCACGTCTACTTCATCGAAAACAAGCAGGAGGCCGACCGCATCGCCGATCAGGTCCTCGTCAACAAGCGGAGCCGCGAATCGGCCGAAAAGGCCCGCCTGAACATCAAAAAGAAGCTGACCGGCAGCCTTGACATCGCCAACCGTGTGCAGAAGTTCGTCGACTGCCGCACGAAGGACGTGTCGAAGCGCGAGATCTATATCGTCGAGGGCGATTCCGCCCTTGGCTCCGTCAAGCTCTCGCGCGACGCGGAGTTCCAGGGCATCATGCCCGTCCGCGGCAAGATCCTCAACTGCCTGAAGGCCGATTACGAGCGCATTTTCAAATCCGACATCATCACCGACCTTATCCGCGTGCTCGGCTGCGGCGTAGAGGTGCAGACGAAGAAGACGAAGGACCTGTCCGCGTTCGACCTTGAGAACCTCCGCTGGAACAAGGTCATCATCTGCACCGACGCCGACGTCGACGGCTACCAGATCCGCACGCTGATTTTGACCATGATCTACCGGCTCTGCCCCACGCTCATCCAGGAGGGCTACGTCTATATCGCGGAGTCGCCCCTTTATGAGATCACCTGCAAGGACAAGACGTGGTTCGCCTACACCGACGCGGAGAAGACCGAGATCGTCAAGAAGCTCGAGGGCAGGAAGCTCTCCATCAACCGCTCCAAGGGCCTCGGCGAAAACGACCCCGAGATGATGTGGATGACCACCATGAACCCCGCCACCCGCCGCCTCATCAAGGTCATGCCCGAGGACATGGAACGCACCATGCAGGTCTTCGACCTCCTCCTCGGCGACAACCTCCAGGGCCGCAAAGACCACATCGCCGAAAACGGCTACAAATACCTCGACCAGCTGGACGTGTCGTGACCCGTCCAAAGGCTCCCCCCTATAGGGGAAGCCTTGGTGCGTGTGAAAATCCAAAGCCTCCCCTCTCAGGGGAGGTGGCTCGGCGCAGCCGAGACGGAGAGGTTGCAGCAAATTTGCGACGACCTCTCAGTCAGCCTGCGGCTGACAGCTCCCCTGAAAGGGGAGCCATGTCCGCTGCGGAGGACTAACCCCTCAGGCCCTTCGGGCCAGCTCCCCTGCAAGGGGAGCCCTTTCGCCGCGGCGGGCTAACCCCTCAGGCCCTTCGGGCCAGCTCCCCTTGACAAGGGGAGCCTTGCGTTTGCGCAAGCCCAAAGCCTCCCCTTGCTAAGGGGAGGTGCCGAACGAAGTGAGGCGGAGAGGTTCCGTCTGCGGAATCTGCTCCGTCTGGGATGCGACCTCCATGACCCAGAATTCCCGGCGGTCTCCGGCCGCCAGACAATAAGGAACGAATCACTATGCCAAAGAAAAAACAACCGGAAAGCAGAAAGCAGGACGATCCGAATGTGATGGGGCTGCGGGCGGAGGTGCTCGAGCAGCCGATCTGCCAGACGCTGGAGTCGAACTACATGCCCTACGCCATGTCGGTCATCGTCTCGCGCGCCATCCCGGAGATCGACGGCTTCAAGCCGTCGCACCGCAAGCTGCTCTATACCATGTATGAGATGGGACTTCTGACCAAGCCCCGCACAAAATCCGCCAACATCGTCGGCCAGACGATGAAGCTGAACCCTCACGGCGACGCTGCCATCTATGAGACCATGGTCCGCCTCGCCCGCGGCAACGAGACGCTGCTGCACCCCTTCGTCGACTCCAAGGGCAACTTCGGCAAGGTCTACTCCCGCGATATGGCCTACGCCGCCTCCCGCTACACCGAGGCGAAGCTCGAGCCGATCTGTCAGGAGCTCTTCCGCGACATCGACGCCGACACCGTCGACTTTGTCGACAACTACGACGGCTCCATGCAGGAGCCTGTCCTCCTGCCGACGACCTTCCCGAACGTCCTCGTCTCGGCCAACATGGGCATCGCCGTCGGTATGGCGTCGAACATCTGTTCGTTTAACCTCGCCGAGGTCTGCCGCACGACGATCGCGCTCATCAAAAACCCGGACGCGGACCTGCTCGACACGCTCCCGGCCCCGGATTTCCCGACGGGCGGCGAGATCCTCTACGATCCGGCGCAGATGCTGCAGATCTACCAGACGGGCCGCGGCTCGTTCCGCCTGCGGGCAAAATGGCGCTATGTCAAAGAGGGGAACATGATCGAGATCTATGAGATCCCCTATACCACCGCCACCGAGATCATCCTCGACAAGGTCGCCGAGCTCATCAAGGCCAACAAGGTCCGCGAGATCAGCGACATGCGCGACGAGACCGACCTGAACGGCCTCAAGCTCACCATCGACCTCAAGCGCGGCGCCGACCCCGACAAGCTCATGCAGAAGCTGTTTAAGACGACGACGCTGCAGGACGCCTTCGGCTGCAACTTCAACATCCTCATCGCCGGCATGCCGCGCGTGATGGGCGTGCGCGAGATCCTGCAGGAGTGGACCGCGTGGCGGACCGAGTGCGTGCGCCGCAGGCTCTATTTCCAGATGAACAAAAAGAAGGACAAGCTGCACCTGCTCAAGGGCCTCGGCCGGATCCTTCTCGATATCGACAAGGCCATCGCCATCATCCGCGAGACGGAGCTTGACGCCGAGGTCGTCCCGAACCTCATGATCGGCTTCGGCATCGACCAGATCCAGGCCGAATACGTCGCCGAGATCAAGCTGCGAAACATCAACAAGGAATTCATCCTGAACCGCCTGAAGGAGACGGAGTCTCTGGAAAAGGAGATCGCCGAGCTCGAAGCGACGCTCGGCTCCGAAAAGAAGGTGCAGGCGCTCATCTGCAAGGAGCTCGAGCAGGTCGCGCAGAAATACGGCAAGGAGCGCAAGACCACCCTTGTCTACGACCACGAGCTGCAGCAGGAGCCCGACGACGAGCCGGAAAACGACTACCCCGTCACCGTCTTCCTCTCCCGCGAGGGCTATTTCAAGAAGATCACGGCGCAGTCGCTGCGCATGTCCGGCGAGCAGAAATTCAAGGAGGGCGACAGCCTGCTTCTGACCTGCCCCGCGCAGAACAGCAGCGAAATGCTCGTCTTCACCGACAAATATCAGGTCTACAAGACCCGCATCTCCGACTTTGCCGACGGCAAGGCTTCCGCGCTCGGCGATTACCTGCCCGGCAAGCTCGGCTTCGACGAGGGCGAGAGCTTCCTCACGGCCGTATTCCCCGGAAAATATGAGGGGAACCTGCTCTTCGTCTTCGAAAACGGCAAGGCGGCCAAGATCGCCGCCAGCTGCTACGACACGAAGTCCAACCGCAAGCGGCTCACCGGCGCCTACTCCGACAAGAGCCCGGTCAGGGCGATCATCGATCTGCCGGAGGAGAAACAGATCGTCGTCCGCGCCTCGGATGGCCGCGCGCTCATCTTCTCCACGGCCCAGCTCGCCGTCAAGACCACCCGTTCGGCGCAGGGCGTGGCCGTGATGAGCCTCAAGCGCAAGGCTGTCGTCGAATCGGCCGCGGAGCTGGAAAAAACGCTGATCAGCAACGTCGGCCGCTATTCGGCCCGCACGCTGCCTGCCGCCGGCGCGCTCGTCCGCCCCGAGGATATCGGCGAAACGCAGATGAAGCTGGATATCTGACGACGCTGCAAGGAATGATAAAACCCGCACGAACACAACAGGGAGGATGACGGTTTGAAACGAGAAACATGCAGGACCATCTGGCAGATGGGATGGAAGATCACCCTCGGCTGCGCGATCTTCGCGCTGGGCTTCGACCTGTTTCTGGAGCCGAACAGCCTGAACGTCGGCGGCATGAGCGGTCTGGCCATGATCCTCCGCGAGCTCCTCGGCTTCGGCTCCATCGGCGTGCTGACGATGCTGCTGAACGTGCCGCTGTTCGTCCTCGGCGCGCGCAAGCTGGGGAAGAAGTTCCTGTTCGGGTCGCTGGCCGGGATGCTCCTGAGCTCCGCATTCATCGATCTGTTCGCCGTGATCCCGGCCCCGAAGACCGAGATCCTGCTCGACAGCCTCTACGGCGGGCTGCTGGTCGGCCTCGGGCTCGGTCTCGTCTTCCTCTCCGGGGCGACGACGGGCGGGTCCGACATCGCGGCCAAGCTTCTGCGCCGCCGCTTCCGCTCGGCCAGCCTCGGCAAGGTCCTGCTGGCGATCGACCTGTTCATCATCTTCCTGACGGGCGTTGTCTTCCGCGATATCTCCAGGACGCTCTACAGCGCCCTGCCGCTGGCGGTCTCGTCGGTCGTCATGGATCAGCTGCTCTACGGGCTGGACCATTCCACCGTCGCACTCATCATCTCCGAGCACTACCAGCAGGTCTCCAAGCAGATCGAGACCCGGCTCGACCGCGGCGCGACCGTCCTTGACGGCAGCGGCAGCTATACGGGCCAGCCGCGGCCGGTCCTCATGTCGGCCGTGCGTCAGCGCGAGCTGCCCGAGCTCAAGACCATCGTCCGCGAGATCGACCCCGACGCGTTCGTCATCCTCCTGCCGGCCCATCAGGTGCTGGGCGAGGGCTTCCGCCGCGCGGGCGACGAGCTGTAAGGAGGGACCGGCTTGAAACGAAGACTTCTGACCGTCCTTTTCGCCCTGCTTCTGCTCCTTCTGTGCGGCTGCGCCGCGCTGGTGCCGTCGGAATACACCCTCGTCACCCCGCACAACCCCGGGACCAAGACCGAGCAGCAGAGCGACGTGCTGACGGTCAGCAACTACAAGATGCTCAAAAACGCCCTGCGCACGCTCGTCCAGAACGGCGTGGAGCACGGCGTTATCCATACGAGCCAGTACGAGGCGGATATCGAAGCGGATCTGCCGCAGGCCGTCTATGAGATCGCCCGCGAGGATCCGATCGGCGCCTACGCCATCGACTATATCACGCACGACTGCACCCTGATCGTTGCCTATTACGAGATCAAGGTCGACATCACGTTCCGGGACGTCCTGACGCCGCTGGACGAGATCGAATACGTCGGCGGCGAGACCGAGGCCGGGCGTCTTATCAGCCGGGCGCTGGAGGACTACGACGACCATCTGACCCTCTACGCGACCTATCCCGGCCGGCCGGACTATGCCGCCCTTGTGCAGAACTACTGCGACAGCCACCTGCGCGAGCATGCGGCCGAGCCGGAGCTGACCGTCACCGAATACCCCGCCGACGCCCGCAACCGGATCGTGGAGCTGGTCTTTTCCTATCCCGCCTCCCGGCAGGAGCTGCAGGAGATGCAGCAGGACGTGCGCGAGAGTCTGGCGGCGGCAGAGGTCTACGTCCGCTACTGTACGAGCGAGACGGAGAAGGCCGCGCTGCTGTTTACCTATCTGGCCGAGCGCTTCCCGTATCAGCAGGGCGACAGCCGCACGCCGGTCTATTCCGCGCTCTGCCAGGGCGTGGCGAACAGCAAAAGCATGGCGCAGAGCTGGCAGCTGCTGTGTGACGAGGCGGGGCTCAGCTGCAGGACCGTCAGCGGTCTGCGCGGCGGCGAGGCCTACTGGTGGAACATCGTGACGCTCGACGGCGTGTCCTGCCACGTGGACGTGCTGCGCGATCTGCTGGACGGCAGCACGCTGCGGCTGCGGTATGACGAGGATATGGCGGGCGGCTATTACTGGGACGCCGAAGATGTCCCGGCCTGCCCTGCGCCCGTCCCCGAGGAAGAGGAACCGGAAGCCCCCGCCCCCACCGAAGACCAGCCTGCCTCTGAGGACCCCGCGGAGGATCCTGCCGAGACCCCGGAGGCGCAACCCACCGAACCCGAGACCCCCTAAGGCTCCCCTCCCAGGGGAGCTGTCAGCGCAGCTGACTGAGAGGTTGTCGCAAATCTGCAATTGCCTTATGCCTCCGGCGGCCATATCTTTTCCCATGCGCGGGAAAAGATATGGAAGAAAAGGGCGCTGGGGGGGACGGGGTGCATGCTGCATCTGAATTCAGGTGAGCCCCAATATTTCAGGCGTCGTTCCACACGATAGTCACCCTACGAGTTTCTGCTACGCGCCGCCTGATACGGGGGTTCCAGATTTGCAGCTAGTTGCCGTAGAATATTTGCTATCAATAGAAGGTGCAGGCCGGATTTGCCGGTCTGCACCTTTTTGCGGGGAAGGCTTTTAAGATGCGAACCGCCTTCCCCTGCGGAGAAGGCGGGATTTTGGTTATGCCAGGGTGGCGGCCATGACGGCTTTGATGGTGTGCATGCGGTTTTCGGCTTCGTCGAAGACGATGGACTGGGGGCTTTCGAAGACTTCGTCGGTGACCTCCATGGCGGTCAGGCCGTATTTTTCGCTGATCTGCTTGCCGATGGTGGTGCCGAGGTCGTGGAAGGCGGGCAGGCAGTGCATGAAGCGGCACTGTGGGCCGGCCTGGGCCATGAGCTTGGCGTTCACCTGATAGGGCAGCAGGTCGTGGATGCGCGTCTGCCAGACCGCGTCCGGCTCGCCCATGGAGACCCAGACGTCGGTATAGATGACGTCTGCGCCGGTCACGGCGTGCATGGGATCGGAGTCAAAGTCCAGCGTCGCGCCGGTCCCGGCGGCGATCTTCTGGCAGGTCTCGATCAGGGCCGCGTCCGGGAAATACGCCTGCGGCGCGCAGGCGACGAAGTGCATGCCCATCTTCGCGCAGCCGACCATGAGGGAGTTGCCCATGTTGTAGCGGGCGTCGCCCATGTAGACGAGCTTTTTGCCCTGAAGCGCGCCGAAGTGCTCCTGAATGGTCAGGAAGTCCGCGAGGATCTGCGTGGGATGGAATTCGTTCGTCAGGCCGTTCCAGACGGGCACGCCCGCGTATTTTGCCAGCTCCTCGACGATCGACTGGCCGTAGCCGCGGTACTCAATGCCGTCGTACATCCGGCCGAGGACGCGGGCGGTGTCGGCGATCGACTCCTTTTTGCCGATCTGCGAGCCGGACGGGTCGAGATACGTGACCGTCATGCCCAGATCGTGCGCGGCGACCTCAAACGAGCAGCGCGTGCGCGTGCTGGTCTTTTCGAAAATGAGCGCGGCCTGCTTCCCCTCGCACAGGCGATGGGGGATGCCGGCCTTTTTCTTTGCCTTGAGATCTGCGGCCAGCGTCAGAAAGTCCGTGATCTGCTCCGGGGTGAAATCAAGCAGCTTGAGAAAGCTCTGTCCTTTGATGTTCATGCGGTTCTCCTTTTTTACTGATGCGCCGCGAGGAAGGCGGCGACGGAATCGAGCTGGGCCTGCACCGACGCGGGGCCGGTGCCGCCGGCGGAAATGCGGCGGGCGACGCAGGTCTTGAGCGAGATCTCGGTGTAAAGATCGTCTTCAAAGACGTCGGAATAGGTCTTATAGGTCTCGAGCGGCAGCTGCTCAAGGACGGTGTCGTGCGCGATGCAGTAGGCGACCAGCTGGCCGGAAATTTTGTACGCGCTGCGGAAGGGGACGCCCTTTTTCGTCAGGTAATCGGCCAGATCCGTGGCGTTGATGAAGCCCTTCTGGGCGGCCAGCAGCATGTTTTCGGGTTTAGCCTTCATGGTCGCGAGCATCGGGGCCATGATCTGCAGGCAGAGCTTCGTTGTGTCGACGCAGTCGAACACGGCCTCCTTATCCTCCTGCATGTCCTTGTTGTAGGCGAGGGGCAGGCCCTTGAGCGTGGTGAGCAGGGCGATGAGATCGCCGTAGACCCGGCCGGTCTTACCGCGGCAGAGCTCGGCCATGTCGGGGTTTTTCTTCTGCGGCATGATGGACGAGCCGGTGGTAAAGCCGCTGTCGAGCTCGATGAACTGGAATTCCCAGCTCGACCACAGGATGAGCTCCTCGGAAAGCCGGGACAGGTGCATCATGATGAGCGCGCAGGCGCTCATGAGCTCCACACAGAAATCGCGGTCGGACACGCCGTCGAGGCTGTTTTCGCAGATGGCGGAGAAGCCGAGCTTCTGCGCCTCAAAGACGCGGTCGGTCGGGTACGTCGTCCCGGCCAGGGCACAGCAGCCGATGGGGGAGGCGTCCATGCGCCGGCCGGCGTCGGCAAGGCGGCCATAGTCGCGCTCCAGCATCATGGCGTAGGCCAGCAGCTGCTGGCCGAAGGTGATGGGCTGCGCGCGCTGCAGGTGGGTGTAGCCCGGCATGATGGTATCCTTGTGGGCGCTCGCCTGCGCGTGCAGGGACGAGATGACGGCCAGCACGAGCGACTGCAGCGCGGCGATCTCGTCTTTCAGATACAGCCGCAGGTCAAGCGCGACCTGATCGTTGCGCGAGCGGGCGGTATGCAGCTTTTTGCCGACGTCACCGATGCGGCTGGTGAGCTCGGCCTCGACGAACATGTGGATGTCCTCGGCCTGCATGTCGAGCTGCAGCGCGCCGGACTGCAGGTCCGCGAGGATCCCGGCCAGACCGCCAATGATCTGGTCGGCGTCCGCCTGCGTCAGGATGCCGCATTTGGCGAGCATGGCGGCGTGGGCCATGGAGCCGGTGATGTCCTGCTGGTACATCCGGCCGTCAACGGCGATGGAGGAGTTGAAAGCGTCGGCCAGCGCCGAAGTCTCCGCCTCCGACCGGCCCGCCCAAAGTTTGTTCATAATATATTCCTTCCTGGTCTGTAGAAAGCTCAGGGCTCCCTTGTGTAAAGGGAGCTGGCGCGAAGCGCCTGAGGGATTGTTCCCCGCCGCAGCGGGTCAAAGGCTCCCCTTCCAGGGGAGCTGTCAGCGAAGCTGACTGAGAGGTTGCTGCAAATTTGCAATTGCCGGATGTCTCCGACGGCCCTATCTTTTCTCTCGCAAGAGAAAAGATAGGGGAGAAAAGAGTGCTTGGACGCGTTTGGTGCTCTCTGCCTCTGAATTCAGGTAAGCACCAATCTTTCGGGCGTCGTTCCACACGACACTCACCCTACGGGTATCGTACTACGCGCCGCCTGATACGGGGGTGTCAGATTTGAAACTGGTTGCCGTAGAACAACTGCAATAAATAGAAGGTGCGTTAGAAATTCAGATGGATGTTACCTTCTTGCGGGGCAGCTTGTAGGGGCGGAGCAGAGCCCCGCCCCTACAGGGTGCACCTATGCCTTCTCCTATAAGGGGAAGGCGGCATCATACAAAAAGAAGGTACCGCTCCGCGGTACCTTCCTTTTGTCACTTGCAGTTCTTCGAGGACTGGCTCTGCTGCGTGTCTTCGGTGTTCTGCGTGGCCTTGTTCGTCTTGTTCTGCTTGCTCATGATGTGCCTCCTGCAGCGATAACTTGCGGCGCTGCCGCAGAGGTAGTTTGCCCGCTGCGTCAGGATTTATCCTTCGGACTGCACACCAGCGCCGCGAGAAATCCGAAAAACACCGCCGCTGCGATCCCCGCGGCCGAGGCCTTGAGCCCGCCGGTCAGCGCGCCGAGGATGCCCTGTTCCTGCACGGCCTCCCGCACGCCCTTGGCCAGCGTGTTGCCGAAGCCCGTCAGCGGGACTGTCGCGCCCGCGCCCGCGAACTCCACCAGCTTTTCATACACCCCGGCCCCGCCGAGGATCACGCCCAGCACCACGTAGCACACCAGGATCCGCGCCGGCGTCAGCCGCGTCAGATCGATCAAAATCTGCCCCAGCATGCAGATCAGTCCGCCAACGAGAAACGCCCGCCAGAGGTTCTTCCAGGTGTTGTGGACCGGTG
>ERZ779877.1179-NODE-1179-length-23755-cov-3.432025_pt1 | contig 23755 bp, 17 predicted proteins | sample MGYA00511556_ERZ779877 | MGnify/ENA primary metagenome ERZ779877 (study PRJEB29588, sample SAMEA2159338) | human gut metagenome | biome: human gut; feature: human-associated habitat; material: faeces | place: Denmark | collected 2008/2010 ...
GTTTCCATCACACCACCGGGGTTGTTGGTGAGGAACCAGTTGCCCGGCTGACGGTTCTCGATGATGAAATACTCAGAGACGCTATAGGGGTTGTTGATACGGACGGCAAAACCAGTAGAAGAGGTGTTCGGATCGGTCAGCGTGACAGCCTGTTCGTCACTGATAGTCGGTATTTCCAGCCAGCCCAAATAACTCTTCTCATAGGCGGTGTAGCCCACGGGACGATAGCCATTGCCTGCGTAAGGACCGCTATCCATGATAGAGTACATACCGAAGGCATTGTCGCCGCTATAACTATAGTTGGTCACATAGAGGTCGGGGAGACCCAAAGCGTGGCTGAACTCGTGGACGAGGGTACCGATACCATCCGTACGGTTCTGAGAATTGAGCTCGTTACCAACGAAATAGGAATTGAACTGGATTCCATTGATAGTCTTCTCAAAGTCGTACTCGTGCGGCCAAATGGTCTCAGGTGAACCGCCAGAGGCTTCGCCCTGACCAGCGTAGATGACAATAACGTTCTCCACCTTGCCTTCGGCATTGGTAAACTTAGAGAAATCGACACCCTGCTTAGCAGCGAGCTCCACAGCCTCGATCACCATATCCTCGGCACGGATGTCGCCACCGTTGCTGCCACCACGGTTAGCACCGTAATAAGAACGATCCTTGCTCAAATTGACGGCTGCGACAACCTGGAAGTCAGGGTTGAACATACCGTAGCTATTCTGGACGAAATAGTCGCGGACCGAGCCAACACTACCATACAGGTCCGAATAACCTTCCTCGGTCATGATGCGCTGGTAGAGCTCGATGGTGGAATAATCCTGGAGCTTGACATCAGCATAGTTGACCAAAATCACAGGGATCTTGGTATTACCGATACTTTTGACAGCACCCAAAGCACTCGTGCCATACTTACCCAAACCATCAGCGGTAGAGGAATAGTGGACACGGCGAGGTCCCTCGTTGCCATCTCTTAAGTCGAGGACCTCAGGGGAAGCAGCATTGATGGTGCAGGTAGAAAGGAACTCGAGCTCAGCCTGTGTGCGATCAGCGATATCGTGGGCCACGATGCTGGTCGGGACAAACTTACCATCAACGACCGTGGCGTAGCACAAATCGTAGTTGATATCGGGGTTGGAATACAGCACCTTCCCGTCGAGGGTGGTGTAATAAGCACAATAGCTTTCGCCATGCTTATAGACCTGGATGGTCGTACCATCACTTTGCTTCATCGTGTAAACCATACGCTTGGCAGGAACAGCATGTGCACCCAACGACATGGCCAACAACGAGAGAGAAAGTAAGCAAGCTTTTTTCATTCGTCAAAAAAATATTTTTCAATTGATTATTTATGGCGACAAAGTTAGTAAAAAAAATATTGCCAACAAAGAATGTGGGGAACAATTAATGTTAAAGGCTCTTTAGAAAATGCTTAGGGGATGAAAAGAGAGACGAAGACACAAGCAAGAAGGACACAGAAAAGGTTAAATAAGGCATATTAAGTGCGTTCGTGGATGAAGTTAACTTCGAAGGGCTATGAAGTTAACTTCGTAGGCCGATGAAGTTAACTTCGTAGGGCATTGAAGATAACTTCATAAAAAGAGGGGAATTAAAGGCAAAAGAAGAGAAAAGAGCCTTTTGGACCGAAAAAAGGGGAAAGAGGTAAGTTGAAAAGAGAAAGGGCAACGGAGCGGGGAAGATAGATGAACAGGCTGAGAGATAATGTCAAAGAATTTTTAGTTAAATTATTGCTGAAATCGAAAGAGGTGCGACCTACACAGGCCGCACCTCTCAAAAAAGAAAGTGTGTATCTAAAAGTAAAAATTACTTCTGAAGCTTCTTCACACCATTCTGGATGACAACACCCTTGTAGTCCTTGCTAACCTGCTGGCCAGCGAGGTTGAAGATGCGGTTGTCAGCAGCCTTCTCAGCCTTAACAGTAACACCAGCGATACCATTAGCGAGCGGAGTGAAGTAGGAGTTCACGTAGAACGGAGTAGCATAACCCTGACCATTTACTACGTTAGAGAAACCACGGTAGTATATGTTCGGGAAAGACACCTCACGGTTTACATAAGAACCACCCTCGATGGTAGGCATGTCAAAGTCGGGAGAAATCGTACCCTCAGCCTCGTTGATGGCAACACCACGGAGATAGATGTACTTACCGTACTGAGCGTGCTGAGACTCGTCTGAGATGTAAAGCATCGGCTGACCAGTAGCCATCGTAGCATCCTGACCATCGACATCGACAGAGAGCTTGCAACCAGCACCAGAACCGGTCAAGAAATGGTTGTAGATATCAACAACACCATCCTCAGCGGCGCTATAGTCAATCCAAACGGGCTGCTCGAAATCCACCCATTCACCATTTTGATTGTAAGAACCGGTATGGAGAGCATTGGCATGGCCAATCGTAGGACCAATGTTGCGCATCACAAAAGCGTTCTGATAGCTACCTTCAGCGACGATAGCATAGTAACCTCTAACGGTATCGTTCGGGGTAAGGAGACCCGTAGCGGGATCATACTTGCAAACGAAGTCGCAGAAATAGTCGTTGGTACTAACTCCCATGAAAACGATAGGAGACTGCTCATCACCGAGATCGATGGGAGCGCCATCACCGAAGTACTGCTTCATAGGCACAGTGAAGGTGTTGGTAGCCTCGTCGAACTTACCATAGACGTGGCCAAGGCTATTGCCGTAGATGTTCCACTTCACGTTGAGCGTATTGCCCTCCTGATCCTGTACGTTGGCGGTGTACAGCGTATCAGTGGTAGAGAAGTTGATCTCCTTCTCCTCGTCCCAAGAGTTGTTGACGAAGATACCGATGAAACTCTTCGTGTCTACCTTTTTAGCGGGAGCCTTCTTGGCAACACCGTTGAACTGAGCAGCATTGAGCTCGCTCAGCTTCAATGCGTGATTTGCGAACGGAGCCTTCTGGAGATGCTGCTGGGCAGAAGCACCCATGCAAGCTGCGAAAGCGCACGTTACAAGTAAAAACTTCTTCATTGTTTTGAAAACTTTTAAATTAATTAAAAAAAATAATGATCAATAAGTTATACTCCCCCCCTGTCCGAAGAAAGGCAGGGGGAGAGAAAAGAGTTTATTGTTGCTGTGAACCGCCGAATGGATACATCACCTGAGTAGCGGTGAGCTCCAGAACATTCTCAGGATGATCAACCTGGATCAGCTTCATATAAGTCGGCTTACGCGGGTTGTCTGTCTCCATCTTGAGACGGAGCTTGTTGTTCAGAGCGGAGAAGGTCTTCAGGACCGGCGTGAGCTTGTAGCTCTTCATGAATACCTGAGCGGCCTTATTGGTGGGCGAGTTGCGGTTGTACTGCAATGCTATCTCGTCACCTGCCTCATTCGGATCACGAACCGTGAGCTCGACGTAAAGGTAGTCACTGCTCAACCATGCGTGGAAACCGAACTTGTTGTTATAGGTACCAATCATAGCCTGGTAGAGAATAGCTTCCTTACCATTGGCAGCCGTCTTGATAGCCTCCATGAAATCGTTCCAAGCACCCTCAGCGTAAGGTCCAACCTTGCTGCCATCGAAGAACCACTGGCCCTTCTTGAAAGCATCAACAACAGGCGGTACAACCGTCTCAAGGCAGATGCTGGCATCACCCTGCGGATAGAAACGCTCATCAGAGGGGTCATTGTAATCCTTAGAGAAGTTGGTGAACTTCTTGCCACCGATCTCAACCTCCTGGTAGAACTTATAGCCCTCCGGAGTAATGATGTACGGGTAAGCGTAGGTCTTCATCTGACCCGTAGAGTCAGGATACTGGAAAATCAAGCTGTGGTAGTCGCCATACTGAGTGGCCTCTGCCAACGTGTCAGTACCTGAAAGAAGCGTGTAAGAGCTGGAAGCCATGAAATTCTTCACATTCTCAACCTCCTTGAGGTAGGAAGCCCAATCCTGATCAGCCTTCATCGGGAGCATGAGGATGCGATCACCATGCTTCAGACCCTGAAGAACGATCGTGTCGGAAGTACACTTGAGTACGCGGAACTCGAAGTCGCCACCGAAACCAGTACCAGCCTCACCGTAGTCATCATTCTTCGGATCAGCAAAGTAGTGGAACAACTTATTATAAGTATCGAAAGAGACAACGACACCCATAGACTGGTTGACAGAGAAGTGAGCCAATGAAGACTCCGTAATCAAGTTGCCAGAAGCATCGAGACCAGCCTCATGGTTCTTACCAGCCTTCTCAGAAGCAATCAGAACCGAGTCACCCTGGAACTTGCAGAGTACATTGTAGCCACCATAGATGACATCACCATAGTACTCCATGCGCCATCCGTTGGATGCTTCCTGGAGGGTCTTCTTGACCTCGGCTACGGTCTTAGAAGCACGCTCAGGGGCACTCTCAGGAAAATAATTGTCCACGTCGCTGGTACAAGCGTTGAACGCTATGAATGAAACCAGCAGTGCGAATAAATAACTAATCTTTCTCATTTCTAAATAACCTTAAGCGTTGCTTTTAATTCTGATTTAAATCACGAAGATTCAAGCGAATTGCCTCCGAAGAGCGGCGCAGCAAAACAGCACGCATCTCATCGATGTCGATATTCCAGCTTTCGCTGAAGTAAGCACGAACGGCAGCGAGCTTGGTCTGCAGGAGGGCGGAACCCTCGGGGCCAGCCTTTGCAAGAATCATATCCCATGCAGACGGGGTCATCGTAACATACGTGGCATACATCTCGGCGAAGTCCTCATTGTACTCAGAAGAAGCATAGGCGGTTACGAAACCTTCCTTAGCCACCGCCGTATCCTTGAGGTTGGCCCAGTCCTGAGAGTGGTAAGATCCACCGGTGATGGTCTGGTAGTCGGTGCTGTAGTTCTTCTGTTGTGTCAAGATGTGGCAGAACTCATGGTGCATCGTGTGGAAGAACCAGTAGTTCATGTCGATGGGCACCTCACTACGATCAGCATAAGGATTCTCAACATTGATACTGGGGTTATCGATATCCAAACGGTTGACACCGTAGAGCATAATCTTCAAACCACCCTCAGCAGTACCCAAAATGATAGATTGGTTGGCACTATACTCGTTGGAACCGATGAGCTGCATCTGACGCGGGCAGTACTTCTTAAGGAAGTTGCGACCCTTGCCCTCATAATAGGTAGCGGGATCCTCGCGCTTATAGATGGAGTCGAAGACTTCAGAATAAGCGTCGAGCCACATGTGCTTCACGAGGATAGCCAGTGCCTTGGACTTTTCAACATCGGCCGGAATGACGTTATAGACCTGATCCGTGAGCTTATCGTTGTAACGATACTGGAAGTCGATGTTGTACGTCTCCAAATAGTTCTTGGTAAGCCACTTGTCAAACTCACCATTGGCCTTGATTGTATCACCTTCGAAAACTGACGTAGAGTTCAAGTCATCGTCGCTGCAACCAGTGAGCACGAAGCCCATGCTGCAAAGCAGGAGAGAGGCGAATAAATATATTCTTTTCATTGATAGATGCTATTTAAATTCAACGGGGGTTAGCTGTCTGACCAGCGCTAATGACATCCTGAGGCAACTGGATAGCACCTCTCAAGTCACCGGCCTTGAACGTAATACCTTCACCTCCGGAGATCTCATGCGTATATTCCATACCATAGCGCTTCAGATCGTAGAAGCGGAGACCCTGGAAGAGCGTATCCAGACGACGCATGTGGAGAATGAGAAGAATCAGGTTCTCCTGCGTGTTGACCTCGACACCATAAGAAGTGGTGTAAGGATGCTGAAGGGTGAAGCCCTGCGGGTGCAACTGCTTACGGATAGAATAGTCACGAGGACCATCGAGAACTGCGGGCTGGTAGTCCATGTTAGTGAAGAACGTATCGACCACGGCCGTCGTCAGAGTAGGACGGATCGTGGAACCTTCCTTCTCTTTGCAGTGGCTGACCATCCACATGTTCATATCCTTCAGCGCGTTGGCAGTATCGTTCTTCAGGGCATAAGCCTCGGCACGAACCAAGAGCGTCTCATCACCCGTGAACGCGTGGTCCACGATGTGAGGATAACCCGTCTGGTTGATACGGTCCGTCACCTCGAAGTGCTCCCACATCGTCGGGAAAGCAGCGCAAGTAGAAGTACCATAGATCTTCGTAGAATAGTACAGCGTATTGTCAGAAGATCCCTGACCCCACGGAGCTCGTGCCCAATACGTGTCATAAGAAGCCACAATAGTGTTGTGAGCGTAGCGAGAGCTATAACCCATGTTGAGGAAACGGGCACCTGAAGAGTAGGCCGTAATCAACATGAAGTTGGACTTCAACCCACTACGAATCACGGTGTTGGAGATATCCTGAGCACCAGATTGCATGATAGAGGGGAAGTCGAAGAGCTGTGAAGCCACATCGGTTCCCAAAGCACGGGAAGCATAGTTGATCGCCTTGTCGTAGTTCATATAATACAAGTTGAAACGAGCAGCGAAAGCGTATGCAGCCTTAGTGTTCCAGTGATACTTAGGCACAGAGTAGATAGCATCATCGACAGCAGGGAGAGCCTCCTCGATATCACGGTTGATGTTGGCATAGAGCTGACGAAGCGTACCACGCTTATAGGTATCGTTGACGCTCTTCTCCGGTTCCAGCGGATAAGCCAAACCGAGGTACTCGTCGGCCTTCTCCGGGTTCCAAGCCATACAGAAGACGCTGGCAAGCTGCATCATACTGTAGGCACGGCAGAGCTTGGCCTCAGCCAACTGTGGAGCCAATGCGGCAGAATCGCCATACTCCTTGATCGCCTTGATAGCCTCGTTGGCCGTAGCAACAGAACTATAATAACCGTTCCAAACATTGTTCGGGCAGTCATTACCAGCCGTAGATTTGACATCCTTGAACTGATAGAGCTCGTCAACTAGCTGGTCCACTCCATAGGAGTTACCATTATTGCCGACATTATCAGAACTGATCTCAGCCATGACCGCTATGTGGTTAGACGGATAGGCAGAGGTGAGCAGCTGAGTAATCTTCTCCTTCGTGTCGAGCGTTGCACGATCATCTGGCAACTTGTCAAGATAATCATCGCAAGATGCCAACGACAGAGCGGCAAGACCTAAAAATAAATATTTTGTCTTCATATTCTTGATTGCTGATATGTTTAAATTCCAAGACGAACCGTGAAGGTGAACTGACGTGCCATCGGTACGGCAACACCACCAGAGTTCATGAACTCAGGATCCTGACCGTTCAACTTCTTATCAGAGTAGATAAGGAAGAGGTTGGTACCCTGCAACTTCAAGCTCATGGAAGAGAGACCAATGTGCTTGATCAAGCTCAGAGGAACATCGTAAGCAATGGAGATCTCCTTCATACGGATGAAGTCACCCTTAGCGATACGGTTGTGTGAGTAGTTATAAGCCGTGTAGGCATAACCGAGGTAAGCGTCGCTCTGGAGCTGACGGTAGTCGGCGATAGCCGGGATGTCGGTGTGGTTCTCATCACCAGGCACAACCCAACGGTTCTGGAACTCCTTCGGCATGGCGGTGAGGTCAGAGTAGCCCGTGCTGAAAGCCGGATCGAGGCGAACCTTGTTGCCTGCTGCGTAGGTGATGAACACGTTCAGGTGCAGACCCTTATAAGAGAAGGTGTTGCCCAAAGAACCAGAGAACGTCGGATCCGTCGGACCCTCGTAGATGAGGTGGTCGAGGTTGTACGACTGGAAGTCGATATCGCTCGTGACGAGTTTGCCATCCTGGTTGATGAACGTAGGAATACCATGGTTGTTAAGACCCTGGAAGTCCATAGAGAAGAGCGCACGGTAGGGATAGCCCTTAGAGGTGAAACCAGTGCCAGCGATCATGTTGATCAGGCGGTTCTGAGACTGCAGATCCGTAACCTTAGACTTGGTGTGAGAGAAGATGAAGTCGGTGCTCCACTGGAAGTCCTTGGTGACGATATTGCGAGAAGAAATCGTGACCTCCTCACCATAAGAGCGCATAGAGGCAACGTTGGCGTACTTCATGATGGTACCGCCCTCACCCGTGGTGATCTTCGGACCAATCAAGTCGTAGTTGTTACGGAGATAGTAAGCCAGCTCCACATTCAAGCGGTTGTCGAGGAAACCGAGGTCGAGACCGAGGTTGAACTCGTGCTTCTTCTCATAAGTCAAATCAGGGTTGGCTAAAGAGTAAACCTCGATACCAGACTCCTTGTCTGCGCTGAACGGACGCCACGGGTTGAAGCTCTGGAAGATAGACTCTGCGTTCGTGATGGCAGGCTTATCACCCGTCAAAGAGTAAGAAGTCTTGAACGTAGCGTGAGAGAGAGCGGGACGAAGCTTTTCGAACCAAGGCTCCTCATGGATGTTCCAAGCACCTGAAACGTTCCAGGTCGGCAACCAGCGAGCGCTGCGGGCCTTACCCAGACGGTTGCTACCCTCGTAACGACCAGTGACGTTGAAGGTATAACGACCCTTCCAAGAGTAAGTAGCGGTAGCGAAGAAGGAAGCCTCGCGGCTATAGCCATTGCTCAAAGAGTAGTACATAGAGTTCTCCTCAGAAGCCTGCTTGAAGTACTTGTAGTCGTAGCTACCGAGCATACCCATGCCATACTGCATACCTACACCATTGAAGTAGGTAGAGCTACGGTCAACGTTGTTGACCTCCATACCACCATAGAGGTTGAGGATGTGGCGATCGTTGTAAACATCGTTGTAAGAAGCAGTGGCACGGAAGTCCCAGCTGTTCATCTTATACTTGGTCTCGCGGAAGAAACCACCACGGGGAAGAACCGTCTGACGGAGGCTGTTGGGCACATCCGGGTCGAGGTACAACCAAAAGTTGGCATCACGCATGGTAGCGTCGTCCATGGCACGGTAAGCCATAGCCTGGTTAGAGTTCTCCTTGATACGGTGATCCATCGTCGTGGTAGAGAACTTGTAAGCACCCAACACGCTGATTTCCACCTTGGAGATGGGCTTGTACTTCAACTCGGCCTGATACTTCAAGTCAACGATGTCGTAGTCCATGTAGTTATTGTCGAGCTCGTTCTTGATGTTAAACGGAGCGTAGTTGCGAACGTAGTACTCGTTAGGATCGAGCGTACGAGAAGAGTTCAACGCGTAAGAATACGGGTTGATATCGAAGTCACGAGACACAGCACCCGTCACGGCGTTGGTTGACTGGTTGCCGGTACCCGGAGCCTGCTGCTTACGGTAGCTGGCATTAGCAATCATGTTCAAAGACACCTTCTTGCTAATGTTGTAGTTGGCATTGATGTTGGCGGTGTAACGCTGTACGTTGCTACGCTTCGTCCATCCCGGGTCATCCAGGAAAGAGAAAGAAGTATAGTACTGAGCCTTATCCGTACCAGAGCTCATACTGATAGAGTGGTTCATCTGGATGGAGTTGGAGAACAACTCATCGAACCAGTCCGTATTGCGATACTCAGCCTCACGGAGGTAAGCATTCATAGCCTCCTGCGTGTTGGCAAGACCGAAGCGACCATTGGTCTCATCGTACTCATTCATAAGGTGATACATCTTACCGAAGACACCGCTTGCGCTGGCGCGATAAGAGTTCATGAAAGAGAAGAAACCACCCTTCATCATCTCACGATAGACAGACATCTGCTCCTGTGAGTTCATGATGTTGAACTGGTTGTAGTTCGGCTTCAAGCGCATGGTGAACTCACCCGTATAAGAAATACGAGCGCTACCAGCCTTACCACGCTTCGTGGTAACGACAATCACACCAGCCATAGCGCGGGCACCGTAGATAGAGGTGGCCGAACCGTCCTTCAAGATGTCGAAACTGGCGATATCGTCGGCGTTGAGACCAGCGATAGCATTGGAAATGACCGTAGCGGCATCACCAGAGGAAAGAGCGTCTGCATCGACCTCCGTCACATCCTCCATGATGACACCATCGACCACCCAAAGCGGCTTGGAAGAACCATAAATAGAAGTAGCACCACGGACACGAATCTTCGGTGCCGTACCAAAGGTACCAGAGACGTTCTGCACACTCACACCAGCTGCGCGACCCTCCAACGAACGAGAGATGTCGGCGACACCGTCGAGCTTAGCCTTCTCTGCGTCGACTTTCGTCGCGGCACCAGTAAACAGACGCTTGTCCATCTTCTGCATACCCGTAACGACGACCTCACCCAACTGGTGACTGTCAACGTCGGCTTCCAAAGTGATTTTCATGTTAGAGGCACCTTTCACGGTCAAGGTCTTCATACCTACGTAGGAGACGACCAACTGAGGATGAGCCTCCGTTGTACTGATACTAAAATTACCGTCAATGTCGGTGGCAGTTCCAGTCTTCGTGCCTTTCACCATAACGGTGGCACCGATAACTGGAAGACCATCGTCACCCAAGACGGTTCCGGATACAGTGTTCTGAGCTACGGCTATTCCTATGGAGAACAGCAAGCAGACCAAAACAAAGCCTAGTCTTTTACCCATATAAACCCCAAATATTAGTTATTAATTTGAATTACTTCAATACACAAGTACAAAGATAGCCATTATATCCCGAATTTGGAACGAAAGAAATAAAAAAATTAACTGACACACCTAAAAAAGTCGAATATACGGACAAACTTAGGCCATTTTTAACATTTCGAGGTGAGATTTTGGCTAAACTTATCTAAGAAATGTGCTCAACTGAGAACAAGGAAACGAGACTGGGAAAGACGCTGGGATCTGTCCGAACAACCGACAAGTGAAGGTGGAACAATAGAGAGCAGAAGAATACAAAGCCAAAAAAAGAAGCGCAAAGGCTTGCACAAGGGCAGAAAGGGGAATTTTAAAGGCTTCATAATTTGCGAATTTGCGAGCAGCTGGACGATTGGGCGCAAATTCGCAAAATATGAGCAAGGTGGAAAAGAAAGGAAAACAAAGAAGAACGAGAAGAAGAAAGGAGATGATGGCATTATAAACAGCTAATAATATATGTACGCGCGTACATTATATATATACTCGCAAGAAAGGGAATAAAAGCAGGCATTTCCTTTTGCTCGTTCACACAATCTTTGTACCTTTGCATAACGGCAAAAAGAGCGGGCAAAAAGCAAGCTCTAAAAACAGGCATTTAAAACATGGCATCAACATACCATACGACAGGAGAGAGAAAAAAGCAAGGCAGGATTGAGGTGGTTTGCGGCAGTATGTTTTCCGGTAAAACGGAAGAACTCATCCGCAGACTGAAACGTGCCATCTTTGCCAAACAAAAGGTGGTGATATTTAAACCCTCGATTGACACCCGCTACTCGGAAGCCGACGTGGTGAGTCATGACCACAACTCCATCTCCTCTACTCCCGTCAGTTCTCCGAAGAGTATCCTAAAACTCGCCCAGAATTTCGACGTGGTAGGAATAGACGAAGCTCAGTTTTTCGACAAGGGCCTTACGAAGGTCTGCGACCAACTGGCAAACCAAGGCATCCGTGTGATCGTGGCGGGTCTCGACATGGACTACCTCGGCGTACCATTCGGACCGATACCAGACCTCTGTGCCATAGCAGACGAAGTGACCAAGGTTCACGCCATCTGTGTAAGATGTGGGGCATTGGCCTACTTGAGCCATCGCTTGACTCACAATAGCGAGCGGGTTCTACTGGGGGAACAGTCTGAATATGAGCCTCTTTGCCGTGAATGTTATCGAAAAGCCAAAGAAGATGAAAAGGAGGAAAACAAATGAGAAAAGAAATCACTTTCGACCGGTTTATCCGCGGGGCACTCGTAGCTGCAGCCATACTGGCTGTCTTTTGGTTTGTGAAAGAACTGAGCAGCGTACTGCTGCCCTTCTTCATCGCGTGGTTTTTGGCCTACCTGCTCTACCCTATCGTAAAATTTGTGCAATATAAGTTGCATGTGCCTACCCGCGCTCTGAGCATCATCGTCACACTTATCTTCGTCACAGCGATTATCGGCGGCGTGACCTATCTGATCATTCCGCCCATGATCGAGCAGTTTGACAAACTAGGAAGTATCTTCACGCGCTACATCCAGCAGACAGCCCATACCAACAATATTGGCGAGATGGTGCGCGACTGGATAGCGCAAAACAAGGAATCGATCGTCTCATTCTTCCGTAGCAAAGACTTCACGGAGACCGTAAAGACCACAATGCCGAAGGTTTTCAACATGTTGGGACAAACGGCCAGCATCGTGATCAGTATCGTGGCGAGCTGCATCACGCTACTCTACATGTTCTTCATACTCCTTGACTATGAGTATCTTACGGAGAACTGGATCAGAATCTTCCCCAAGAAGGTGCGCCCCTTCTGGCACGAACTGGCTACCGACGTGGAGCGAGAACTCAACAACTACATCCGCGGCCAAGGACTGGTGGCACTCTGCATGGGAATCATGTTCTGCATAGGATTTACAATCATTGGATTTCCGATGGCGATCGGTTTGGGAATCCTTATCGGCATCCTCGACCTTGTGCCCTACCTCCATTCCTTCGCCCTCATCCCCACGGTCTTCTTGGCCATACTGAAAGCGGCAGATACGGGTGAGAACTTCTGGGCTATCTTCCTGAGCGCACTCGCCGTCTTCATCATCGTGCAAATCATTACCGACATGGTGGTGACGCCGAAGGTGATGGGCAAGGCCATGGGACTGAACCCCGCTATCCTTCTCCTGTCGCTATCGGTATGGGGTGCACTCCTCGGATTTCTCGGATTGATTATCGCCCTGCCACTCACGACCCTCATCATTGCCTACTGGCAAAGATACGTGACGAAAGAGCATGAAGACCAGATCCCCCTACCCCTTGCTTCGAGCCCCGATGAGCCAAAGACCAAGAAAGGTGAGGAGACCGTTGAGCATCAATAGCTCATAGCCAAAATGATAGTCGAAGAGGCTAGAACAGCTATAATCGACAACGAAACAGACCAACGGACTTGCCACGGCGACGAAAGGAACCAGGCGATCGTTGGTCTTTCTTTTTGTAAATAAACCAAAGGCAAAGAGGCCGAGCAAGGGACCATAGGTATAGGAACAAAGGATGTAGATGGCGTCGATGACGCTGGTAGAATTGACTACACGGAAGAGCAAAATAAACAGGACAAAAAGCAAAGCCACCACCGCATGAGAACGATGGCGGAGCCGCTCATCCTTGGGCCGCTCCATGATATCCACACACCAACTGGTAGTGAGCGCCGTCATGGCACTATCGGCGCTGGAGAAGCTCGCTGCCACAATTCCGATCGTGAAAAAGATCACTACGGAAACACCCAGCTGGCCTGTGGCAGCATACATCGGGAGGAGGTCGTCGGTAGCCTCAGGCAGGATAACTCCCTGACGCTGCGCCAGTTGCGCAAGCAAAATGCCTAAACAAAGAAACAGAAGGTTGACAGGAACAAAAGCGAAGCCATAAGTACACATGTCCTTCTGGGCCTCGCGCAGGGTGCGACAGGTGAGATTCTTCTGCATCATATCTTGGTCCAAGCCCGTCATGACAACAGCCACAAAGATACCACTCAGAAACTGCTTCCAAAAATATTGACGATTGGCTACATCATCAAAGACAAAAATACGACTCCTCTCATCCGAAACAATCGCCTGGAAAGCATCTGTCAGAGAGAAGTGGAGATGGCCCATGACCTGGTAGATAATGAGCACCAAGGCCGAGAGGAGACAGAACGTCTGGAAGGTATCAGTCCAAACCAACGTCTTGATGCCACCCTTGCGCGTGTAGAGCCAGATCAGTCCGACCATGACCACTACCGTGAGAGGAAACGGGATGGAATAGGCATCGAAAACAAATCGCTGCAAGATGATACAGACCACATAGAAACGGACGGCAGCACCCGTCATCTTGGAAAGGAGGAAAAAGGAGGCACCCGTCTTATAGGATCGTTGGCCCAGCCGATCGCGCAGATAGGTGTAAATGGTGGTGAGATGCAAACGGTAATAGACCGGAAGGAGGACAAAGGCAATGGCAAAATAACCCAAGATGAAACCAAGACACATCTGTAAATAGGTCATGCCCGACTGGAGCGACATACCTGGAACAGAGACAAAGGAAATGCCCGAAATCGAAGCCCCGACCATACCGAAGGCTACCATATACCAAGGCGAACGGCGATTCGCACGAAAGAAAGTCTCATTGTCCGACTTACCTGCCGTGAGCCGGCTAAACAACAAAAGGACAAGGAAATAGACTATGACGACAAGGACTATCAGCATAAGATCCTTATAACAAAAATCCATAGGAGCACGAAACGTTCCGCACTCCTATGACAATAAGTATAAACTATATTCCAAAAAAGTAAACTGACGGCCTCGTTACCGTTCGCACTCCTTCGGGATACCTTCGGGATGCGTTCGGGAAGTAGGGCAAAGCAACGCCCCGTATTTGCCTTAAGTTATGACCAACGACGGACATAAGCAACGTCCGGCGTCTAACATAAGCTACGACGGGCGTTGGCCGTAAGCTACGACCAACGCTCGTCTGAGACGAAGCCCTTTCCGAGGGCCGCAGGTAGAAATCCGAGGACTACTACTTCACCTGGACAACCAGATACTTGCTGGTGCTCCAGAACGTAGCCGGATCGCTGATGCGGAGGACATACTGACCAGAGGCGTCCTTCGTCAGGCTATAGCTGGACGTAGGATGAGAGGTCAGGATCTTAGCGTTCTTGGAGTAGAGCTTAAGCTCACGCGTCTCGCGGATGTCGATCTTGGTGAAATAGTTCTTGTTGAATGAGCCCTGGAGAACCTTGCCCTTGACGAGGACGTTCTGACGCTTCAGCTCCTTCTTCGTACCGAAGGCGAACCAAGCGGTATTGAGCTGCTTGTCCTGCGTATTGATGGTCTCGGTCTTTCTGTTGCTCTCGTTCTGCAGGTTCTGCTTCTCTGTCTGCAGGTTCTGCTTGTCGGTCTGGAGGTTCTGCTTGTCGGTCTGGAGAGCAGCCACATCGCTATTCAAGCCAGAGATGGTCTGGTCGAGCTCCTTGATATGGATGTTCTTCTTCTCCAGTTCGGCACGCAGCGCGCGAAGCTCCTTGTCCTTCTCGACGAGCTGAGCGTTGAGGGACTCGATGGCCTTCTGCATCTGCTCACCCTTGAAGCCCGTCGTGCGGAGCTGCTCCTGCAACTTCTTGATCAGATCGCGGTTCTCCTGCATACGCTGGGCGATAAACTGGATGTTCTCCTTGATCACGGCCGTCTTGTCACGACCTTCACCATCCTTCGCCACCGTCACACGGTTTTCGGCCTCGTTGATCTCGGCAAAGCCCTGCTGAATCTCGTTCAGCGTACCCATCATATCATTGATCTCATTATCACGAGCCGTGATAATCGCACGCAGCGAGTCGTTCTGGATCTGCTCCGGGCTAATAGCAGGTTTCTTGTCCTGATTGCAAGCGGCCAACGACAACACGCAGGCGGCAATAAAAAATAGCTTTTTCATAATTGTTTTGGCTTAATTCGTACTATTTTGATTATTAGTCTCTTCGTTTCTCTTTCGATCACGTTTATGTTCCTTCACCTTGGGCGCTCCCGCCAGGACGATGACAAACTCGCCCTTCGGTTCCACCTCGCGGAAGTGGTCGATGACCTCGCGCAGGCTGCCCCGGACACTCTCCTCATAGACCTTGGAGATCTCGCGGCAGCAACTCACGCGTCGCTCCTCACCAAAGACCTCGGCAAACTGCTCCAGCGTCTTGAGCACACGGTAGGGCGACTCATAGAAAATCATCGTCCGTTCCTCGGTCTTGAGATGCTCCAGAATCGTCTGGCGTCCCTTCTTCTGCGGCAGGAAACCCTCAAAGCAGAAGCGGTCGCAGGGCAGTCCACTCGACACCAAGGCCGGAACAAAGGCCGTGGCTCCCGGAAGGGTCTGGACCGTAACGCCGGCGGCTATGGCCTCGCGGGCCAAGAGGAAACCGGGATCGCTGATGCCCGGCGTGCCCGCATCGCTGACCAAAGCAATGACCGCTCCAGCCTTCAGTCGCTCGACGAGTCCGGCAGCCGTGCCATGCTCGTTGAACTTATGGTGGGCGACCAGGCGATTCTGAACCTCAAAATGCTTCAGCAGGACAGACGACGTGCGTGTGTCCTCGCAGAGCACCATATCGGCCTCGCGCAAGATGCGAATGGCACGAAAGGTCATATCTTCCAAGTTGCCCACAGGAGTGGGTACGAGATAGAGTGTTCCCATAACGGTTGCAAATGTAGGCGAAAATAGCGAAACACCAAAATAAATTAAGTAATTTTTGAATATTCCCCCATTTAATAAGACCTTTGCTCGCCTTTTTTCTGCTTTTTGCATTCATTGAACCTTTCAGGGGTGGTAAAAAGCGGCTAACGCCACCCCTCATAGCGTCACGAAGAAGGCGTGAGAAAAGAAAGGAAGCTACCACTCCCCTCCTTCGGACAAACACCCAAAAGAAAGGAGGAAGAAAAAATATCGGCATTTTTTTGTTTTGTTCAATAAAAAGCCGTACCTTTGCACCCGCAAAATCAGACAACGGCTCTCTGAAGGCGAGCAATCGACAGAAGGAGCACGAGAACGAGGAAAGCACACACCACAAGGAGACCTGTTAGCTCAGCTGGTAGAGCACAACACTTTTAATGTTGGGGTCATGGGTTCGAGCCCCATACAGGTCACAAAGTGGTAATAGTCTTGACAATAGAAATGAGAGGACTTCATTTGAAGTCCTCTTTTTTGTTAATCCGATGGTTCGCGGAATGCAACAAGAGTTTGTCCGAAAACACGGCTCACATGACAAGCCAAACAAGAGCTTGTCTTGCCCGAGAGAAGACACGGACAAGACAAATAGCGGACACTACTGCCCCAGCAGTTGGCGCAACTTCGGCATCCATGGCTCATTGGTGCCTACTGTCAGCACCTGGAAACCCAGCGACTTGGCCGCATCCGTATTCTTGCGACTATCGTCAACAAAGAGGCACTCCTCGGCCTTGGCCCCTTCGCGCTGCAGCACCTGACGGAAGATCTCCGCATCGGGCTTGCAGATCCGCATCTCGTAGCTGAGGAAGAGGACGTCGAAATAGTCTGCGATGGACTTTTTGCGATCGGAGAAAGCACCACTACGCATAAAGTCCATCATAAAAGGATTGGTATTGCTCAACAAACCCAGACGATAGGAGCTGCGCAGGGTCACGAGGTCGTCCAGCCGCTCGACAGGGACGCCATCGAAGAAGCCCAGCCAGCAGTCGCGGGCCTGCTCCCGTGAGACCGCATGGCCTACCACCTCGCCCACACGCTGGCAAAACGTGTCAGCATCGATGCGGCCTGTCTCCAAATCGAGGAAGAAGTCGCGCTGACCATAGACTCCCATATAATAATCGGTGTCAATACCGAGAGATCTGAAACGGCGAAACGCCTCTTCGGTATTCTGGTCGAAGATGACGCCGCCCATGTCGAAATAGATGTTCTTAATCATACGTTGTGTTATCCTTACTTGATGATGTTCTCCTTATATATATAGTAACTTCTTAATCCGCCGCCACTTTAAAGACGGCCTTATGGATGAGCCCGTCAGCAATGCAGGGGGCATGACCGTCCTCGGGGAAGAAGATGACAAACTCGCCCGGCTTGAGGGTAATGAATCCACGGACGGGAAGGCCATCGGACTTGGCAAAGTCGCGATCCTCGTCGAAGGGGAGCGGGGGAAGGTCATCTACGGGGACGAAGCCGTAGGTCTCGGGGATGTTGAGCGGCAACTGGATATCCACCATCCGGCGATGATACTCCACGGCAGCCTCCTCCCTACGCTTCCCGAGGTGTCCTCTACATTGACATAGAGACGGTCGCCATGGATGGGATGACTGCCATTGGGCAAGGTCCGCAGGTCGTGGTGCTGAAGAAAGGCCACCACGTCGGCAAAGAGCGGGTTGAGGGCCACATAGCGGGCCAGATTTTCAATCTTATCTACTATCATTTTCTCTTTTCCTTTGATTAGAGAATGCAAAATTAGGCATTTTATGTCAGAGAATGCGTTCGAAGGGGCAAAACATGCAGGTCAGACCGCTCGATTCATCCCTATTTCACAAAATATCGCTACCTTTGCATCAGCATTGCGAGATCCACGTGCCATAGAATTCAAGAAGAGGAAAAGAAATATGAGATGAGAAAAAGAATCGAACTGTACGGTTGAAGCGGGCTGAAAGCCCAGAAGCTCCTAGCCCAGGGCATCGCCCTGGGTATAATAGCAATCAACAAGACGCCCTGTAAGGGCAAAAGAATTGTTTATAGCCTGCTTCTTTAAAGCTTTTGCCCTTACAGGGCGATAGATTGGCGTTCATAATTACCCAGGGCGATGCCCTGGGCTAGGAACTTCTGCCCCTTCAGGGCGTATTGGGTAATTTCGACCGTACAGGTCGAAAAGAATTCGGGATGCGTGATGGATTTCGAGAGAGAAACTAAAAGAGAGAAGAGAAATGAAAAGAAATGAGATTTGCTATGTAGCCATCGTGGTCATCATCGGCGCCTCGCTGCTATTGGGCTTTGCCGAAGAAGTGTTTCATACGGACCTTGGCGGTCTGAAGTGGGCGGCCCACTGGGTGTCGTCGCCCGTAGCGCTGGCTATCGGCTTCGCCTTTGCGCTGCTGCTGGGCAAGGCTTTCCCAGCATTCAACAAGACCATGTCGAAGAAGCTACTGCAATATTCCGTCATCGGACTGGGCTTTGGCATGAACGTTGATAAGGCGCTGGCTTCGGGCAGCGAGGGCATGATCTTCACCATCGCAAGTGTCTTTGGCACCTTGGGACTGGGCTGGTTCTTTGGCCGCAAACTGCTCCACGTGGATTCGCAGACCAGCTATCTGCTCAGTTCGGGCACGGCTATCTGTGGTGGTTCGGCCATTGCTGCCGTCGGTCCAATCATCAAGGCCAAGGCGGAGAGCATGAGCGTGGCCCTCGGCGTAGTGTTTGTGCTCAATGGCATCGCCCTTTTTCTCTTTCCCTACATCGGCGACGCCCTGGGCATGACGATGAAGCAGTTTGGCATGTGGGCCGCCATCGCCATCCACGACACCTCCTCCGTCGTGGGAGCCGGCGCGGCCTACGACCAGATGCACCCCGACTGGATCGCCTCGCAAGGAGTGAGCGCCCTCGAAGTGGCAACGACCATCAAACTGACGCGTGCGCTCTGGATCGTGGTCCTGGCCCTGGTCACACCGTTCTTCTTCCGTCAAACCCTCGCCCAAGCCGAGGGAAAAGCAAAACCGTGGTACAGTTGCGTACCGAAATTTATCCTCTGGTTTATCGTCGCCATCCTTTTCAACACCTACGTGCTGAGCAACGCCTCGATGATCGGCGAGACGGCAGCCAATATGGGCAGCCAGTTTAGTGGCGCCATCAACAAACTCGCCAAGCACCTCATCACGCTCTCGCTCTTCTTCATAGGTGCATCGCTCACCCGCGAGACGCTCCGCAGCGTGGGCGTCAGACCGTTGGTGCAGGGCGTATTGCTCTGGATCAGCATCAGCAGCATCAGCCTCGCCTATATCTTCTGGGTAGGATAAAAAACTAAAAATGGAAAAGGTCATGAAAGCCTTGTCGCTGCTGGAACTCAACACCCTCGTCGGGGAGGTGATAGGCCAGACCCTAAGCCGCTGCTACTGGGTGGAGGCCGAACTCTCAGAGGTGAGGGAGCGCGGGGGCCATTGCTATATGAGCCTTGTGGAGAAGGACGAGGGGCGCAACACGCCAGTGGCACAGGCGCAGGCCCGCTGCTGGCGCAACCGCTGGGGAGTGATGCGCCCGTATTTCGAACGGGTGACGGGACGGCCGCTCCGCGCCGGGATGAAGGTGATGCTGCAGGTACGCGCACAATTTCATCCGCTCTACGGCTTTTCCTGGATTGTGGAAGACATCAACCCCGAGTATTCTCTCGGCGACATGATGCGCCATCGGCAGGAGATCCTGCGCATACTAAAGGAAGAGGGCGTGATAGACCTCAACAAGCAGATCCCCCTGCCCGTCTTTGCCCAGCGTATCGCCGTCGTCAGCAGCGAGACGGCAGCAGGCTACGGCGACTTCAAGAACCAACTGGAACACAACGAAATGGGACTGAAGTTTGCCACCCGCATCTTCCCCGCCACCATGCAGGGCGAGACCGTGGAAGCATCTGTCATCGAGGCCCTAAACGCCATCTTTGACGAAGCCGACCATTTCGACGTGGTGGTCATCATCCGAGGCGGAGGAGCCGTGGCAGACCTGAGCGGTTTCGACTCGCTGGCACTGGCAGAGAACGTAGCCAACTTCCCTCTGCCCATCATCACGGGTATCGGCCACGAGCGCGACGAAAGCGTGATCGACTTCGTCTCGCACACACGGGTGAAGACGCCGACGGCAGCTGCCGCCTTCCTCATCGATCATCTGGAGACGACCTACGACAAGGTGATGAGCGCACAAGACTTCGTCGCTCACTACGCCAAGGAACGCATGACGACAGAGAAGCAGAGACTGCACACACTTTCCGCTACCATCACGTCGCTATTCTCCGTTGTCAAGGTGCGACAGGAGGCGCGCCTCACCCACCTGGGCGACCGGCTGACGCATAGCGTGGAACAGAGGCTCAAGGACGAGAGACATCACCTCACCCTGCTTGCCACCAACCTCCAGCCTCCCTTGGAAAGACGGCTGATGAAAGAGTGCCACCATCTCGACCTGCTGGAACAGAAGGCCCGCGCCCTCGACCCGCGCCTGCTGCTGAAGCGCGGCTACAGTCTGACGCTCCATGAAGGAAAGGTGGTGAAAGACGCGAAGCAGCTTCGCCCAGGGGACCTCATCGAAACCCACCTGGCGCAAGGCCGAATCCGATCGAAAGTAGAGGAATAGCACCACAAGCTGCAAAAACATACGCCTACTGATTGGATTCTCAAAAAAAAAGCCTATCTTTGCAGAAGATAGGCTGCACCTCGGCATAACGAGCAAGCAAGCTTGACGTTCTGCGCTCGGTTTGCACTATCTTTGCATAAGAAATCAGTACACGGCGAAGAAGAAAACAAAGCAAAATATGAAAAAGATATTATTGTTAGGCTCAGGTGAATTGGGCAAGGAATTTACCATCGCTGCCAAGCGTGCCGGCCAGTACGTCATCGCTTGCGACAGTTACGACAATGCCCCCGCCATGCAAGTGGCTGACGAGCGCGAGGTCTTCAGCATGCTGGACGGAGACGCCCTGGCAGCGGTCGTGGCCCGCCACCGCCCCGACATCATCGTGCCCGAGATCGAGGCCATCCGTACCGAGCGTCTCTTCGAAATGGAGGAGCAGGGCATACAGGTCGTCCCCTCGGCCAAGGCAGTCAACTACACGATGAACCGCCGCGCCATCCGCGACCTTGCTGCCAAGGAACTGGGACTGCGGACGGCCAAATACTTCTATGCCAAGACGTTCGACGAGTTTAAGAAGGCTGCCGACGAGATCGGATTCCCGTGTGTGGTGAAGCCGCTGATGTCGTCGAGTGGTCACGGACAGAGCTACGTCCACAACGACGACGAGCTCGAGCAAGCCTACAAGGACGCCATGGAGGGAGCGCGCGGCGACGTCCACGAGGTCATCATCGAGGAGTTTATCGACTTCGACTCGGAGTTCACGCTCCTCACGGTGACGCAGAAGCACGGCCCGACCCTCTTCTGCCCGCCCATCGGCCACATACAGAAGGGTGGCGACTACCGCGAGAGCTGGCAGCCGTTTGCCCTCCCTGCCGAGGCGCTGAAGCAGGCGGAGCATATCGCCGATGAGGTGACACGCGCCTTGACGGGCTACGGACTGTGGGGTGTGGAGTTTTTCCTGACGAAAAAGGGAGAGGTCATCTTCTCAGAACTCAGCCCACGTCCCCACGACACAGGTATGGTGACACTCTCACACAGCACCAACTTCAGCGAGTTTGAACTCCACCTGCGCGCTATCCTCGGCCTCGACATCCCCGCCATCCATTTGGAGCACAACGGCGCATCGGCCGTGATTCTCTCGGGTGTGGAAAGCGAGGAGCCACTCGACTACCATCTCGACGCACTTTGCCACGAAGACCGCACGCGGGTGCGCATCTTCGGCAAGCCGACCGCACACGTCGGAAGGCGCATGGGCGTGGCACTCTGCTACGACGAAGTGGGGTCGGACATCAGCGCCTTGCGCGAAAAAGCCAAGCGGGTGGCACAGACGGTGCTCGGCACAGACCCCTATATGAAGAAATAAGAACGCAGCAACGGAGGACAGCAAAGGATGCTTGGAAAAATCATTCCGCTATCGAAGATCACAGACCGACGCGGCAATCTCACCGTGGCAGAACAGTTGAAAGACGTGCCGTTCGAGGTAAAGCGGGCCTACTGGGTCTATGACGTACCTGGCGGCGAAAGCCGTGGCGGACATGCCCACAAGCAGTTGTACCAACTGATCGTGGCCTTGAGTGGCAGTTTCACCGTCAATCTCGATGACGGCAAGGAACGGCAGAGCTATCTGCTCAACCACCCGTGGGAGGGTCTGCTCATCACGCCAGGCATCTGGCGCACCCTCGACGACTTCTCTACGGGAGCAGTCTGCCTCTGTCTGGCCTCGGAACTGTATGAGCCAGAGGACTACATCTACGATTACGAGGAATTTCTCAAGTACAAAGGATGTTCGAGATAAAGCGCTATGAACCCTCGCACGAGCAGGCTTGGAATGACTTCGTGGCTCGAAGAATGGCACATTCCTCTTCGACCGCCGATTCATGGACTACCATAGCGACCGCTTCGCGGATAGCAGCCTGATGATCCTGCGCAAAGGGCGCATCTATGCCTTGCTGCCCGCCAACCGCGTCGGCGACACACTCCACTCCCACCAGGGACTGACCTACGGAGGACTACTGACGGACGCCAAAGCGACGGCGGAGGGAGTCATGGAGGCCTTCGACGCACTCAACGCATGGCTCCGGAACGAGGGGGTGAGGCGAGTGACTTACAAGGCGATGCCATGGATCTACCATCGGCTGCCCGCCGAAGAAGACCTCTATGCGCTGACACAGGTCTGCCACGCCCGCTTGCTGACACGGGAGATATCCTCCACCATCCCGCTGCAACAACCGCTCCGCTTCACAGAGTCGCGGAAGTCGGGACTAAGAAAGGCCCTGCGCGAGGGGCTCTACATGAAAGAGAGCGGTGATTTGGCTGCCTTCTGGCAGATGCTCGACGACAACCTCGCCTCGCGCCACCACACCCACCCGGTCCACTCGCTCGACGAGTTGCGCCTGCTGCAAGGGCGGTTTCCCCAGCAGATACACCTATACCTTATATATAATAAGGAGAAAGAACCGGTGGGAGGAACATGGGTCTTCGACACTGGACAGGTGGTCCACACGCAATATATCGCCTCGACGGAGGAGGGAAAAGCGTATGGTGCACTCGACCTCCTCTTCGACGAACTGATCAACCGTCGCTATCGCGAGGGTATCTATCTCGACTTCGGCAAATCGACAGAGGAGGGCGGACGTGTGCTCAACGAGCATCTGATATTCCAAAAAGAAGGATTCGGAGGACGCGGCGTCTGCTACGACACCTACGAATGGGAACCATAACGGACTGAAAGAAAGGCTGTCCGACAACGGGAGACCCAACATCTTGTCTTGTATAAAAGCATGATAGAATACTTATCATTACAGAAAATCAACGCCCTGCATGAGCAGGAGATCGTGGAAGCCGTAGAGAAGGTGGTCCGCAGCGGATGGTATCTGCACGGGCAGGCCACGGAACGCTTCGAGCGCCACTATGCCGACTTTATCGGCACACGTCATTGCATCGGCTGCGGCAACGGGCTGGACGCGCTGGTGC
>ERZ779877.1191-NODE-1191-length-23606-cov-10.317566_pt1 | contig 23606 bp, 25 predicted proteins | sample MGYA00511556_ERZ779877 | MGnify/ENA primary metagenome ERZ779877 (study PRJEB29588, sample SAMEA2159338) | human gut metagenome | biome: human gut; feature: human-associated habitat; material: faeces | place: Denmark | collected 2008/2010 ...
AGCGTACAAGAGAGCTGCTCTCCATTCCGGTTCAGAGAAGTACAAAGCGCAAAAATGAGCCGGCAGGTTCGCTGCAGAACGCTGTCTCTTTCCCTTTCAAGCTCCAGGGGCGCAATGGTGCAGGAGCTTCAGACTGCCGCTGAAGATATGCAGAAGCTCGGTGAGGCGATGGCAGAGCTGTTTGAAAGGACGGCACAGGCCATCCGAACCGGTAGCCTGCTGTTTGAACAGGCGGATAACGGTGCGGCAAAGGACTGGAAGGGTTGACAGCACCTGTGGCCGGGCGAACGAAGGGAGGCATATTGACGCGATGAGATATTATAAAAAAGTGCTTGCGCTTTTCTGCGCAGGGCTTATCCTATTTGGATTATGGGGGTGCAGCGGAAGAATGGATAACCGTGAGGATACAAAGACAAACAGACTGGACTTACCGCCGGAGCATCTGGAGCTCTCCGAGCGCCAGCGGGAGATTCTGAAAAAGGAGAACCTGCCGCAGGAATACGACAAATTGACACAGACGCAGAAGCGCGCGATTTGCCGTATGGAAAAGATGCTGTGCTATCTGGATGAAAAATACCCCGGCGTGGAGTTCCGCTATCTGGAGTATTCGGCGGGCTATTTTGATACCGAGTGGCTGTCCGTGTACCCTCGCGGCGGTTCCTCCAGCAGGGACATCGTTACGGTGCGCCCGGCGGGTTATAACGAAAATGGAACGTTTACGGATAATTATATCGGAGTATATGTGCGTCCTTATTATGAGGAAGCAATTGCGCAATATGTAAAGGACTATTTTCAGTCGGGAAATGTGCTGGTCATCGGGCCGGATTCCGTAAAAACAACGCTCGAAAGCACGGATGACGCGGCAGCCGGAAAGATCGCCGGAAACTGCAGCGGAAGCTGTCATATTTACTTTTATCTGAATCTGACGGATGAAAAAATGAAAGAATTCTGCGAAGCGTTCGGTGCGTGGTGTGCGGAAAATGGTTACTCCGGCGACCATCTGGTGACGTTGGTGGAATCTTCGGAAAAATTGGAGGAAATCTCCGAATTCAATCAGTACAGCTATTTGAATGAGGACACGTATACGCTGCAATATCACTGCACGGTGAGCACAGGCGGGACGGTGGATATCCTCTGAGAGAATGAAAGATGTTTTGAACAGAAAAGAGTGATAGCATGGATATATCAGTAGAAGAACTCCTCCTGCTCGAAAACTTGACAAATATTGACAGTAATTTCAGAGAAGCCATCGGAAAAGACCTGGATATTGCCAGCTATAAAACGGTCGGACAGATGCTGGATCAATTCACACCGGAGGTCATGGATAAGCTGATACAATGCGGCGATCAGACGGTTGACGGCGGCTTGACGAGTGGATATGAGTGGGCTGCCATGATCCAGAGCATGAAGAATAATCCGAACCTTTGCTCCCTGAAAATTGACAGAGAGAGTACCGCCATGCACGGCGGAGACGCGGGAAAAACGAAAGCCATCTGTTTTGTCAAGCCGGACGGAAAGGCCATCGTTGCTTTCCGCGGCACGCTGGTGAAAACGAGTGGGCGGATAATGTGTATGGAGGAGCTGGAGCTTGAGCCGGAAAAGGCAAGGGCTTTGCTTCGTTCCCCTTGTCCTCTGAGTGATGTGTATAAGGAGTTCCGGGACAGAGAAACCGAGCATATGGATACCATCCGAGACTCCATCGAAACGGAAGCGGATAAGAGCCTGCAACGGCAGGAGAAGAAACAGCAACGGGAAAGCAGGTGATTTTATGCCGTATATCCCACCGGAGGTGGTGGAACAGGCACGGCAAATCGACCTGTTGACCTATCTGCAAAGCTGTGAGCCACAGGAGCTTGTCCGCATTTCCGGCAACAATTACACCACCCGCACCCACGACAGCTTGAAGATTTCTAACGGCAAGTGGATGTGGTGGTCACAGCGCATCGGCGGCTGCAATGCCCTTGACTATCTTGTGAAAGTCAAGGGCTGTTCTTTTGTAGAAGCGGTCGAAACACTGATGGGAAAGGCGGCGGTGATGCCGTCGGTGACGGTCAAGCTCAAGCAGAAAACGGAGCCGAAGATCTTGCTTTTGCCGGATAAAAGTGCTTCCACAGATAAGATTACAGAGTATCTTTTCGGCAGAGGCATCGACTATGCCATCATCCAATACTGCATTGACAAGGGACTGATTTTCGAGAGCCTGCCGTATCACAACCTTGTGTGCGTGGGCTTTGATGAGAAGAATATCCCTCGCTATGCGTCCTACCGAGCGACCAATGACCGCCGTGTTTTGGGTGACTGCTCCGGCAGTGACAAGCACTATTCTTTTCGGATCGCAGACAGCGACAGCGGCACGGTGCATCTCTTTGAGTGTGCCATTGACCTGCTGTCCTATGCAACGCTTGAAAAGATGGCGGGCAGAGCGTGGCGCACGGACAACCTTGTTTCTCTCGCCGGTGTGTATCTGCCCAAGAAAAAAATCGAGGATAGCACCACGCCTGCGGCTCTTGTGAAGTTCCTCGATGATAAGCCACAGATCAAGAAAATCTTCCTGCATTTTGATAACGACAATGCAGGAAGAAAAGCCAGCCTTGCGCTGAAAACCATATTGCCGAGCAAGTATGAAGTCATTGATAGCCCTCCGCCCTACGGCAAGGACTACAATGACTTTCTTTGTTTCCAGCTCGGCATCCACCGCAACAAAACCAAGGAAAGGACGAATGAACGATGACTGAGTTCGGCATTTATCAGATCAACACAGACCGGGACGACAACCGTATCTGCTTCTTGGGATTGGATACCCTTGAACGAATCCAGCAGTCCAAGGCGGTCGATCCCGCCCTCTACGACCGAGTTTATGATGGAAAACTCGATTGCAATTCCCTTGAAACCATCTTTGAGAAGTTCAATATCGACCATCCTGCCGACTACAATGGACGCTCTCTTTCCGTGTCGGATGTAGTCGAAATCAGGGAGAGCGACACCCTTAATCCCGGCTTCTACTTCGTGGACAGTATCGGCTTTAAGGGGATTTCTTTCGACAAATCGCTCTGCAAAGAGCCGGTGAAAGCAAGCAATGGAAAAATTTCCGTTCTGCTTGTAGAGCCGAACAAGTACCCCAAGATGATCGAGATTGACGACACCTTGGAAGCAATGCAGGAGGTGGTCGGTGGTGACATCGAGGAATATATGCCCTTTGAGGATGAGGTCGCCATCATCTGCAATGATGAGGGCAAGGTAAATGGACTGACCCCGAATCGGGCGGTTTATGATGAGCACTCCCGTGAGATGCAGGACATCATTTGTGGGAAGTTTTTCATTGTCTATGCGCCCTTTGAAGCTGAGAAGTTCCAATCTCTCCCGCCTGACCTTGCGGAGAAATATCGTGAGAAATTCAAGTATCCCGAACGCTTTATGAGAGCCAACAATGAGATCGTAGCCGTACCTTTTAAGCCCGTCAGGGAGGACAAAGAACGCTGATCTCAACGAGAACGGGGTTCCCCCGAACGCTCTGTATTATCTTAACGAGCAGTGCCTTTCTACTCCGCTTTTCAAAGCGCCGCAAAAAGTCCTCGTTAGGGGGAACCCCTAATACCCCGTGCAAGAAGCACCACATATTTCAAGAGAAAGGATGAAGTCCATTTATGAAAAGAACGATCAAGAAGCAGTTTTGGTTTTCCCGTGACGAAGCGCAGGATTTGCAGAAAAAAGCCAAGAAAGCCTGCCTGCCTGAAGCGGCGCTCGTCCGATTGTTGCTCCGTGGTTATGAGCCGAAGGAGAAGCCCGACGACCGTTTCTATGATGCGATGCGGGAGTTCTCCGCCATCGGCAATAACATCCATCAGATCTCCGTCAAGGCAAACGCCCTCGGCTTTATCGACACACAGAAGCTGAATAGCGAGCTGGAGCGCCTGCACAAGTTTCAGGCAGATGTGGAGCGCCAGTTTCTCCGTCCCGGTGAGAGCAGCCTGAAATGGCAGTAAGTAAGCTGTGGCCGGTCACGGTTCGCCTTGCGACCGTTCTCGACTACGCTTCCAATCCTGAGAAAACCACAAAGTCAAAGTCGAAGTACAGCAACGCCGATTATCAAGCACTCCGTGATGTAGTCGCCTATGCAAAGGATGGAGAGAAAACAGAACGGGAGTTGTTCTGTGAGGGCATCCACTGTAACCCGCAAACTGCCCGTGAGCAGTTCATCACGGTGAAAGAGCAATTCGACAAGCCGGATGGCATCCAAGCCTATCACGGTTATCTCAGCTTTGAAGAAACCGACATCACACCGGAGCTTGCACAGCAGGTCGGTATGGCATTCGCAGAAAGAATGTGGGGCGACCGGTTTCAAGTCCTTGTGACAACGCATCTGAATACGGAGCATCTTCACTGCCACTTCGTTGTGAACTCCGTTTCGTTCAGGGACGGCAAGCGATTGCAGAACAAAGTGTATCAACATATCCCTCTATTAAACCATCTGACATAGAAGATTTAGAATTGAAGCTACCCAATTTAATTATACAAAAAAAAATTGTATCTATTCTTGATACAATAGATAATAAAATTCGTCTAAATGAAAAGATAAACAATAATTTAGAGCAGCAAGCTCAGGCAATCTTTTCAAATGAGTTTTTAACTCTTAAAACGCTACCTGATGGTTGGCAGCAAGCCAGTTTGATAGATATTGCAGACTATCTAAACGGTCTTGCTATGCAAAAATATCGTCCAACTGTTGATGAAACAGGCATTCCGGTTCTTAAAATCAAAGAACTTCGTCAAGGCTGTTGTGATGATAACAGCGAACTGTGTTCTCAGAACATTAAAAGTGAGTACATCATTCATAATGGCGATGTTATTTTTTCTTGGTCAGGCAGTCTGTTAGTTGATTTTTGGTGTGGCGGTATCTGCGGCTTAAATCAGCATTTGTTCAAAGTAACATCAAACAAATATGACAAGTGGTTCTATTATGCGTGGACAAAACACCATCTTGACCGCTTTATTGCCGTTGCAGCCGATAAAGCTACAACAATGGGACACATCAAGCGTGATGAACTTTCAAAAGCAGAGGTTCTCATACCCAACGAAGCAGACTACAAACGAATTGGAGCTTTGCTTCAGCCAATTTACGATTTGATTATCGTAAACCGAATAGAGAACAAAAAGCTTGCTGAAACAAGAGACACGCTTCTTCCAAAACTTATGAGCGGTGAAATTGATATATCGGAGGTGGCGTGTGAATAAGAAAGACCTCTCAATACCTTTTAATGCACCACTACATCCACAAGACACAGAACTGCAAACATACGGTTGCAGAGCCAATAATCCAGATATATGCGGGAATAATGGATTACTGAATGTCTGTGCCTTTTCCTCGGAAGAGTGTATTTGTAAAAAACCGTCACGAGCTTGTAAAAAGCAATATACCAAAGGCAATATTTCGTTATTATACAGTAATTTTTTGAGAGATTATGAACAAACTCTGGCTGCAATGTATCAGTATCAGATTGTTATCGAAAGGATGAAGGAAGAAAACAGCAAATATCCTAGGACTTTAGAAGAATTATCACAACTGTTTTCAGAGAAAAAATTTCGAGATAGCCTTTATGAGGCATTAGATAAACTCAGGGAATCATATGATGCGGTAGCACAAGAAAAAGTTGAAAATAAGCTGAGAAAACAGCTTGTATTGATATAAGGAGGACGGATTTATGCCAGGATTATATACGGAAGCAGATTACGAAAACTCAGTAATCGAACTGTTTAAAAATGATTTAGGCTATGAATATGTTTATGGCCCGGATATAGAAAGGGATTTCTACAGTCCTCTATATCAGGATGTTCTGCTTGATTCCCTGTATCGTCTAAATAGAAATCTGCCAGATGACGCCATTCAGGATGCCTTATTTAAGCTAAAAAATTTTGAAAATGGTGAACTTGTGCAGAAAAATGCCACATTTATGGACTATCTTCAAAACGGCATTCCGGTAAGATATTTTGTAAACGGTGAGGAGCGTTCCTCTATAGTTTATCTTGCGGACTACAAAAATCCTGACAATAATTCATTTATTATAGCAAATCAATGGACATTTGTTGAAAACAGCAACAAACGCCCGGATGTAATTTTGTTTTTAAATGGATTACCGGTTGTTTTGGTTGAGTTGAAGTCTCCGTCTCGTGAGGAAACAGATGCTTCCGAGGCATACAGACAGCTTCGGAATTACATGTTAGAAATCCCATCTATGTTTATTTATAATGCCATTTGTGTTATGAGTGACCAGCTTACTTCTAAAGCAGGTACGATCACATCTGGTGAAGATCGATTCATGGAATGGAAAACAAAAGACGGAAGTTACGAAAACACGCAATATGCACAATTTGACACTTTTTTTGAAGGAATGTTTCAAAAAGAAAGATTGCTTGATATTATAAAAAATTTCATTTGTTTTTCAAATGAGGGTATAAATAGTTTTAAGATACTTGCAGGATACCATCAATATTTTGCAGTTAGGAAAGCTATCATATCAACGCAGAAAGCCACTGTCACTGATGGTAAAGGTGGCGTGTTCTGGCATACACAGGGAAGTGGAAAGTCGCTTTCTATGGTGTTTTATGCGCATTTATTACAGGAAGCATTAGACAGTCCGACCATAGTCGTGCTTACGGATAGAAATGATCTTGATGATCAGCTGTATGGTCAGTTTGCTAAGTGCAAAGATTTTTTGCGACAAGAACCGGTACATGCTGAAAGCAGGGAACATTTGAAAACTTGGTTGGATGGCAGACAGGCGAATGGAATTATTTTTACAACAATGCAGAAGTTTGAAGAGTCTTTTGAAGAGCTTTCGGATAGAAGAAATATTGTGGTTATGGCAGACGAGGCACATCGGGGACAATATGGACTTGCAGAAAAAATTAAAATCACAAAAAATGAAGTAGGAGAAGAAGTCGCAAAAAGAGTTGTTGGTACGGCACGTATTATCCGAAATAGTTTGCCTAATGCTACATATATCGGATTTACAGGCACGCCTATATCATCGGCTGACCGCAGCACCCGTGAGGTTTTTGGTGATTATATTGATATATATGATATGACACAGGCCGTTGAGGATGGAGCAACAAGACCTGTATATTATGAAAGCAGAGTCATCAAATTAAAACTTGATGAAAATACATTGCAATTAATGGATGCAGAATATGACGTAATGGCGGCCAATGCTGATGCAGAAGTTATCGAGAAGAGTAAGCGTCAACTTGGACAGATGGAAGCCATTCTCGGTAATGATCAGACAATAAATTCTCTTGTGTGTGATATTCTTGACCATTACGAAAACAATCGTCAGGATTTGCTTACAGGTAAGGCGATGATTGTAGCATATTCAAGACCAATAGCAATGAAGATTTACAAAAAAATACTTGAACTTCGTCCTACATGGAATGAAAAAGTTGCGGTCGTTATGACGTCCGGCAATAACGATCCTGAAGAATGGAGAGAAATTATCGGTAACAAACAGCACAAAGATGAATTGGCAAAGAAATTCAAGGACAATAACAGTCCAATGAAAATTGCTATCGTTGTTGATATGTGGCTTACCGGATTTGATGTTCCATCGTTGGCTACTATGTATGTTTATAAGCCGATGGCAGGGCATAATCTTATGCAAGCCATTGCCAGAGTAAACCGGGTATTCAGGGATAAAGAAGGTGGACTGGTTGTTGATTATGTTGGTATAGCATCTGCTTTGAAACAGGCAATGAATGATTATACAACTCGTGATAAAAAGAACTACGGAGATACTGACGTTGCCAAGGTTGCTTATCCTAAATTTCTTGAAAAATTATCAATTTGTAGAGATTTGTTCCACGGATATGATTATTCGAAGTTTACAATCGGTTCTGATCTTGAAAGGGCTAAAACAATTAGTGGTGCAGTGAATTTTATAATAGCAAGAGACAAGCCCCAGTTATTTTAGCAGATGAACCCACTGGAAACTTAGATGTTGATACTGCAAGTGAAATAATTGAAATACTTAAAAAGTTAGCAAAAGAAAGAAATAAGTGTGTAATCGTAGTAACACATAGTAAAGAAGTTGCAAATTCTGCAGACATTGTTTTGGAATTAAGAGATAGAAAACTTAAAAGCATAAACAAAATTACTCAGGAGGCCAAATAATGATTAAAAATGCATTTCATTATGTAACTAGAAAAAGTCTAAAATCAATAATTATATTGTTAGTTATAACAGCTATGTCAACACTTTGTCTTATTAGTTTATCAATTAAAGATGCTACGAACAGAGCATCAAAAGAAACTTATGGAAATATAACAAATAGTTTCTCTATGGAAATAAATAGAAGAGTTAATTTTGGAACACCAAGAGGTGGTGGCAATATAAAAGGACAAGATATTGAAAAAATAGCTGCATCAAAAGATATTGATTCATATGTAAAAAGAATTAATAGTGTTGCTGATTTAGTTGATAATGATATAATAGAAACTCAAAAAACACTTTCAGGACAATCACCAGAAAGAGCAAAAAACTTTAAAAGAGCTGTTATGTTAACAGGAGTTAATGATTCATCAAAAGAAAATAAGTTTATCTCAGGAGCTTATAAATTATCTAGTGGTGAACATTTAAACGAAAATGATAAAAACAAGATTTTAATGCATAAAGACTTAGCAGAAAAAAATAATTTAAAAATTGGAGATAAAATAAAAATAAAATCTAATTTATTTGATGCCGATAATGAAAAAGGAGCAAATGAAATAGTAGAAGTTGAAATAAAAGGCCTTTTTGATGGTCATAATGAAGGTGGTGTTACTGTAGCCCAAGAACTTTACGAAAATACTTTGATAACTGATTTAGATACGGCTGCAAAAGTATATGGAAATACAGAGGATACTGCAGTATATCAAGATGCAACATTTTTTGTAAAAGGTGATAAAAATTTAGATAAGGTTATTAAAAATATTGAAAAACTTGATATAGATTGGCAACAATATAATTTGATTAAAAGTTCAAATAATTACCCGGCACTACAACAATCAATATCAGGTATATATAAAATAGCGAACAAATTATTTGCAGGTTCATTATTATTTGCAGGTGTTACAGTTTCATTACTATTATTTTTATGGATGAATGCCAGAAAAAAGGAAATTGCAATTTTGCTTTCACTAGGAATTTCAAAAGCTAAAATATTCGGACAATTTGTTATTGAACTTGTATTTGTATCAATTCCGGCATTTATAGGATCATACTTTCTGGCAGTTTATACAGCAAGTATGATAGGAAATAACATATTAAGTAAAGTTACTGGTACTATAGCAAAACAAATTGCTAAACAGGGAGAATCCAGCCAACTTGGAGGTGGAGCTGAAGTAGATGGTTTTAATAAAACACTAACAAGTTTAGAAATTAATATATCTCCAAAATTAATGATATATGTGATTTTATTTATGTCAATAGTTCTTATGATATCTTTACTAATATCTTCATCAAGAAATTTAAGGAAAAGTCCAAAAGAATTATTGATTGATACAAAATAGTAAAAACTTTGTAGAAAAAAGGTTGTTCTCACAACCTTTTTTTCTGATATATTCCGGCAGTTCTGTCAACAAGTATTCGAAGAGTTTGATATGTGTATTTAAAATCCTTAGTAGTAAGCCAACCTCGTTTTACTACCAACTTTACTACTAACAGCCCGCAATAACTTGCTCCATCTTGCCATATTTTGCCAAGATACACCGTATTCTTTACACAGTGCTGCTTGGGTTTTGCCTCCGGATTGATAAAGGTTGACAAGAGTTCGCTTGAAGTCTTCGTCATACCGTGTTCCTGTTTTACCTGTGGACATGAGTAAATACCTCCTTTTTTTGTGTCTACTTAATTGTAATGTATAGTTACTTTGTGTGTCCACTTTTTTAATATAGATCCAAAAGAAAGAGGTCCGTATTGTGGAAGAAATATTTTAAATACAATATTGTCCGGTTTGTTATTGAGTATAAGCTGAAAATGTTATATAGTAATTATTACAAATTATGAAACAAATCGGAGGTACATATGATACGTATTTTTTCAACGCATAATATAAGAGAATGTAAAGAACTTACCGGACGGATATGGAATCTAAGGCTGCTTAACGGTACCGATGATGGGAAGAACTATTCTGTATTCACACCATGCTGCTGGGAGTCAATTCCGGATCTGGCTGCATACCGTGGAAAAGGAGAGTTTTCAACATCTTTTTATGCCGGAGGAAATATAAGGCTGGAATTCAAGGGAGTCAGTCACACAGCAACAGTGTATGTTGATGACTGTGAGGTTGTAACACATTACAATGCATATACCGGATTTGATGTGATATTGAAAGGCCTGGACGAAGGGATACATACTCTTACAGTGGTGGCGGATAACAGTTTTTCAGAACAGAGTGCATTACATATTCCGAATGATTATAAGTCATATGGCGGTGTGACAAGACCTGTGGTTCTTGAGAAGCTTAATGATTTATATATAAGGCAGATGCATGTGCAGACAGAGAATGACGGAACCGGCAGATGGATGGCACATGTTGAGATTAAGGTACAGAATCTGTCGGACAGAAAGCAGGCTGCAGAACTTTTTATAAATATAGATAAGGATAAAGAAAAGATTGTCGGATGTGAAAATGAAATAAGCATTGAGGCAGGACAGGAAATCACGATTGTGCGCGATTTGAGTTGCCATGGAGTTTCGGAGTGGACACAATCAAGTCCGGAATTATATATGATTAATGCAGAACTATATGTTAATGGCAAAGCTGAAGACGACCTGACGGATCGATTTGGATTTCGTGAAATAGTTGTTGAAGGCAGTAAAATTCTGCTAAACGGTAAGCCGGTACGAATTAAGGGCGTCTGCCGCCACGAGGACCATCCACAATATGGTTGTGCACTTCCATGCGAGGCCATGGCTTATGATTTGACCCTGATTAAAGATCTTGGTGCCAATTCCGTGAGAACAACGCATTATCCGAATGATGAGCGTTTCCTTGACATGTGTGATGAAATGGGAATACTTGTATGGGAAGAGAATCATGCCAGGGGTCTTAATGAAGAGGCGATGATGAATCCTTTTTTTGAACCTCAGGCAGAGCAGGTAATAACCGAGATGATAGAAAGCCATTACAATCATCCGTGTATCTATATATGGGGTATTCTTAATGAGTGTGCCAGCGAGAGTGAGTATGGTCGTAAATGTTATGCAGCTCAGTTTGAACTGATAAGAAAAATGGACACGACAAGACCATGTTCTTTTGCAAGCTGCAGAATCAAGAATGATATATGCCTTGATTTACCGGATGTTGTATCGTTTAACATATATCCGCAGTGGTATCTGGACATACCGGTAAAAGAATATCTTGATGATTTATACGAATGGATACAGGACGATACACCGGGAACCGGAAAGCCGTTTCTAATAACTGAGACCGGTGCGGGGGGACTGTATGGATACCGTAATCCGGAACACTCCAAATGGACAGAAGAATATCAGGCATATGCCCTGGAGAAACAGCTCACTTCCATATTGGCAAATAGCGGGTGTATGGGAGTATATATATGGCAGTTTTGTGACAACAGAGTTTCTGAAGAATGTTTTGCCGGCAGACCAAGAACAATGAATAATAAGGGGATTGTGGATGAATTCAGAAGGCACAAACTAAGCTATGATGTTGTAAAGAGGATATACCAATCTGATATATAATATATCAAACATAGCATGCGCTAACATCAACAGAACCCAACTCGCCGCTCAACGATGTGGACCGCGTTGGGTCTTTTGATTTTTATTAAATGGTAAACCACTCCATTATTCATCGTCACTATCTTCAAAAGTAAAGATGTCTTCCACTGTAGCATCAAAGATTTTGGCTATATCCATAGCAAGTTTTAATGAAGGATTATACTTGCCGTTTTCGAGATTGCCTATAGTTTCGCGCCGGACATCCACAAGCTTTGCAAGCTCGGCCTGCTGCATATTGTGTTCTTTGCGGAGTTCGTGAATTCGGGTCTTTAATATTGGCATTAGCAGCCCTCCTTTTCATACTTCAGGAAAAGTAATCCCGAAATTATAAGGGAGGCAGCAATCAAAAATCCATATGTTTGGTAAAAAGGAATTGAAACGAAGCTGGAAACAATTCCTGCTACCATAATATAACATAATATGGAATCAACAATGTGCGTCCTTTTTATTACCCTCGTAAAATGGTAGTCTGGATTGTAGAGATGGAAAAATGGTTAACATCTCCACGCATAGCAAAGATTAAAGAGAATAATAAAAACGAGGAGGCACAACAATGAAAGATGAAATGTATTTTACAATAACAGGATGCAGCCATTATTTTGGCAATGCTTTTATGGAAAAAGGAATGAAAGTGAAGCTTGAAAAAGAGCCCGATAATGAGTATGACAAGGAAGCAATCATGGTAAAGGTAAAAGGGCTTGGTAAAATAGGATATGTTGCTAACAGTCCATTTACTGTTAAGGGTGAGTCCATGAGCGCAGGCAGGCTGTATGACAAGATTGGAGATAAGGCGAAGGGGAAAGTCACGTTTGTAATTGATGGCGGAGCAGTGTGCAGGATTACGGAGACAGAGTCTGATAAACAATTAAAGGAAGCGGTGATTGAGGACCAATGATTTATATTACCGGAGACACTCACGGGAGCTTTGAGAGAGTTGAAAGCTTTTGCGAAAGGATGAAAACAAAAAGAGATGATATTCTGATTATACTTGGTGATGCCGGAATAAACTTCAGCGGACTCAGATATGACAGATTAAAGAAAGAATTACTTGAAGAATTACCAATTACAATATTTGCAATCCATGGTAATCATGAGCAAAGACCTTATACCATCGAATCTTATAAGGAAAGAGAATGGAATGGCGGTATAGTGTACTATGAGGAAGATTTTCCAAGCATATTATTTGCTAAAGATGGAGAAATATTTAACCTTGGAGGATTTCAAACGATTGTAATGGGAGGAGCATACAGCATTGATAAGACATACCGTCTTGCATATGGTTATGGCTGGTGGGAAGATGAGCAGCCATCGGATGAAATAAAAAGGTATGTTGAAAATCAGCTGGATAGTGTAAAATGGAACATAGATGTGGTGCTTAGTCATACCACACCATTGAAGTATGAACCTGTTGAAGTTTTTATGACTGGTGTTGACCAGAGCAAAGTGGATAAGACAACCGAAATCTGGCTTGATAAAATTGAAAATAGGCTTTCATATAAGAAATGGTATTGCGGTCATTATCATACAGAGAAGAAGATAGATAATCTTGAGATTATGTTTGAAAACTTCGATGAATTTCTGCTATAATTTAATCAGAATATGAAATAGCAGGAAGCAGGTTACATATGCCTTTTGAAATAGTACGAAATGATATTGTAAATATGCAGGTAGATGCGGTGGTGAACACTGCCAATCCTAACCCTGTCATCGGCTCCGGCGTTGACAGTGGAATACATAAAAAAGCCGGACATGAGCTGCTTTTGGCAAGACAGCAAATCGGCTGCATAGATTTCGGAAATGCGGTTATCACACCGGGATTTAATTTGGATGCCAAGTATGTTATCCACACCGTAGGACCTGTTTGGAAAGATGGCAGCCACGGAGAAGAGCAGATTTTATCTTCGTGTTACAGAAAGTCACTGGCGTTGGCTAAAGAGCATGAGTGCGAATCCATTGCCTTTCCCTTGCTTGCTACGGGCAATTATGGATTTCCCAAACCGCTTGCCCTGCAGATAGCGGTTCGTGAAATCAGCACCTTCCTTTTGGAAAATGAAATGCAGATTTATCTGGTTGTGTTTGACAAAGAAGCCTTCGCCCTTTCGGAAAAATTGTTCAGATCCGTCAGCGGTTACATTGACGAAAACTATATCCGTAGCAAAATGCTTGACGAATATGGAGCGGAAAGTATGTATGGTTCTCGTCTTGAAATAAGGCGTACAAGAGAACTGCTGACACGAAGTAACCGAATCTGTGAAGATATCTGCCTGTCACAGGCAATTGAAGAAGGTGATGAGAAATCAATCGGTGCAGCATTGCCGATGGATTCGGATGATTGGGGACAGCTGCTCCAAAATCTGGATGCAGGTTTTTCTGAAACACTTCTGCAGCTTATTGACCGTACCGGAAAGAAAGACTCCGAAATATACAAAAAAGCAAATGTAGATAGAAAGCTGTTCTCAAAGATTCGAAATAATATGGATTACAAGCCATCCAAGGCAACGGCACTGGCTTTTGCCTTTGCACTGGAATTGGATGTTGATGAAACAAAAGATTTTATTGGCAGAGCAGGGTATGCCATCTCCCACAGCAGCAAGTTTGATGTGATAGTGGAGTATTTTCTGGTGAACCATAATTACAATGTGTTTGAATTGAACGAAGTTCTTTTCGCTTTTGACCAGCCACTTATCGGCGCATAAAAATGTCGCATATCATGCGACCATTCATTCTCCTGTTTTCTTATAATGAAATCACAATAAGAACAGGAGGATTTTAAAATGACAGAACTTGTATTTATCTTAGACCGCAGTGGTTCCATGTCGGGACTGGAAAAGGACACTATCGGAGGTTTTAACTCCATGTTGGAAAAGCAACGCAAGGAATCGGGCGAAGCCGTGGTATCCACCGTGTTGTTTGACAACGAAACAGAGGTTATTCATGACCGTATCGCTATTGCAAATGTACCGAACATTACGGACAAGGAATATTTTGTGCGTGGCTGCACTGCACTTCTTGATGCTGTTGGTGGTGCAATCCATCACATTGGGAATGTTCACAAATATGCCCGAAAAGAAGATGTGCCGGAAAAGACACTCTTTATCATCACAACTGATGGTATGGAAAATGCCAGCCACCGTTACACTTACGATAAGGTTCGGCATATGATTGAGCGACAGAAAGAGCGCTACGGCTGGGAGTTCATTTTCCTCGGTGCAAATATCGATGCAGCAGCTGAAGCCGGAAAATTTGGTATCGATGAATCTATGGCTGCAAACTATCATTGCGATAAGGTTGGAACAGCACTCAACTACGAGGTCATCACCGAGGCAATTACTCATGTAAGGACGTGTGCGACACCTTTATCTGCTGATTGGAAAAAGAAGATTGATGCGGATTATAGGAAAAGAGGTGGTAAGCGATAATATGTTGAATACACCTTTGGAAAATATAGAAACATTACAACAAAATCGTTTAAAGGTAAGTTGAAAAACAAGGAGACATTATGCACGCAATAATAAGGCAAGGGAACGGGAAATATTATATTTCGGCAGTGTTCGGATATTATAACGATGTAAAATCAGAAGATGACTATCAGCGTTATCTCGAAAGAATCCATACTCCATATTATATAATATTTAACGAAGAAAAAACAAAATTAATAAAATGGTTTAATATGCAGCCTGATACAAAATATTTGATAAATCAAGTATTGATTATAGATTCTGATAAAAGTGGGTGGATTATAAACGAACAAGATGGTACGGGTGGCGTTGAATTTCTTCCAAGAGAACTGGCAGATAAAATCATTTTAGATGGGATTGTTCCTGATGATATTATGCAACAATGCAAAAAAATCGAGGAACCCTTTACATATGAAGAGTATCGTGAGATTAAAACACAAAAAGATATTGAAGATTTTGATTGGGTAACCGGAAATTTTCACGATGCATGTATTGATGAACAAAAAATACTGGATGGAGGAGAACTGTATTTGAGGTTTACTGGGATATGGGGATGTGAAGTCGAAATTTGGTTTTGGGATGACTTGGAGTATTGTACGGAAAGCAGAAATCCAGAATATGGGGATCCGTATTGGTCATGTTCTACGTTGCGATTATACAATGGATATGTATATTTTGTAGATGATGAAATCGAGGTGAATGAAATTACAGATGGATACTGTTGGTTTAAAGCCAGACATATGAAATACCACATTATTCCGGATTAAACAAAAAGACAGAAGCGTCGTAGCGATACGGCGCTTTTTTGTTGCCTGAAAGTGACTAACAGCGGTTTTTTGCGAAATAAGTCGGAATACATAAATTTGACTTGGATTTTACAAGATTTCCACATAAATATGATAGTAGAGTTGAAAAACCTGATTTTATAATATAGCAGAAATTAAAGAAAGCAATACATTCAAAGTGAGGAAAAGAATATGCCATCTACATACGCACATTACCGGATAGGTCAGGAAGTGCTCGAACAGGTTTCTGACCCGGCCCGCAGCATCATTATGAAACATAAACAGCTCTATGATATAGGATTGCATGGACCGGATATTTTGTTTTATTATCATCCGTTGGTGACGAACCCTGTCAATGCAATCGGTTACGGACTGCATGAGCGTTCCGGAAAATATTTCTTCGGGAAGGCGGCTGAAATCATAGAGAAGGCGCCTGATAAGGAAGCGGCACTTGCCTATATCTATGGATTTATCTGCCATTTTGCGCTGGACTCCACCTGCCACGGATATATCGATGAGAAGATTGCGCAAAGCGGCGTGTCACATACAGAAATTGAAGTGGAGTTTGACCGCAGCCTAATGATAGAAGATGGGAAAGACCCGGTTCGGCAAAATTTGACTAAGCATATCGTCCCGTCCATGGAAAATGCCGAGGTGATTGCACATTTTTTTTCGGGGACAGAACCGAAGCAGGTAAAGAAAGCACTGAAGGGAATGATTCGGAATAATCAGTTGCTGCTCGCACCTTCCGGGTTAAAAAGAAAGATGATTTATGCCATACTTCGCTTGTCCGGAAATTACAAAGAGATGCATGGCCTGCTGGTAAATTTCAAAGCAAATCCGGCATGTAAGGATAGCACGGAAAAGCTGCATCAGATGTACGCTGTGGCCGAGAATCGTGCGGTTATGCTGATTGATGAATACGGAAAGTATATGACAAAAGAAGATGCACTGAATATGCTCTATAATTACACATTCAGCGGCAAAGAGAAGGAGGCATGGCAACGTGAAGACAAAAATGACAAAGACTGAAAAAAACTGGGTATTATACGACGTGGGAAATTCTGCGTTTGTCTTACTTGTTTCAACAATCATGCCAATCTACTTTAACTATCTGGCAGGAAATGCAGGGCTCTCATCAGTCAATTATCTTGCATACTGGGGCTATGCTGCATCGGCGGCAACGATTATCGTAGCATTGCTTGGACCGGTGTTTGGAACATTGGCTGATTCAAAAGGCTTGAAGAAACCAATTTTCACGGCGACGATGCTGATTGGCGGAATTGGCTGTCTGGCGCTTGGATTCGCCAGACAATGGATGATCTTTCTGCTCATTTATATTATTGCTAAGACCGGTTTCTCAGGTAGCCTCATATTCTATGATTCGATGCTTGGTGATGTCACAACCGAGGACCGGATGGATAATGTATCTTCACAAGGGTATGCCTGGGGCTATATCGGAAGCTGTGTGCCGTTTGTATTATGTCTGGGAATTGTGCTCGGCGCAGAGAAGATTGGAATCAGTATGGAGATGGCAATGATGATTTCATTTGCAATTGTAGCAATCTGGTGGATCGGCGCGACAGTTCCCCTCCTTAAGATATATAAGCAGAAGCATTATGTGGAGCGGCAGCCGGGGGCGATTCGGAATAGTTTCAGGCGCCTGGGCGTCACTTTAAAAAATGTGAAAAATGAGAAGAAAATATTTTTGTTTCTGCTGGCTTTTTTCTTCTTCATCGATGGTGTTTACACAATCATTGATATGGCAACCGCCTATGGAACTGCGCTTGGGTTTGATAGTACGAAACTGCTTTTAGCACTTCTTGTCACACAGATTGTAGCATTTCCATTCGCAATCATATTCGGCAGGTTAGCCAATTGCTATAAAACAGAACGGCTCATCATGATCTGCATTGGTGCATACTTTGGCATAGCCGTATTTGCTATCTTCCTGAGGGAACAGTGGCAGTTCTGGATCCTGGCGGTTCTGGTTGGCATGTTTCAGGGCGGAATTCAGGCATTGTCCAGATCGTATTTTGCGAAGATCATTCCACCGGAAAAATCTGGGGAATATTTTGGATTGATGGATATATGCGGAAAGGGTGCGTCCTTCCTTGGCACAACCGTAATCAGTCTGATTTCGCAGGTTACCGGACACATAAATATCGGCGTTGGCTCGATATCCCTGTTCTTTGTGATTGGAATGATCATGTTCCGGATGGCAGCTGCAGAAAAATAATTCATGTGAGGATCGTGTAGAGATACATGATCCTTTTTATTATGGCAGAATAAGGTGAAACCGATGTCACCTTATATGCGACACAAAATAACGAAATTGGTGTATAATAAGCATAATAAAGTAGTTGGTGATTATATAAAGAAAGCGGCTGTCATTTGAGTAGAAATAAATACGAGGAGATTGTGCTATGAATACATATGTGATGTCTGATATCCATGGATGTTATGATGAATTTCAGCAGATGCTTGAAAAGATTCATTTTAGCGACAGAGATTTGCTGATTTGCGCCGGAGATTATATTGACCGGGGAACAAAGAATTATGAAATGATGAGTTGGATTAGCAATGCGCCTGAGAATGTGGTTTTTGTAAGAGGAAATCATGATGAAGAGTTCCTGACAAACATTCGCATCATGAAATATGTATGTGATGAAGCAGAACTTGATGAGAATAGTATTGAAGATTCCATAACCCTGTATAAAGCAGTTCAGGAATTTGCCGAGCAGAATAATAATAAATTTTTTGATTACTATGGAACAATCGGAAAACTTATTAATGAGGAATTGGTTCCGTTCGCATTACTTTGTGACTGGGCAAAAATAGTTGAAAGAATGCCGTACTTCTATAAAACAGATATAAATAAGAGAACCTGTATTGTAGTTCATGCAGGATATATTGAAAGCCTTGACAATGTTGATACAGAAGAATCCTACGAAAGTATTGAGGATTTCTACTTGTATGCCAGAGATGATGCATATATGTGTGGTGGAGTTGAGCATGGAATGATTATTGCCGGACATACACCAACAATAAAGTACGAGGAATTTCCTTACAACGATGGTAACGTGTACCGTATGTATGATGATAGCCTTGATTGTATTTTCTATGATATAGATTGCGGATGTGCGATGGGAAGTGTACAGGAGAATGCAAAGCTGGCATGCATTAGACTGGAGGATGAGAAAATCTATTATGTAGAGATATCTGACCATATCAAAAGTAAAGAACTATATCTTGACGGAATGATGGGGTTGGTAACAGGAGATGCTCTTGGAGTCCCGGTGGAGTTTTCAAGCAGGGAGCAAAAGCAGGAATACCCTGTCGTAGACATGACAGGATATGGAACGTATCCGGTTCCGGCAGGTTCGTGGTCTGATGACAGCAGTATGGCGTTGGCATCCCTATCTGCTTTGCGTAGCGATGGTATTAATCTGAAAAAAGTTATGGATAATTTTGTGGCTTGGGAAGAAAATGGCAAATTCACACCGGCAGGAGAGGTGTTTGATGAGGGAACTACTTGCAGTCTCGCTATTTATAATTACAAGCAATCAGGAAATGTGGATACATGTGGTCCGGCTGGAGAAGACAGCAACGGAAATGGTTCGCTGATGAGGATACTTCCTGTGTGTATTTATTTGAAGTATTTGCAGGAGGAATGCGGATTAAAGGACGGAACATGTTTGGAAATTGTACATAAGATGTCGGCATTAACACATGCCCATTTAAGAAGCAAAATGTCATGTGGCATCTATTTTTACTGTGTGCGGGAACTTGCAAAGAGAAATAAACCATTGGAGGAATTATTACAAAATGCAGTGGATTTATCTTTTGCTTTCTATGAGAAGAATAATGACAGCAAGAAAGAATTAGAGCATTTTAGCAGAATAAGAAATATGGAGAAATTAAGAAAAATTCCGGCAGAACAGATAAACAGCGGGGGCTATGTGATAGAATCCATCGAAGCTGCTCTATGGTGCCTGCTCAATACATCGGATTTCAAAGATTGCGTGTTGAAGGCGGTAAACCTGGGATATGATACAGATACGACAGCGGCAATCGCAGGAGGATTGGCCGGAATATATTACGGGTATAAGAGTATACCGGAACACTGGTTAGAAATAATTATTCGCCGGGAGTGGATAGAAGATTTGTGTAGAACGATTTAGAATATATGAGTAGCACAGAAAATAGTCCTTTGATTTTTGTTAATTTTTATGCCATCAGCTCTATTAATTTTGCAGATGCATTTGAAATGGTGTGAAAAGTCTGGAAAATCTATTTAAATTTCCTTGGCTTCTACTCGATTATGAGACATTTGGACTAACAAAAGTATAATGATTCAAGAAGGCAGGTGTTAAAGAATTATGAAAACAGCAAATGTTGTTGCAGCTATTATTGTGGGTGGTGGAAAAATCCTTATTGCTTAGCGAGAATACGGTGATTAAAAAGAATGTGGGAACTCCCAGGTGGAAAGATCGAACTTGGAGAGGCGATTTGTATGCATATGTTTTTGATAGCGCTAAGACTTTAGCATTAATGGATGATTTTGAGGGACGTGGAAAACGGGTGACCATTTCAAGCGGTTGATGCGAAAAAGGTATGACCAAAGAAAAAGCTATTAATTTTTATCGGTCAAGTTTGTAAGAGATGTGCCATGAACAATGAAAGATGAGAAATTCTAAAATCAGAAATTAGACAATTAGATCGACCGGGGCTGATTGATGTCCTTTTTATTGGACACTTAATCTGCGCATAATATATGTGAGAGATAGTTCTTGTAAAATAATATTAAGATTATGGAGGATCTGGTTATGGCAGAGTTTATAAGCGCAGTAATAGTAATTGTTATTTTTATCATTATACCTTATTGCAACAGTAAAAGTAAGGAAAAAGTGGATGCTAGAAGAAAAGCAGACGAGTTTATGAAATTCCACTTCGGTGAAGACTATAAAGATAAATTAGGAAAGTAGAAAGGAGATTAGAATATGGGTTTATTTGGACTGTTTTATACCTTATTTGGCATTGGATGCAAGGGTGTCAGTAATATAAATGATGCGGTAAAAGATAATGAAAATAGGACTATATACAGAGACAATGAAACAAATACATATTATGACCACAATATGAATCGTAGAGATTTATCAACCAATCATCTTATGCATACAGAAAAAGATGTGAATGGAGATGTGTGGTTGCGAGATTTGGAAACAGGAAGATATGTTCAGAATATAACAGCTGGTAGAGTTGAACAAAAATATCAAGAAGAAAAGGCAAAAGCACTATCTGGTAGAAGTGATAGGACTCATATTAGATATGGAGACAATGAACATAGAAAAGATGAATTTCCTGGAATTAGATATAAGGATTTTAAAACAGGGAAATTATATGTTGAGAGATCTATGATTTTTACCGAAGAACATTATAAAATGTTACATTTGTGGTCTAGCTATGGGATTTGTCAAAGAGACTTTTCGGTGTTATTTGATCCTGAAACAAAGAAAATTGTTCGACTATCAGATGGTACAATTGAAAGTATGCTCGGACAAGGTGCTTTGATGGAAGATATAAGTGCATTTTTCCCTAAGTATGTAGAAGAATATTATGAAAATATGGCTGAACCATATAGCACATGGTATAAACAGAAATTGTATTATGAAAGAACTTCACGCCCATGGGCTGACTCTTTAAAAGATAAATTTATAGAAGAGGGGGAGGCAAGAGTAAAATATAAAAGAAGTGAGAAAGCAAGGAGGTAAAAATAATATGGAAGAATGGTGTTACACTGCAAGTGATATAACAAATGAAAGAATTTTTTTAAAAGATATAATATGCGACAATAAATAAACATGGTGTAATTAAAAATAATTTCTAAAAAGAAAAATTAAATCTATACTTTGACAATTTAAAATGGCTAAAAAATCTAATTCACTTTTGCAATGACTTCTTCTGGCAGACGTGATATAGTTAAAATAGCGATTGCTACCTGTTAGGAATTCAAGGTATGAGAGAGGTTTGTTTGGGGATTCAATCATTATGAAATTTAGGAGGACAGGATTATGTTAGGAACAGATGGAAGATTATATGATTCAGATTTTGACTATGATGGAGATGGAAAACTCAATGCTTATGAGTATTCCGTAATGGATGATGTGGTATTCGGACATGAAGATACGGATACAAGTGAGGCGTACGAACTGGAAGACGATTTATCCTTGGCAGGATTAGATGCAACTGATCTTGAATATATGGATGCAGATGAAAGAAGAGAGGCATTGGAGGATGCCGGCTTAGATCCGGATGATTATGATTTTGACTAAAGGAGCGCAGGAGCCAGATGAAAAGCCGTAAAAGGTAGAGGTAACTAAGAAGACAAAGGTTATTATTGGAATTGTGGTTGCCTTTTAAATGTTGACCGGATTTTATTGCAAAGAGAGAAGCTCCGGCATATATAGCAAATGATGGTAAACAGACACCAATGCGTGGTCATCCTGTATTTATTGCCCAGCATGCAACGGCAACATGCTGTAGGGAGTGCATCCGAAAGTGGCATAAAATGCAGCCGGGCAAGGAACTAAGTCAGGTGCAGCAGGATTATCTTGTAGATGTAATTATGACATGGATTCAACGAGAAATGGAGAGGCAGGAACAAAAAATATGAGTTTGAAAAATGTATTGATTATTGTTGATAACATTGACGAATCAATTGATTTTTATGAAGAACTGTTTGGACTGCGTGTGATTACAAGGCAGGAAGGTAATGTAATAATGTCGGAGGGGCTTGTATTGCAGGATGTAGATGTATGGTATGATAGTACAAAAATACCTACAACTCCACATAACAATATGACGGAACTTTATTTTGAAGATAATGATATAGAAGGTATTATTGAAAAACTGGAGTCTGGCAAGTATGTTGTAAGTTATGTTACGGAATTAATGGAACTTGAAGGTGGACAGAAGCTTGTAAGATTTTATGATCCATCAGGAAATCTTATAGAAGTACGAACACCAATTAACTATAACTGATATGAAATGGATTTAGGGAGAAAATGCAGATATTTGTAGATGCAGATGCGTGTCCGGTAGTGGGCATTGTCGAGACAATAGCAGAGAAATACAATATTTCTAACACCTTGTTGTGTGATACGAATCATATTTTGTATTCTGATTACAGCGAAGTGATTGTAGTAGGTGCAGGAGCAGATGCAGTAGATTATAAACTAATCAGCATATGTCATAAAGGGGATGTAGTAGTATCGCAGGATTATGGTGTTGCTGCGATGGCACTTGGAAAAGGTGCATATGCTATTCACCAATCCGGTAAGTGGTACACGAATGAGAACATAGATCAGATGCTTATGGAGCGGCATCTTAACAAAAAGGCAAGACGCAGCTCTCATAAGAATCATATGAAAGGGTGCACGATGTCCAGTGGACATCGGTTCTGCACGGACCGGAGTGGCAACGGAGACCAGGGAAAGCGTACAGAAGATGATGATGTACGCTTTGCACAGTCATTTGAAAAACTAATACTGATGGCAAAGTCAAAAGAAGGTGCTCAGAGTGGGACTA
>ERZ779877.1194-NODE-1194-length-23570-cov-10.418797_pt1 | contig 23570 bp, 20 predicted proteins | sample MGYA00511556_ERZ779877 | MGnify/ENA primary metagenome ERZ779877 (study PRJEB29588, sample SAMEA2159338) | human gut metagenome | biome: human gut; feature: human-associated habitat; material: faeces | place: Denmark | collected 2008/2010 ...
GCCTGAAGCACTCGGTCATCGGCGACTTCAACCGCGTGAATGTTTCCGACGTGACGAAGCTCATGGGCGGCGACGGCACCGGCAGAGTGCAGAGGTAAAGCGGATGAGCTGCTTTTACTGCGAAAAGGACGAGCGGCTGCTGGCGCTGTGACGCCGCTGACCGAGCTTCAGTGGTCGGATGTTTATCTCTTCAACGACCAGAAGCACAAGGGACGCTGCGTCGTGGCGCTCAAAGGCCATCACGACGAGATGTTCGAGCTCGATGACGAGCAGCGCAGCGGCTTTTTTGCCGAGGTTTCCCTCATGGCGCACGCGATCGCGAACTACACGAAGGCGGATAAGATCAACTACGCGATCTACGGCGATATCGTTTCGCATTTCCATGTGCACCTCGTTCCGAAGCATCGGGACGGTTTGCAGTGGGGCGGCCCCTTTACCGATACGCTGCCGAAGGTGACGCTGAGCGCGGAAGAATTCAAAGCGGTCGGCGACGGCCTTCTCAGCGAGCTGGAAAAGCTGAAAAAATGATAAAAAATGGGATGTACCGCGCGGTACATCCCATTTTTTGTCGGTCAGGATCATTCCATATAGGCGCCCTTCATGGGGCTCACGGCATGCTCGGTATAACGCTTGAGCAGGCCTTTTTTGTATTTGGGCGGCTTTGCCTGCCAGCGCGCGCGGCGCGCGGCAAGAATGGCGTCGATCTCGCCAGGCGTTTTTTCCTCGCCCTTCACGCCGATGATCGCCAGCACGCGGCCGGGAACATCGATGCGGATCAGATCGCTCTCTTCCACCAGCGCGATCGGCCCGCCGACAGCAGCCTCGGGGCTGACGTGGCCGATGACCGGGCCGCGGCTTGCGCCGGAAAAGCGCCCGTCGGTGATGAGAGCTACGCTGGAAGCGAGCGCCGGGTCTGCGCAGATGGCCTCGCCGGTATAGAACATCTCGGGCATCCCGCTGCCGCGCGGACCCTCATAGCGGATAAAGACCGCGTCGCCGGGGCGGACGTCGCCGTGCAGCACGGCCGCGATGCACGCTTCCTCGCTGTCGTAGGGCTTTGCTCGCAGCGTGACCTGAAACATCTCTTTGGGGCAGGCGGTGTGCTTGATGACGCAGCCCTCGGGGGCGAGGTTGCCCTTGAGAATGGCAATGCTGCCGTCTGTGCCCTTGGCATTTTCAAACGTGCGGATGATATCGGTGCGCAGCGGCCTGCGGCTCAGATGTGCGGTTTTTTCGCGCAGCAGTTCGTCGCAGTGCTCGTAAAAGCTGCTCTTTTTCAGCGCGTCCAGATTTTCGCCGAGCGTTTTCCCAGTCACCGTCATTGCGTCGAGGTGCAGCATGGAGCGGATCTCCTCCATCACGCGGGGGACGCCGCCGGCATAGCAGAAATACTGCGCGGGCCAGTCGCCGGAGGGACGGATGTTGAGCAGATAGTGCGCCCCGCGGTGCATCCGGTCGAAGGTGTCAGCATCGATCTCGATGCCGAATTCGTGCGCGATGGCGGGCAGGTGCATCGTCGCGTTGGTGGAGCCGGAGATCGCGGCATGGACCATGATGGCGTTTTCAAAGCTTTCTTTGGTCACGATGTCCTGCGCGCGGATGCCTTGCTCCAGCAGCTTGAGCAGCTGGACGCTCGCATCGTAAGCGGCCTTTTTCAGCTCCGGGGCGGTGGCGGGCATCAGCGCGGTGCCAGGCAGCATCAGCCCGAGGGCCTCGGCCATGATCTGCATGGTGGAGGCTGTGCCCATAAAGGAGCACGCGCCGCAGCTGGGGCAGGCGTTGTGCTTATAATAGCGCAGCTGCTGGCCGGAGATGACGCCGGTTTTTTCCCATGCGTCGAATTTGCCGATCTGCTCGAGCGTCAAGAGCTCGTTGATCGCGCAGGCGGGATCCTGCACGGTGTATTCCTCCGGCAGGGGATGGGCTTCCATGACTCCGCCGGTGACGACGATGGCGCTCATTTCCTTGAGCCGCCCGATGCTCATCAGCATGGCGGGAACGGCCTTGTCGCAGCTTGCGATGAATATGCCGCCGTCAAATCCGCTTGCGTTCGCCTGCGCCTCCACCAGATCGACGATGGCTTCACGGTGGGCGAGGGAGTAATTGATGCCGTCGTGTCCCTGTGCGATACCGTCGCACAGATCGGTGGCAAAATAGCGGGCGGCTTTGCCGCCGTGCTCGTTGACCGCCTGCACGGCCTGTCTTACAAATTGATCGAGATGCGCGCTGCCGGGATGGCTGTCGCCAAAGGTGCTCTCCACCATGATCTGGGGTTTGCTCAGATCATCAATCGTCCAACCCATGCCGATCTTCAGCGGATCGCTCTCTGGTGCAAGTGCGCGTACCTGCTGAGAATGTAATTCCATTATAGACCCCTCTCCGTACAATTTGTCATTTTGACGCGAAAATCATCAGATGATTTCTTGACATATTATAACGAAGTATGCCGAGGCTGACAAGTAAAAATGGTGTGATTTTGCGCATCCGGAAGAGGAGAGCTTTTGAGACGCTGTGTGCCGGGGGGTGAAAGAGAGCAGATCATGCTGGTGTCAGTCGGCGGCGCCGGTGCAGTAAAAAACGTAACGCTCGGCGTGTTCAACAGTGAGAGACTCCAATACGAATCGCAACAGTTTAGCGTAAGTGTTTGAGCGTATAAGGGAAGGGACGAATGGAACTGCTCTGCAGTACGGCTATGCAATACTACATCATCTGCAAGGTCAGGTGTAGTATGCGTAGTCCTGAGACAACAATAAAGCCGTGCGAGGGCAATCGGACGAAATGGGTTCGACTCACAGAATAAGGAATTATTATAGCGAGGAGGGTTAGACACTCGAAACATAAAAAATATACATTTCAGATAATAGGACGGGAAGTAGATCTGTCCTTAGAGAGAATTATTTCTTAGTGTCCGGCAGCAGCTTTTGCTTTATGATGAAATAGTAGGCTGTCAGAACAATCGTGCGAGGAGTATTCCCTTGAGTAAAATCAATGGCCTTCATCGTTTGAACTATATGGAACACTCCTACGAGTTTGAATTGTTTTCGATTTTTGGACATGACACCGCTAAGATCAGGAGTAGGTAGCGAGCTTCTGACGAAAGAGGCATGTCCTGTGCGGCAGCTAAAATTCAGCCTTATTTTTAGCCTTTCTGCATTGATACGAGATAAGATTACCTAACATGAGATGGCAATAAAATCGCATGACTTCCCCACATTATGGTACCGGTTGGCATAGGCAGGGACAATCTAAAACACCTTTTTGCCGGTTCGAGTCCTGTACCGCGCACCAGAAAAACCTTGAAGCTTCAGTGGCTTCAAGGTTTTTTTATTGCCCTGAGGTGCCATTTACCCTTTATCGTACCCTTTATAAATTGAGAACATTTGTCATGAAGCCTTCCATATGCATCCCTCCCATCTGTGAATTGCAACCGGAATCCATCTTTTTCTCATTGCCGATTCAATCTATTGGGTGACACGAACTCTATAACTGCCGTGTACGCGGGCGAAAGGTGATGGATATTTACCGCGAACATACCGTTGCGGTAGGGAGCTGATTGTGGTATGATTCATCAAAAAGGCACAGGCCCGGCCTGTTTTCCCGCGTCCTGCGGCACAGGATAATAGGGAAGCGGAAACGGCGGGCGGGACCTTGAAAATTGACAAAACAGAAAGGATCACTTGACGATGAAACCCAAATTTGACGGCTACGCGGCGCAGTACGACGCCTGGTTTATGGAAAACGAAAACGTGTTCCAGAGCGAATTCCGCCTGTTTGAAAAGGCAATCGGCGATATTTCGGGGAAGCGCGTGCTCTCCGTCGGCTGCGGCAGCGGCCTGTTCGAGAGTATGATCGACTGCAAGAACATCGAGGGCGTTGAGCCCTCGCGCGACATGGGCGCGATCGCGCAGAAGCGCGGTATCAACGTCATCGCCTTCGGCGCGATCGAGGAGGTCGAGCTTGAGGAGAACGCCTACGACATTATCTATTTGAACGGCAGCTCCAGCTATATGGAGGACCTGACGCGCGCGTTCGACGTGTGCAAAAAGGCGCTCAAGCCGAACGGCAAGTTCATTTCGCTGGATGTGCCCAAGGAGAGCGCGTTCGGCTTCATGTACCTTCTCGCCAAGGCCGTTGGCACGTTCGACCACCCGTCCCTGCGCGGTGTCATGCCCAAACTGCCGTATCCGCTCGAGCTGTGCTGCGCGGGCGTGTGGCACTCGACCGAGGAAAAGGTCGACGCGCTCAAATCGCTCGGCTTCCACGATTTTGACTTCTACCAGACGCTCTTGAAGAACCCTATGTACACAAACGAGAGCGTGGAGGACGTCGTCCCCGGCTATCAGAGCGGCGGCTACGTCGCGCTCATCGCCCACAAATGAGCGGGGAGAACAGAGTGAAGCTCTCCGAGAGGATCTACGAGCGGGCAAAGGCGCTCTGGCCGCGGTATCTGACCCATCCGTTTGTGACGGAGATGGCGGACGGCACGCTGCCGAAGGAAAAGTTCCGCTACTATATGGTGCAGGATTATCTGTACCTGCGGGATTACGTGAAAATTTTTGCGGCGATCCTTCAGAAAACCGACGACTTCGAGCAGATCCGCTTTTTGAGCGGGGAGATGGCGAACACGATCGACGAGACGTTCCGCACGCATCTTCCGTACATGAAGCGCCTCGGCGTCACGGAGAAGGAGATCGCCGATGCGCGCCCGCACATCGACAACAGCGCCTACAGCCATTACATGCTCTGCGAGGCGCAGGCGGGGGATGTGCTGACGGGGCTCGTGACGCTTTTGAACTGCTCGTGGAGCTATGCGTATATTGCCGAGCAGATGGTGGAGCGCTGCCCAAGCGCCTTGCACGATGAGAACTACGGCGCGTGGTTCGCGGGCTACGTTTCCGAGGAGTACCGGCAGACGAATCAGGCCTTGATCGACCGGATCGACGCGCTCGCCGAAGGGATCGACGAAAAGAAGGCGCAGCGGCTCTGCGAGATCTTCGAAAATTGCTGCCTATTTGACCTGCGCTTCTGGGACATGGTCTACACGATGGGCGAGAACTGAACAGGAAAGAAAAGCCGGAGCAGCCTGAGCTGCTCCGGCTTTTTCATTGAAAAGAAAGGAAATTCACGGTTCCACGTTGGCGTGCTCCATCAGGTCGATGAGTACGCGGATGCCCTGCAAATACGAGCGGACGAGAAGACGCTCGTTCGTGCCGTGCACGCCGGAGGCGGCCTCCGCGGGCTCGGTCATAAACGGGCTGCACCGCAGGCATGTGTCGCAGATATCCTCATAGCGGTGCGCGTCCGTCGCGCCCACGGCCATCGAGGGAATGAACACGGCTTCGGGATAGTAGCGCTGGAAGCTCTCGACCACTGTGCGGTAGCCGTAGCCGTCGCGGCGCGCGATGGCGGAGGGATCGTTGGCCTGCAAAAAGCGCATCTCAACGCCTTTGTCCTGCACTGCCTCGCGGCAGTGGGCCATGACGCTCTCGACCGTGTCTCCGTCCGCCAAGCGGAAGTTGATGACCGCGGTCATATCCTGCGGCATCACGTTGCACGCGGCGCTGCCGCCGTGGATCATCGTGGGCGCGATGGTGGTGGTGACAAACGGGAAGAGGTCGGGCGAGCCCATGCAGCAGGCCGCGATGGCGTCCGCGTTGCCCGCAACATCCTGCACGAGCGTTTTGAGCGGCTCCTGCGTGATATAGGGCGCGAGCGTTTCAAACGCGCCGGTCATGGCGCTGTTGAGGCGCACGGCAAACGGCGCGCGCGTGATGTCGGCGATCGCACCGGAGAGACGCCCAAGTGACGTGCCGCCGTAGGGGCGGCTCGAATGCCCGCCGATGCTGTGGACGGAGAGCTCCAAATCGGCATAGCCCTTTTCCATCAGCTGCACGCTGACAATGGCCGTCTCCGGCGCGCCGAAGGCCGTGCCGGGCTCAATTTTGCAGCCGCCCTCGTCAAGAACGAATTCGAGCGTCACGCCCTGCGCCTTCAAATGCTCGGCGATGGCGAGCGCGCCTAAGTTGATGGTCTCCTCGTCGTCGCCGAAGGCGAGATACGCCGTGCGGGCAAAGGACTTGCCGCGGGCGAGTAGATATTCCGCGGCCTCCAGCACGCCGAAGACCTGCTCTTTGATGTCAAGCGTGCCGCGGCCCCAGATATAGCCGTCCGCGATGTCGCCGGAAAAGGCGGGATGCGTCCAGTCCTGCTCTGTGCCCTCAACAACGGGAACGACATCCTGATGCGACATGTAGAGGCAGGGGCGCAGAGAAGCGTCGCTGCCGGGGATGGTGATGAGCACGGCGTGGTGGCCGATGCGCTCAAACGTGCCCACGCGCATGATGTTGGGGTAGCTTGCCTTGATGTGCGCGTGCAGCTTGTCGAACTCCGTGTAGTCCGTCCGGCTGTGGTCAAAGTAGTTGATGGTCTTGCACTGGATGGCGGCGGACAGGCGCGCGGCCGCGCCCTCGCCGTCCAAGTCGGGATAATTGTCCTCCAGGGCAAAAAAATCGGTCACTTTTTTCTGTATCATGCCATTTTATCCTCCAGATAGCGGCTGAGAAACTCACGCGTGCGCGGCTCCTTGGGGTTACCGAAGACCTCCTTGGGCGAGCCCTGCTCTAAGATAACCCCCTGATCCATGAAGACGACGCGGTCGCTCACTTCCTTGGCAAACGCCATCTCGTGCGTGACGACGACCATCGTCATGCCCTGCTGGGCGAGGTTTTTCATGACGTCCAGCACCTCGCCGACGATCTCGGGGTCGAGTGCGGAGGTCGGTTCATCGAAGAGCATGATCTCCGGTTCCATGCACAGCGCCCGCGCGATGGCGACGCGCTGCTTCTGCCCGCCGGAGAGGCGGCGGGAGTCGGCGTGGATGAAGTCGGCGAGGCCAACGGTCGTTAAGTGCTTGATGGCCGTGGCCTCGGCCTGCGTCTTGGGGATGTGCTTGACGTCCATGGGAGCGAGGGTGCAGTTGTCAAGCACGGACTTGTTGTTGAAGAGGTTGAAGCCCTGGAACACCATGCCGATCTTCTGGCGCAGGGCGTTCAGGTTGACCTTTAAGTCCATTAAATCCTGCCCGTCGAACCAGATGTGGCCCGAGTCGGCCTCTTCCAGTAAGTTGATGCAGCGCAGCAGCGTCGATTTGCCAGAGCCGGATGCGCCGATGATGCACACGACCTCTCCGCGGTTGACCTCAAGGTCAATGCCCTTGAGCACGTGCAGGTCGCCGAAGGACTTTTCGAGCTGTTCGATTTTGATGATGGGATCGTTCGTCATAGCGCCCTCCTGTCAGTTCGAGCTGGGAAGCCCCAGATCGACGGTTTGGTTGCCCTGGTGCCGCTTGGTGTTGTCCGGCGCGGTCATCTTTCCCGTGATGGCCTTGAGCAGGAGCGAAGAAAGATACGTCAGGAACAGGTAAACGATGGCGGCGATGAGGTAGCACTCGGTACCTTTATAATAAATACCGGCGACCGAGCGGGTCATGAACATCAGGTCGGACACGCCGACGACGCACAGCACGGACGAATCCTTGATATTGATGATGAATTCGTTGCCGATGGCGGGAAGCGAGTTCTTGATGGCCTGCGGGAAGACGACCTTGCGCATGGCCTGCCAGTGCGTCATGCCGAGCGAGCGCGCGGCCTCCATCTGGCCCGCGTCCACGGCGAGAATGCCGCCGCGCAGCACCTCGGCAAGATATGCCGTCGAGTTGAGCGAGATCGTGACAAGGCCTGCTAAAAAGAGCGGCCAGACGCGGTTGATGTCCGAAACGCTCATGCCCGTGCGCTTGAAGAGGCCGAACACCGCGTTGTAGAGGATCAGCGACTGCACCATCATTGGCGTGCCGCGGATGACGAAGATATAGAAGCGGGAGAACTTGTTGGCAACGATCTTGAGGAACTTCACAAAGTCGTTGTCGCGTTTGTCGGGCTCCTGAATGCGGAGAAAGACCATGAGAAGCGCCAGCACGAACGCGATCGCCGTGCCGAACACGGACTGCGCGGGGATGAAGCTGTACGGGCTGGGGGCGGAGTAGAACATGCCGAGACCCAGCAGGGCGATGAAACTTCCGCCTAAATAAACATAACGGTGATCCCGGGTGATGAAGTTCTTCCGGGGCGCGGTGGGTGCTGCCATGGTGTTTCCTCCTTTATGGTGCGAAGCGCGTTGTCTCTAGAGTGCTTCGCGTACCCGCCGCCGCGTGAAAAACGCGGCGGCGGTGCGTGGGATATTACTGGGGCTGGCCGTCGACGGCTGCCTGCCACATGGCGGCGCGGGCGTCGTCGTCGATGCCGGAAAGGATGGTGTTGATCTGATCAAGGAGTTCATTGTCGCTCTTGCGCAGACCCACGCAGGAGCCCTTGGCCGGCAGCGTGAAGCCGCTGCCCTCATCGAAGGTGACCAGGCGGAAGTTCGGGTTGGAAGCGAGGTAGCCCTGCGCGTTCTCAACGTTGATGACGATGGCGTCGCAGGTGCCCTGCTGCAGGCGGGAGATCATGTCGGGCACGCTGCCGACGGGGCTTAAGTGGTCGACGCCTTCGATCTGCTCGATGACATCGTCAAGCGCCGTGCCCTGCTGGCCGAGGACGGCCGCGCCGGAGAAGTCCTGAATGGAGGTGGCATTTAAGTACGGGGAATCGGCGAGCACCATCAGGCCGTAGGTGGTCTCACGGTAGGGCTCGGAGAAGTTGATGGATTCGCGGCGCTCGGCGGTGTCCATCATACCGGCGATGATGGCGTCGATCTGGCCCTGATTGAGCGCGTCGATCAGGCCGTCCCAGCTGAGCTTGACGATGACGAGCTCCTTGCCGAGACCCTCTGCGATGGCCTTGGCGATCTGCACGTCGTAACCCTCGGCATACGTGCCGGCGACGTTTTCAACGGGGACGTTCGAGTCCGTCGCTTCGCTTTCCTGCCAGTTGTTGGGGGCGTAAGCGCACTCCATGCCGACGCGGAATTCGTTGCTTTCGTTTGTGGTGGTGTCCTGCTGTTCCTGCTGCTGATCGCTGCTGGAATCGTCGGCGGCCTGACTGCCGCAGGCGGTGAGTGCGAAGAGCATGATGGCCGCCAGCAGGAGGGCGGTAAAGGTTCTGAGCTTCATGGTGGTGGTTTCCTTTCTTGTAATGAGTTTCATTTTTCAAAAACAGGGGAGTCCTGCTTTTTTCGGGTTTTCGCACTCCCAATGCAGACAAAAAACAAAGCCGTAAATGCTTTGTGAAGCATTTACGGCTGCAACTGTGCTGCAATCCGGCAAACCGGTCATCACCTTTTGGGGGGACGAACAGCTTGCCGACCTCGATAGCGCTCCACATACGTGACAGTCCGGCGGATGTTCTCCGACGAACCAGCGGCAAACGGCACAGGAACCGTTTCCACTTCGGCGGCATCCCCTTTCGCGCGCTCCGGCTTCCTGTGCCGGTGCGAACGCGCTACTTTTGTCAGCCGCGCCTCTATCTTCCCGACCTCGCGATCGGGCGTTTGAAATTGTTGGCGTTACCATACTCCCATGCTGGGAAAATGTCAATCCCTAATTTTCCACTTCTCCAAATTTTGAGAATCTTTTTACACGGAAGAATGGGTTCTTGTGAAATATTACCACAGCTTTCCTGCATGAATATCGGATATGACACCGCGGAATGTAAAAAAGGGGCCGGAGCATGATACCCCAGCCCGCTGAAAATTCATCTCAAAACTCGGTGACGACATCGTATCCGCTGCCCGTCCAGATGGCGGGACGCGTTTCCAGCGTGTGCAGCGCGGTGACAAAATCGGGCAGCGTTGTGACCGTTTCAGGCAGCCACGTCACATATTTTCCCACCTGCCCGGGCACATGCGCGTCGCTCGCGCCGATGGCCTTGAGCCCCAGCTCGCGGCAGAAGCGCAGTGCCGTCCGGTTCTCCTCAAGCGGCGTGCTGCCGTTGAGGACCTCCACGCCGTCAAGACCGTGCACATCGCGCAGGTGCTCGCGCAGCCCGCGATTGTTGCTGCGAAAGGGGTGGCAGGAGACGCAGAAACCGTCCTTTTCGCGCACCAGGTCGATAAAGTCCTGTGCGCTGACGCGCTGGTCGGGGATGCCGTCGATCCCCCAGGCGGTGATATCGCCCCAGAGCGAAAAAAATTCCACGCCGACGAAGATGGGATAGCCGATCTCGCGGGAATAGGCCTCCGCGCGCTCGCGCAGGCCCATGCTGTCGTGGTCCGTGATGCAGATCGCGTCCAGCCCCTTTTGCCTGGCGATAGAGACGATCTCCTCCAGGTGGAGAAAGCTGTCGGTCGAGTAGGTGCATTCGTGCAGATGCATATCAACAAGCATGATAAGTTTACTCCTTTTCTCCGTGGCGGATGACCTTCAGCACGCTGCCGTCATCCTTCCACACAATGTCGTTGAGCCCCAGAAATGACGCGATGTAGTCGTTTGCGGGATGACGGAAGACCTCCTCCGCCGAGCCGAGCTGCAAGAGCTCGCCCTCGCTCATCACGGCGATGGAGTCAGCCAGAATGAGCGCCTCCTCCTGATCGTGCGTGACGAAGACCATCGTGGTGCCGAGCTCGCGCTGCAAGCGCTTGAGCTCCCCGCGCATCCGCACGCGCAGCGCCGCGTCGAGGTTCGAGAGCGGCTCGTCAAGCAGGCAGAGCTTTGGCTCGACGATGAGCGCGCGGGCGAGTGCCACGCGCTGCTGCTGGCCGCCCGAGAGCTCGCCGATGCGCGCGTTCTCGCGCTCGGCAAGGCCGACGAGACTCAGGTACCGGCGGCCCTTTTCCTTTGCCTCCGTGCGGGAATAGCCGCGGAATTTGAGTCCGTAGGTCACGTTTTGCAGCACGCTCATGTGCGGAAACAGGCCGTAGGACTGGAAAACGGTCGAAACCGGCCGCCGCTCGGGCGGGAGCGCGGTGATGTCCTGCCCGTCGAGGAGCACTCTGCCGCCGTTGGGCTTGAGAAAGCCGCCGATCATGTTGAGCGTGGTCGTCTTGCCGCAGCCCGACGAGCCGAGAATGCACAAAAGTCCGCCCTCTTCCAGGCCGAGGGAGAGGTCATGCACGGCGTACTTGCCGTCAAACTGCTTGCTCAAGCGGTCAAGTTCGAGATACACGGCGATTTTCTCCTTTCCGGGCGATGAAGTAGGCGAGGCCCTCAACGAGCAGAACGATGACGGTGATGACGCTCGCGATCAGCGAGGCAAGGGCGTAATCGCCCTGATACACCGCGTCAAAGAGCTTGAAAACGGCCAGCTGACGCTTGGCGTCGATGAGAAAGATGATGGAGCCCGCCGTCGTCATGCTGCTCGTGAAGTTATAGACAAAGCAGCTCAAAAACGCGGGCCGCAGTGCGGGAAAGACCACATCGCGCAGCACAGCGAGCCGTCCCGCGCCAAGGTCGCGCGCCGAGCGCTCCTGCACTTCGGGTAGGAGCGCGAGCGACGCGGTGCAGATCTTCGTGGAGGTCGGCAACTGCTTGAAGAGCATGTTGGCCAGCACGATAAGGGCCGTGCCCGTCAGCTTGAGCGGCGCGTGGTTGAACGCGAGAATGTAGCCGATGCCGAAGCACGTGCCCGGCAGCATATAGGGCAGTGTCGCAAGGCAGTCGAAAAGGCTGCGGCCGATGATGCGCCGGCGGTCCATGTAATAGGCGAAGAGCATCGCAAAAACCGTGCCGGCGATGGAGACGATGAGCGCGTATTCAACGCTTCGCAGCATCGTCGACGAGCCGATGCGCCAGAGCTGATCCCAGTATTGCAGCGTGAAGGAGTAGACACCTTTCGTGCTCTTCAAAAAGCCCGAGAGGAACACACAGCCGTATTGCAGCACGATCATGACGAAGAAAACGGTGCTCAGCGCGATCATGCCCCAGCCCATTGCGCCGCAATGCGGCAGCGAAAGGCCAAGCTCTGTCTGAGCGGTGCGGCTGGCGTCGGTCAGCCTGTCCGAGCGGCGCATCAGCGCACGGTAGACGAAAAAGAACACAATGGACGGGATGAGCAGGAACATGTTCATTGCCGAGGACTTTTCAAGGTCCGAGTATCCAACGACTTGCAAATAGATGTCCGCGGCCAGCGTGCTGAAGCGCCCGCCGATGATGATGGGCGTGCCGAAGTCCGCGAGCGAGCGGACGAACGAGAGCAGCAGGCACACGAGCGTCACGGGCCGAATGAGCGGCAGGACAATATCGCGCAGGATGGCGCCGCCCGATGCGCCGAGGTCGCGCGCCGAGCGAAGGCTGCCCTCGTCCAGCTTTTCGAGGATGCCGGAGAGAAACATTGCGTTGAGCGGCACGAACGAGATCGACTGCATCAGGATGACGCCCCAGCGATTGTAGGGGTTCAGGCTCAGGTGCAGCAGGCGGTAGGTGATCCACCCGCGCCGCCCGTAGAGCTGGATATAGGCGAGCGACGAGACGAACGGCGGCGACACCATGGCGACGAGCATGATGATCATGCAGAGCGTCTTCTTCCACCCGCGCGCCGTGGCGCATACGAGCGCCGCTGAGAGCGAGAGGATAGTGGACAGCACTGCCGTAAAAACGCCGACAAATACGCTGTTGCGCAGACTCTCGCCGTATTGGCGCAGAACAGTGCCGAACATTGCAAAGCTCACGCCGCCGTCCGCGCCGCGCAGGCTCCGCAGCGCGATGCACGCGATGGGCCAGAGAATGAACAGCAGCACGCTCCCGAGCAGGACAAGTAAGATCAGCCTGTCGGCCGCGTTTTCACATAGGGGAAAAAGGACATCGTGAGATGCCCTTTTTTCTGTATTTTTTTGGATAGCACCGGCGGATTTCATTTATTCCGCGGCAGCCTTGTCGCCCATCAGGGGCTCAAAGCGGTCGAGGATCTCGGTGCGCTGGGAACCGAACAGGGACAGGTCCTCCGTCATGAGGAGCGTAGGATCATAGGACAGCTCAATGCCTTCGATGGAGGGCTTGATGACCTTGATGCCGTTCTTCTGCTCGATCTCGGCGAGCTGACGGAGATGATCGTCGCTGCTGAAGAGCCACTCGACGAAGTACTTGGCGGCGTCGACGTTTTCAGCGTTCTTGAACACGGCCACACCCTCGGGGACCCAGGGCATCCCGTCAGAGGGGTAAACGATGGTCAGGTCGTTCTCCTCGGCGGCCTGCTCGATGCTGGCGTCGATGTAGGAGATGCCGACAGCGAACTCACCGGAAGAGACCTTGTTCTTCGGGTCGGATCCGCGCTTGCCGTAGTAGGCAATGTTGTTGTTCAGGGCATCGAAGTAGTCCCAGCCCTGATCGCCCTTGGCCTGCAGCAGCGCGTTGACCACGGCGTAGTTGGTGCCGGAGACGGCAGGGTTGGACATGACGATCTCGCCCTCATACTGGCTGTCGGTCAGGTCATCCCAGCTCTCGGGAGCGGTCAGACCCAGCTCCTCCATGAGAGAGTTGTTGAGCAGGAAGCCGACAATGGTGATGCCCTTGGAATACCAGTAACCCTCGGTATCCTTGTACTCGTCGCCGAGCTCGGCGGCCGCGTCAAAGGTGACGGGCTCAAGCAGGCCGTCGTCCTTGGCACTCATGAACGCGTCGATGCCGCCGCCGAACCACAGGTCAGCGGACGGGGTGCCGCCCTCGGCGCGGAGCTTGGAGAGCACCTCGCCGGAGGACATGGACAGGCATTCGACCTCCACGCCGGTGTCGGCGGTGAACGCGTCGAACAGGGGACCGTAGACGTCGCCGGTGGCGACGACCTTCATCGTGCCGGAGAGCTCGGGAGCGGTGTCCTGAGGCTCGTCGGGCGTCTGCGCGTCATCAGTCTTCGAGCCGCAGGCGACCAGAGAGAGCACCATCACGACGCAAAGCAGCAGAGAAAACAGCTTTTTCATAATTAACCTCTTTTCCAAATTTGCTAAAGAAATCCCCGCCGCTGCGCTGACAGTGGCGAGGACTATATTTTAGATAGAATAACGCAAAAAGTAAAATCGAAATTTGCACATGACTAAGGCAATCTCATCGAAAAAAACAATTATTTGGCAAACTGCGGATCAAGGACGGACAGCGCGTATGCCGCGTAGAGCGCCGTGCCGAGGGGGAGCGTTTCCTCGTCGATGTCGAAATCGCCGCGGTGGTTGGAGATGCAGGTGTGCGGCTTTTTGGGGTTTGCCGTGCCGAGGTAGGCGTAAGCGCCCTTCGTTTGCAGCAGATACTCGGCGAAATCGTCCCCGCTGAGCGACAGCGCGCGGTTTGCCGTCGTGGGGATGCCGAGCGCGTCGGCGACGCGCTCGACCTCCACGCACACACCGGCGTCGTTCGTGAGCGGCGTGGCGAAGTCGTCCCATTCGACCTCTGCCGTGCCGCCGTAAAGGGCGGAGATGTGTGCGGCCGCGGCGTTGATCGTTTCGCAAAGGTGCGCGCGGCTCTCGGGCGAGAACATGCGCGTCGTGCCCTCGAGCACGGCGGTCTCGGCCACGGCGTTGTAGGCCGTGCCGGCGTTCAGCTTGCCCACGCCGATGAGCACCGGCTCGACCGGCGAGGTCATGCGCGTGACGATGGACTGGAGCGCGACGACGAGCTCGCTTGCGATATAGAGCGCGTCCACGCCGAGCTGCGGCGTGGAGACGTGCGCGCTTTTGCCGTGGATGCGGATGATAAAGTGGTCGACGCCCGCGTTGTTGGCCCCCGGCTTGACGCCGACGGTCCCCGCGGGAAGGTCGGACGCCGTGTGCAGCCCGAAGACGCGCTGTGCGCCATCCAGCATGCCCGCGGCGATGAGCGGCCTTGCGCCCTGACCGATCTCCTCGGCGGGCTGGAAGAGGAAGCGCACCTCGCCGCCAAAGTCCGCGCGGTGTGCGCTCAAAACCTTTGCCGCGCCGAGAAGACACGTCGTGTGCGCGTCGTGGCCGCAGGCGTGCATCATGCCCGGCGTTTGCGAGCGGTAGGGCACGTCGTTCGTCTCCTGAATGGGTAAGGCGTCGATATCCGCGCGCAGCACGACAAGGCCGCTTCCATTGCCGTTGCCGGTCAAATGGCCGACAACGGCGGTCTCGCCGACGCGCTCGTGCGGGATGCCGCACCTGTCAAGCTCGCGCTCGATGCGCGCGGCAGTGTGGTATTCGTGCAGGCCGAGCTCTGGGGCGCGGTGAAATTCCCGCCGCAGTGCGATGAGCTCGTCGCGAAGCTGCTGGAACTCTTCTCTCAGGGCGTTCATGGCGAATTTCCTTTCTTAACCCTTGGCAGGGATCTTTTCGCGCAGGGATTCGAGGCGGTTCAGCGCGTCGGTGAGCGTTTCGTCCTTCTTGGCGAAGTGCAGGCGGATGAGGTGGTTGACCGGCTCGCGGAAGAAGCTCGAGCCCGGCACTGCGCCCACGCCGACCTTGCTTGCAAGGTCCTCGCAGAATTGAAGATCGCTCTCGTAGCCGAACTCCGAGATGTCGAGCATCACGTAGTAAGCGCCCTCGGGGTCATTGTGGACGATCTTGAGGTCGTCAAGGCCCTTTAAGAACAGGTCCTTTTTGTGCGTGTACTCGGCCTGCAGCGCGTCGTAGTAGTCCTGACCGAAGTTGAGACCGGGGATGATGGCCTCCTGTAGGGGCGCCGCCGCGCCGACGGTGAGGAAGTCGTGGACCTTCTTCGCGCGGTCGATGATCTCCGGCGGGGCGATGATGTAGCCAAGGCGCCAGCCGGTGATGGAATAGGTCTTGGAAAGCGACGAGCAGGACAGCGTGCGCTCCCACATGTCGGGCAGCGTCGCAAAATAGGTGTGCTGGTGCGGGGCGTAAATGATGTGCTCGTAGACCTCGTCGGTGATGACGTAGACGTCATATTTCTTGGCAAGACCCGCGATGATCTCAAGCTCCTCGCGCGTGAAGACCTTGCCGCAGGGGTTCGAGGGGTTGCACAGCACGAGCGCCTTGGGGTGCTGGCGGAACGCGTCCTCGAGCACTTCGGGGTCAAACGTGAACGACGGCGGCGTGAGCGGCACATAGATGGGCACCGCGCCGGAGAGGATCGTGTCGGCACTGTAATTTTCGTAGAACGGGGAGAAGATGACGACCTTGTCGCCGGGATTGGCGACGGTCATCATTGCGGCCATCATGGCCTCGGTGCTGCCGCAGGTGACGACGATCTCGCCGTTGGGGTCGATGTCGCGGCCCATGAAGTGGGACTGCTTCTTCGCCAGCGCCTCGCGGAAGTCCTGCGCGCCCCAGGTGATGGAGTATTGATGATAGTCCTCGTAGGCGACCTGAGAGAGGCGGTCGAGGATGGGCTTGGGCGGGTCGAAGTCGGGGAAGCCCTGGGAAAGATTCACCGCGCCGTACTGGTTGGAGATACGGGTCATGCGGCGGATGACGGAATCGGTAAAGCTCGCGGTGCGGTCAGAAAGTGCCTGCATTATTGTTTCCTCCTGTGAGATAAGATTTTCCGTTGTTCAAGATATGCTGCGGGTCGAGCGCCGTTTTGATGGCGTTCATGGCCTGTAAATTTTCCTTCGCCGTCTGGCGCAGGAAGTAGGGACGCTTCGATAGCCCGATGCCGTGCTCGCCGGAGGCGACGCCGCCGAGGCGATAGGCTTCGGCATAGGCCCTGTCCATGTTTTCGTGCAGCTCGCGCTGCCACGTTTCTTCATCCCGCTCGCCGCGCACGACGCACAGGTGCACATTGCCGTCGCCCGCGTGGCCGAAGCTGACCATCTGCATGCCGCTCCGGGCTTCCAAGTCGCTGATGAAGCGGATGAAGTCCGCCGTGCGGCTGATGGGCACGACGATATCGACCGGCTCCTGCTCGGAAACGGCCTCCACGGCCTTGACAAGCGCGCCGCGCACGCGCCAGATGTCAGCGCACTGCCGCGCGTCGGAGAGCTCGATAAAGTCGAGCGCGCCGTTTTGCAGCGCCAGAGAGCACACGCGCGCGCGGCATTGGCCGTGACCTCTTCGCTTCTGCCGTCAAAGGTCAAGAGAATATAAGAGCCGGCGTCGGGGCGGGGATAAGAGACGCCGCAGAAGCGTTCGCCAAGCGCGACGACTTTGCGCTCCATGAATTCGACCGCCGTGGGGTTCGCATTCGCGCGCAGGATGGTCAAAACGCTCTGGATGCCGGTTTTCAGGTCGGCATACGGCACAAGCACGCTGAGCGAGGCCTCGGGCTTGGGAACAAGGCGCAGCAGGCACTTTGTGATGACGGCGAGCGTACCCTCCGAGCCGATGAGAAGGTGCTTGAGCGAGATTCCGCTCGCGTCCTTGACCTGCTTGCCGCCGACTTGCATCACCGTGCCGTCAGCGAGCACGACCTCGAGTCCGCGCACGTAGTCGCGCGTGACGCCGTACTTCACCGTGCGCATGCCGCCGGCGTTCGTGCTGATGTTGCCGCCGATGCTCGAGGCCTTTTCGCCGGGATCGGGCGGGTAGAACAGCCCGCGCGCTTCGACATAAGCCTGCAAGTCCTGCAAGAGCATACCGGGCTCGACCGTGACGGTCATCGTGTCCTCGTCGAGCTCGAGTACGCGGTCCATGCGGGAAAGGTCGAGGATGATGCCGCCCTCGAGCGGCACGGTAGAGCCGACAAGATTCGTCCCCGCGCCGCGCGGCGTGACGGGAACGCGGTGCTCGTGCGCGTAGCGCAGGAGCGCGCTCACCTCCTCGGTGGATAAGGGAAAGGCGAGCGCCTCGGCGCTGCCGTGGACGCGGCCGAGCACGTCGCTCTGGTATTCTGCGGGAATGTCCGCGCCGGTGAGCAGGCGGTTTTCGTCTGCAATGATGCGCCGCAGCGCGGAAAGATCAAGTGCCATAATAAATTCCTCCCGAAAAGGCGTACCGCCGCCCGCGCTCCCTGCGTTGCGGGAGCGCGGCGGCGGTCAGATGGTGTTTACTGATTGATCAAGTCCTGATCCCAGCCCACTGCGATGAAGTAACCGCCGAAGGTGTTGTTGAACACGTCCTCCGTCGCGCTGGACTGGAAGGCTTCGACGACCTTCTCATAGATGGCGGCGGTGTCGGGGTCTTCGACGTCAGCGGTGCGCGCGGCGATCAGATTCCAGTAATCCTCCACGTCGAGGACGCTGTCCTTGTAGATGGCCTCGTCGGTCTTGAGGCCAAAGTCGAGCGCGTAGTTGCCGTTCACGACCGCGGCGGCCACGTCGGGCAGGACGGAGGGGATGGTGTTGGCCTTGAGTTCTTCGATGGTGATGTTGACCTTGTAGCTCGTGATATCGTCAACGGTGGGGTTGAAGGCGGCGTTGGGGTTGAGCTCGATGAGGCCCGCGGCTTCGAGCACCTTGAGCGCGCGGCCGCCGTTGGTCAGATCGTCGGGAATGGCGACGACGTCACCGTCTTTGAGCTCGTCAACGGAACTGACCTTCTGGGAGTAGAGGTTCAGCGGGATGATGAAGGTGTTGCCGATGTTCTGGATCGCATAGCCGTAGTTGTCGATCTCGTTCTGGAGATAAATGCGGTGCTGGAAGGCGTTGAGGTCGATGTCGCCGTTGGCGAGCGCGTTGTTCGGGGTCACGTAGTCCGAGAACTGCACGATCTCGAGATCGATGCCCTCGTCGGCGAGCGCGGCCTTCGCGCTCGCCCACAGGTCGTCATAGATGCCGCCGACCACGCCGAGCTTGACGGTCACGGTCTCGCCGGTCTGATTGTCGGTGTTGGCATTGCTGTTGTCGGCGGAGTCGTCGGCCTTGGAGCCGCAGGCGGTCAGCGCGAGGGCGAGCGTGGCGGCTGCAAGGGCGAGGGCAAAGAACTTTTTGAGCTTCATGGAAATATCCTCCGTTAAAATAATTTTTTGTAATGGGGTGGGTAGGGGCTGTGTGGGGATCACGTTAATGCGTGTTCTTTTTGACGATGCGTCCGCCGACAAATTCGATGACGCAGACGATGAGCACAAGGACGAGCACGGTGACGTTCGTGATGTCGGCCATGTTGCGGTCGTGGCCGTAGCGGATGGCGAAGTCGCCGAGGCCGCCCGCGCCGGCGACGCCGGCCATGGCCGTGAGGTTTAAGAGACTCACGATCGTGATGGTCGTGCCGCGCGCGATGGCCGCGATGCTCTCCTTGAGATACACGCGGAAGATGATCTCAAGCGGGCTCGAGCCCATCGAGAGCGCCGCCTCGATAAGGCCGCCGTCGAGCTCGGCAAGCGCACTTTCGACCTGACGGGTGAAAAACGGCACTGAGCCGAACACCAGCGGCACGATCGCACCGCGCACATAGAGCACCGTGCCGACCAGTGCGCGCGTGATGGGCATGACCCACGTCAGTAGGATGATAAACGGGATGGAGCGGAACAGGCTCACGAGCTTGTCGAGAATTTGGTAGACGACCTTGTTCTCCAAAATGCCGTTCGGCTTTGTCACCGTGAGCACCACGCCGAGCAGAAGCCCGAATACGAACGAGATGAGGCCCGACCAGAGCACCATGAGCATCGTGTCGCCGAGGGCCTTATAAAAGTCCGGCAGCTTGCTTGCAAGGTTCGGGGCAATGTTAACGATCAGCTCTTGCATCTTTGATGACCTCCACTCCGACATTTTTTTCGATCAGGTATTCGATCGCTTTCGTGATCTGCTTTCTCTCGCCGCTGATGATGGCGACCGTTCCGCCGATGGGGGAATCCTGCACGATGGTGATATCGGCGAAAATGATGTTGAGCGAGACGTTGAACATCTGCGACACGGCGGAGATGATCGGCTCGTTGACGTTGCGCTGAACATAGGACAGGCGGACGATGAGCTCGCCGGGCTGGAGACGCGTGACGGGGGAATCCTCGGCGATGAGCTCTTCGACCTTCTGGAGGTTCGAGGTCGTGTGGATGAAGCTCTTCGTGATGTCCTGCTTGGGCTCAGCGAAGACCGTGAAGACCTCGCCCTGCTCGACGACGCGGCCGTATTCCATGACGGCGACGCGGTCACAGATCTCCTTGACGACAGCCATCTCGTGCGTGATGAGCACGATCGTGATGCCGAGCGTTTCGTTGAGGTGCTTGAGAAGGTGCAGGATCGCCTTCGTTGTCTGCGGGTCGAGCGCGGAGGTCGCCTCGTCGCACAGAAGCACCTGTGGGTCGTTGGCAAGGGCGCGGGCGATGGCGACGCGCTGCTTCTGTCCGCCGGAGAGCTGGCTGGGGTAGGCGTCCGCCTTGTCGCCGATGCCGACGAGTTCCAAGAGCGTTGCGACCTTCTTCTGGATATCCTCCTTGCTCAGGCCGCTGCCCTTGAGCGGGTAGGCGACGTTTCCGGCCACCGTGCGCGACGGCATCAGATTGAAGTGCTGGAAGATCATGCCGATCTTCTTGCGCGCCGCGCGCAGGTCCTTGGCAGAGAGCGCCGTCAAGTCCTGTCCCGCGACGAAGACGCTGCCGGAGCTTGGCCGCTCCAAAAGGTTGATGCATCGCACGAGCGTGGACTTGCCCGCGCCCGAGAAGCCGATGATCCCGAAGATCTCGCCCGAGCCGATGGAGAGCGACACGTCGCGCACGGCGTGCACGGCCTTTTCGCCCGAGCCGAAGTCCTTGGAAATGTTCTTGAGTTCGATCAAGTGAATTCCTCCTTTATCCCAAAAGCAAACAAAAAAAGCGGGGAGCTCATGAGCTCCCCGCTTCAGGTCAAACGATGTTCGGGTGGCAAGACCCTTCTGCGCGCTTTCAATCAGCGGCGGCAATTTCGTTCCTGTGCGTATCGGGCAGGCAAATGAGCATGAGCAATCGTGGGCATCGGCATCGCCATGTCCATGTTCATGCACATTAACATTCGAGAAGTGTAGGAGAACATTTCGTCGAAATCCTTTCCGAAAATCATACTGAGGTTGTAGGTATCATAGCACCGTGAAAAGCACACGTCAACAGAAAATGCGGGAAAATTCGCAACTTAGTCACACTTGACTAAAGCGGAAGAATAAACATGCGGACAAAATCGGGTAATATTGCCAGCAAATTTGCCGCGCCGTTCAGTTTTGAAATGAAAAAAGAGGAACGGAAGCGGTCAGCTTTGTTCCTCTTTCGCTGATTGAATGCCGAAAAAGCGGCGGCCGTTTTCGTTCGTCAGGGCGATGATTTCATCTGTGCTCATGCCGCGAATTTCTGCGAATTTTGCCGCGATATGGGACACATTGCGCGAGTCGTTGCGCGTGCCGCGCACGGGAACGGGGGCCATGTAAGGGCTGTCCGTTTCGAGAAGCACCCTGTCAAGCGGGACGATCTTTGCGACCTCGACGGTCTTCTTCGCGTTCTTGTAGGTCAGCGGGCCGTCAAAGCCCAGGTACCAGCCGCGCTTTATAAGCTCCTGCGCGATCTCGACGCTGCCGGAAAAGCAATGGAACACGCCGCGCACCTGCGGAAACTCCTTCACGATGGCGAGGCAGTCAGCATGCGCGTCGCGGTCGTGCACGATGACGGGGAGGCCTAATTCCTGCGCCAGCGCGAGCTGGTCGCGGAAAACCTCCTGCTGAAATTCCCTCGGCGGGTTCTGCTCCCAGTAGTAGTCGAGCCCGATCTCACCGATGGCGACGACCTTCGGGTCCTTTGCCCATGCGCGCAGCGTGTCGAGGCTCTCGCGCGTGTAGGGCGCGCAGTTTTCCGGATGCCAGCCGACGGCGGCGTAGACGTGGGGATATTGTTCCGCGATCTCCACCGCGCGGCGCGAGGTATCCAAGTCGCAGCCCGGGTCGACGATCAGCCCCACGCCGTTTTCGGGCATGGACGCGAGCAATGCCTCGCGGTCAGCGTCGAACACCTCATCGTCATAATGGGCGTGGGTGTCAAAAATCAGATTCATTTCTTCTCCTGCTCAAAGATGAGGTCATATTCAAGGATCGCGCCATACGCCGTCTGCGACACAGGCAGAAAGCCAACATAGCGCCAGCCTTCCTCCGCTGCACGGTCGATGATGTTCCGGTATTCGGGGTCAAGCGAAAATCTGCCAAGAATAGACGCATTGGCGGCGACTTTTACATGAAAGTATTCATACATGGCTCTTTTCTCCTTTTTCTTTCCTTAAAAGGGAACGTGAGATGCCGCCTGCAAGCGGCAGGAGCAAACAAAGGGGGTATTCTCTTTCCAAAGAGAATACCCCCTTTGGAACCCCCAGAGAAAGGCAAGGGGCCTTGCCCCTTGACCCCGCACATTGGCAGTTTGCAGCTTGAATGACTGCACGCGCTGCGCAGTGTAAGTGCGGTGTACATGGCTTCGCCACCCTAGGCATGCGTCTTGCGACGCAGGCACCACATGTAGTGCTTTCTTGAATCAGATAGCACTACATCTTGACGAATTACAAGTTTCTTGTTAAGATTGGGGTTACCAGAACAACACGAAATGGGGGTCTTACTGGTGGAAGAAAAAGCCTTAGAATGTCAAATTGCGGTCATGCTGCGCTTGATTGGCGTGCAGCCGAACGTGCGGGGCTGGCGGTACATCGTGGACGGTGTAAAGCTGGTCGCAGCGGACGAAGAGCTCGCGCACCACATGACAAAAGAGCTGTATCCGGCCATCGCAGCCAAGCACGACACGACGAAAACAAGGGTCGAACGCTGCATCCGGCACGCGATAGAATGGGCCTACACGAACGGCAATTCGGACATGCTCAAGCACTATCTCGGGAACATTGCAGCCTATGACAAGGGCAAGGCGACGAACGCTGCGTTCATTGCGGGGTTGGCGTCATGGTGCAGGGAATGACGGAAGCGGAAGCGAAACGGCAGCAGCAGCGGCGAGCGTGGGACGCGGAACACCTGCGTTCTATCGGAACCAAGCTGACGCCGGTGGAGCTGGCCCGTCTCGACGCTTACTGCTTCAGGATACGAACCACGCGCTATTCGCTGCTGCGCACGCTGGTCATCGAAGAGCTCGCAGCGTATGAACGGGAGAACCGCGTGACCTGAAGGAACGTCGTCGCGCAGCGCGCAGCAGCAGCCGAACGCCTGCGTCCGTCTCGCCCGGGATGGATGCTGCTGCCTGCGGTCTTCAGAATCAAGCCCCCTTTCGTTTGTGGAAAACTCTGTGGATAACACGCCCGTCAAGGGCTTCGCAAGTGGCCTGTCGGCCACCCTTGACAGGCGTGTTGCTGCGCGGGTATCAAACGAAAGGGGGCTTCGATTATGAAGACCAAAAGAAACTTATCCGCATCCATCCCGAACGAGACACGAAAAGCCGTCTATGCCCGTGACGGCTACCGCTGCGCGCTGTGCGACGACACGCACGGCTTGCAGATTCATCACATCGTTCATCGCAGCTGCGGCGGCAATGACACGCCCTGCAACCTCATCACGCTATGCTGGCGCTGCCATGCGGAAGCGCACGGCACGTGGGTTGCCGAACGTCACGCAGTTCGCCCGCCGCACACCGCAGAAGAGCGCTACGCGGCATACCGGATGCTGCAAGACGAATACGAGCAGCTGTGCGTCGAATACGTCAGCGACTACTACGCCGAACGCGGGGAAGAGTGGTGGCCCTATAAATAGGGCCCCCACTTCCGCCGCGTGACGGTAGCTCGCGGCGGAGACTGTGGGTGCATGGGGGATTCTCGCGGCTGCCGTGGGGGGGCGCCGTCGCGGCCTGCGCCCCCCCGTTGCCGCTCGTTGTGCTGCCGCCTGATGGCGTCAGCACTCTTCGGTATGCGCGCGGCCCCGTCCCG